>Ga0209490_10004270_pt1 | contig 13201 bp, 7 predicted proteins | sample MAT06_FD_187209 | JGI IMG/M metagenome (GOLD analysis project Ga0209490, IMG submission 187209) | Freshwater microbial communities from Lake Fryxell liftoff mats and glacier meltwater in Antarctica - MAT-06 (SPAdes) (version 2) | ecosystem: Environmental > Aquatic > Freshwater > Ice > Liftoff...
CGCCAGAGGCAACTCAACCGCAGTCCGACCGCTAATCACCTGTCCAAGCGAACCCTGTTCGGTCTGGATGGAGGCAACATTCGCCGTCACCTCGACGGTCTCACTCAAGCTGGACACTTCCAGCTTCACGCGAACCAACCTGCGCTCGTCGATATTGATCTGCACTGCCGTCAGCTTGACGGTCTTAAATCCGGCCTGAACAACTTCGATTTCATAGTTGCCGCGCACAATCGGGCTAAAAACAGCATAGCCATCGCCAGAGGTCGCAGAAGCCACCCGCAAGCCGGTCAACCGGTTCAGCAAATTCACCTTAGCCCCAGCCACAGCAGCCTGTGAAGGATCCTCCACCAACACTCTCAAAGAAGCGGAATCGGTCTGCGCCCAGAGCGCACCCGAAAAGGCCATCAAAGCGATAAAACTTTTCATATTCTCTGAGAGTAGCTATATCAGATTTCAATCTCATTGGCATCATGTTTCAATGCGGTTTCAATGCGGTAAGTTGTTTAAGTGATGCGTATTGTCTTCTTCCTCGCCCTAACCCTCTCCGCCCAAGCCCCACCAAAGTCCATCCACCCCCAGGTCCAATCGATCGTCGAAGGCGTCGCCGAAGAACGCATCTCCGCGATCATGAAGCGTCTCGGCGAATTCCCTTCCCGCAACACCAACTTCGAATCCGGCAACAAAGCCTCCCGAGAATGGATCGCCGACCAATTCAAATCCTTCTCCCCCCGCCTCGACGTCCAGTTCGACACCCACAAGATCACCAAACAAGGCCGCATCGTCCGCGACCTCGACCTCGTCAACGTCGTCGCCACCCTCCCCGGCACCACCCAAAAAGACCACGAAATCATCATCTGCGCCCACTACGATTCCCTAAACGTCATCCGCAAGAAAGACGCGACGCCAGGCTCCGGCGACCCCACCGACTGGGTCGCCACCGCCGACGCAATCCCCGCCCCAGGAGTCAGCGATAACGCCAGCGGCGTCGCCCTCGTCCTCGAACTCGCCCGCCTCATGAGCCAGCACCAATGGCCCAAAACCATCGTCTTCATCGCCTTCTCCGGCGAAGAACAAGGCCTCTTCGGCAGCCGCGCCTACTCCAAAGCCGCAAAGGAAGCCAACCGCAAAATCGACGCAGTCTTCAATTCCGACATCATCGGTAACGATTATTCCGGCGACGGCCGCCGCATCACAGACCTAGTCAACGTCTACTCAAGCGACCCCGCAGACTCCCCATCGCGATCCTTGGCCCGCTACGTCCGCGAGATGGCCGAACGCTACTACCCCGCCATGAAAGCCAACCCCGTCTTCCGTAACGACCGTTTCGGCCGCGGTGGCGACCACACTCCCTTCCACGATGTGGGCTTTGCCGCCATCCGCTTCACCACACCCGTTGAGCACTACGGCTACCAACACTCCGCCGGCGACACCTTCGAACACGCATCCACCTCCTACGCCACCCGCGTCACCCGCATCAACGCTGCCGCCGTCGGCAGCCTCGCCCTTGCCCCCACCCTCCCACAAGTAATGCGCACCAACTCCAAAGGCGAAACCACCGGCCCTAACCTTGCGCGCGGCAAAGGCTACGACGCCGCCCTAAAATGGACCGCCTCCACCCCGGACGACGAAATCTCGGGCTACGCCATCACCATTCGCTCCTCCACATCTCCCAATTGGGAACGCGAAATCGTCATCGGCAAAGTCACCGAATACACGCTTCCAGGCCTCTCCATCGACGACATCATCGTCGGCGTCCGGGCCATCGGCAAGAACGGCGTCGAGTCCCCGGTGGCCGCCTACATCCTGGTGCCGCGCAATTTCAACAATCCCCCGTTACTCTAGTAACCGTTACTCTGGTAACTGAGCATGGCTCAACAAAAACGCAAGGCCCAGGCGACTACCGCCCCAACGCAACCCACTCTCTCGCTCGATGACCGCAGCCTCTTCATCAACCGCGAACTCAGCCTCCTCGGCTTCCAGCGCCGCGTCCTCGAAGAAGCCAACGACCCCGCAAACCCGCTCCTCGAACGCATCAAGTTCCTCTCCATTCTCGGCTCGAACCTCGACGAATTCTTCATGGTCCGTATTGCCGGCCTCAAACATCAGGTCGACGCAGGCCTTGAAGAAGTAGGCCCAGACGGCCTAACTGCCTCAACCCAGCTGGAAGCCATCCGCCCTGTCGTCGCGCAACTGATGATCGACGCGCGCAAATGCCTCCACGAATCGCTCGTCCCCGCACTCGCCCAGGAAGGCATCGAGTTCGTCACTATCAACGACCTCGATACCGCAACGAAACAGCGCCTCCACGACTACTTCCTCGACAAGGTCTACCCCGTCCTCACCCCGCTCGCCTTCGACCCAGGCCGCCCCTTCCCGCACATCTCAAACCTGAGCCTCAACCTCGCCATCCTGATCCAGGGAGCCCAGGGCGAAAACCACTTCGCCCGCCTCAAAGTCCCAGACACCCTCCCGCAACTCATCCCGATCGAGACCAACGGTAAAGCCCGCCGCGCCCACACCCAGCGCTTCATCTGGCTAGAACAACTCATCGTCGCCCACCTTAACGAGCTCTTCCCCGGCATGAAGGTGCTCGAAGCCCACCCCTTCCACGTCACCCGCGACGCCGATGTCGCCATCCAGGAACTCGAAGCCGACGACCTCCTCGAAACCATCGAAGAATCCGTCCGCCAGCGCCGCTTCGGCGACGTCGTCCGCGTCAAGGTCAACCAGGAGATGCCAGACCAGATCCTCGAAATCCTGGTTTCTAACCTCGAAGCCGAATGGAACGACGTCTACCGCGTCCAGGACCCCCTCTCCTTCGTTCGCCTCAAGCACGTCCTGCAGGTGGACCGTCGCGACCTACGGGACAAAGCCTTCGTCCCCCGTATCCCCCCATCTCTCGATCCAAAGCTCAACGACGGTGCCAGCATCTTCAGCGTGATCCGCAAAGGCGACATCCTCCTCCACCACCCCTTCGATTCCTTCGATCCCGTAGTCGACCTCTTGCGCAAGGCCGCCCAGGACCCCGCCGTCCTCGCCATCAAAATGACCCTCTACCGGGTCGGCCGCAACTCTCCGATCATCGATTGCCTCCTGGAAGCCAACGAGCGCGGCAAACAAGTCGCCGTGCTGGTAGAACTCAAAGCCCGCTTCGACGAAGAATCCAACATCGAATGGGCCAGACGTCTGGAAGCCCAGGGCGTCCACGTCGTCTATGGCTTGCTGGGCCTGAAGATCCACTCCAAGCTCCTGCTTGTAGTCCGCAAAGAAGGCGACAAGATCCGCCGCTACACCCACTTCGGCACAGGCAACTACAACACTGTCACCGCCGGTCTCTACACCGACTTGAGTCTCATGACCGTCGACGAAGACCTCGGTGCCGACGCCACAGACCTCTTCAACCACCTCACCGGCTACTCCGCCAAGAAGCATTACCGCAAGCTCCTCGTAGCTCCCATTGATCTCTTCGAGCGAACCCAGCAACTCATCGAGCGCGAAATCGTCCACCAGCTCGAAGGCCGCAGCGGCCATATCGTCTTTAAGATGAATGCCCTCGCTCACCAGGGCATCATCCGGCTCCTCTACCAGGCCTCTCAGGCCGGCGTCAAAATCGACCTCTTCATTCGTGGCGCTTGCTCCCTCCGCGCCGGTGTCCCCGGAGTCAGCGACAACATCACCGTCCGCTCCCTTGTCGGCCGTTTCCTCGAACACTCCCGCATCTACTACTTCAAAAACGGAGGCGCTCACGACCTCTACCTCGGCTCAGCAGACATGATGCCTCGCAACCTCCACCGTCGCGTCGAAATCCTCTTCCCCATCCAGGACAAGCGCCTCGGCAGGTACATCCGCGAAGACATCATCGGCACCTATCTGCAAGACGAAACCAATGTTCGTCTCATGCAGCCAGATGGCACCTTCGCCCGCAATCCCCTCCGCAACGCCCCTGATGCCTTCAGCGCTCAGGCCAAATTCCTCAAATCGCGCTAATGGCGCTCCAACCAAAGTACTAAGTAAACTTCGTCAGACTTGGTACTAGACCATAGTCCGGGTAGCCCTAAAGATCGATAGAAAAAGTGAAACAAAACACTTACCTTCAAGTTGTTGGGAAGCGATCAGCTTCCTGTAATGAAATCTGTTGGATCTATAAGGATTGAAAAATGAACACCCAAACGCTCAACTGTGTAATGATCGCCCCGGAAGGTACCCACGTAAATCCCCTCCGCGAGGCCATCTCCAGTTCCTACACGTTTGAGCTCATCGAATGGCTGAAGCATTATCCCGAAGAGGGTGCTCTCCTGCGCATGCTGCGTCTTAACGCCCCGGATATGCTCATCGTTGACTTCACCGAGCAGGCCAAAGCCCTCCGCATCGTTGCTCTCGCACAGCAGCACGCACCCAACACTGAGATCCTGGCACTCTGCGAAGAAAACATCTCAATCCTCTCCACGCTGCTCCGCGCCGGCGTCCGCAACTACATCACTTCCAACTCTAACTTCCACGAAATCTCCGAGACTCTTAAGGAACAATCCGACAAGCTCTCCAAGCGCCCGATTGCCCCACGCACGGGCGGCGACATCGTCACCTTCCTGCCTGCCAAGCCCGGTTCCGGTGCCTCCACCATCGCCGCCAATGCCTCCTACGCCGCCTCCAGAATGCCCGGCAAGCGCACCCTGCTCGTCGACTTCGACCGCAACTCCGGCGTGCTCTCCTTCATGTTCAAACTCCGCGCAGAGCACACCCTCCGCGACGCACTCCAAACCGTTCAGGATATGGACGGCGATATGTGGGCCCGCCTCCGCTCTCAGGTAGGCGAACTTGACATTCTCCCAGCTGATCTTGACTCTACTACCCACATGGACGGCAACCGCGCCAGCCGCCTCGTTCAGTTCTTCCGCCGCGCCTACGATCTGTCCTGCATCGATCTCTCAGGCCAACTCGATTCCATTGCGATCGAAGCACTCCTTGAATCCAAGCGTGTCTACATCGTCTGCACTCAGGAACTCGCCTGCCAGCATCTGCTCCTGCGCAAAGTCGAACGCCTCCGCCGCGCCGGTCTCGACAAGCAGATGCGTCTCATTGTCAACCGCTTCCTCCCGCGCCACGTCATGACTGCCGATCGCATTTCCGACCTCGTCGGACTGCCAGTCGAGATGACCATCGCCAACAACTACGAAGCCGCCAACTGCTCCATGGAAAACGGCGCACTCATTAAGTCCGATACGAATCTCGGCCGCAGCTATAAGAAGCTCGCCGAAATCATGCTCGACGATCGTATCGAGATCCCCAAGTCCAAGCCACGCTTCCTCGAATTCTTCGCTCAACCCTTCATGAAGTCTGCAGAATCGGCCTAATACTTAAATCATTACCGCGCCGATCATGTATCGGCCCTGAGTCTGCTTAAAAGCAAGGCGTAGATCCTCAAAACGGTCTACGCCTTGTTCTACGAGATAAAGCGTCCCATCGGAGCAAAGCGTGACCAGCGTTGCATCGGCAGGTGTATCAAAGCCCGGGCCATCCAATATGATCCAGTCAAACTGCTCACGCAATCCTGCAAGCAACCGCTGCAACCCACGCAAGTCTACCGCCTCATCTTGATACTTCGTCCTCTGTCCCAAAGGCAACAGATATAGCTGCGTGCCTGAAATCCGCCGAAAGCAATCAGGTAAGTCCTCACGATGTGCACGCGTCGCCTCGCACAAGCCACGCCCCTCGCTCAACCCTAACTGCAAGTCCAGATCCGGCCGGCTCGTCTTGGCATCGATCAGAAGTACCTTTGTCTCCTCCATCGCAGCCAAGGCAAAAGCCAGATTCCCGGCCAGTCCCTTGCGAGGGCGCTGTCCATTCATACTCAGAAGCGAGACCACCTGGATCCCTGTTTTTTCTCGAGCCTTCACTTCATCGTCAAAGTGCGTCAGCCGGTTCCGCAACTGCCTCACTTGCTGCTTCCAGCCCACCGGATATTTGGGGTCGACACAGGGAAACGCCTTCTCAGCCTCTGCCAGTTTCATTTGCGGAACCAGATGAAGATCGAGAACCCGCTGCTTGCGAGCTTTATGGGCTGTACGTAAACTCTCTACGGGCTCGTCATTCCAGGCTTCCTGCAAAGCCGCCAAAGCCTCAGGCGCTTCGAGTCCCAGGTCTTCTCCAAGTCTTGAGATCATGAACTCTTCTCCTTCCGGCTCTTTTTCCTCACACCGGCTAGCAGCTTCTCCACCCGCAACTTCTCAGCCCCAGGCAGATAACTCAGCATCTCTTCGTACACAGCCTCGGCACTCCGAAGCATCGAGAGCCTTGTATAAGCTTCAGCCAGTGTTCCGTCTACTTCCGGAGACTGCCTTACCGTCCGCTTCGCCCGTTGCGCCAGATCGAGCGCCCGCTGGACATCCGTTCCATCCTTCAATAGCAACCAGGCAAGATTATTCAGCGCGTAAGTATTCTCGCGATCCCGGCGCAGCGCTTCTTCGTAAGCGTGACGAGCCTGCTGATCCCGCCCCATCTCACCCAGCAAAGACGCCGGCTGCAGCCAGACCCTCAGATCACTCTCATTCGTCCGCTGCAACTCTGTATATACTTTGAGCGCCGCTTCACGTTCGCCAGCCAATGCCATGGCTCCGGCTCTACCGATTTGGAATTCAAGGCGCTTCGGTTGATTCACCAACAACTTCTCAAAAGTCTTCTTGGCTCCAGCGCCATCCTTCAATTGAAGCTGCAAATCAGCCAACCGTTCGAGCAGCGTTTCGCTCTGCCCACCGCTCTCAATCGCCGCCTCCAGCGTCTTCTTTGCCGCATCCGGTTTTCCTGCGCGAAACTGCACAGCCGCAAGCGCCAGTGCCCAGCGGGGATCATTCGATTCAAGCCCTTTGCCGGCTTCCAGTTGCTCGAGTGCATCGCCTGTACGTCCTTGCCGGGCCTGAGCCAGTGCCAGCCCAAACCGCGCATCTGCGTTCTTTGGTTCGGCCGCAATCACACTCTCAAACGAAGTCGCTGCCTCGGCCAGCTTGCCTCTCTGCACCATCGCCCGCCCGCGCAACATCATCGCCCTCATCTGCCGCGGATTCATTCGCAAAACATTGTCCGCTCGCAATTCAGCAGCTCCTGCATTGCCCTGAGCAAGATCGATTTCGGCCAAGGCCAGCCAGCCAGCCGAATAATTGGCATCCAGTTTGACCGCTCGTTCAAACTGGTCTGCCGCAGGCTGCGCTTTACCTTCTAGCAAATACGCCCGGCCAAGGTGATAGCGCACAAATGGCGAATCCGGCATCCGCTGCAGGATCGACTCAAGTCGTTTGCGCTCTTCCATCCTCCGCTCAGCTGGTACTTCACCCAGCCGTACCGCTGCCAGATATGCCTCAAGCACAACACTCCGGGTGTTCTTCTTGTATTCCTGCTCCACCAGCACACGAGCCTCTTTATTCTGACCTTGCGCCAAATGCCATTCCGCAAGCCGCCCGACGTAATCGCCACGTCGCGCTGTTTCAGCGTCACGCCCGCACAAATAGGCATCCCAAGATGCTTTCCATTCCACCCGTTGCATCCAAAAGTCACCAATCTTTGCCATCCCGAGCTCCTTGCTCAAGGCCAATGGCTTTAAGTCGGCCAACATTTTCGACGCCACTTCCCGCTGCCCCCGGGCATCGTCGTGGGCAGCCAACTGCAACGCCGGTTCCAACTCCCCGGTCTTCTCCCACTTCAACACCAATATTTCCCGTGCCCTCTCGCTCTGTCTGCTTTGCATCCGCTCCAGATACAAAAGGTCATACGCATCCAGATACTTCGGATGCTCTTCAATCAAACTCACTAGAGTCGCCTCGGCCTCTTGTGCCCGGCCTACCCGAAACATTGCTGCCGCCATCTGCGCCCGCAGTGTTTCGTTTCGCTTCACTTTCCCACTCGCCTCAGCGAGCAATATTATCGCCTCATCCGTACGATGCCGCTCCATCAAAACCTGAGAAAGAATCCGGTATCCATCCGGGCTCCCCGGCCACTTCGTCCGCAGCCTACCCCCAAATTCTTCTACTTCTCTCAACAAAACTGTCGGGCGCCCTGGATCTCCAAAGTAAATCTTGTAGCTGGTTTCAGCAAGGTCCTTCAACAGCTTCTCGTTCTCTGGCCGCAATTCAACCGCGCGTGCCAAAGATTCCCGGGCAGACAGCAATTCACCCATCTGCAGCGCAAGCCGGGCTAAAGATTCATGTGCTTCAGCACACTTGGCATCCCGCTCCAGTGCCATACGAAATTGCAGAAGCGCTGCCTGATACTGCCCCGCCTTCTCAGCCTTGATCCCCTCGCGCACCAGCCCGGCCGCGTCTTTCTGCAGCAATCCGCAGCCGCTGGCAAAAACTAGCGCCAGACAAGTCAGTGCCGCCGCACTGGCTCTCCCCAGCTTCCGGCGTCCCTGACCTTCTACGGCAAAGCTGGCCAGCACTTCAATCCCAGCCCAACTTTCCAGATGTCCAGCATGCAACACCTTCGGATCGCGCAGCACAATCAACAGACAGCTAAGGCTGCTGATTACAACGCCCAGCCCCGCCGCAATCGCCACGCGCATCCACCAGGTCGGCTTCTGTGCATCACCAGGCCTCGATGCAGCCTCAAGAGTCTCCACACTCTCGCCTTGCCCGCGGCGCTCCATCTCTGAAGCGGATCGTGATTCTTCATGCTTCTTTTGCAGTTCGTCGAAGTGCCCCTTGGCTGCCTCATACTCACGCTTGGCCACCAGCAACTCCACTTCCTGTCCAGACGGGCGTCCTTCTTGCTCACGCAACTTCTGTGATTCAGCACGCAATTCAGACTCTTCACGCATCTGCTCGCCTGCCTCTTTGTCCAAAGCCTGCAACTCCAGCTTTGCCAAAGCAATCTTCGCTGCATTTCCCTCAAGATCCCGATTCCTCAACCTCACTCCTCGCTCCTTGTGAAATCGCTCTACAGAGGCTTCCGCTTGCTTCACATCGTTCTGTGCGGAGACAACTTCCGGCATCGCGCTACTGTACCTCTCGTTAAACCGCTCCAGCCTCGATTTCACTGCTGTCACCAGATCGCGCAAATGCCAGTAATGCTGCATCCCTTCAAACTCAGGTATGTAATACTCCACAGGCCGCGTTTCAATCCGTCGATGTAACAGTTCAAGCTGCTCCCACTCCGCCCTCTTGGTAGCCTTCCGCTCTTCCTGCAACCTCCGGTCATGCCTCAGATCCCTCAATCTTGAGTCCACAACATAACTCCGCGAGGTCGATTGTCCCAATCGAGTCTGCGATACGTTCAACCCGATTGAATCCTGTATTTCTCCAAGCCGCTGTTCGGTCTCAAGTACCTTCTCCTCGGCCGCTGTCAATTGCTCCAGCAGGAATTCCGTTGTCCCGAGTGACTGGTCTCCGCGATACTTGCGGTTCTCCTCATAGATCTGCTCAACCAGCTTCTGCACCACCTTCTGCGCTTTTTCAGCATCCGGATAATGGAAGGCGATACGCAGAGTCGGCACCGCACGATGATCTTCACCCTGCGCATTGCCCACCTGAACGATTTGCAAATCTGTATTTAACTTCGTCGTTAGGTCTTCAACGGTCTGAAACCGGCGGCGCTCAGGATAAAGTGAATACGCCTCAATCAGTTTCGCCGCAGTCATGCGGCTACTCAGCAATTGCGACAGCGCAAACATCCGCTGCCCAACCTCCATCGAAAAATTCGGATTGACAAAGCGGCCAGCCACTTGCGGAGGTAAAAATCGCACCGTTGCCTGCGATACATAGAGCGGTGGAAAGTAGTAAGCCCAAACCACGCCAAGCAATCCAGTCAAGATTCCACTAAGAGCAACCCATACCCAATACTTCCGGGCAAACCATTTCAAATCGCGAACTTCTGCAATCTCCAGAAAATTGCTGACCCCAGGCGCATGCGGCGGCCATTCAGGCGCCGGCAAATTCATTTCACTCCACCCATCCGTCGCCGTCGGCTCATCCATCCCAAAAACGCCAACCCGCCACCAAGTAGACTCATCGTCGTTGCTTCAGGAGTCTGATTGCCCGTCGCTTGAAGATTGAAGCTCAACTGCGATCCCTGTGCGGACCCACCACTCCCTAAAAGTCCGCTGAACCGGACCGTCCCTCCCAAATACCAGCTCCCGCCATTCGCCGCGGCATTAATCACCAGCGGTGCCGACAAATTCGACACCGAACTATTTCCAGGTGATCCAAATGCACCAAGAGATGCTGGAAGTGTCCCGCTCACCAATGTCACATTCGGTGAAATTGCAAGGCCCTCGATTATGATGAGATTCGGAGTTGGCAATCCGGTCGCGCTTAGATTGAAGCTTGACGCAGGCAAAGTCCAAATCGCGTCGGTTGTCAACGCAGGGCCTGGATTGGCTCTAGCTGCTTCTGTCCAGTTCCCTTGAAAATCTTTCACCCTCGTAAACGCTGTGTTGGTCGTTGCGTTGTATCCAACCTGAAATTCCTGCGTTAGCCCGCCACTTCGCCAGTGGTTGTCCGAAGGCACCGAGTTGTAGTAGAAATCCGCAACCGTCCACGTCGCATTCGAGTAGGCTGGAGTCGTTCCGGTTCCAACTTCCCAACTCGCCGATGCATTTTGCCCAGCCTGCAAAGTCGAATAGAAAGAAAAGCTCTGTGCCGAAAGGCACGTTGCACTCGCGATAATCAAGATCCCTATGACAATTGAGTTCTGTCTCACTTGGCTCTCCTGTAGCATCCACCGCCCTTAACAGGATGGCTTTTGCATTTCACCTTAGATTGGTTTGTACCTAGTACCTCGGCAGATTGGGGTAGCAACTTTAGACCAAAGTCCTATACCGAGAAGTTTTTCGGGGTTAGCTACGTGGCGAAATACGGTGCCGATGGCGCCTTGTGCAACACCTACCACCGCCGACTGCTGCATCAATCAGCAATGGAGCCGCCAAATTTGCGATCGCTCCGAATTGGCCAAGGTGGTTTCTGCCCACGCTCCTGAGAAGTTCTTTACCTTGGTATCTACCAGATTCCGGCCTGCATCGTAGCCAATTTCAAATTCCTGACGCAATCCGCCCCTGATCGCCCAGACCGCAAAGATAAGTATTTTCCCGGCATCATCCCCAAAGCGCCGTTACAATAAGGAAGTTCCGCCCGGGTGGCGAAATCGGCAGACGCAACGGACTTAAAATCCGTTTTCTCGAAAGGGAAGTGCGGGTTCAAGTCCCGCCCCGGGCACCACAAACTAAAAGACTTGGGCGCCAAAGCTGCGCTTTCGTAAGCATTACACCAGACAAGCGGGTCGAGAATCCGCAATGGCACAGGGAATCTCGTTTAGAGACCCATTCCCAGGAGCAAATCGTTGCCCTGCGGCCACATCTTGGCCCACAATCCAAGTTCCAATCCCCATCGCTCTGAAGACCTGATAGCGGCTTAGCTCAATGCTCGTTCCCATCACCCCAACGGGGGTGAAAATACACTTTTCCACCAGCTTTCCGGCCCCGTCTGGCTGATGAGAACTTTATCATTCACGCGATTCGCAAAAGTATTTCTCAAATCCTGCCAATCGTTTGCCTCTTCGGTGAGGAATTGTCATCTTGCCTGCATTAGAGAATCAAGCCGAGCTAGCCCCTGCGCTACTCCTCAGGATCATTGACAATTGAATACTGCGTGGGCAGTGCGCCCAGGCATTTAAACACCCTTGCACGGTAGGTAAGCCGGAGGTCCATCCGCGCAGCGCAACAAACCCAAAATCCGCTGCGCGGATACCTTTGAACCTTTGGCGATCAGAAACTTCCGAAACGAGGCCATCCTCCAATCCAATAGAAAGTGAGGAACGATGCCAAATAGAATTTTCCGGCATGGCAAGTGTTTGAAACAAAACCATCCAGTAGCCAAGCCGATGGGGAATGTCCTGAAAGGTACCCATTGCTTTTCTAAACTGCTATTTCGATTCTTCCGGAATGAGGCTGCGGGAACAAAGCCGAAGCTTCGCCAGGGAAGCGCCACCACACGCCCGCCGCAAACAAGTTTGAGCAATCGAACCCATAGGAAACTGCGAAGCGTCAGAAAACGCGGGAACGAAGCCAAACGCCCGTGCATAGAGGAAAAAGATGCGTAGGCTTCGGGAACAAAGCCATCTCGCAACTGGGCGAACGAACTCATTGTTCCAGAAACGAACCCATCGTGCTAAACAGCATGAAACCGATTGACTCGCTGCAAGCTCCTCAAAATGGAGGCCCATTTATGGCTAAAGAGAATAATTCGGTTAAGTACCCAGATAAGAGCAACCGCAATACAAAAGACTTGGCTTCCCCAGCAACGCGAGGGAAGAACCAGGCAGGCCAGACAAACGGCCAGAATGAAATGACGATCAAGGAACGCGGGAAAGGCAACTTCACGACCGCCGGAGGAGCGGCACGCAAGGTTTAGGACTAGCAAGCGCCTGAAGTGAGCGCCGGTGCCAGCCACGTGGGCAAAGGAACCACAGACCCAAGAAACGACACCTCGGCCATTAAGCGATAGGACTATGGATAGGCGGCGTGTGCTTCAACGCGGCGAGGCTTTCCACCGGAAGCGTGAAGAAAAATGTTGTTCCTTCGCCCAGTTTGGATTCCGCCCAGATCCGCCCCCCTTGCGCCTGCACGATCCGACGGCAAATCGCTAAACCTACGCCGGTCCCGGGAAATTCCTCAGCCGTGTGCAAGCGCTTGAAGGGTTGAAAAATGGCCGATGCATATTTCGGATCAAAGCCGATCCCGTTATCTCGTATCGAGATCACCCACTCTGCTCCCGTCAGTTCCGCACTGAGGTGCACATGTACGGGCTCGTCGGCCTTACGATACTTCACGGCGTTCCCTATCAAGTTCTGGAACAGGCGAACCATTTGCCCTCGGTCAACCGGCAAGGTGGGCATTGGATCGTGAGTGACTGAAGCGCCACTCTCTTTGATGGCTCCATCCAGGTGCGTAAGCGCTGCCTCTAAATCCTCATCGAGAGCAACCGAGACAGGCCGCTCTTCTTCCGTAGTGAGGCGTGCATACGCGAGTAAATCATGGATTAGCGAACTCATCCTCGCAGCCGCACTCACAATAAACCCGAGGAACTGGTCTGCGTCCGCGTCTAGCTTCCCCCGATACTTGCTCGTAAGCAATTCAGCATACGACCGCATTGTCCGGAGCGGCTCTTGCAGATCATGGCTGGCGACGTAGGCAAACTGCTCCAGGGCGGTGTTCGACTCGGTC
>Ga0209490_10004272_pt1 | contig 13200 bp, 6 predicted proteins | sample MAT06_FD_187209 | JGI IMG/M metagenome (GOLD analysis project Ga0209490, IMG submission 187209) | Freshwater microbial communities from Lake Fryxell liftoff mats and glacier meltwater in Antarctica - MAT-06 (SPAdes) (version 2) | ecosystem: Environmental > Aquatic > Freshwater > Ice > Liftoff...
ATTTTCCGTTTGAATCAACAGCGTTGTCATGATTGCCTCTCATACCGTGAATGCGAAAGACTGATACATACTTGACATGGATTTAATCTTAACGTTTGTGATGGGAGCGGTCTCCTTCAGTCAGCGATCGCTCTGCCCACTGTAGCTGCACTTACCTGACTTTTTCCTGACCTTTTACCAACCGTCAAAGCAGAATCCGGCAGGCTAGATTAGCTGACAAGACAGCCTGGCTCTTCAAAAAGACTTAGGAAAACAACTGCGGTGAATGAAACGGGCGATCGCTGGATAGATCTAAAAGTAATAAATTCATCAAATATTTACGGTAAAAATACGAAATAAGGGTGAACCTGTGGGAAAACCTGTAAAGTTAGATTTGAATTGAGATTTCGATTGGTTGGCACTTACTGAACCTTATTACTGAGAGCGCTTTACTGGGAATCACTTTCTGCAAAGTGGCGTTTCTGTGAAAAGAGCTTGCAGAAATGCTTTAGAGAAATTCGTGGGTTAACTCTCCACAGTTTCCAGAAGGAAGAAAAGGTTTGCGCTGCATCAAAAGTTGGAGGTCACTCAAAAAATCCGCGAGAAAATTAGTACCAAACACGGGAATCGTATCGAATTATCGAGCAGCAATACGTGTCATCCACAAGATTGGCAAAAAGTAAGAAAAGTTGCATATTTTATAAGTTTGACAACAGGAATAACCAGTATGGAACGATCGCTTGAGCTTTACAGTGATGGTCGCCTGTATGAGATTGAAGGCGATTACGCTGTTAAAGTCACTGCAACCCAGGGACAGGTTGATGCCATCATCACCGCCCTCAAGTTTAGTACCGCCCAAACATTGACAGTTGCCCCTCCTGGAAAACAGCCCCCAGATGTTATTACTCCCAGAGGCTCACGCCGCATTAACGACGTAGGCTTTGAGCTGCTCACCACTGTTGAGGGCTGTCGATTAGATGCCTACGACGATGGGGTCGGGGTCTGGACAATCGGCTATGGACATACCAAAGGGATTCGTGAGGGTATGACCATTACCCAGGCTCAAGCCGAGCAATTCCTCCAGGAAGATCTTGAGATCTTCGAGACCTACGTTGAGGATGCAGTGCAGGTTGATGTCAATGAAGACCAATTTTCGGCATTGGTCTGTTTCTGCTTTAACGTAGGACCCGGAAGTGAGGGCTTTGGTGGCTCAACCTTACTCAGAAAGTTGAATGCAGGAGACCATCAAGGTGCAGCCGAGCAATTCCCTGTCTGGAATAAAGGTGGCGGGGAACCTATGCTCGGACTCACTCGCAGACGATTAGCAGAACAGGCACTATTCTTCAGTAAACTTTGGCGACCTTTCCTCACTTATGAAGAAGACGGCACAACAGGCGGTCAAGCGGCAACACCCCGAACCTTGAAGTTGACCAGTCCCACTATGCGAGGCGAAGATGTGCGTCAAGTGCAAGCAGCTTTGCTCAAAGCAGGATTAAGTGTTGGAGATGGAGCAGATGGCATCTTTGGCAACGCAACTGCTGCTGCTGTTCAAAAGTTTCAGCAGCAGAAAAGACTCACGGTAGACGGAGTTGTGGGTCTACAAACCCTACAAGCATTAGGGTTGTAAGTTGTTCAGCGTTACGAGAAAACATTAGGAGACCAGTATGACTTCCAACTTCATTGTTGAACCTTGTCTAGAAATTATTGAGCGTGATAAAACTGAGATCAGAGCTAGTTTTCGAGGTCCCCTTCAAGACGCACCTAGTGCAATCTCAACTTCGATTGTCAGTGGGCTATCCCAGCAACTCATTTACCAGCTTCAACTCATCCTGCCGAATGCTTTTGCCAGTTTTGATGAGTTAAATGTTGATCTATCAGATGCTGCCTTCCCCTATGTCCAAGCTTCTGCTAAGCAAGCGCTACAGCGTGCGATTCAAGACCGGGGAATCAAGATGCTAGTGAACTCGTGTTACCGGACGATCGCTCAGCAAATGCTGCTCTACAACGATCGCTTCAACAACCCCAACCCCGTTGCACCACCGGGAGCCAGCAATCATCAAACTGGGCTGGCGATCGATATTGAAGACCCCAGAGGCTGGGAACCTTACTTGATGAAGTATGGTTGGAATCCTCTGCCGAATGATGAGCCACACTTTGACTATCAAGGTGGAGGCACAACTGACATTCGCGGCAAATCTATTCTTGCACTCCAACAGCTTTGGAATAAGAACAACCCCAACAACAAGATTGATGAAGATGAAGGCTTTGGACCGCAAACCGAAGGGGCACTGAATCAGTCTCCTGCTCATGGTTTCGCTAAAGCTCCCTGGGATGACAAACCCAGAGTGTTGAAGTTGAGTCAACCTCGGATGGAAGGTTCCGATGTAGAGCGGCTTCAGGAGGCGTTGAAGAAGGCAGGCATTGCGGTTAGTGTTGATGGTGAATTTGGACCGGGAACAGATAAAGCCGTCAAAGAATTCCAAAAGAAGAAAACCCTGACTGCAGATGGAATTGCTGGATCAAAGACACTGGCAGCGATCGCTTAAACAGCGTTGCCCAATAGAGAGCTGCGACACTCAACGCTTGTTGCGGCATCAGCAAGTGCCCCAAGTCAAATCTGATCTCTGACTAATACAGGAATGCCTGGTAGAAAACATCATAAGTAAAGAGAGAACTCATGACAGAACAAACATCGAACATCTACGCCCTGTTGATTGGGATTAACCACTATGAGCCTAATCTACATTACAGAAGCCTTAATGGAGCCGTAGGTGATATTAATCTTGTCGATGACTACCTAAAGGAAACAGTAAATCCGAAGCGCATCTGGAAATTGACTGCTCCCAATCCAGATGTTTCTGATGTCAGAGCCTCACAAGAGGCAAATATTTTGCCGACCTATGAAAACATTCTCAAAGCATTCAATGAGATCACGGAAACTGCCCAGCGCGATGATCTGGTTTACATTCATTACTCAGGTCATGGTGGACGAGCCATAACGACTTACGAAGAAATTAAGGGCAAGGGGCAATACGATGAAGCGATTGTGCCAATGGATATTGGGAATGAGGAGGATCGCTACATCCGCGACGTGGAGATGACTACGCTGTTACAGCGGATGACGGATAAGGGCTTGATTGTCACAGTCATTCTGGACAGTTGCCATTCGGGGGGAGCGACTCGCGGTGATGTCGCTATCCGCAGCGGAGAAGAAGACGACAGCACGCCTCGATCGCCTGTTAGTTCCGGCATCTTGGGCGAGTCGCGGGAGAAATTGATCGAAACCTGGAAAAAGGCTGTCGAGGAACCCCAGGACAGAGACCCTGTTGTGCTCGCGGCCTGTCGTGCCACTGAGTTTGCTTATGAAGCCCCCTTTGAGGGCAAAAAGCATGGAGCCCTCACTTACTGGATGATTGACACCCTCAAAAGTGGTGGTTCAGGATTAACCTTTAAATCCCTGTCCGATCGCGTCACTACCAAGATTCAAAGTAAGTTTCGTGATCAGCTACCGATGTTACAGGGTCAGGACACTCGCTTCATATTTGGTAGCGGACGAGCCTCCGTTCAATATGCGGTTACCGTTGGCAAGGTAGACAAAAACAATAAACGGGTGACTTTGAATGCGGGGATGGCTCAAGGCTTACGTAGCGGTACTCGTCTGGCAATTTATCCGCTTAACACAATAGACTTCGCAGACAAACAAAAACGGATTGCGATTGTTGAAGTTACAGAAGACATTCAAGCATCAAGCGCCCTGGCTAAAATTCTAGACATCGAAGAAGCTGGAATTGGACTCAAGGGAGAGCTTGAGGAAGGTGCACCCGCCACAATTCTCTCTGCCCCACCTGATTTAGTACGTCGAGTGCGCCTATTTGGGGAGAAGAAACTGGGTGACAAGGACAATGAATTGCCAACTCAGGAGTTGGTTGATAACCAGCAGGTTGCTTTGGCAGCAGTTCGGAAAGCACTTGAAGAGAATGGTTGGGTTGTTGAAGTGCAGGAAGGTGAGCACTACCAGGTAGCAATCGGCAAAGACGGTGAATACGAAATTTGTACCGGTATGCCGCTAAAAAATCTGAAGCCTCCCATGATTGATGCTCCAGATGCTCCAAAAGCAGTTGTTGAGCGGCTGATTCACCTGGCAAAGTATCAGGCAGTTCAAGAACTCGATAATTCTAATTCAGAGTTAAGGGATAGTCTCGAGTTTGAATTGTGTGATCTGAATAAACAGCCTTTGCCTGATGGAGGAAAGGATTCCATCCGGAGTCATGATGAGCGAGTGCATCTTCGGGTTAAAAATGCCTCTAACCAACCGCTCAATATCGCAGTCCTGGATCTGGCACCCGATTGGGCAATTGCTCAGTTCCCCATTTTAGGTCAAGAAAGCTCATTTTTCCAATTGGCAGGTGGGCAGGAGGTCTTCATTGGCAGAATCCGTCTTGTAATACCTGAAGGCGAAGGATATGAGCAAGGGGCACCCGAAACATTCAAATTGTTTGCGACTCGTGGACCTGCAGATTTTCGCTGGCTCAAACTACCACCTATCGATCAATCGATTGCCAAGAAAGGTCGTGGTGAGGCAACTCGTGGAATTGAAAGTCCACTTGGCAAGTTGTTACAGGCTGTTGGCGAAGATCCGGATACTGAACCATCAATGCCTCGTGCTGTGCTAGAGCCTGATCCCAGTGCCGAGTTTGTAACGAAGCAAATACAGTTCACTATCAAGCATTAATTAACAAATCAGGGCTATCTTAAAGCCTGTAGTGCCAACGGCTGATTTTAGCAGTTGGTTGCTGAGCTGGGATAGCCTTGAGTTCCCCAATGGGATAATCAGAGAGACATTTCACCAACTTGAAAGGAAAGATGTATGGAGAGTCGCGCTAATTTGCCAGCAAAACTGTATGCACTTCTGATTGGAATCGACTACTACGAGCCTAATCGTTTATACAAAAGCCTCAAAGGGTGTGTGCGCGACATTAATCTTGTAGATTCTTATACCAGGGAAACGTTACAGATTCCTTCAGAGCAGATCTACAGACTAACCTCTCCTAATCCTGAAAATACCACTGCAACAGGTTCACAGGTTGAACGAGAATCGGATGCTCTGCCGACCTACGAAAATATCGTTAAAGCATTCCAGCAAATCACCGAGAAAGCGAAACCTGGAGAACAGGTTTATATCCACTATTCCGGTCATGGTGGACAGGCAAAAACCGTTTATCCCAACCTGAAGGGAGACAGTCAGTTTGATGAAGGGCTGGTACCAATGGACGTGGGTGACACCCAGGACGGGCACTATCTCCGGGATGTGGAGATGACAACGCTGCTGAAGCATATGACGGATCAAGGATTGATTGTCACGCTGATTCTGGACAGTTGCCACTCTGGTGGCGCAACCCGTGGAGACGCGGAAATTCGCAGCGGCACCGAACCCGACATCCTGGAGCGGACTTCCGAGAGCATGGTGGCAACCCAGGAAGAACTAGAACGCAATTGGTTGGAACTAACAGGAAGTCAGAGTGTTAGGGTTGCGGGGCTACCAGAGGCTCGTGAATATGTCTTAATCGCAGCCTGTCGTCCCACGGAATATGCGTATGAGTATGCAGTCAACTGTCGAGAACGAAACGGAGCGCTGACCTACTGGATGATTGATACTCTCAAGACCCTATCTGGAAGATTGAACTATAAAACGCTCCATAGTCGCATCAGCGCAAAGGTGCAAAGCAAGTTTCCTCAGCAAGTGCCTATGCTGCTAGGGGAGAGCGATCGCGCCGTCTTCGGAGCAGATATGCTGCCGACCCAACACGTAGTTACCGTCATGGATGTTGATGCCAGCCAGAAAACTATAAAACTGAATGCGGGACAGGCACAGGGTTTAAGTAGCAAGACGCTTTTTGCAATCTATCCCTCCAACACCACTGATTTTACGGCTAAACAAGGGCAAATTGCGATCGTTGAAGTGACAGAAGTTGCAGCATCCAGCGCCTCTGCTCGAATTTTAGACGAGGCGGAGGGTGGTATTGGCGTTAGAGGAGAGATTGAGCAAGGTGCTCCTGCTACTATGTTGTCTGCACCGACTAATCTGGTTCGTCGAGTGCGTTTGTTCGACCAGAAAAAGTTAGGTAATGCTGAAGATGAGTTACCAACCCAAGATCTGGTTGACAAACAAACAGAAGCTCTAGAAGTCTTTCGGCAAGGACTCCTCGACGCGAGTGGCTGGGTCGTTGAAGTGAAAGAAGGCGAAGAGGCTCATTTTCAAGTCGCGATCGATCGAGATGGAAATTATGAAATTTGTATCGGCATGCCGATACTAAATCTAAAACCATCACTGATAATCGATGATCCAAGATCGGCTCAGGGCGTGGTGAATCGTTTAGTTCATCTAGCTAAGTATCAGTCTGTTCAAGATCTAGACAATCCAGAGTCAGAACTCACAAGCGCCATTGAGTTTGAATTGCTGAGTAAAAGCTTACGGTCTTTTCCCGATCCAGCCAATCCTTGCTTAAAACAGGGAGAGCTGGTGTACCTGCTCATCAGAAATAAATCTTCCATATCCTTAAATATTGCCGTACTCGACCTGGAACCAACCTGGGAGATTTCTCAAATCCCGATTCGAGGTATAGAGGCTCCGTTCTACCAATTACAGCCAGACGAAGAAGTATCGATAAAGCTACGCCTTGCGGTGCCTGGTGGAGAAGGGTATAAGCAGGTGAAAGAGACACTCAAATTGTTCGCCACGCGTGGACCTGGTGATTTTCGCTGGCTGACCTTACCGCCTCTGGACAACGAACTTAGAGGAAGAACAACAAGAGGAATTAGTAGTAGCACGACCCCTTTAGGCAAGCTTTTAGAAGGAATTGGTGAAGATGCGGAGCAAGCACCATCACAAACACGAGCCATCTATGAACCGGATGCCAGTGCCGAGTGGGTAACAAAGCAGATTCAAATCAGCATTAGCGCATAACTAAAGCACTGTCTCGGAGTCATTGAGCGAATCATTAGAATTAAGGATTTTCTAAACCGAACAAAATTCACCCTATGACAAATATGAACGACTCAAATACTTTACAAGCAGAAGCCGATCAGAAGACTGAAACTCGAGCTGTATTTGAAGGAGAAGTCTCTACAGCAAGTATGATAGGTGAGCGCTGGGCAATTGTGGTTGGCATCTCAAAATACAAGCACAAGCGGTTAAATTTAAAGTATGCGGCTCGTGATGCCCAGGAATTCTATAACCTATTAATAACGCCAAGCGGCGGACAATTTAAAAAAGAAAACATCGAATTGTTGCTTGATAAAGACGCGACAACTACTAAAATCACACGAGCACTCCGTAGTTTTTTAAAGAAGCCCACTCCTGGTGATTTTGTATTAATTTATTTTGCTTGTCACGGTTCGCCAGATCTTGGGCTTCAAGATAAAGCCGTTTTTCTTTTAACTCATGACACCGATCCGGATGATATTGCAGGTACTGCGCTGCCAATGGACGACATTAATTGGTCTTTGAGAAATATCGTAAAATCGCAAAAAGTTGTCATCCTTGCTGATACTTGCCATAGTGCAGAAATAGGAGGAAAAGGATTAAGAGCCGTTGGCGACCCAAATATCACAAACGCATACTTAAAGAAATTAAGCGAGGCTAAAGATGGAACTGTTCTCATTGCATCGACTCGGGCAGGAGAGCTAGCGCAGGAAGGACCTAAGTGGGGAGGAGGGCATGGAGTGTTTACTTACTTCCTACTTAAGGGCATGGGTGGAGCCGCTGACGCTAACGGGGACGGAATGGTCGGCATTGAGGAGCTATATGACTATGTAGAAAGAAACGTTAATGCTGCGACAGGTGGAGCACAGAAACCCACTATTAGCTCTACAAGATATGATCGGACGTTACCCATTTCCTTCCCCGCATGGGAAAGATCCAAGCAACATTATGAACTGGGTTGTCAACTCTTCCAGATGGGCACAAAATTCAGCGAACAGCACTGTCTTATCTCTGCAAATAAGCACTTGCAAGAAGCTATAGATTTAGCAAAGCTGACCCAGAATGACATGCCACAGGCATACTTGCAGAAAGGCTTGGTTCTGATGGCAGATGAAAGATTAAACGCCGCAGTTAGCGCTCTGAAAGATGCATTCGAGGCTGGCGAGGCAGAGGCTGCATATCATCTGGGAATTGCTTATTTGAAGCAAGGAAAGCCCAATGAAGCAGCACGAGAGCTGGAAACCTTTCTAAAAAAGCAACCTACTAGTGATAAAGCTGCCTGGGCTAAAGCGTTAATCTCGCTATTACAGCCTACGGAACCATCTAATCGCCATGCCCTATTAATTGGAATTAACTATCCTAAGCGTATTCAGCTAGAGAATAATGTCGGTCTCAACCCATTACGTGCTTGTGTTAATGACATTGAGCAATTGGGTCTTACGTTATCTACAAACGGCAATTTCAATGTTAGATATCTTTCAGACTCCGAAGCTACTTACGAGAATATTAAACAAGATTTTAATGAGTTAAAACAGCAAGTTAAGCCCAACGATGTTGTTGTTATTCACTACAGTGGACATGAAGATTCTGGTCGTTGGATTGCTTATGACGCAGGACTCGCTGATGACGGAATTGTGCATAACACCATTGGATACAAAGAAATTTATCAGATGCTTAATTCCATTCCTTGCTTTCATAAATACCTTATTATGGATTCGCCAGTTAGCCGCGAGTTTGAAGAGTTTATAAGAATGCTTCAGAAGCACAAGGATTGCACGTTGTTGTTAGCTGCATCACCTGGTCAGTTTAGTTATGAATATCGAGTTGACGATAAAATGTTTGGAGCATTTACTTACTGGCTCATCGATACGTTGTGCAGTTCAGATCCAACAGATGTGAGTCAATGGGAAATTTTTCAACGGGTCGAGCAAGCCATCAATAAGAAATTTCCGAATCAATTACCTTTCTTTCAGGGCGATCGCCAAAAGAAGCTGTTTTCCAATGAGTTAAATCATTGCCCCACACTATTTGAGTTTACTGAGAATCACTGGAAGATAACATCCAATGACTTAATTGATCTGTACAACAGATCCCTTGCACAAGCCTCTCATTCCTTCCCAGAAATGTATTATCAGTTTGGGTTGGCTTTTGCTGAGAAGGGTAACTTCACACAGGCTGTTGACGCACTAGATATTTACCTTGGGCAAATCCAAGAACAACAGAATTCAAAAAATATCCTCTTCGCGCTGGGTGTCGCTCAGTTCAAGAGTCAACTCTATGTCAATGCGATTAAAACTTTTCAAAAATATATAGGGCTGGCTGAATTAGATTCAGACCTGCATAACTCAATGTCACAGATTGTCTCTAAAGCTCGAACATTAATAGAACCTTTTCATGTGCTATTAGTCGGAATCGATGAGTATTTATATGAGAGCAATCAAAATACAGAACAAGGATCTGATAATGACCAAGCACTCAATGATGTTGTCTCTCTAAAAAGAGTTTTAATCGACAAATTTCACTTTAAGGAAAACGTTTTAATCGACAAAGAAAATGGCAGAAAAGAAGAGCATTTCTACATAACAAGCCTGCTGAATGATGAGGCTAAAACTGAAGCAATATTGAAAGAATTTAACAAGCTTGTTCAACGTTCTCCTAGTCCGATCCTCTTTTATTTTTCGGGTCAAGGATCGGTTGATGCTGAGGGAAATACTGTTATTTTGGCTACGGACAGCAGGCAGGATGGAGTTCCTGATATCAGAGTTGATCAACTTGCAAAAATTGCCAGTAATACAGATTCCAATCTTATTTCAATTATTGATGCCTGTTGGACAGATAGTAAAACAGCGAATACTCGCTACGCTCCACCTGAAGGGCAGGCATCTGAGAAAGTGCAGATTGCAGGGAGTATAGAGCGCAGTTCTACACAGATTCCTAGAGTTGGTTATATCACTCTTTATCCAAGATCAATTAAGTATCAACAGCAAGAGTTTGTGAAACAAAACTTCACTTCCGAATTGATTGAGATTCTAAAGAAGGCAGAAGCCAATAGCCTGTCCTACTGGAAGCTGCGTCAGGCATTTGCCCGCAACCAAATAAGCACAGACTTCGATGATTACGATGGCAATATCTATATCTCCAGTGATGGTAATGCTTTGGATGAAGCTGTTTTTAGTAATCCTCTCTGCTCAAAGCTCCAATTAACCCTTCAACAAATTGAGCAAGCACCCGCAAGGCGGACGGTTGGTATTATCAAAGAATTCATTGGGCAACAAAACGGCTTATCTCCACCAGAATACCTGAACTTAGGGATTATGAACTATGTCCTTGGAGAATACAAAGACAGTATTTCAGCATTACAAACTGCAATCAACCAATTATCTCAGCAATCGTCGAAGACGGTGAGCCAGCAGTCAATCTACGCTCAAGCTCACTACTGGCTCGGTCGAGTTCTCCATGAAAGGAGGCTTGATCCTGCCCGTGCGGTGAGTGAACTGCGGCTAGCAATTCAGTATGAGCCGTCCAATATCTTCGCCCATTATTACCTGGGGCAGGCGCTTCGAGTACTTGGTGGACCAGAGATTTTGATGGAGGCAAAGAGAGCCTTGCAAACCTATCTTAGAAAGGGTGCTCCATTGGGGCAGGAAGAAGATGTGCAAGTATTCTTGCAGTCATAAAAGACGAAAATTACTTACTAAAGAGACAAAAATCATGGCAACTAAAGCTCCAATGAAAGATATGATTATCATCCTTCCTGGCATTTTGGGAAGTGTGTTGCAGAAAGATGGCAAAGACCTCTGGGCAGTTTCCGGGCAATCAATTTGGCAAATACTAACCAGGTCAGGTGAAACGATTCACAACCTGAAATTAGCTCAAGATGATGCAGAAGCTGCAAGTTTGGGTGATGGTATTCGCGCAACTGCGCTGATTCAGGATACGCATTTGATTCCAGGCTTCTGGAAGATCGATGGCTATACCAAAACCGCACGGCTAATTACCGACAACTTTGATGTCACTCCCGGCGATATTTACAATGACCCGGATGATAAAGCAGCCAACTTCTATCAGTTTCCCTACGACTGGCGACGGGATAACCGAGCCAATGCCCGCATTCTGAAACGGCTAATTGATAAACGGCTGAAATGCTGGCGTGAAAGTAGCGGAGCCGCCGATGCCAAAGTGATTCTGATGGCGCACAGCATGGGTGGGTTGGTGGCTCGCTACTATCTGGAAGTGCTGGAAGGCTGGAAGGATAGTCGAGCTTTGTTCACCTTTGGTACGCCCTATCGCGGTTCACTCAAAGCCGTTAACTTTCTGGCAAATGGCTACAAGCAGCTTTTCCTGGACTTGACCGACGTGATGCGATCGCTCACTTCCATCTATCAACTCCTGCCAATCTACAAAGTCATCAACATCAACGGTGAATATCACCGGATTGCAGAAGTCGATAACCTGCCCAATATCGACAAACTTAAAGCGCAAGATGCTTTGGCATTTCATCGAGAAATTGAAGCGGCTGTTGAGCGGCATCTCAAAGATGAGCAATACCGCAAGTCTTTTACAGTCGTTCCTATTTCTGGAACACAACAGCCTACACTGCAATCGGCTGTGTTAATTGACGGAAAATTGACAGCAACGGAGGATCTACCGGCGGTACTGAAAAACAGATCGGATCTGGGGGATGGAGATGGAACGGTTCCCAAAGTTTCCTCGATTCCAATTGAGCGATCGCGGGATCTCGATAATTTCTTCATTGCTGAACAGCATGGCGCGTTGCAGAATCAGGCTCAGGTGCTGGATAACCTGCTGAATATTTTACGAATGGGACAGATTGATTTGGAAGCCATCAAAGGGGAAGCTCAGGCGGCTATCAGTCTCAGTCTGGATGATTTGTATTTGGCAGATGAACCGATCGCCATGCGTGCCCGACTGGTTGGACTACCGAACTCAGCCATAAAGCTGAAAGCGGATATTCAAGATGTGTCTGGCAATCGCCCTCCCATTAGCCTCGATTTTGTTGAACAGGAGAAAGAATGGGTGTTGGCGATCGAGGATTTGCAGGCGGGGTTATACCGGGTTAGGGTCAGAACTGACAGTAGCAGCGAACAAGCGCCTACTCCGGTGCACGATTTGTTTGAGATTGTCCGGAATTGAAGGCGCGGCATGGAACTAGGTTGGAGTAAGCTTAATCCATCAGCAGCGCCGATCTCGCTTATATCTTCACTCACCTCTATTCCATGAAAAAAAAGATCCTAGTTCTGGTATCCAATCCTGAAAAGACAAAGTCCCTGAATCTTCCACTGGAACTCAAGAAATTACAGGAGTCTGTACAGCGATCGCAGAAACGGGATTACTTCACTGTTGAATTAAGATTTGCCGCCAGCCAAGCCGACCTGCGCCGCCATATTCTGGATGTAAAACCCCAGATCATTCATTTTTGTGGGCATGGCACTGAGCAAGGATTAGTTTTGGAAGATGATAAGGGTACGGCGAAGGTCGTTGCGAATGACGTTCTGGTGAATTTGCTGCGAATCTTTGCCGATCGCATTGAGTGTGTTTTGCTGAATGCCTGTGATTCAGAAAACCTGGCTGACGACCTTGTACAGTATCTCAATTATGCGATCGGCATGAATCAGGAGGTGCGGGATGATGCGGCGATCGCGTTTGCTGAGGGATTTTATGACACGCTTGGAGCAGGGGAATCCTACGAACGGGCGTTTGAGGTGGGTAAGAATGCGGTGTTGGGGAAGGCAACCGATCGTGGTGTAAGCCGTAAAGCGACCGTAGTTGGTGAAGATGGCAGCCCTCTCAAAGCTCAGAATCGGGAGCATTTGATTCCCGTTCTAAAAATCAACCCTAATCCAACCCCAATTAAACCGTTGTGGCTGAGTCCAGAGGTGGAGCAGCAGGCGGTTCGGGAGTTGTTGGCGGTAATCGAAGCTGATTTCAACACCATTCAGATGTTTCATGCGGATGAGCCGATTGTTCTCAAGAATCAGGATATTATTCCCGTGCAGGTAACGCTGGAGCGGCGATATCAACATACGGTGGAAACGGTGAGAGGCTATGCCGAATCGGAGGCAGAACTCAAGCGGATCTATGCGCTGAAGGGGAGTAGCGAGGAGGAGATTAAGCGGCAGCAGGTTGATTGGGAGGAGGCTAGACGCAAGGAGTTACGGATTGTTGTACTTGCCGATCCAGGAATGGGCAAGTCAACGCTGCTGCGAAGGGAAGTGGGA
>Ga0209490_10004274_pt1 | contig 13197 bp, 11 predicted proteins | sample MAT06_FD_187209 | JGI IMG/M metagenome (GOLD analysis project Ga0209490, IMG submission 187209) | Freshwater microbial communities from Lake Fryxell liftoff mats and glacier meltwater in Antarctica - MAT-06 (SPAdes) (version 2) | ecosystem: Environmental > Aquatic > Freshwater > Ice > Liftoff...
ATAAAAAACAGGAAAAAACGAATGCTATCGAAGAAAATATTACTGAATCAGTTTATGCTTCAGGAGTTATAAAAAGCAAAAATCAATATCAAGTATTTTCCACAGTAAATGGATTGGTTAAAGAAGTGTTGGTAACAGAAGGTACGATCGTAAAAAAGGGCGATCCTTTGTATAAAATTTCTAATGAATCTATTCAACTTAACAACGATAATGTTAGAATTAATGCTGAATATGGAGCGCTTGCTGCTAATACCGACAAACTGAATGAATTAAAGTTGGATATAGAAACGGCAAAAGCTAAAATGGAAAATGATGCTTCCCTTTTAGATAAACAACAAAATTTATGGGATCAGGGCATTGGCACAAGAAATGAATTAGAAGTTCGTCAGCTTAATTTAAAAAATTCTACTAATACTTATCGTGTAGCACAGTTGCAATATAAACAAATAGAGAATCAATTAACACTTCAAGCTAAACAAACTCAAAAATTATTGGATATTTCTAATTCTGTAAAAGGTGATTATACGATCAAAAGCGAATTCAATGGAAAAGTATATGCTGTTTTAAAGAAACAAGGTGAAATGGTTAATACGCAAAGTCACGTTGCACTTGTAGGAGAAGCCAATGGATTTATATTAGAATTACAAGTTGATGAATATGATATTGCCAGAATTAAAATTGGACAACAAGTTATTTTAAATATGGACAGTTATAAAAATCAACTATTTGAAGCAGTTGTAAATAAAATTAACCCTGCAATGAATGCAGCTTCTAAGTCATTTACAATTGAAGCTGCTTTTACCAAAGCACCTCCTACGCTATATCCCAACTTGACTACTGAAGCCAATATTGTAATCTATACAAAACCAAAAGCTTTAACTATTCCAAGAAATTATTTAATAGATGAAAAATATGTTCTATTAGAAAATAAAGAAAAGCGGAAAGTACAAATAGGCCTAATAGACTATCAAAAAGTTGAGATCATTGGTGGCATTACTGCAAAAGACGTTATTGTTAAACCTGCACAATGAGTAATCGATTAATTACCAATATTGCTAAAGCTTTATTAATTGCTCGATGGAAACAAACACTTGTTGCAGCAATTGGTGTAACTTTTAGTATTACAATGTTTATTACACTTTTAAGCTTTATGGGTGGTTTAAATAAGCTATTGGATGGATTAATATTAAATAGAACTCCACATGTTCGCTTGTACAACGATATAAAACCAAGTAAAGTTCAACCAATTCAAAAGGATTCAAATTTTAAAAATACCCATCACTTTATTCGCTCAATAAAATCTGGCAATAGCAGACCTTCTATTTATAATAGTGATGCTATTATGAAAGCTTTACAAAAAGACGATGCAGTTTTAGGCTATTCCCCTAAACTTACTGCTCAAGTTTTTTTTAATGATGGTGCAATTGAAATAACAGGCGTTATTAATGGAATAGATATTGAAGCAGAAAGCAGATTATACAATTTTACTGATTATATAGTAAAAGGTGTAGGAACTGATATTAATAAGGTTCCAAATAGCATTGTTTTAGGCAATGAATTAGCAAAAAAATTATTGGCTAATCTTGGAGATGTTGTACAAATAAGTACTTCAAAAGGCGATCGTTTTTCTTTAAAAGTGGTTGGATACTTTCAATCTGGAATTAAAGATCTTGATAAAGTACAAAGCTTTGCTTCTGTTAGTACTGTTCAAAAAATAATGGGAAAGCCTGGTGATTATATTACTGATATTCAAGTGAAGCTAAAAGATATGACTCAAGCTCCAGCAATGGCAAAAAAATACATGAACCTATTTAGAGCCGATGCAGAAGACATTCAAACAGCAAATGCACAATTTGAAACAGGCAGTTCAGTTAGAACATTAATTTCTTATGCAGTTGGAATTACATTATTGATAGTTGCAGGTTTTGGTATTTATAATATTCTAAACATGATGATCTATGAAAAGATGGATTCAATTGCAATATTAAAAGCCACTGGTTTTTCGGGAAGAGATGTTAAACGAATATTTTTAGTAATAGCATTAAGCATTGGATTATTTGGCGGCTTATTAGGTTTGGTATGCGGGTTGGGGCTGTCATGGACTATTGGGCAAATTCCTTTTAACACTGCTTCTCTTCCAACAGTAAAAACTTATCCAATACTGTATAATCCTATGTTCTATGTTATTGGAATTATTTTTTCGTTGATCACGACTTATTTAGCAGGATGGTTTCCTGCAAGAAAAGCGAGTAATATTGATCCAGTTATTATAATAAGGGGAAAATAATCATGAGTAATAAAATACTAGAAGCAATTAATATTAATAAAAGTTTTCACGACCCTATTACGGCAAAGGTGTTAACAGACATTAGTTTTTCTATTAACAAAGGTGAGTTTATATCAGTTATAGGCAAATCTGGTTGTGGAAAATCAACACTTCTGTATATTTTATCTACAATGGATACTGATTATGAAGGTGAATTATTAATTGATGATGTAACTATGAGCAATAAAAAAGAAGGGGAACTTGCATTAGTAAGAAATGAAAAAATTGGGTTTGTTTTTCAGTTCCATTATTTATTAAATGAATTTACTGTTTTAAAAAATGTAATGCTTCCTGGATTAAAATTACAGAAATATTCTGCCAAAGAAGTGGAACACAGAGCTATGGAAAAACTAACCATGCTAGGAATTGGTCACTTGGCTAATAAATCAGCAAATATGGTTTCGGGAGGAGAAAAACAACGGGTAGCCATTGCACGAGCACTTATTAATGATCCTCATATCATCATGGGAGATGAGCCCACTGGAAATCTAGATAAGAATAACAGTGATATTGTATTTGATATATTTAAGCAATTAGCAGAGGAGTTTAAACAGACTTTACTAATTGTAACCCACGACGATAATTTTGCAAAAAGAACCAATCGAATTATTGAAATGGAAGACGGTAAAATTATAAACCAGTAAACTTACTCAATGATTTTTACCATTCTAACCATTTTACCATCCCCATTTAAACCTTCTAAAACAACTTGTAATTTCTTGCTGATATCGTTATTATAAAATTCTACTTTAAACCTTGGAGTTTTTTTATTAGTTATAATGTAAGGATTCCAATAAAGAGTACTTCGAATATCTGGATCAAAGTTAGTTTGCGTTTTATCGTATGAAGGACTATAAAACTCTTTAAACCTTGTATAGCCTGCAAGGATAGATGTATTCATTCCTGCACCTGTGGCAGATGAACTTTTAGAATCTCCGCCTTTTTTGGTGTAAATAGCAATAGCCCCTCCAGAACCGCCCCCAGCTGATCCGAAAAATGGAGGTCTAAATACTTTAATATATGCAATTTCATTAACGTTTATGCTTTGAACCATACCTACATCTGAACGCATTTCATTTAAGAATAAATCAGGAGTTGCACCCCTCCAACTTAGACTAGGCTGACCGCCAGCAGTGGATATTTGTAATCCAGCTACTTTCCCCTGCAAATAGGTAAAAATATCTAGCGCGCCAATCATTTTATCATCTGTTAAATCAAAGCTATAACCATCACCACCCGAAAACAAACCAGATGAATATCGCTGATCAAGTAATTCTATTGGGTTTTTCTTTTTAGCTTTTACTGTTACTTCTGCAAGTGTTGCAGAAGCCATGGCTCTTCGTAATTTTTCTTGTTCAGATAAGAAAAAATTCATTTTTCTATTGGCCAAACTATCGGACCAGAAGTTGGTTGTAAGTTCTTGAAGATATTTAATAGTTGTATAGTTTTCTTTTCTAAGCAACCCATTATCAAATTGAACTTGAGTAGATTCTCCTAATTTATTTTTCCCATTGAAATTGTAATACACTTTTACGGTATCAAAAAAGAAAACACCTGGTTGCTGAAAATTGCCATCTTTTTCAATTGGAACAAAAAAGAAATTTTTGCTACTATCATTCCCAACAGTGATAATATTTAACTGTTGGGGATTGGAAGTATTTGCAAACTTGCCTCCGAATACTTTTCCTTGAAAAGTCATAAAGTCAGTTTCTGGCAAATATTTTATTACTGGTGGAGTTGCAGATTTAATTTTATCCCAATCGAATCTACGCCATCCATTGGTCATCATTACTAAATCTAATTTAGCAGAAATAGTATCATTATCGCTTTTAAAATAATAAGATGGATTATGAATATATCCTTTGATTTCATTTGATATTAAAAAATCAGACAATATAGTATTTTCATCATTAGAGCTCAAATCTGCATCTGTAATTGCTAATGACATATTGGTAAAAGCAGTATCACTAACTATAATTTCAAATGAATTTTTGGCTCGCTTACTAAGTCCAACAATAATTGGATTCATCTTTACATTAAATTCATGCAAATGGTTATTTACGAATATGATTCTTTCAGAAATAGGAACCATATTTTTATCAAATAAAGTAAATTGAACAATTCCGGTTGATAAATTTTCAATTGGCAGTTCAACCTTTTGAGAAGTCCGATCTTTCATTTTAATTGCAACTTTATACAAAATCTCTTGATTCATATGTACAATTAAGTTTAAACTTTGAAATTCCTCGCCGGCTGTTGATGTTCTCGTAACTTGAACTAATGCTTTATCGTTAGTAGTAGAAACATTCATTATAACCCCTGTGTTTTTTGAAACAGATATAGGCGTTGTTCCATCAACTCCTTTTTCATCTTTCCATTTAAGAAAATAATCAACTCCTATAGCTGGAGCAAAGGCAAATGATCCCATACCATCATGCTTTACTTTTATTGTATCAATCACCTGATTTTTGTTATTCATTAATATGCCTCTAATTAAAACAGGCATTCCTGAAGAATTAGTAGCTTTAAATGCCACTCTGCTTGTTAACCCTTGTACTAAAAAACCTCCTTCTGGAAAAACTTCTACTTGTGTTTGTTTAGTTTTTGGAGGAATAACAGATTTTGCGTTTGATGAATTATTAATAACTAATTTTTTTTCATACAAAAAAGTTGTATCGTTCAACATCCAACTAGTAAATGCTTTTACATGTATAAAATCACCTTTATAATTTAGAGGAATCTCAAAAGACCCTTTAGCTGTTGCTTGAAATAGAGGAGCTACTGTCTGTTTAATTAATTTCCCTTCAGTATCGTACCATTCTACATAAACATTTTTACTTAATGGACTTAATTCATTGCCCGCCATTATGTACACTTTATACCAGATAGATTCATCAGGATTATAAATCTGCTTATCAAAATGAATATGCATTTTTTCCTTTGGAAAACCCAAAGCATAAACATTCATCATAGAATCGAGAACCTGTGCCCTAGCAGTTGAGATTCCAAAAATGATAAAAAAAAGAATTCCTTTAAACATTTTTTGCTTCATCCTTTTCAAAATTTGTTGTAAGATAAACTCAATCTGTGGAATAATAAAAGATATAGGTTAAAATGAATTACTCGTCGGCAATAACTTTAACTTTTGGAACCAATAAATGCATGATAAACCAAGCAAAAAGATAGGAAAGACCACATACCAAAAACATAATATAATAAGCTGTTTCTATCTGATTGATTGATCTATAATAAACAAATAGGTTTTTTTGAACAAGCAATGAAAGTAATATACCCCCTATAGCCCCAAACATTCCACCAATACCAGTAACCGAACCAATTGCTCTTTTAGGAAACATATCACTTACTGTAGTAAAAATATTGGCACTCCAAGCTTGGTGAGCTGCAGCTGCCAAGCCTATAACAAACACAGCTAACCACATATTCATTTGACCTAATACCTGTGCAAATAAAATAGGCAACACAAAAAACGCGTAAAATAGCATCGATGATTTTCTTGCTTTATAAACTGACCAATTCTTTTTAATCAGATAAAGCGGCAACCATCCACCACCAACACTTCCAAAGGTAGACAAAGTATAAACAGCAGCTACTGGCAATGCAATAGCTGTTCCTTTTAATTGATATTGACTCTCTAAAAAATCGGGCAACCAAAAAAGATAAAACCACCATATTGGATCAGTTAACAATTTTCCAATTGAAAATGCCCATGTTTGCTTGTACTTCATTAATCGAAGCCATGTAAAAGGTTCTTTTGGAGTTTCATCTAAAGTTGGTTGCTCATCTACATCGCTATGAATATAATCGAACTCTGCTTTTCCTAATTTAGGATGATGAGCTGGTTTATGATAATGTTTTAACCAGAAAAACAACCAAATAAAACCCAACAAACCTGTTACAACAAATGCCCACTTCCAACCAAAATTAACGGCAATAAAAGGGACAGTTAATGGGGCAATAATAGCTCCAACATTAGCACCAGAATTAAAGATACCAGTTGCCAATGCTCTTTCTTTTTTTGGAAACCACTCTGCTACAGTTTTTATAGCTGCAGGAAAGTTTCCTGCTTCTGTTACACCTAAGGCTGCTCTTGCAACTCCAAAGCCAAATACACTGTTAGCAAAAGCATGCGCAACAGCAGAAATACTCCATAATCCAGTAGCCCAAGCATATCCTTTTTTTGTTCCGATGGAGTCAATAAATTTTCCTGCTAATAATAATCCAATTGCATAAGATATTTTAAAAGTAATTTCAACATTGGCATAATCTCCATCATTCCAATGCATCTCTGCAGTTAATGTAGATTTTAATAAGCTAATTACTGCTCTATCTAAATAGTTAATTGTAGTTGCAAAAAAAATGAGACTACAAATAGTCCAACGATATTTTCCAATAGTAGTTTGCATATTTATCAATTAATTGAGATTAGATTTTTTGTTTTAACTGTTTCATGATATTCACAACGCTTGATGTTGTTGAAGTTAGTTGTTCATATTCTCCATTTGTTAATATTGCAGAAGTTATTAATTTACTTCCTAATCCTACTCCCTCTACCCCACTTTTAATCCATTTTTCTAAACTTTCTTTAGTTATATCTACTCCACCTGTAACTACAAAACGAATTCCAGAAAATAATGGCATTATTGCTTCTACATATCCAGGACCTAACACATTACCTGGGAATAATTTTATCAATTTGCAGCCGGCTTGCTGAGCAATATGTATTTCGGTAGGCGTCATACAACCTGGTATCCAAGCAATCTTTTGCATGTAAGCAATATCAGCAACTGCTGTATCAAAAATAGGGCTCACTAAAAAATCGGCACCAGCATTTATAAAAGCGGTTGCTTGTTCGCTGGTTTTAATAGTTCCAATACCAAACAATAATCCAGGAAAATCTTTTTTAACAGCAATTAATTGAGTAAAATTGATTAATGCATTTTTACCTCTATTAGTAAACTCAATACAACGAACGCCTCCATTATACAATGCTTGTACTATGTTTTTACAAACAGTAATATCATCGTGATAAAACAATGGCAATAACCCTCCAATACAAATCTGATTAATTATTTGTTCTTCTCTTTCCATTTTAATAAGTTGATTTTATCTTTTCTACCGTTTGTTTTGTAGCATCTCCCATCTCTTGCAATTTCCCAAATGCGGCAGCTGCTGCATAGTTGATAATTTCTTGAGACTTCATATTTTTATACAATCCATAAATTAATCCACCCATAAAACAATCTCCACTTCCAACTTGGTCTACCACTTTATCAGTTGCAAAACTTGCAGAAATATAATGTTCTTTGTTAGTATTAAAAGTTGCAAAATAATCTACATGATTTCCATTCGTAAATCTAAATGTATAAGCAATAGCTTTGCATTTAGGAAAATGATCCATTAATAAAGTGGATTGATGTGCAGCATGTGTAGCATAACTATTTTTAGCCTTATCATTATGAATCTCAGCATCTAAATGAATTCCTAATAAATCTTGAACACTCCAAACATTACCCATAATAACATTGCAATAAGATACCAATTCTGGCATTATTTCTACAGGCTTTTTACCGTATTTCCATAATTTAGAACGATAATTTAAATCAACTGAAATGGTTAACCCTTTTTTAGATGCCACTTCTAATGCCTCCTTACAAACTAAAACCGCATTAGGGTTAAGAGCTGGACTAATTGCACTAAAATGAAACCAATTGCAACCATTTAATGCTTCATCCCAATTAATCATTCCGGGTTGTAAAGAAGCAAATGAAGAATATGCTCTGTCATATATAACTCCAGCATTCTTTAGATCGGCTCCTTGAGGCAAATAATATACTCCAATTCTATCACCGTGATAATAAATAGCAGAAGTATCAATTCCTTTACCCGTAATTTCAGTTACTACTTCTTCGGATAAATAATTTTGGGGTAATGCAGTCATATATTTTGTAGGTGTACCCCAACAAGATAATGCTGTAGCAACATTAAGTTCGGCTCCTCCAATAAAAACTGGCATCTTATTTTCATTAATCCATTGCCTATTTAAAACAGGCGACATACGCAATAGCAATTCGCCAAAACAGAACACAGCTCCCATTATAAATATAATTTGATATAAATAATCAACAATATAACACCTATTACACTATTTGAAGCTACTTAATAAGAAAAAAATGGTCAAATATTGAATGAAATATCAGCGGGAACCTTTCCACCCGAAATATTCATTGGCATTGTTATAGCTAATGTCTTGAATTAGTTTGTTAATAACCATTGTACGAGTTCTTTTGCTGCAGTAAAGTTTTGCCATTCGGCTGGTAATTTTCTGCCATCTACATATTTATTATACAACAAAGGATCCCCAATTGCAAAAACTTTCCCTTTACCATATTTTTGCAGTTGCAATAATTACGTCATTTTCTTTTGTAACCAATGTATTAGCAGGAAATTTTATTTCGATAGTACAAATTTATTTGATACTCGCTTTAGGTCCAGACTTAAACCTTCATTTCCTTTATTTATGTAAACAGCTCCAGTTTCGAACTCAACTCATTTTACCATATAATACTTTTATTAGTAAACTGCATTCCAAATTTGCCTGCCAAAATATTTAAATGAGATAGATCACAGTTATTGCTATCATTAGCCATCATTAATAAAGTACCGCCGTTTTTTACCCAATCTGCAATTTCACCAGCATCCTTTTCGTTCATATAATTTGGAGTGGTATTATCTTTTATTTTATCGGGATCTACAATAATACAAAAAGGCTTGCCACCTAAACCTGATACACTTACTGTGCCATATAAATTCATTTGTCCGCCTTCTACTTTTATAAACTTTGATACAATACCATCATACCCCTTTTTACCAATGGGTATCATTGATTTTGGCAGATATCCTTTTCTAGCTCCTTTTAATAATGCATATACAAACATTGATGAAGTTGATGCTTCAAAATAGTTTTTTGGCTCTTTGGGCTTATCTAAAATATTTAACCAAAGACCACTTGTTTTATCCTGATATGCAGCAACAGTTTTTGTAAATCGATTCAGTATTTGTATAATATAATCTCTGCCAGGATGATTAGCAGAAAAATGATCCAAAGCATCTACCATAGCCATACCATACAAACCCATGGCTCTCGCATGTTGTTCCATCAAAACAAATTGACGAGTTATATCATTAAATCTAGCATCGTTGTGAAAGGTTGCAGCATATTCTGCGTAGAAGGGCTCACCATGTACAATCCATCGAGCCACATTTGTGAAGAATACAATTTGTTATCCCGAAAATTACCTTCGGTTGTTAGTGGATGTAATTTTAATTGTGACCTTAAAAAGTCAACCGCTTTTTTGTATTTTTTTTCCCAGCAACTCTAAACAAAAGCAATAATAATTTTCCATTATTAAGATGGTCAATATTAAATTCGTCAGGCTTTTAGTTATAAATACATCCATCTTCTTTCACGTAAAAATCCATACTTTGTTGGATATAATTAAAATAAGCTCCGTTGCTAGTTAATTTCCAAGCATCTTCAACTCCTTTTAAAATAATACCCTGATCATAGCTCCATCTTGCCTTGCCGCCCGATTTAGCACTAAATGAATTTGGCCATAATTTCATAGAAGTAGTAATCAATTGTTCAACGTTATTTAATTGAGCATTCACTACAGAATTAGCACATATTAATAAAATAAGAATCAACTTCTTGATATAATTAAAGTTAGTTTTTAATTTATACATACATTTTCTAAGTTTGCTGATTGCATGTTTTTTAAAAATAATAAGAAGAACTTCTTATTCAAAAAACTATGTCAATTTAACTGCTTGCCTAGCTAACATTACCCATTTGCCTTTTTCTTTTTGAAAAACCACCATAACTTTAAGCTTAACAGTTCCAGATTTTCCATTATCATTAGTTGTTGCATTCAGCGTATGCCTAACTATTGCAGTTTTATCGGAGATTTCAATAGTTTGCTCTGTTAATTCTATAGTTACGAAATCTGATTTGCCACTAGCAATTTTTTCTACGAATTCTTTTTTACCTTCTACATGTCCACCCGAGTGCCCATAGCTTAATTTATTAGATGCTATTGCATTTAAATCTTTTTCTACACCACTTATCATTGCAATTCTTAATTGTTCAACAGCTTCAGCAATAGCAGAACTATCTTTACTTTGAGCTTTACTGGTAATATTTAAGAAAGCAACAATAAAAAGGAGAAAAAAATATTTCATATAATAATTTTTGAATGTTCAAATAATTGAACAATGCATAACCAACATCATTTAGCTTAGATGTTTTAATGCAATATAAAACAATATGTATTAGATTGTAAATGTTATGCTTGAATTTAACCCTTTTGCTTCATTTTTTCAATGCAATAGATGCCGATAACGATACCTTCGATTAAGTTCTATAATTTAACCCAATAGTATGGCTCAATTAATTAAATTTATACAATGAAATTAATAATGCTCTCAGTTGGGAAACCGCATGAGTTATATGTACAATCAGGCATTACCGATTTTTCCCAACGGATCAATAAATATTTCAAAGCCGATTGGCAGCTAATTTCAGCACCCAAAAATGCTCCAAAGCTTTCAGAAAATGACCTAAAAAAGGCAGAAGCAGAATTAATTATTCAAAATATTCAAAAAGAGGATTTTTTGGTTTTATTGGATGAAAAAGGAAAATTGATTAGTTCTCCAGAACTAGCCAAATTTTTACAGCAACGAGCAAATGAAAGCAGCAAGAGGATAGTATTTTTAATTGGCGGGGCATTTGGAGTAGATGATTCTGTAGCACAAAGGGCCAATTTTATTTGGAGCTTTTCGCCTTTGGTTTTTCCGCACATGCTAGTAAGATTAATATTATCTGAGCAGATTTATAGAGCATGCACCATTTTAAAGAATGAAAAATACCATCATTTATAGTATTCAGTTAACTTTACCAAACTATGATCACCATCACCATTATTATTGTACTAATTACCTCTGTAATCTCTTTTACAGCTTTCTCCAATGAAAAAGTAATGGACGATTTGGTATTTTACCCTCCAGCAATTACCAACCAAAACCAGTGGTATAGATTCATAACAAGTGGTTTAATTCATGCAGATATCATGCACTTGGTTTTTAATATGTATTCATTTTACCTTTTTGGTAATATGGTAGAGAAAGCATTCACCCTAATATACGGGGATGTAGGAAAAATTATATATATTATCTTATATGTTTCTGCCCTAGTTGTAAGTATTTTACCTACTTATTTAAATCACCAAAACGATTATCATTATAAAAGCTTAGGTGCTTCAGGAGCTGTTTCTGGAGTTATTTTTGCTGGAATATTTTTATACCCAACTTTGGGAATGGGCATTTTCCCAATTCCATTTCATATTCCGGGTTTTATATTTGGACCACTGTTTTTAGTCATTTCATATTATTTGGCCAATAAAGGCCGAGGCAATATTAATCATTCAGCTCATATTTGGGGAGCGTTGTATGGAATTATATTTCTGTTGGTTACTTCAAAATTCTTATCGAATATTAATTTGCTGGAGAATTTTTACAACTCAATTATTGATTATTTACGATAAGTAATAGAAAATAGTTCGCTCGATTTTTCTGAATATTTAAATCGGTTATCTATTCTCATTCCAATGATATAAATAATTTTTTGATCCATTTCTATAACCCAAATAGATTCTTTTTCTGTTTTACTCAATTTTGCATCAATAAAAAACTTAGACAACTTTTTCTTTTTAGTCATGCCTAAAGGATAAAAATAATCACCAACTTTCCATTTACGCAACAATAATGGAAATTGAACTTTTGAAGCATCCAAATACTCAACACCTGTGGAATGTATAATTGGATAAGGTTTATTTGCAATTGTTTTTATTTCAATCGTTCCATTATCAAAATGAGTGATCCCCTCCTTTTCAATTACAATATGCTCGCTTGTTTCAGTTACCAATGGTGCAATAATCATCCAAGCTCTGTTCTTTATAATTCTAAATGTAGTAGAATGTATTGTGCTGGCATTTACTGCATCAAATAATTTAATTACTTCATTAGTTTGAGCCGAAGCAAATCCAAATTTTCGGATTATTTCCCAAGTAATAGTATGTAACGGAACTAATTTTTTCCACTTAAGAATTGGAATATGATATTCGTTTGCCCTCTGCTCAATTATTTTAACAATCTTATTATTTACAGCTTCTTCATAAAGCAATGCAGCTTCCTCAAAACGAATTAAATTTCGTTGTAAATTTTCATGAACTTGAGGAAACACTTCTTGCAATTGAGGAATCAATTGATTCCTAAAATAGTTTCTAGTATAATCGTCTTTAATATTAGAAGAATCTGTAACAAATTTAATTCCGTTTGCTAATGCATAAGCTTCAAGTTCTTTACGTGTAAACGGCAACAGCGGGCGAATTACTTTTTTTTCTTTATGCCATGCAGGAATACCAGTCAATCCTTCAATGCCCGTTCCTCTAAAAAAATGCATGAGCATTGTTTCAATACTATCGTCGGTATGATGAGCAGTAGCAATAAAATTGATAGTAGCAGTTTGTTCAAGTAGCTCGCTAAACCAATTATAGCGTAACTTTCTTGCAGCTTCTTGAATTGACAATTTATTAGTCTTTGCATATTGAACTGTTTCAAATTTTTTTACAAAAACTTGAACACTTATTCTTCTTCCTAATTCAATTACAAATTTTTCATCTCTAATACTTTCCTCTCCACGCAATTGAAAATTAACATGGGCTAAAATAAAAGGAATGCTATTTACCTTAAATAAATGAGCCAATACTGTACTGTCTAATCCTCCACTAGAAGCA
>Ga0209490_10004277_pt1 | contig 13195 bp, 10 predicted proteins | sample MAT06_FD_187209 | JGI IMG/M metagenome (GOLD analysis project Ga0209490, IMG submission 187209) | Freshwater microbial communities from Lake Fryxell liftoff mats and glacier meltwater in Antarctica - MAT-06 (SPAdes) (version 2) | ecosystem: Environmental > Aquatic > Freshwater > Ice > Liftoff...
TTATCGTCTCCGCTGAAAAACTCTTGATAAGTGGACGCTTTTTCCCGCCCCTGATACCATGCCCACGCCCGCCGCGCGTCAAACCCCGTCAGCGCCCAGAACAGCGTTTCGCGGTCGGTGTCTTGCAGATAATTACTCATGAACAGGCGAATCCGTTCCAGATCGAGCGGCTGCACATCGATGCGCTGAAGCGGCAGTTTGCGCTCGACATAATCCAGCTTGCGGCACGAGACGATCACCGCCGCGTCGGGGTTGCGGCGCAGCCACTCGTCAAGCTGACTCTGGTGTGCGGGTGGCATTTCGTTCAAGCCGTCGAGCAGCAGCACCACCCGAGTCGGCAAATACTCGCGCAGCCGCAGCCCACCGAACGCCGCTTCGAGGAACTGGGTGAAGTCGTCCCCGCTGTAGGCACCCAACCGCACGAACAGCGGCAGCGGCAGGGTGTACGGCTCGGCGGATTCTTCAGCGGCGGCGCTGGCATATTCGTATGCCAGCCGTTCCAGCGTGGTCGTTTTGCCCGCGCCCGGATCACCGATCAACGCCACGCGCCGATAATTCCGCAGCCCTTCACGCAGTTCGTCGAGGCTTTCCGTTTTGACCGTCACCCCTTTTTCGGCGTCAAGGCTGTGATCGATCTGCTGGTGAATCGCATGGCGCATTTCGATTCGGCGAGCAGCCGCCGCTTTGAGCTTGACCTTCGACTCTTCGATCCGCGCCGTCGCCGCCATGTCGGTGTATAAGTCGCGCCAGTGATCATACTTCTGCCCGATGCTTTGCAGGTAGGCGACTTCAAATTCGCGCCGCGTTTCCGGCTTGATCTCGGTATCGCCGCCAAACGTTTTCAAGCGGCGTATGAGTTCGACGAAACCCGTATCCCAATCGGCAAATGGCACATACAGGTAGTTGATGATCGTGATCGGGCGGTAGCCGCCGGGAAACATCAGCGGGATGATCGGTTTTTTGAGGGTTTGCGCGAAAGCGATCTCCAAGCGTACATAGCTGTCGGCGCGCTCAAGATCAGCCGTGATGCAGACGACGATGTGCGATGCAGCTTTAATCGCCTGCTCGATCTCGATGTCCAGTCCGCGAGTCGGATCAAGGCTGCGGGTATCGCGCCACGGGTCAAGACCTTGCGCTGTTAGGTCTTTGAACAGTCGTTCGGCGTGGGTGGAACCGTCCATTTGAGCGTAGGAGATAAAGACTTGCGGCATAAGCCCTCGGCAATGATTAGGAACTTAGAATATGGTAGCCGGGATTATAGCCTGCTTTGCTTGATCCACCCACCCAATAATCTGCCAGTTTCTTCAATCAGCTTGCTGATATGCGCGTGCTGTCCGCCGTCATCGCGCAGTTGGAGGCCGCGCCCGCCGCCGACCGCCGATCTCATCAGTTCGCGGCGATCTCCTGCCGCACGGTCGCCAACAGCAGTTCGGCTTTCATCTGCGCCAGCGTATAACACGGCCCGCCCAGTCGTTCTGCCAGCTTCGTCGCCAACCCTTGATCGAACGCGACATGCTCCATGTTGATCGTCACCGTCTTGATCAGTTCTGCCTTGATCAAATCCGCGATGGCGTGCGCTTCCTCTTGCGGCGGCTTGCTGCTCAGGCTGACATTGCCCGCGCCATCTGTCAGCAGGATGATCAACGGGATCACGTCGGGGTGCGTGATCTTCTCGCGTTTGATCGTCTCGTAGGCGAGCATCAACCCCGCGCTGAGCGGCGTCTTGCCCCCAACCGGGATGTTGACAAGCGCTTGTTTTGCCAGCACCACCGAGTTCGTCGGCGGCAGCACCATTTGCGCCCTATCCTTCTGGAACACGATCAAGCCGACACGGTCGCGGCGTTGATACGCATCCGTGAGCAGACTCATGATCGCACCTTTGGTCGCGCTCATACGTTCGCTCACCGCCATGCTCCACGATGCATCGACGGCGAATAAAATCAGGTTGGCGGTCTTTTTGACGCGGACTTTCTTCTGCAAATCCCCAACGCGCAAGGCATATGCCATGCCGCTGGCGCGTTTCTGTTCGGCGCGGTCACGCTGAAACGGCGCGGCGGCGCGTAAGGTCGCATCGAAGGCAATATCGCGGTGGTCGCCGTTGGCGGGGCGCGCCATGATGTAGCGTCCCCGTTTGCGGTCGGTTTTGGTGCGGCTGCGACGCCCTGCTTGGCGGCGCGTCATCTTGTCGAGTTCGGTGGTCAGCTTGCGGGCGGCGAATTCTTCGCTGGTCTCGGTCTTTTTGCCGCCTTCCCACCAGTACGTATCCTGATTTTCAAACGCCGACTGCGGTCCTGGATCAGTTTGACCGAAGTCGGGCATTTGTTGGTCGTCAGATGCGGCTAACTGAGGCGTTTTTTTTTTACTGCTTGCTGCTCGCCATCCGCGCTCGGCTCGGCATCTTCGCCCTCACCCCATTCGCTCGTCACTTGATCGTATTGATTTTCGAGCGAGGTCATGCTCATCTGCGCGTCGGTGAACGGTCCGCGTTTGAGGCGATGCGGGATCGCCAACTCCATCGCCAACATGACATCTTCTTTGGCGATTTGCGTGCGCCCATGAAACGCGGCGTTGGCGCGCGCGGCTTTCAGGATCACCATATCGGCGCGATGACCGTCGATTTTGAGGCTGCTGGTCATGTGCGCGATTGCCATCAAGTCGCCGCGCGTGTATTCGACCTGATCGATCAGATCGCGTGCTGTCGTAATGCGCTGCGCCATCGTCTCTTCTGATTGCTGCCACATCTGGCGAAATGCTTCGGGGTCATCTTCGTAGGCGATATGCCGTTCGACAATCGCCATACGTTCGTTCGCATCATGGATACCGCGCACTTCGACCGATAGCGCGAACCGATCCAATAATTGCGGACGTAAATCGCCTTCTTCGGGGTTCATGGTGCCAATCAGGATGAAGCGTGCCGGATGTGCGAAGCTGATGCCTTCGCGTTCAACCACGTTGACGCCCATCGCCGCGCTGTCGAGCAGCAAATCGACGACATGATCGTCGAGCAGGTTGACTTCATCGACGTACAAAATACCACGATTAGCGTTCGCCAGTACACCGGGATCGAAGGCGCGTTCGCCTTTTTGAATCGCTTTCTCGATGTCGAGCGTGCCGACGACGCGGTCTTCGGTCGCACTTACCGGCAGGTCGATGAACGGCGTACGCCGCGTCCCTATACGCAGGTCTTCGCCGCGCTCACGACGCTCACGTACCGCATCCGACCAATTATCCGGTCGTTCGGGGTCATCGTTGAACGGCGACTCCAAAAACACATCGATATCAGGCAGCAGCGCCGCCAGCGCGCGCGCCGCCGTCGATTTGCCCGTGCCGCGTTCGCCGCGAATCAACACGCCGCCGATACGCATATCGATGGCGTTGAGGATCAAAGCCATTTTCATCCGCTCTTGTCCAACAATCGCGGTGAAAGGATAAACAGAAGGTCGTTTTGCCATAGTTGGAGTTGTTATCATGTGTAGATACAGGATTTAACACGATTATAGCGGCGGATCATGCCTGTGACAATCGGCACAATCGAGGCGCATGGATATAAAGCGACGTGGTGTGGATGCGCTGACCGCTAATGAGATGAAAAATCAAATCGAGTATTTGTGAAACATCTTCCTCAAGAATCAAAAAACCCGCCCAGTTTCCTGAGCGGGTCTTTTTGTTGGCGTTTAGCCCGTGTGAATTACTGGTTCAACAGGGTGACGGCGCTTGCCTGCTTACCCTTTTTACCATCGGTGATTTCGAATTCGACTTTGTCGCCTTCGTTGAGCGAGCGGTAACCGCCAGCCTGAATCTCCGAGTAGTGAACGAACAGGTCGGGACCTTCTACGCTGGGCGTAATGAAGCCGAAACCTTTTTCGCCGTTAAACCATTTGACGGTGCCATTGGAACGTGCCATTTGTGATGATCCTCCACAGAATCATTGGTTTTGTCACAGCCTGTGGGCGAACCCCACAATTCAAAATCGCGGCACAAATGGCGCACGTTTGAATTTGCAGTCTTGAGTAACAATCTCGTTGAAGAATTTGTGTTCTTGAACAGGGAAAGTGTGCTGCGTTGCAGAGGCGTGTTGGATGTTCAACCTCAACATCCATGTAGATAAAGCGAACTGCCTTATTGAAACTACATTACAGAACATATGATACACCACATTTACAAACATAGCAAGCACGAATTTTTGTAGGGAATGGTCAATTTTCTAGTGTTTTTTGGATAAGGCGTGCTTTGTCCGAAAAACTACGAAAGATGTCCATGATATTTAGCACTCGCTTTTTGGAATTGTGATTTTTTACGGGCAACCCCACCGAGTCGCCCAAATTTTAGACAGTAAAAAACCCGCTCAGTTGCCTGAACGGGTTTCGTGATTCACTGATTGTCGATGAATTAGTTCGACAGGGTGACGGCGCTTGCCTGCTTGCCCTTTTTACCATCGGTGATTTCAAATTCGACCTTGTCGCCTTCGTTGAGCGAGCGATAGCCGGACGACTGAATTTCCGAATAGTGGACGAACAGATCAGGACCTTCTTGGGGGGTGATGAAACCATACCCCTTTTCGCTGTTGAACCATTTGACGACGCCGTGTGAACGTGCCATTGTGTTGATCCTCCACAGATCATTGGGTTTTGTCACAGCCTGTGGGTGAACCCCACAATTCAAAATCGAGGCACTAAAGGCGCACGTTTGAATTTGCAGTTTTTACCAGCGTTCTCGCTCAAGAAATGACTTAAGCGGCACAGTGTACGACTTTGCATAGGCGTGTTGAATGCTCAACCTCAGCATTCATGTAGATAAAGCGAAACGCTTTATAGAAGCTACATTACAGAAAATAGGTTAGCACACGTTTTTCAAAAAAGCGAGTCTTTTCTGTTAAAAAAACCCGCCCTGTTTTCAGGACGGGTTTCGGTAGGGTCGAACCGGAGGTATCGCGGGTTACCTGAGAACAGTCACAGCACTGGCTTGTTTGCCTTTTTTGCCGTCCGTAATGTCGAATTCGACCTTATCGCCTTCGTTGAGCGAGCGATAGCCAGACGACTGAATTTCCGAATAATGAACGAACAAATCGGGACCTTCTTCGGGCGTGATGAAGCCATAGTCCTTTTCGCCATTGAACCACTTGACTGTACCTTGCGAACGTGCCATTGTCTTTTGAACTCCTTCAAGATCAGGGTCGGGGTTGGTGTGCTAAAAGTTTTGGGGCGTGCCCGTGCCAACCGCGTTATAGACCCACATACAAATTTTGTGATATGCGTATTTGCAAAATTGTGAAGTCCCCAAATTTGCCGCTTAACACACCTCAAAAAATGACGCCGCATCATCCACACGGTTGATTCCAATGAGTGGAACGGAACCTGACGTGTGGATGTGCGGCGTCAAAAAGATAACCACACCACAATGCACATTCATCAACCAGAACGTTAAGATGTTCAGGGTATACCCGCTATAATCGAACGTATGACCAATTGTCAAGGAGTCGCTATGCCTTTCTGGTTCATTTTGTTATCGTCGCTGCTGCTGCAAACGCAGCCCGCCGATTTGAAAACCGAGTGTACGACGCAGCAAACCCCCGAAGTGGCGATTGCCGCGTGCACCGCCGCCATCGCCGCTGATCTCGACGACGCGGAGTTGTATTTGTATCGCGGATACGCGTACCTGTTGAATGAAAATTGGGTCGAAGCCATTGCCGATTACGATACTCTGATCGATCTTGACCCCAAAAACGCCGACGCCTACTACAATCGTGGCTTTGCGTGGGAGAACTTCGGCGATCAAGCCGCCGCGCTTACGAATTATACGACCGCTCTTGAACTCGATCCGACCTACATCGATGCGTATATCAATCGCGGCCTCTTGTACACAGACGAGGGCGAGTATGAAAAAGCGCTGATCGATTTTAACTCGGTGCTAGAACTTGACCCGAACAGCGTCGAGGGATGGGATGTACGCGGCTATGTAAACGCACTGCAAGGCGATTACGATGCCGCGCTGGAAGCCTACAGCGAAGCGATTGAACTTGACCCCGATAATGGGCGTGCGTACGAGGGACGTGGGCACGCCCTGCTCAGTTTGGGCGATTACCGCCGCTCCATCCGCGATTATGACCGTGCGCTCGAATTGGATGTGTTTGACCCCATCGAGTCGTATTACGGGCGCGCCTTCGCCCAAGCCGCGCTCGGCAATTATGAAGAAGCGCTGGTCGATTATGATGCCGCACTCGCCATCAACCTGCGTCCCGATATTTTAGTCAACCGTGCCGAGGTTTATTTTGCGCTGGGCGATTACGAGACCGCACTGCTGGAATACCAACGCATCCTCGAACTGAATACCGAGTACAACGCTTACTGCTATATGGGCATCGCCCGCATCGGTGAACGTACCGAACAGCTCGATTTAAGTCTGGAGGCGGCGAACGAATGGGTCGCCATCATGCAGCAGTACGAGCTGTTTACCGAAGGCGAGCTGCCGAGCAGTGAGCGCGCGACGTTTGAAGTCAGCTTTGAACAGCAGTGGGCGATCGCGTATGCGCAGTATGACACGGCGGCGATTATTGCGACTGCTTTCAGCCAAAGCGGTGACATCGACCCGGTGCTGATGCTGCTCGATCCGAACGGCGAAGTCGTCGCGTTCAACGATAATTCGTTTGAACTCGATGGGCGTGACGCGCGTATCGGCTACGGTGTCCGAATCCCCGACATCTATACCGTCATCGTCACGTATATTGGCGACAACAGCGTTGGGGATGTGCAGTTGGTGATGGGACCCATTTTTGATTGAGATGTACAGGCGTCGCGTAAACAGGCTGCCTACCTTTATCGACGTTATTTGCGCGGCGGCTGACTTAACCGCGATTTCAACGCCATCCCCCATACCACTGGGCGCGATAGCAGCCATAACAGTGACGCGCCAAACACCCCGTGATATTGCCGTGTATACGTCAACATATCACGAAAATACAGGCGCGTCGCCAGGCGCGTTTTGGTCGATGATTTTTCCCGGTGGATGATTTTCGCCGCCGCTACAAACCGAAACAGACGCCCGTGCGCGCGGCGGGCGATGTCTTCTTCCGGGAAATACAAATACAACGCTGGATTCAAGTGTAGTGCTTCGCGGCGCATCATCAGGCATGAACCCGGTATCACGCCGACATCCTGATCGACATCGCGCGCCCAGTGATCGCTGTACGTGTGTTCGACCGATGCGCGGCGCGCGGCGGCGGGCATCAGCCATTGCAGCATCGTTTGTGTGAGCAGCAAATACCGAAACGTCGGCAAGCGTGAACATGTTTGTTGAACCGCGCCGTGTGGGTAACGTAGTTGTCCGGTCACGCCTGCGTATTCGGGATGATGATGTAAAAATTCGACCATCCGCGCGAACGCATCCGGCGCGGGGATCGTATCCGGGTTGAGCAGCAGCACATACGCGCCATGTGCGGCGGCGATGCCCAGATTGTTGCCCCCACAAAACCATATATTCCGCCCTGGTTCAATCAGGATCGTGTTGGGAAATTCGTTTTTAACCATCGCGGCGCTGTTGTCAGTCGATGCGTTATCAACAACGATGACTTCTGGCATCGGCTGGCACGCCTGAATCGCCGTTAAACAGGCGTGCAAATCGTCGTGCGTGTTGTAATTGACGATCACGACCGACAACAAGCGCGGCAGCATCAGCCGATTTGCCGTGCATCCGGCAGTAAAATCGTAAAGGTCGTGCCGACTCCGAGCGAACTCTTTACGTGAATAGTGCCGTGATGCGCTTTCACCGCATACTGCACGATGCTCATCCCTAACCCGACGCCGGGCACATCCTGAGTATTATCACCACGATAAAAAGGTTCACAAATATGCTCAATTTCACTTTCAGCAATACCAATACCGTGATCGCACACGATCAACACGATCATGCCGTCCTCGATCGATGCGGAAATGTCGATGGCAGATTGCGGCGGCGAATACTTGAGCGCGTTAGAGATCAGATTGGTGATCATCGACTCGATCAGTTCGGGGTCGCCCATCATCCACCAATCACCGTCTGCATCGACATTGAAGATGCGCGCGTCAAGATTCAGCAGCCGCATTCGTTCGACGATGGTGTGAATCAGGATTGGAATATTGACACGATGCGGGTGCTTAACAGGTAACTGCTGTACATCTTCGCTCAGCAGCCGCGTGACGTCGCCGACAAGCGCCTTCAGGCGGTTGACCTCGTAATGAATGGTGGCGAGTTTTTCCTGTTGTTTTTCCTCGGTCATGAGTTTGGAGTAACTACTCAAAAGATCGACCGACAATTGAATGATGGCGAGCGGCGTTCGGAGTTCATGCGCGACATACCGCATCATGCGCGTCTTTACCTCTTGCAGTTCGAGGTCTTTTTTCATCGCGATTACCATAATATCGCGCTGACGTAACATTTCTTCGGCTTGTTTGCGTAAGGTCACATCGAAGCCAACGCATTGAATTTCAGTGTCGCCGCTGCGGTTGTGTACGGTCACAAATTCCCAATCCGTCCATATCATCCCACCCTCTGGCGACGGCTTACGCAAAGTCACTTGAACAGGCGTGCCGGGATAGGCTAGACACGCTTGAACCGCGGTGATCGTCGCCGTGTGGTCTTCCTGAAGGATCGACTCCATCGAGTTTTTACCGATCATATTCGGTTCGATGAAACTGAATCGCTCTGCGTAGCGGTGGTTGACGTACGTATAGCGTCCTTCCATATCGGTGCGGAGCAAGTACGCGGTTTGTGAATCGACTAAGCTGCGGAGTTCACTTTCACGTTGGCGTAGTTCGGTTTCTATATAGCGATACTGAGCGTGCAGCGTGGAAATATGGGCGGGACGAATGGAATACGGAATGCGTTTCATGATTTGCGGGCGATGACCAGTGTCATAAAATTGCACGACCAGGGAATAAATATACGTGCTAAAGCGCCTAGATTTTCTGCGAGCACGTTGGTACGGTAATAACCGCTTGCACGAAACAGACTGCCCAATCCCCACAATGTATAGCTGTGACTGGTCGGTATAATCTTAAGCACTTCAAATCCCGCACTTATCACTTCCGCTGTCAATGTCACGCGCGAATACGTACTCTCGTAAAACGAGTCGTCGTTGAGCGCGCTCACGCCTTGCACACGGCGCTTGAACGCCAGCGCGCGCTGAATCACGTTGGGGTACGGGATCGTCAAAACGAGGATGCCATTTTTACGCAGGACGCGGTAGGCTTCGCGCAGCGGCGCACCCATTCCAGCCTCAAAATGCTCGAATACGCCAAACGAGAGATACGCGCCCAGCGACGCATCCCGAATCGGCAGGTGATGCACATCACCCGCCGTCAGCGTTAGCGTTGGGTCATAGGCGCGCGAGATTTCCAGTGCGTTGACTGCGTAATCCAGCCCGATCACCGAACACCCGCGCTCGCGCAGGGCGAGTAAAACCGCACTCAAGCCGCTTCCCGCCTCCAGAATCGGTGCGTTTTGCGGCAAATAAGGCACATACACGTCGAGGGTCTGGCGCGAACGAGTTGAATTGACCGCCTCCAACTCGTTCTCAATCGTCGCTTCTCTCCAAATCGATTCCCAGGCGTGGCGAGTCGAGTCGTAGCGTTCATCCATGTTTAGTTAGCCACCGCATAAGCCTGGGTTACACGCAATACCGTCGTTGTTGTTATCGAGACTGGTGTTGCCCGCCTGGAAACACGCGCGCGCGGTATCGCACGTGCCGCCGACCGAAGCGATTTGCTCGCAGGTAAATGTGATATTCGGGCAGGTGAACACGTTGAACGCGCCTGGCGTGCTCAGGTTGCCGGTTGTGCCGCCACCGGTTGTGACGCCTGCTTGGGGTACGCCGCTGCTATTCGGTACAGGTGCGACGATCAATGCACCCGTCACCGGGTCGATGCCCAGGTTCGCTACGCTGAAGGGGATACCCGTCACGTCGGTCAACAAAATAGCGATCTCGCTGTCGAGCGGTACTTGCCGTGATTCGAGGTCGCTCAAAATCAACAGATAGCGCCCGTCCACCGGAATCAGGATGGGCGAGAGCGTGACCAGCGTGTTATCAACGCTGGCGCTGCCCACCGCGAGGAAGTTGGTCGGGTTATCGAACGGGCTGACCGATACGCGCGGACGTGCATTGCCCCTGAACGCCAGCACTTCGATTTTGTATGAGCGCCCGATGCCACCATCGAAGCAGAAGCCATCGACAAAAAAATCAGACGTGAAGCGTATACTCGCCACGGTATTCAAGATCAGACGTGGCACGACCGTGCTGCGATTATTGAATGTGAACAGGCACGCGGTATTCGGGTCGAACTCTAACGGCGGCGGGATCAGGTCGTTCAACTGCTGACGCAAACTCGCGAACAGCGAATCGACGCCGTTGATCAAATCGAGCGCTTCCTGTACCGTCGATGCCGGATCGCGCCGTCCTTCGCACGAGTCGATCAAGAGTTGAATGGCGCGGCGCAGATTACCCATCGCGGCATTAAAATCGCGCTGAATCGGGTCGAGTGTGCCGTAGAACGCCGCTAATACTGGATTGGGCACGTTGTAATCGGTCGGTTGGAACGGATAATCACCACATTGCAGCGCGCCGCCCAGTGCCAGCGCCGTCCAGCGCGCGCGGATGCCTTCAAGCGATGCGGTAGCGATTTCGATGCGCGATAAGAACAAACTGAGCGTATCGGTGTAGCTGTTGAAGGTGCGGTCGCTGAAAGGCAGCGCGTCCGCGACAATGCCGCCGACGGGCAGAGCGGGCACACCGCCGACCGTCAGGAACTGGACATACTGTGAGGCAACCCACCCCAATGTGCCTTCAAAGTTGACCTGTACCCACGTGCCTTCTTCGTTGCGTCCAAGCAGTGAAAACACGCTGTAACGCGGCGCATTCGCCAGTACCGGGTAGCCTAATCCAGGTCCCCCACGCACGCGCAAGCCGCTGAATTCGAGCCGCCCTTTGTTGTCACTCTGCACACTGCTCAAGCCCGCGCGCGGGTTATCAAATCCGCCGTAGGGAATGGTGCGTGGGTCTTCAACAGGCAGGCTGGCGATATCGCCTTCATAGACCGTGATGACCGGGAAACCGACCCAGGCATCGTTGCCTTCAAAGTTGAAACGCAGCCATTCACCGTCGCCGCTGCGTGCTTCGGCAAAATCGTTGTAGCCAGAATTGACGATGCCAGCGAGCGGCGCGCCAATCGCGGGTGTGATGCGGACATTGACGCCATCACGGTTGACGACGAAGCGCACCCGCGCCGTATTGAACGGGATCGCCTGCCCCGCGTTTTGCGGGCGTGGAAGCGGCGTCGGCGTTGGCAGCGCTGGAATAAATGTTGGTGATGGGATAAGCGTCGCCGTTGGGAAACCGAGCGTCGGGATCAGGGTTGGCGTAAAGGTGATGGTCGGTGACGGCGTCGGTGTGATCGTTGCCGTGATCGATGGTGTAATCGTGGGCGTCAACGTAATGGTCGGCGTCGCTGTCATGGTCGGTTCGACCACCGTCACGTTGACGAGTTGCAAATCGCTTGCCGCTGGCACTCCGTCGTCGATGACTGTCACCGTGAACGTGTACAAACCGTTGACATACCCGGTCACATCGAGCAGGGCTGTGCCATCGCCGTTGTCGGCAATCGTGACCAAAAGCTGAGTCGGGTCGGGCAGCCCACTGAGCGTAAACGTCAGTGTTTGATCGAGCTCGTCACTGGAAGCAAAAATCGTGCGTGACGTGCCCCCGTCCAGTCCAAGATTGACGCGAACGATGGTGAATGGTGCAATCGCATTCAAAACTGGCGCGGTATTCACCTGTGCCAGCGCATCCGCCGATGTCGTGCCGCGCCCGGCAACCATCACCGCGATCAATACCGTCAGCGCTACTAGTCCCCAAGCCGCTTTACGCATCGCATCCCACTCCTGATCAGGAGAAAAGTTCGCTTAACCAAATCAGCGCCATAATGTTTCGGTGCGCTGTGTGAACTCAGTATAGCAACAACGAGAGCAAATGGAAAAAAGGTGAATGCCGATCGCCGCATACGCCGTCACGGCGCTGACAAACCGTCCGCGTCATCCGTCACCAAAGATCGCCTAAAGCGCTACAATAGGCAGCTCTCGTGATTCACGTTAAAGGAAATTAGCCTTGCGTAAACTGATACTGTTCATCATCTTATTGTGCGTGCTCGTTCCGGCTGCCAGCGCGCAAAATAACCCGCCGTTCGCCCCGCCCGAAGCGCCGACAATTCCAGCGGATACGCCGGCGTTTGCCGCGACGATTCCCGGCGGCATTCTGGTGCATACCGCCAACAGCACCCGCGTATTGAACACGTCCAGCCAAATGGTCACACAGATTGGGTGGAATGCGAACGGGGATTTTCTGACTTATCGCGCAATCGGCGGACCTCAGGGCGCAGTGACGTATTTTGTCGGCGTCGAAAGCGACACCCTGAACCCGGCCGTGCTGGTCAGCCAGAACAGCCTGTCGCTGCCGCTCGCGTTCCCTGCTGCTGATCAAGTCGTATATGGAGTCGATGCGCCTTCCGATCAAATCACGCAGGATGCGAACGGACAATCTATACAGCCGATCACACTGGTTCAGCGCGGCTTTTTGACACGCGAAGCCCCGCTCGACCTCGTCACGTTGAGCAATTTTCGTACCGGATGCGGAGGCGGCTCACCTTATCCTATGGATCAAGTGTATTCCACCGACACGGGCTTAAATGGCAGCGCGCTGTTTTTGGCACTGACCGATACGACCGCGCTGCACAGTCTCGGCTGTGATGGACGTGGACTCGGCTTCACGTCGCTTGCTTCTGGCGCTACGATCCCGCTTGGCGCAGATTACGCCCGTGCAGCGCTCTCGCCCGATGGCACGCGCGTTGCCGCGCTGTTTTTGGATCAAAACTTCCAGATTGTGCCAATGCTGACCGTGATCGATTTGGGCAGCCTGACGGGAACACCATTTGAACTCGCAGTCATCCCCGATCAAATCGCGTGGAGCGCTGACGGCGAGTCGATCTACTACACCACGCGCACGATGAGCGATCAAGACTTGACGCTGACGCCCGAACAACGCGCCATACTGTCTGGCGGCGCGCCTTCAGATGCGTCCGGTATTCCACAGTATGTCAGTTCGATTCAACGAATTGACGTGGCGACAGGCGCAGTCACCACGATTCTGGATTCCGTATCGGGGTGGGGCATCAGT
>Ga0209490_10004278_pt1 | contig 13195 bp, 15 predicted proteins | sample MAT06_FD_187209 | JGI IMG/M metagenome (GOLD analysis project Ga0209490, IMG submission 187209) | Freshwater microbial communities from Lake Fryxell liftoff mats and glacier meltwater in Antarctica - MAT-06 (SPAdes) (version 2) | ecosystem: Environmental > Aquatic > Freshwater > Ice > Liftoff...
TTGGATAGCTGGTCGAATGGGTTTTGCTGTAACTCGATCGATGATTACAGCGTTCACAGCAATACTAGTAAATGACAAAAACAAGATATTACAGATGAGTTGACGGCTGACATAAGACATAGCTTTATTCCACAATTACCCTGATCTCAGTATCGATCACCTGACTGACGATCTAGCTGGATCAAATCTGATATCTTCCGTAAGATTGCCTTGATGATCAATGAGTCGGTGATTGCAATTCAATCTATTTTACCTTCATTAAACTGCCCATCAAAGTCTTGAATTAATTTCCGAATACGATCGATTAAGTCATCCCGAATTTTCAACACAATCAGATACTCTTCAGAGTCTCTTACTGAGGCAGTACCATCATGTTTCAATTCCTTGTGTTCAACTACATGCCCTTCTCTGATGATTTCATAATCCGTATTGTTGTAAGTGCTTGCCAATGCGTTCATAAAAGAACTAGCATCATCTTGAGACTTAAACTCTGCATTAATCTGCTTGGTCATATAAACCTCTTGAATTTACTTTCGTATGACTGACAACTTTTCGGTATTAAGAACTAGAACCGAAATCGTCTTTTGGGTCTTCTATGATTTCGATTTCTAAAAGTTGTGAAAATCAACTCTTTAGGCATTCTTGTTTTTTTGATTAGAACAGCTTGATAGTCCGTTTCACCATCCTCAAGATATTGGGCATAGGCATCAATCACTGGATTATCTATAGTTAACAAAGATCCTGTTGCTTTTACCATGACTAATTCACCGATCCTTTACTTTTAGAGATTTTTAGTGCCATTGCTAAATCACTTGCAATAATTTCTACAATAGGTGAGTGTTTTAATTTATCAAATTGACTGGTTTTACTGCTGGTAATAATAAACACTCCCTGAGTAGTATCGTCTATTTTAATAGGTGATGCAATAACTGAACAGTAATAATCTTTATCTTCAGGGCGCACATTTTCAGGACGCACATTTTCTTGAACAAGGCTAATATCGTCAGAAAAAACTGTTTTACCAATTTGGAAACATTGACCTACATTTCCCTCCCCAATCGACCATTGACGGTTTTTTCTTTTTATATCTTCGTGGCAATCCCTGAAAGAGATCAATAACAAACTAGGATTATTAGGATCGACTAAGTAGACAGCAAAATTATATTTATCAGAATTATTTTGAAACCAAAATATAGCTTCTTTATTTTTTATCCAAGGAGTTAATATTTCTTTGAAAACTGGGCTAATTTTATAGCTTTTCCAAGTAGGTCTAAGCAAATAAAATAAGTTTATAGTAATTATTTCAAGAGCAATCTCATTGGTCTTTGAATACATTAGCAACTTTTCTCTGTCTTGCTCTAAAATATCCAGCCTTTGCTTCAATCCATCAAATTCTACAAGGACTTCAGGGAGTGGCGATTCCATTGCCAGTATTGCAAAGAGTAAAAAGGAATGAATTAGGATAATGATACAAAGCAAAACCCAATAACTATTAGAGGAAGAGTTAGTAGCAAAATTGACAACGATTGATTCTAATATGGGTAAGAAGAAACCAACAGTTAATTGTGAAATCTTAAGTAGATTTGTATGGGCTGAAAGCTGCTTTCTTAATGAGTCTAAAAAGTCTGCCGATGCTTTAGGTAAACGCATATAGAAATTATATTAAAGGTATAGGAGTGTCACAAAATCAGAAGAATAGCGATCATCGGAATGATCAGCAATTCTGGGGCAGGACAGAAATTGTCGGCATTACCTTTTGGTTGCATAGCTGATTGAATGGATTGTGCTGTAACGCGATCTCTGATTATACAGGTCGACGAAAGACTCGTAAACGCCAAAAATAATCCAGTACGGATGAGATGACGGCTGACATGAAACATAGCTTTATTCCACATATACCCTCATACCAGTATCGGCTGACATTAGGTAAAAGGTAAAGTACTTTCTATTCTTAACTTGACTTAACTGCCCTGTGGATGCTCTTGCCATAGAGTTGAGGCTTCTCGAATGCTTTTGAAATCGCCGTTACCCAGAATCAGATGATCGAGCATTGGCAAACTGAGAAAACTCGCAGCTTGGAGGAGTTGGCGGGTCAGATCGATATCTTCGGGGCTGGGTTCAGTATTGCCCGAAGGATGGTTGTGCGCCACGATCAGCTTTGTTGCTCCACTTTTGAGCACTTCTCGAAAAATATCGCGAGGATGGGCGATCGTTTCATTTGCTGTACCGATCGAAATGATCCGTTGCCCCATAATCCGATTGCGATTATCCAACATCAAAACTGCCAGCCGTTCTTGGGGTTGCCACATTAAATCTTGGCTCAGTGCCGCTACAGCGATCGACGGGTCAGTGATTTCAATTCGATCGCTCGGTCTAGAAAAGAACACCCGTTTACCCAATTCGATCGCCGCTAAGATCGTGGTCGCCTTCGCTGGGCCGACACCTGGGATCTGCATCAACTCTTGAGCGGAAATTCCTTGTAATGCGGCGAGTGGATCGCTGACATCTTGGCTCACCGTTTGCAAGATCAACTGTCCCAGTCCCACGGCGGAGAGCTTACCCGCACCCTGTCCCGTCCCTAACAAAATTGCCAATAATTCTGCTGTTGCCAAACCCCGTGATCCCTGCTCCAATAGCCTCTCACGAGGTCTTTCCGATACTGCCATGTCAGCAATTCGCAGAGAATAAGTCATATTTTTAAGTAGAGGCTCAAATCAACAGCTAGTTTAGGCTAAGGATTGATTATGATGGAATTAATCATGTTACGGAATCTTAATAAAAGCTACCATGCAGTTTGACTCCATCCCCGATGCGTTGAATGAACTTAAGTCAGGCCGTCTGATCGTCGTGGTTGACGATGAGAATCGCGAAAATGAAGGTGATTTAGTTGGTTCCGCCCAGTTTGCTACTCCTGATGCGATTAACTTTATGGCAACTCATGCTAGAGGTTTGATCTGTCTGGCGATGACAGGCGATCGACTAGACGAGCTGGAGTTACCATTAATGGTCGATCGAAATACAGATGCCAACCAGACCGCCTTTACCGTCAGCATTGATGCCGCTAACACGACAACTGGGATTTCGGCTGAAGATCGATCGCGCACAATTCAAGCTGCCATTCATCCTGCAACCAAACCTAGCGATCTACTTCGTCCTGGGCATATTTTCCCCTTGCGCTCTCGCAGTGGCGGCGTGTTAAAGCGAGCGGGGCATACCGAAGCGGCGGTAGATTTAGCACATATGGCAGGGTTGTATCCTGCGGGCGTAATTTGCGAAATTCAAAACCAAAATGGCTCAATGGCACGCCTCCCAGAATTGTTGGAATACGCCAAGAAATTTAACCTCAAACTGATTAGCATTGCCGACTTGATCGGCTATCGTTTAAAGCATGAACGCTTTGTCGTGCGGGAATCGGTGGCAAAGCTGCCGACTCAGTTTGGCGATTTTAATATCTATGCCTATCGCAATACATTGGACAATTCTGAGCATGTGGCGATTGTCAAAGGTGATCCGAGCCAATTTGGTCAGCAAGAAATCATGGTACGTGTGCATTCAGAATGTCTGACTGGAGATGCACTTGGATCGTTACGCTGTGATTGTCGCGGTCAATTACAAAGTGCCTTAAAAATGATTGAATATGCTGGCTGTGGTGTTGTCGTATATCTGCGTCAAGAAGGACGAGGCATTGGTTTGATCAACAAACTCAAAGCCTATGCCCTCCAAGATTTGGGGCTAGATACAGTCGAAGCAAATGAGCGATTAGGCTTTGCGGCTGACTTACGCACCTATGGAGTTGGAGCGCAGATATTGCATGATCTGGGCGTTAAAAAAATGTGCCTGATCACAAATAATCCCCGCAAAATTGCAGGACTCAAGGGCTTTGGGATCGAAGTGGTGCGCCGCCGACCTTTGTTGATCGAAACCAACGAATATAACGAGCGTTACATGGAAACAAAAGCCAAAAAACTAGGGCATCTGCTATCGGTTAGCTCTTCCCACGACGGCGATCTCGCCATTCTAGAAAAGTAAGATAGCCAACACCACCAGTCACTGCCACTAGCAATGCGATCGCTGCCCAGAAAAAAAATCTAATAACTACTGTTTCTGACATCTGAATCCAGTGATTAATTTAATGACTTTTGCCGATTTATACAGCCGATTGGATCAGAGACCATTTCGTCCCCAAATCACAAAAGAGATCGAGAGCGTGAAAACGGCTAAAACTCCGACCCAACCCAATGTCAAAATATCCATACAATGCTCAGTTATTAACACTTGATAAAAATACTGCTTTTAATCATATTTCACTTTGCGGCCAGTTTCGCTCGATCGAGTAGCAAATTCTAGAATTCTGAACTAGCATGATGCCGTTGTGCAGTGAGAATGCTAAACTCGATCTACCGAAATGTTGGAGAGGTGGCAGAGCGGTTGAATGCGGCAGTCTCGAAAACTGTTATGGTGTGAGCCATCGGGGGTTCGAATCCCCCCCTCTCCGTTGATTCCCTATTTCACAAGTAGATTAAAAATAGTTGGTCAGCCAGAGCATGAACAAAATCTAGAAAAAAACTAGAAGAGAAACATATGTTAGAAAGGCGATTGCTTAAAATTCTTCTAGCAGATGATAATGCGATTAACCAAAAAGTGATCGACTTGATGCTGCAAAAATTGGGCTATTGTGCCGATATCGTCAGCAACGGATTGGAAGTGATAGAAGCATTACAACGCCAGACCTATGATGTTGTGTTAATGGATGTCCAGATGCCTCGGATGGATGGACTAGAAGCAACGAGACAAATTAGGCTAATGGAACAATCTTCAATTAATCGCGGATTAGTTCAAGATCTTGCCCCTCTAACAATCCCTGTAAGAATTATTGCGATAACTGCTGGTGCGATGATCGACGATCGAGAAAAATGTATTACCGCAGGAATGGATGACTATTTAAGCAAACCCATTCTATTAGAAGATCTCAAGCAGGCATTAGCTCAGCGATCGACAAACAGTAAGCAATTAATAATTGAGCGTCAAGCGTCTACAACCGATAACGCCACATCTACTTCTGAGGTTCTAGACCCAAAAGCTTTGCGAACTCTACGAGAAACGGCAGGAACTGATGCTGATGATTTTATGGCTGAGATGATCGATGTCTATATTGCTGATGTGCCCAAAAAGCTGAAAATTATCGAGCAGGCGATCGAAACTCAAGACATCAACGAGCTTGGCAGAATATCACATTCCCTGAAGTCAAGTAGTACAATATTTGGCGCGATATTTTTAGCGCAGCTTTGCCGAGAGCTAGAGACAATTGCCCTCTCAGGAGATGCTAGTCTAGAAGCAGAGTTTATGGCGGAATCCAGTGCGGCTTTCTTTACAGCATTAACAACAGAATTCGATCGAGTCCGATCTGCTCTGATTGTCGAACGCCAAAAGTTAGATAGCTAGGGTCACAAATAGATCGCAAGTAAGGCATAAATAAAGCGCAAATATGAACAGAGTTGGAGAAGCGACAGATTTACCACTAGCTTTGATTGCCGATGATGATGAAGTCATACGGCGTTATTTGTGCCGCTCTATGCACCATGCTGGATATCGCACGATCGAAGCAAGTGATGGTGAGCAATGTCTGACTCTTTATACTGAACTACATCCTGATATTGTGTTGCTAGATGCGATCATGCCTGTGATGGATGGATTTACCTGTTGCGCTCGCATTCACACATTGCCTGAGCCGTATCATGCCCCTGTGTTGATGATTACAGGGCTTGACGATCGAGAATATGTCGATCGAGCTTTTGCGGCTGGGGCATCTGACTACGTGACAAAGCCGATTCATCTGGCGGTGCTAATTCAACGAGTGAGACGCTTAATTCAGCAATCTCGGCTCCGTCAAGAACTGGAGGTGTCAAACCAGACTTTAGAAAATCGAGTCCAAGAGCGCACCATAGAATTAGAGAACGCGATCGAGCAATTGCAAGTCGAAATTGATAAACGCAAACAAGCGGAGGAAGTAGTAACTCAGGCTCTAGAACGAGAAAGGGAACTCAGTGACCTCAAAACTAGGATAATCACGACGCTCTCGCATGAATTTCGCACCCCTTTATCGTCGATCTCGCTTTCATTTGACATCATCGAACAGCAATATTTAACGCTCGATCCAGATAAGCGATCGAAGCGTTTTATGCAAGTCAGAAATAATATCAAACGCATTACTCAAGTTCTGGATGATGCCTTAACAATCAGTAAAAATGAAGCTAGTGAGTTGTCATTTAATCCCACACCGATCGATTTAGCCGAGTTTTGCCATACCCTAGTCAAAGAATGGGAATCGATCAAAAATCAAAACCAGCAAATTATGTTTAATCATAATTTCACTCAAAGCAAATGTCCCCGTTCTGTCTGGCTCGATTCTCAACTACTTCAGAAAATCTTTTTTCATCTTTTTATGAATGCTACACGCTTCTCACCTAATGGCGGAGAAGTGAAGCTGGAATTGAACTGTACAGAGACATCTGTGATCTTTCGGGTGAGCGATCGGGGTATTGGGATTCCGCTAGCGGAGCACAACCGTATTTTTGAAGAATTCTATCGAGCCAGTAATGCTAACACCATACCTGGTACACCCGGTGCGGGTCTGGGTCTAGCGATCGTCAAACAAGCGATCGATCTTCACGGTGCCTCGATCGCGATTGAAAGTCCAGCTAACGGTGGGGTAACATTTGTGATTTCATTCCCTCTAAATCCCGTGTTGAGGTATGCTGAAAACTAGTTGTGAGCTATTTGTAGTTGTAGGCGATTTTAACTGTGACTTACAAAATTGGGCTGCTAGGTTTAGGAACAGTGGGAACAGGTGTGGCAAACATCTTGCTTGACCCTGAAGGGCGGAATCCCCTGCTGCACGAAATTGAAATTAAGCAGGTGGGAGTTCGATCTCTTACAAAACCTCGATCGATTAAGTCTCTTGGTGATCGCGATCTGCCAGAAGATTATTGTACTGATGACCTGATGTCGATCGTCACCGACCCCGATATTGACATTGTTGTGGAAGTAATAGGCGGGATTGAGCCAGCGAGGAGTCTTGTACTCAAGGCAATCGCGCATGGCAAACACATCGTCACGGCGAACAAGGCTTTACTCGCACGGCATGGCGACGAGATTTTTACCGCCGCCAAGTCAACTGGTGTGTATGTGATGCTAGAAGCCTCTGTTGCTGGGGGCATCCCGATCGTCCAAGCTTTAAAACAGGCTTTAGGTGCAAATCGGATTACCTCACTCACAGGCATCATCAACGGTACGACGAACTATATCCTCACCCGAATGCACGAAGCAGGGGAAAGTTTTGAGAGTATTTTGGCAGACGCGCAGAAGCTGGGCTACGCTGAAGCTGACCCTACGGCGGATATTGATGGTTTTGATGCTGCCGATAAGATTGCAATTTTGGCGAGTCTGGCATTTGGCGATCGAATCAAGCTAGATCGCATTTACCGTGAAGGAATTCGCAACATTACTGGTACTGACATCAAAGCCGCCACCGAACTTGGATTTGTGATCAAGTTACTAGCAATTGCACGTCGTCCAGAAATTAGTCCAGAATCTAGCGAATCTCAGGAGTTAGACATTCGGGTTCACCCCACCCTAATTCCCAAGCATCATCCCCTCGCCAGTATCAACGGTGTCACCAATGCCGTCACGGTTTCAGGCGATCCGATTGGCGAAGTTGTATTTTCAGGGCCTGGGGCTGGCTCTGGAGCTACAGCAAGTGCCGTCGTTGCCGATATTCTTAGCGTCGTTGCCGCGCTCAAAGCTAGCCAGCAAAATCACCAAGATCACCCTAAAATTAACCAGCTCATGGGTTGTTCGCATCAACACTACGCCTCTGTGCAATCGATCGATAAAACGATCAATCAGTTCTATGTCAGATTTATTACCCGCAATCAGCCTGGCGTGATCGGTGATCTTGGTACTTGCTTCGGTGAGCATTTGGTGAGCTTGGAGTCAGTATTGCAAAAGCCCAGTCTGGAATCTTCTAGCGAAAATCTTGCCGAGGTCGTAATTGTGACCCAGAGAGTGCTTGAAGGTAATTTTCAAGCAGCCTTGGCTGAAATTACCAAACTACCGTCGCTCTATAATATTCCGACCGTAATTCGGATTTTATAGGGCAAAAAATATTTTGTTTACAATCTTTAACATAAACCTGTAATATAGTTATTGACCACTGCTGTTGTGCTCCTGTTCTGGATTTATAACGCCCTGCCAAATCCAGGGTGCTGGATGGAATTTAGATGGAGCTGATGCAGACTACTTACTTTCTTTAGTCAGGAGCATTCATGCCCTCTTCTTTTCAATCTTTAGGCTTGTCTGAAGCCCGTATTCAGGTACTTACAGAACTAGGCTTTAACGAGCCAACTCCGATCCAAGCTCAAGCTATTCCACAACTGCTCGCAGGCAATGACATGCTAGGTCAAGCCCAGACTGGGACTGGCAAAACTGCGGCTTTTTCACTGCCAATTCTAGAGCGGATCGATACGACTCAAAACAAGCTTCAAGCTCTAATTCTCACACCTACTCGCGAATTGGCACTCCAAGTTAGCCAAGCAATTCGTGGTTTTAACCTTAAACCAGGCGCGAAGATCTTGACCGTTTATGGTGGTCAGTCGATCGAACGCCAAATTTCTCAGCTCCAACGTGGTGTCCACGTAGTTGTTGGTACACCAGGGCGTGTGATCGATCTGATGGATCGTCGCAACCTTAAGCTCGATGATATTTCTTGGTTCGTGCTTGATGAAGCCGATGAAATGTTGAACATGGGCTTTATCCAAGATGTTGAGAAAATTTTGGCAGCGACTCCGACCGAACGTCAAACTGCGTTCTTCTCGGCAACAATGCCAGCACCGATCAAACGCTTGGTCAAAAACTACTTGAAATCACCAGTGATGGTCAAGGTTGAGGCAGAAATGAGTGCCCCATCCATGATCAATCAACAAATTTATCTTGTTCCACGCCACCTCTCTAAAGAAGAAGCGTTGTTGCCGATTCTGGAGTTAGAGGCTCCAACTTCAGCGATTATCTTTGTGCGTACCAAAGATTCTGCTAGCCATCTTACCGATATCCTGCAATCGGCTGGGCATAGTGTCGATGAGTATCATGGCAACCTGACTCAAATTCAACGTGAAGGATTGCTGCGTCGCTTCCGTAACCAACAGGTGAAATGGGTGGTCGCTACCGATATTGCCGCACGGGGACTGGATATCGATAACCTCACCCATGTGATCAACCTCGATCTACCTGATGATTTGGATCGTTATGTCCATCGTATCGGTCGCACAGGTCGCGCTGGTAAGACAGGCACTGCGATTACCCTGATCACTGCGAAAGAACGCTTTAAGGTGCGTCAACTGGAAAAGCAAGTTGGTCAGCCATTTGAGTTGCTGCAAATGCCCACAATTGGTCAAATCCAAGCCCAGAGAATCTCCCGTTTTACGGAGCAAATTCATCAGTCTTTGAGCGGGGAACGACTGGCTTCATTCCTGCCATTGGTGTCGCAATTGTCTGAAAATTATGACCCTCAAGCGATCGCTGCTGCGGCTTTACAGCTTGCTTACACCCACATCCAATCGGAAAAATCAGAGCAAGCTGCCCTGAACGTGCTCTCGAAGCAAGTTGACAAGAAGCCTACCTCTGATAAGCCTGTCAAACGCTTCCAAGACAACAGTTACAACGATCGAAATGACCGCAACGATCGAAATAGCGGTGGGCGACGTGGTAGCTACGAGCCTCGTCCCAAAACCAGCAGCCGATACGCAGAGTCTTCTGGCTCTAAAAATCCAGTCAAGAAGTAAGTCAAACAGTTGATTTGCGATCTTGAGATCTAAGACTTGCAGCTCAGTGCTTTAACGGCACTGGGCTGTTTTTTGATTGGATGGTGTCGGCAGTTGATGCTACGATCCAGCCGTAATTCACGATCCAAACCTAAATGAGTAACGAAGTAATTCCATCAGTGCTGCTAAAAAATCGTCTGCAATATAGTGGTCGAAAATACACCTACCGCGTCGATCGACTCCGATTACCCAATGGCGTTGAAGGCGAGTATGAATACATCCGTCATCCAGGTGCGGGTTTGGCTGTTCCAATCACGGTGGATGGCAAATTTATTCTAGTTAAACAATATCGGTTTGCGATCGAAAGATATCTCTTAGAATTTCCTGCTGGCACTTTGGAGGTAGATGAGATCCCTGAGATCACAATCAAACGCGAACTCGAAGAAGAAACAGGCTATCGCGCCCACAGTTGGCAAAAATTAGGTGAATTCTTTATCTGTCCTGGCTATTCTGATGAGATCATCCATGCCTATCTAGCACGAGATCTTGAAGAGTTAGCGAATCCTCCCGCTCAAGACGACGATGAAGAGATCTCTTTAGTTATGCTCGATCGAGCCGAAATTGAATCTCTAATCAGATCGGGCAAAGCCTCCACCAGCCTCGATGCCAAGTCGATTACCGCGTTCCATTTAGCTTTACCATATCTCTAAGGTAGCTCTAGAGAAATCTGTCCTAACTTACCTTTGCGAAAGTCTTGGAGGATAGAGCGGGCAGCACGTTCGCTGTCACCATTAAACTTTTTCTCGGATACTTCAATAATGTAATCCATCCCAGATTCATGATCGAACACAAGTCCGTATCGATCGATCAGTCTCACACCCAAATCATCAAACTGTTCGATCGCCGCCGCCGCCACCACCAGATTATCGTAAGCAGCACCGCCAATATCATCACAAATCGCCAATTTAAGCGCAGCAGATTGATCGTTCATCAGAGGTGGCAAAATCCCTGGCGTGTCGAGTAACTCAATCTGATCGGAAATCCGAATCCAACGTAACTGTCTGGTCACACCTGGACGATTAGAACTCTCCGCCGCCCGTTTTTTGAGCAACCGATTGATCAGAGCAGACTTGCCCACATTGGGAAAACCGATCACCACTGCACGCACAGGGCGCGGCAACATTCCTCTGCTATGTCGTCGGGCATTGACTTGTTCTCCTGCAACCTGAGCCGCTTTTAGCAATGACTGAGTTCCTTGACCAGCCTGAGCATCAGTGAAATATATTGTCTGATCCTGTTGCTTAAACCACCTTTTCCATTGGGCTTGGACATCAGGTGAAATCGCGTCAACCCGATTCATCACTAACAAATGAGATTTCCCCTCAACCCAAGTGGCGATTTTAGGATGACTGCTAGCAAATGGAATCCGAGCATCCCGTACCTCCAATACGACATCCACCCGCTTGAGCTGTTCGCGTAGAGCTTTTTCCGCTTTGGCAATGTGACCTGGATACCAACTGATGAGGGGTGCCATATTTCGGAAATGAATAAGTAGGGAATATTTATAGGCTTGAAGCTTGAGTGTAGGTTAAATCGGAGCTGAATAGGGTGTAAAGTATGAATACTCACTCACAAAAGTTTATAATTAGTCAAGCTTTAATAAAAATCTTTTTAAAACTTAATTATGTCCACTAGCAAATTTCAGCCTAGAAAATTTAAAAACTTTATTTCATATGCGATTAATTTTCTGCTCTGTGCCTTAGTCACTTTGAGTGTTACGTTCAGCCATGCCGCTCCTGCTCTGGCGATCGATGCCCCAGAACTTCTACCTCAAGAGCAAACAAACGTGATCGACTTGGGAAAATTTCTCTCTGGCCCCGAAAAAATTAAGCTCGATCGAGATTTAACTAGCTTTGAGAAAAAAACTGGCTGGAAATTACGTATTCTGACTCAAGTCGATGCTACACCTGGTAGAGCTGTCAAAAAATATTGGGGTTTAAACGAGCGCAGCGTTTTGTTAGTGGCTGATTCACGCGATCGAAACATTCTTAACTTCAATGTCGGTGATGATGTCTACAGTCTCTTACCACGCGGATTTTGGATCGAACTCCAGTCGCGTTATGGCAATCAGTTCTTTGTGCGCGATCGAGGTCAAGATCGGGCAATTTTGTCCTCAGTTGACGCGATTGTCACCTGTCTAGAACAAGATGGTTGTGCCGTTGTACCTGGTTTACCGCAAGAGCAATGGGTCTTAACTCTGATAACCTCACTCGTTGGCGGCATCATCTTTGGTTTTGCTGGACACCCTCGCCGTGAAGGTGAATTTTTCGCTTGGCGATGGGCTTTGGTGTTGGCTCCACTCTGGGGAATGCTATTTCTCGTTTTTGGGATTGGGCCTGTGGTGATGCGCACGGGAGATATTTTGCCAATTATTCGTAACGTTGCTGGGTTTACTGGCGGCGCAATTATCGCCTACCTTATCCCTTCGCCTAAACGCTCAACTTCAATTCCTGAAGCTAGACCCTAAGCTCATTAGATCGTGAGGAATCTAAATCAATGGCTTACAGTAATTTCACGTTGGATTCGGTGCAATCAACCTTTGGGCTAGCGATCGATGAACATCGCGATCTGTTTGCGGATGTCGAAAAAGTCCAACCATCAGCATATTTGACGATGGGGTTGGCAGAGAATGTGGAATTGGCGACGATGATCGGGACAGAAAAAGCGCGTTCAGAATTTGCGATCGCTCCAGTTTTGGCAGAAGTGAGAAGGCAAATGGGTTTTCAGGTGTCGCTGTTTTCTGGGACGGAGTTTAATGTCGATCTTGAGCAAGGTTTAGGGGGATTTTGCGATTTTATTTTGAGTGCCGCTAAAGAGCAATTATTTATTAGTGCGCCTGTGGCGATCGTGGTTGAGGCGAAACGGGAAGATATTATTGCGGGAATTGGTCAATGTGTAGCAGTAATGTTGGCAGCACAGATCTTCAATCAAAGGAAGTGCAATCAACTACCTGTGATTTATGGAGCGGTTACAAGTGGGACAAATTGGCGTTTTTTAATCCTAGAAGATCGATTGGTCAGAATTGATTTGACGGAGTATTACATCAAAGAAGTGGATAAGATCTTGGGGATTTTAATTCAGCCCTTAAGGCAATATTCAGCTGAGTTGAACGATAAGATCCGATTTTCTCGATAGCAGCGATTCGATCGAATTTGGTGTGAGTTCGATCGAGTCGCTAGGCAAGGTCAGCCCATTAGAGTAAACGTCTAGCCAAAACGACCTTGAACATAGTCTCTGGTACTAGCTTTAGCAGCAGCTTGGAAGATGCTTTCGGTCGTACTAAACTCAACCATTTGACCAATACGACTTTCATCAGTATT
>Ga0209490_10004281_pt1 | contig 13192 bp, 13 predicted proteins | sample MAT06_FD_187209 | JGI IMG/M metagenome (GOLD analysis project Ga0209490, IMG submission 187209) | Freshwater microbial communities from Lake Fryxell liftoff mats and glacier meltwater in Antarctica - MAT-06 (SPAdes) (version 2) | ecosystem: Environmental > Aquatic > Freshwater > Ice > Liftoff...
TGTCGTCAACAATGGTGGCGAAATTGTGACCGCGCCAGGTGCGTAGTCGCCCGTCGACACCACCGAAGTTCTCCAGCCCGCGCGCGATCGCTGCCAACGGAACGTTCAACGCAAATGCGCCTGCGGCGGCGGCAATTGCATTGCGCTGGTTATGCTCGCCGAGTACTTTAAGCGACGCGACGACCGACTCGCCTCCGGCCTCGATCGTCACGCTGCCAGCGCCCAAAACGCCGCGGACATCGGCACCAGTTGTCGTACCGAAGGTCAGCACACGGCGCGCATCGCCCGCCAAGCCGCGCCAATACGGCGCGAAGCGGTCATCAATATTGATACAGGCGACACCGTCGCTGCGCAGTCCCGCGTAGATCTCGCCTTTGGCCTGCGCAATCGCTTCGCGCGAACCGAGTTCACCGATGTGCGCGGTACCCGCCATGATGATGAGCGCGACGTCTGGCACCGCCAAACGCGTGAGGTAATCAATCTCGTAGAGGTGATTCATGCCCATCTCGAGTACCGCCACCCGGTGCGCGGCATCGAGCTGCAGCATCATCTGCGGCAGCCCGATGTTGTTGTTCAGGTTGCCCTCGGTTGCCAGCACCGCATCTTCACTGCCAAAGTGCGCGACCAAAATCGAGCGCAGCATTTCCTTGACCGTGGTTTTACCGTTGCTGCCGGTGAGCGAGATGACCGGAATGTTGAAGCGGCTGCGCCAATATTGTGCGAGCAATCCGTACGCCCACATCGTGTCTCCCACCACGATCTGCGCAATATCCACTTCAACAGGCTGCGCCACCAGCGCGGCGACGGCACCCCGTCCACGCACTTGGTCAACATAGGCGTGGCCGTCAAAGAGCGGCCCTTTCAGCGCGACGAAAAGTTCATCGCGCGCAACCGACCGGCTGTCCGTCGAGACGCCATGAAAATTGGCGGCCGGATCGGCGGCAATCAAACGTGCGCCTAATTTTCTGGCGCAGTCGTGCAATGTCATGCTGGCACTCATTCGGCGCGCCCCTTCCATACCGCCAGCGCCTCAGTGGCGACTTCGATGTCGCTGAAGTGGAACTTGGTATCACCGATGATCTGGTAGTCCTCGTGGCCTTTGCCGGCGATCACCACCACATCACAAGCGGCTGCGCGATTGAGCGCTTCGAAAATTGCCTGCTGGCGGTCAGCCACCGTGTGGTGTGGCGCGCGGCCGATGCCGGCTTCGATATCGGCCAAAATTCGAAGCGGGTCTTCGGTGCGCGGGTTATCCGACGTCACAATCGTGAAGTCTGCGTAGCGACCCGAGATAGCGCCCATCTGCTCCCGCTTGCCGCGGTCACGGTCGCCGCCACAACCGAACACGGAAATCAAACGGCCCTTGTCAGGCACCACGGCGGACACCGTCGAGAGCACCTTCTCCAGTGCATCCGGCGTGTGGGCATAGTCGACCACAACCAACGGCTTGTTGGCATGATTTGCCACCGCGCGCACGGTCTGCATGCGTCCGGGCACCGGCTTCATTCGGCTGACGATTGATGCCGCGGAAGTGATCGATACCCCGCTCGCTTTCAAGCAACCGATCACCGCCAGCAGATTGCTCGCGTTAAAAGCACCGAGAATATCGGTCTCGACCTGGGCCTCGGCGGCGGTGAGCCCGTTCGCATCGAGACTCTGGACGGTGAATGACAGGCCGGCAGACGTGACCGCAATGTTGTGCGCGATGAGGTTGGCAAACTTGACACCGGCTTGAGTCGCATAGCGGATCACCTCCACTCCACGGCGCTCGGCGCGTCCCGCCAACTCACGGCCGAAGGCATCATCAACGTTGATCACCGCCGACTTCAACCCGCGCAGCGTGAACAACTTTGCCTTTGCCTCACCGTAGGCCTCCATCGTGCCGTGGTAATCGAGGTGGTCACGTGTCAGGTTCGTGAACACGGCGACGTCGTATTTGACGTCTGAGACGCGCCCCTGATCGAGGCCGTGGCTTGACACCTCCATGGCGCAGCAACTGGCCCCTGCTGCGACAAACTCGCGCAGCTGACGCTGCAACAACACTGCGTCGGGCGTGGTGTTGTCCGACGTCTCTAAATGTCCCATCATGCCGTTGCCGATGGTCCCGAGCACCGCGCTTGGGCGGCCCGCCATATCCAAGGCGTGGGCAATCCATTGCGATACGGACGTCTTGCCGTTAGTACCCGTCACCCCCACCATCCACAAATCATTGGAAGGATGGCCGTAGACATGGGCACCAATCGCGCTGGCGAACTGCTTCAAATCGCGCACCGCGACGCGCGGAACCCGCCACGCTGGGTTCCACACGAAATCACCGCCCGCTTCATAAAGCACTGCGGACACGCCACGCGAAACCGCGTCGTCAATGAACGATCTGCCGTCGCGTGCCGCACCCGGGTAAGCCAGAAAAACCGACCCCGCCCGCGCATCGCGCGAAGACGCGGTCGCGTGCTCGATGCGCGTAGGCAACTGGTCGAGGGCGTGGATCACCTCGCGAATGTTCTGAGCGACACCGGCCTGAATCGCGTCACTCACGGTCATCCTCGTTCCTTTGCGAATGCCACTGACGGCACCACAGGCGACGTGGCCACCGTTGCCTTGACTGGCGCGGGTGGAACGGTGGTCGCGATCGTTGCCGCGTCGGGAGGCACGCCGGCCATGCGCAACGCCTGCGACATGACGTTCGAAAATACCGGCGCGGATACTTCACCTCCGTATATTTTTCCAGCGGATGGCTCGTCAACGGTTATCGCCATGATGTAGCGCGGGTTGGAGGCGGGCCCGTAGCCGACGAACGACGAAAGATAAAGACTGTCGGAGTACTGTCCGTTGACCAACTTGCGCGCAGTGCCGGTTTTGCCGGCAACTCGATAGCCTGGCACTTGGCCCTTGGTCGCGGTGCCGCCTTGCTGCGTGACGGTTTCGAGCATGCCCGCCATGGTGCGCGCGGTGGATGCCGAAATGATTTGTTTGCCAATCACTTCAGCCTCACGCTTATTGAACGTCACCGGCAGCAGTACGCCGTCATTGGTGAATAGCGTATAGGCGCGCGCCAATTGCAGCGCTGAAACTGAGATGCCATAGCCATACGACATGGTGGCCTGTTCGATCGGCTTCCATGACTTGACGGGCCGCAGTCGACCGCTCGCCTCGCCCGGGAACCCCGTCTTCGGTGTACTGCCGAACCCGAGCTCGTTGTACAGGTTCCACAACGTTTCCGACGGCAATTGCAACGCCATCTTGGCGGTACCAATGTTGGATGACTTCTGGATGATCTCCGCAACCGACATCTGCGCGAGCGGATGCGTGTCGGTGATGGTGTGCCCGCCAATCGGCAGCCCGTTGCCGGTTGCGATGACGGTCGACGGTTTGACAATGCCTGCCTCAAGCGCCGCCGCCACGGCGAACGGCTTGAATGTCGAGCCCGGCTCGAACGTATCAGTGACGCTTCGATTGCGCATCTGTGCCGGTTTGAAATTGGCGCGGTTGTTTGGGTTGAAGTCCGGCATGTTGACCAGCGCCAGCACCTCGCCAGTTTTGGCGTCGAGCATCACCAACGCGCCGCCCTTGGCACGGTTCGCTTCCACGGCTGCTTTCAGTTCGCGATGCGCAAGGTACTGAAAGCGCTCGTCAATCGAGAGCTTCAACGCTTTGCCTTCACGCGGCACCTTGAGACTCTCTATATCCTCAACGATGCGCCCTTTGCGATCCTTGATCACGCGACGCTGACCGGGTGCGCCGGCAAGGGCGGCCTGCTGCGCTAGTTCAATGCCCTCCTGCCCCTGATCATCCATGCCGGTAAAGCCGATAACGTGCGCGGTGACGTCTCCCGCCGGGTAGTAACGGCGGAATTCGCGCTGCTGGAATACGCCGGGAAGTTTCAGCGCCATGACGCGTGCGGCCTGCTCGGGCGATAGTTGGCGACGCAGCCACACAAAATTCTTGTCTTTGTCGGCGAGTCGGTCAGCGACGAATTTCTTCTCTAGATTGAGCGCCGCCGCCAGCTTGGTAATCGCCTTGTCGTCGGCCTCCATCTCGGACGGGCTCGCCCAGATAGACTCGACAGGCGTGGAGATCGCCAGCGGCTTACCGTTGCGATCCAGCACCGCGCCACGCGAGGCCGGCATATCGACCACCCGCACAAAACGCGATTCGCCTTTCGCCTGTAGAAAATCGTTGTTCATGCCTTGCAGGTAAAACGCACGTCCGAGCAACAACACGAACAGCATCAGACAACCGACCAACGCCAGCCGTGAACGCCAGCCCTCGAGCTTCAAGCGCAGCTCCGGTGCCTGGATTTTCTTGTTGGTGTAGTTCATTTGGCGCCAGCCGATGTCGGCGCTGCCGGATTCGCAGGAAGCGTCACGGCATTGCCCAAGTTGACGGTGATCGTCTTCTTTGGGTCGGGCAGAATCATGCCCAGTTCGCGTGACGCCTTCTGCTCGATACGCTTATGCGTTCCCAACGTCTGGCTTTCAATCTGTAACTCGCGCCATTCCTGATCGAGCTTGGCTTCGCGATCTTTTTCAGTCTGCAATTCGATGAACGATTTGCGCGCCTGATGCTGTGACGTCACCACCGACAGCGCGCAGCAAATCAGCACCAGCAGCAAAATGAAATTAACGCGTGTCATTGATTGACACCGGTTCGTTCGGCCACCCGCATCACGGCCGATCGGGCGCGCGGGTTGGCGGAGACTTCGGCGTCTCCCGCTTTGATGGCGCGCCCTTGCAGAATCAACGTGGCTTCATCGATTTCATTCGCGCGGATCGGGAAATCCGAGGGAAGCGAATCCTTCTTCGATGCGTTTTGCATGAAGCGCTTCACAATCCGGTCTTCCAGCGAATGAAAACTGATCACCACCAACCTACCTCCAACCGCCAGACGTGTTACCGCCTGCGGCAACATCGTTTCTACTTCTTCAAGCTCTTGATTGATGAAAATCCGAAGAGCTTGAAACGTGCGGGTCGCGGGGTTGAACCCCGGCTCGCGCGTGCGGACGGTTTCACCCACGAGCTTGGCAAGCTCGCCCGTCGTCCGTAAATGTCCGCCGCCCCTTGCCGCAACAATCTTTCTTGCAATCTGCCGAGCAAACCGTTCTTCACCATAGCGCCAGATGACCTCCCCGATCTCTTGTTCTTCCGCTCTTGCCAGCCAATCCGCTACCGTCTCGCCACAGCTCTGATCCATCCGCATATCGAGCGGCGCATCAAACCGAAACGAAAACCCCCTTTGTCCATCGTCGAGCTGTGGTGACGACACCCCCAAGTCCGCCAGCAGCCCGTCTATTTTTTCTACACCTGCGGCATCCAACACCGCACCAAGCTGACTCATCGTTGCGTGATGCAAACTGAAACGCTTGTCGTCGATAGCGCAAGCTTCGATGGCCGCGACGTCACGATCAATGGCGATTAGTTTTCCCTCACCTCCCAGCTGTTCGAGAATTCGTCGCGCGTGCCCACCGCGGCCGAATGTTGAGTCGACGTACACGCCGTTTGCACGGGGACCAGAAATGTGGAGGGCCGACACCGCTTCATCGAGGAGAACGGTGGTGTGGGTTTGCGCATTCACCCGGCCCTCAGAGAGAAAAGTCTTCGGTACCCGGCGGCAGTGCCGCCGTACCGGTGGTCAGCGCGGCGATCTGCTCGTTCCACGCATTGAGAGACCACACTTCGAAGTGACTACCCTGACCGACGAACATCACTTGCTTTTCGATACCGGCAAACTGGCGCAGCTCAGGCGAGATCAACAGCCTTCCGGCATTGTCGAGCGTCAGGTCTTCGGCGAAACCGATCAACATGCGCTTCCAAGACGCCGCGGCAATATTCATCGCCGGCAGCTTCATCACGCGATCACGAATCGGCTGCCAGTCGGCGTCTGGATACAGAAGCAGACACTTGTGCGGATGCGCGGTCATCACCAGCTTGCCGGCGGACGGCGAGCAAAGGCCGTCGCGATGCTTCACCGGTACCGCGAGGCGGCCCTTTGCGTCTAGATTAATTTGTGATGCGCCCTGAAACACGATTCGAAAATTCCTTTGGCAACGCAATTACCAATGCGGGCGGGATCGGTTCCCGGCTCTTCACCGGAACACCAAAGCCGTCCAAAGTGCCGATAAAGGCTAGGAAACTGCCTTTATTCCCACTTTTCTCCACTTGTGGACACTATAGGCAAACAAAAACCCGCGGTCAAGCGGGTTTTAGGGATTTTTTCGTTATGCTTCAGGGACTTAGCGTATGTTGTTGAAGCAGATTAGCCTGTGGAAAACTCCGTTGATAATTAATGAGATAGGCTTTATACCTAAAGTAACTTCGCAAGAATATTGCTGAAAAATCAGGCGCTTACTGTACCTTTATACATAAAAAGTCCCGCCAGACAATTGTGCCTCGTTGAAACGCTGATAATCGGAGTTACTTTCCCCTTTTTGGCTTCCCATTGGACTTCGATTTCTCACATGCCGCCGGCGTGTCCTTCGCCTCGTGGTCCTTCGCCGCGCTGCTGGCATTCGCGTTCTTTGCCGGTTTGGTCGACTCCGCCATCGGCGGCGGTGGCTTGATTCAGGTACCCGCGCTGTTAGTGTTTCTGCCAACCGCCCCGGTGGCGACCATCTTCGGCACCAACAAGATCGTCTCACTGGCAGGGACATCCGTCGCACTCGCCAAGATTTCGCGCGCGGTTTCAGTGCCGTGGAAGACGGTGTTGCCGGCCGCACTTATCGCGGCAGTGTTTGCGTTCATCGGCGCACGCGCAGTGTCGCTGATCGACCCAAAACTCTTAAAGCCCATCATCTTGTTGTTGCTTGTCTCGGTCGCGGTCTACACATTCTTCCGCAAAGATTTCGGTGCCCTGCATGCGCCGCGCTTCGCGAAGTCGCACGAACGTCTTGTCGCGATCGTCGTCGGTGCGGTGCTCGGCTTCTATGAGGGATTCTTCGGGCCCGGCACCGGCAGCTTTCTGATCTTCGCCTTCGTCGGGCTGCTCGGATTCAATTTCCTCACCGCCTCGGCGTCTGCAAAGGTCATCAACATCACGACGAACATCGCCGCCACCGCTTGGTTCGCGTGGAGCGACAACATCATCTACAAACTCGCCATCCCCATGGCGATCGCGAACGTAGCCGGGGCATGGGTCGGCGCGCATCTGGCGGTGAGCAAAGGCAGCGCGTTTTTGCGCGTGTTCTTTTTGTGTGTGATCGCGGCGCTGATCGGGCGGTTTGCTTGGGATGTGTTCGTAAAGTAGTCGACTCTGCGTGATACGCTTGCCTACGAATGGTGAACTTGACGTGGACATAGTCGGCCTTCCGTTCGCAGCAGAGCTGAGCGACCAAAGGAAGCTGAGTTCGTCGCGGGGTGGGCGTCGGCTCCTACTAGAAAGTGACTTGCCCAGACTTGGGTGCTAGGTGTTGTCGCATGACTGCTCGCGTAGACCACCTTTTAGACGAAGCTCTCGGCTTGCCCGCCGACGAGAGGTCAGCCCTGACTGTTGCGCTACCCGATAGCCTTGAAGGCAGCGACGATTCTGCCATCACAGACGCTTGGCGGAAAGAAATCTAAGCTCGCCAAGCGGCATTACGTGCAGGAACCGTCGAGGCTGTTTCTTGGGCCGAAGCCAGAGCGAGACTTAGCGCGCTGTAACCCGCTTTGACGTCGAGATTCTGCCCCATTCAGACGTAGAACTACGTGAGGCGTTTCGAACGAAAGGGTTCAATTGCTTTAAGGAAGCCAAGAACAAATGACGCCGACCGTTTTGCTTTTGAAACGCTTTGCTCGGCATCAATTTTCCTTTTCCTTTGATTCCGGCTTGGCCTCCGCCCCGAGAGACGGACGCTTTAGTGGGCGGATCGCATCTACGGTTTCGGCGGCGTCGGTGTCCCGCACCATGATCAGGCTCGCGACGTTGCCTCGACGTTGAAACTTGCACACGACTCGGCCCAAGCGTCGCAAGGTGACGCTGTAGGTGCTCATTGCTTTGGAACTGAACACTGCCTCATCCGCGATCAGGACGCACAATTGATGAATCTCGCCAACCAGTTCCGTGGACAGGTACGCAACTTCGAGGAAGTGAGGCCCGTGTTCATCCACGAACGCAGGACTCATACCCGAGATGAATCGGATTTCGCTGAAGGAGGCTTCCCGGCTCTTATCAAGCACCAGCTTTAGAAGCTTCGCGGCGTGCGTCTGCATAGAAGCCTAGCGTCCGAACTAAGAGGCGCGCCGTTTTGTGGCCCGTCCGCTCGAGGAAACGGCTGGGGCCTGCGCATCGACGTAAGCATCAAGCAGCCGACGAATCATGCGCTGGTGCTGGGTTTGATGTTTAGTGGCTTCGGACTTGAAAAAATCGAGGCTCTTCTTGCTAAGTGCCAACGTGACCTTCACACCCTCTTCACGAAAAGCCAGCTCGGCCGGAGAAGGAAGAAAGTCTGGAACCACTTGAGTCCTGCCTAGCGGTTCGTCTGGATATTTCATTTTCGCGCTCATATATTGCCTTTCCTTTACGCCAATAGCCGGCACCGATGATTCGAATGACTGAAGCGCGATAGATGAACCACACTGTGAGAACTTCACCGTCAACCTGAACTAAAAGGGGCCTTGCATTCTTTGCCCTGCGGATAGACTCCGGCGCCGAAAAATGCGACCCCCCTTTTATTCTCGTTGTTGATCGCCTCACTGACTGTCGATGAGTGAATGCTATTTTGCAAGACCTGACCTCGTGTCTGCTTTTTGTGACCCCGTGTCTGCTTTTGGGGGCTAAAGGCCGCTCCATGCCGGGCTACGCCATAAAGCGTGCATGCATGATTTTTCCACGGCAATCAAAAGGATCGTTGTAAGCAACTTGAAGCTCTGTGCCAAGCCATTCGAGTTGCGGCTTGATTCGGCGCGGGGTCGGCGTCTCGTCCGCAACAGCTATGCGTCAGATTTCTGCACATCTATTCTTTGGACAATAGGCTGCAACAAGCGGCGGCCGTGAATGACAGCAGCAATCAGGATACGCTGTGGCTGAAGGTGGTAGATGATTCGGTAGCTGTAGGCGAGCCGCTCGCGGATGACGGGGTCGCCGAGCTCTGGAACGACGCGCCCTATTTCCGGAAATTCAGGAATGGTTTCCGCGGTCTCTACTATTTTTGAAGAGACCGCCTTGGCATACCAAGGTGAATCGCGCTCGATGTATGCCGCGATGGATTCGATGTCCTCAATTTCCTCGGGCGACCAAACTAAGACGCGAGCCATTTTCCGAGGCGAGCTTTCGCTTCTTCGCGGGAGACCGTGCCTTCGACCTCAGCGCGTTCGATACCACGTTTGACCTTCTCGATGACGTACAGATGGTACTGAATGTCCTCGAGACTCGCGTCTTCCGGCAACCCTTCGATCATCGACTTGGCGTCAGCTTTTGGACTGCCCATGGTCATCTCCTTTGCGAACAACGCCTCAATGCTACCACCGGTCAAAATGAAAGGAATCCAACATTCACGAGAATTGAAGCGGCGCCATTTTTTTAGCGGTCATAAAACAATTGACGACCCATTTGAATATGATGAGGCGGCACAATTTCCTGAACAAGTCCTGCGTATCTTAAAAATAGAAGTGGAAGCTCGCCGATAAGCCGGATTCTGTTACGCCTCTTGCGAGGTATGACAGTCATTCCTCTCGAACGTACGTTACCGCACGCCTCTAGCACCCTACCCGCAGGCTCCGGCGGAGCCACCGGCAAAGCACCGCACTGCATGCTTAGCGCCTGCCTATTTGGGTTTGCTCCGAGTAGAGATTGCCCGTTTCACCCGCACACACCTTGCGGCCTGCGCGACTCGTCTCTGTTGCTCTAATCCTCACCTCACGGTGGATGGGAGTTACCCACTACTCTGCCCTATGGAGTCCGGACTTTCCTCTATGCAACAAGTACACAGCGACTGTCTGGCGAGCTTCCGATGCGATTATCTCACGCAGGTTTCGAAAGACGACCCAGACGGAAGTAGTCGGTATTGTCATAGAAGGTGGGGGCTTGATTGCGCACATCCCAACCGGGGATGCCAAGCAACGGTAGCGGCGCCAAGTTTTGCGCGCTCGCCAGATTGGTCGGACGCGTCAGCCAATCGGCGGCTGCAACATCCAACAAGACCGCGTTATCCAATGCGCCATCCGCAACCGGCAGCAGAAGCGCCTTGCCGGTGATGCCGATGAAAGGGGCCAACGCCTTTTCCATCAGGCCGTGGCCGACCAAGTGAAAACGCATACTCTCGATGACATCCGAGCGCCGCTCGACAAACAGCGTGCGCCATTGGAACGATCGCAGCAGTTCCAGAAGCCACGGGTCACTACTCGCGACGATCACACCGCTCTCGTCGAACATCGTCAGCACATCGCGCGCTTTCGAACGCGACTTGGCTTCCACACCGGGTTCATGTTGCAGTCGCTTGATGTGCTCGGCGTTGATGGCGGCCTTTAAGTACGGGAACGACAACCATTGCATGGCGTTCAGCAGGTCGTGCAGATTTTCACGCGTCGGAATTTCGCCGCTCGTCGCAATCTGTAACTCATAGGCCATCGCTGAAGCATTACCGCATGGCTCAACAAAGCGGATGGGCTTGGCATCGCTGTTGCGGATGTCACGCTGTTTGCTAAGTGCGTTCAAGCGCTCGAGGGTCGGCCAATCTGCGCCATCAAGCTGATCCAGAATTTCCCGGACGCTGGCGAACAGCGGCGAGTCTTTTTGCGATACCAACCGTTTCCAGCCGTCGCCAGTCAAGCCATCTGCCACGACATCTCTTCACCGGCACATAGCGGCACCAGTCCCGATTCGGTAAAGGGCAGTTCTTGCGGCACGCGCCAAGTCGTTTTGTTCAACGTGATTTTTCCGGTGTTGCGCGGCAACCGGTAGAAATCTGGTCCGTAGAAACTGGCGAAGGCTTCCAACTTATCTAGTGCGCCAACACTCTCGAACGCCTGTGCGTAGAGCTCGATCGCGTGCAGTGCGGAAAAACATCCCGCACTCCCGCAGCACGATTCCTTCGAGTTGCGCGTGTGCGGCGCACTATCGGTGCCGAGGAAAAACTTGGGGTTGCCAGAAGTTGCCGCCTTGATCAGTGCCAGCCGGTGTTCTTCACGTTTCAATATCGGCAAGCAGTAATAGTGCGGGCGAAGACCGCCCTTGAAAATCGAGTTGCGGTTAAACAGCAGATGCTGGGGCGTGATGGTGGCGGCGACATTGTCGCTCGCCGCGAGTACAAACTTGACGGAGTTTGCGGTGGTGATGTGTTCAAGCACCACGCGCAACGTCGGGAATCGTTGCACCAACCCGATCAGGTGCTTCTCAATAAACACCTTCTCACGGTCGAAGGTATCGACCTCGTCGCCGGTCACTTCGCCGTGCAACAACAGCGGCAGACCGACCTCCTGCATGGCGGCGATGGCCGCGTCGCACTTGCGAATATCGGTGACACCGGAGTCGGAATTTGTCGTTGCACCTGCCGGATAGTACTTCACGGCCTTGACGAAGCCGGATGCTTTGGCCGCCACAATATCGGCCGGCGAAGTGTTGTCGGTTAGGTAGAGCGTCATCAACGGCTCGAACGTCATGCCCGCCGGGATGGCCGCGATGATGCGCTCCCGATACGCGGCGGCATCCGCGACATTACGCACCGGCGGCTTCAGATTCGGCATGACAATGGCGCGCGCCATCTGTCTTGCGGTGTGCGGCAGCGCGGCCTTCAGGGCGTCGCCATCACGCAGGTGCAAATGCCAATCGTCGGGTTGGGTGATCGTTATGGATTCGGCAGTCATATGTGGTTGTGCCAAATGCGGTGGTGTCAAAGCCATTGAATACCTGCCCTCGCGAAGGCGGGAGCCCAGTTTCGACAACAGTGGATCGCCGCAAAATTAGGCTCCCGCCTGCGCGGGAGCGGGGGAGTTTGAACCATGCGCAATGGTCGGATCAATTGTGGTTGCATGCTCGTATTATAAAAGTGATGGCTCGCTGTTGCTTGGGGCTGATACGCCAGACACGCCGTCGCGGATTTTCAGCGCCATGTCGTATACCGCATTCTTCTTTTCGCCGCTCAGCTGCACCGCTAGGGCCACGGCTTGTTTCACCGGAAGGTCTTTTAGTAAGATTCGCAAAGTCCGCTCCAGCATTGCCGTTTGGGCCTCTTTTGCCTCAAGTGCGCCGTCCTGATTGGGCTTTGACAACACCAGCACAAACTCACCGCGCTGCTGATTGCTGTCGGCCTCCAGCCACGCAACGGCGTCGGCCAACGCCAGGCGCTGAATGGTTTCAAATTTCTTTGTCAGCTCGCGGCACACGACGATCTCGCGGGTATCTCCAAACACGTCGGCGATATCCGCCATCGATTCGACGATGCGGTGCGGCGATTCGTAGAGCACGATCGGATAGGCGCAATTCAACAGTGTGGTCAGCGCGCGCTTGCGATCGCCAGACTTGGTCGGCAGAAAGCCGTGAAACAAAAACCCACCCTCACCTTCACCGCTGGCCGATACTGCCGCCACCACCGCCGAGGCACCGGGAACGGGGACGACCTTGAGGCGTGCCGCGTGTACGGCTGCAACGACGCGCGCACCGGGGTCGCTAACCGCGGGGGTGCCGGCATCGGTCACAAGTGCGACGCTCTTACCCTCACCAATCAGCTTTACCACGCCGTCGGCAGCGTGCCGTTCGTTGTGATCATGCACCGCAATCATGCGCGCCTTGATGCCAAAGTGCGCCAACAGCGACTGCGTGTTGCGGGTGTCCTCGGCGGCAACAACATCGACGAATTCAAGCGTACGCAAGGCGCGTTCGGTCACGTCGCTGAGGTTACCGATGGGGGTGGCGACCACATATAATGCGGGCTCAAGTTTGACGTCTTGTTTCTCCTCTTTTTGCATCGGCGGCATCAATCAATGGTCGTTTCAATGGTCGTGATACGGGAATCGATTTGCGGCGTCGTCTTGGCCGCCAAGTTGGCACTGCAGGTGCGGTGTGCGGCTGTTGGTGGCATTCTTGCGGCGATCACACTATTGGTCACCGCAACCCACGCAGTATCGCAAGAAAAACCGATGCCGCCGAAACAGCCGGCCGAGAATGCCGCACCGCTGATCGTCGCGCCTGCGTCACCTGCCATCCCCTTGGCCTCCAGCCCGGACAAAACAGGAGACAAGCCTGCCGGCAAGGTCGGCGGAGGGGCAAACGAAAAAGCGGACGA
>Ga0209490_10004284_pt1 | contig 13189 bp, 6 predicted proteins | sample MAT06_FD_187209 | JGI IMG/M metagenome (GOLD analysis project Ga0209490, IMG submission 187209) | Freshwater microbial communities from Lake Fryxell liftoff mats and glacier meltwater in Antarctica - MAT-06 (SPAdes) (version 2) | ecosystem: Environmental > Aquatic > Freshwater > Ice > Liftoff...
CGTGTACGCCCCCGCCGGATGTGCGCCGATGCACCCCACGCAATCCGCCAACCTTCAGCCATCAGGAGACCCCGCCATGCGGCTCGGAAACTTCTCGGTTAGCCTGACCGTCAAGGACATCGCCGCCTCCCGCGCGTTCTACGAGAAGCTCGGCTTCAAAATGGTCTCCGGCGACCAGTCCAAGAACTGGATCGTCCTTCAGAACCAGACCACCAAGATCGGCCTTTTCCAAGGCATGTTTGATCGCAACATGCTGACATTCAATCCCGGCTGGGATAGCAGCAAAGCCACCCTGCTCGACTTCGACGACGTGCGCGACCTCCAGAAAACTCTCAAGGCCCGCGGCCTCACCCCCAACCCCGCCGCCGATGAATCCACCACCGGCCCGGCCTACCTCATGCTCACCGATCCCGACGGCAACCCGATCCTGATCGATCAGCACGTCCCCAGCCCCGCCAGCCCGAAGAAGTGACTGAAGACCAATGGTCCAGCCACGTCCTTCAGTACCCACAAACGTGACGCCCTCGACGCGACAACGCCCCTCAACACCCGCCCAGAGCACCTTCGTTCCTACGCGATGTTGATGGGACAAACGTACGCGCGGGGGTGGGGGTGGGGGTGGGCGTGCGGGTGGCGGGTGGCGGGTGGTGGTGGCGGTGGCGGTGGGGGAGCAGCAGACGCACCCTCTCACGGGCCGATGCCTGCCGGTGCCTTGCTCCGCCGAATACCCGAAAAATCCAGCCCGCTCTGCGGCGAAAAAAGCGACGGATAAGGCCGCAGCAAAGTCGCGTCTCTCACGCCGTAAATCGGAATGTTCCAATCGATCGTGGCCAGCGCCTCGTCGAGCACGCTGTAGCCGATGGCGCGTTCCTCCTCCTGCCTCAAAAGCAGCGGCACGCTGACGATCGAGACATTCACCGTCGAAAGCCCAAGCCGCAGCGTTTGCAAATGCGACAGCCGCGAGTCGCGCTCACCTGCAGCATCGCTCAGCACGCGATCTCGCTCGCTCAGCAACTTCCGCTCAACCACGCCCGAGCGGTCTTGCAGCAGTTCAAGCTGCGATTTCGCGCAGCCGGTAAGTATCGCCGCCACGGCAACCAGCGCAGCGACGGGGGCCGACAGTTTGAGCAGGCAATTACGCATAACCCGATGATACCCCATCATACCAACACCCCCGGCAATGCCGCCGTAGCCGTGCCACCCAACACGTCCTCCCATTTTGACGCCCCGCCCCTCACCACCCGTCCCTCACCCCCCGCTCGGCCGGGTCGCTCTCGCCACCTCGCGCAGCATCCGCAGCAGTGTCTCCGGGTCTTCATGCTTCGAGATGCACCTCCACGCCCCCGCCTCCCGCGCACGGGTCACAAACTCCGGCCCGTCATGCCCGCTGTACACGATCATCCGCGCCTGCGGCACCGCCGACGCCACCTCGCCAAGCACTTTCATCGGGTCCTTTCCCGGCATCGACGCATCCATCAAAACCAGCAAGGCCCCCTCCTTGGCATCCGTCCCGGCCGACCCGCACAGGCGACCCACCTCCGCCAGCAAATTGTCCGCCGAATCCAGCGAACCAACGCACTTCATGTCCTCTTCGGAGTCGATGATCATCCGCAATATGTCGGTGATATCGGCCTTGTCGTCAACGCACAGCACGCGAATCGCCGCCTTTCGCTCGATGATGACCGCGTCGCTTGCTCCCCCCCCTCGCCCCGGCGCTGCCGCCCCGCCCGCCTTGGGCGACGCTCCCTCGCTTGCGGCATCGCGCCCGGTTGATTCAACCGCCGACATCGGCCTCTCGTTCCCACCCAGCACCGCGCTCACCCGGCCCAGAAGCTCCTTTAACGTTTGCAACTCCTTGCGCATCGAGTCGTGCGCCGCCTGAAACTCGCGCGCATTCTCACGCGACAGACGCATCGCGTCCAGGTCCAAGAACAGCACGGCAACGGCATTCCCAAGCGAATGGGTCAGCAGTGATCCTTCACTTCGTTCAGCGTCTGATGCACCTTTGCGTTGTCCCGAGGTAGATTCCATCTCGATCTCCATTCAGTCATGCCGTCATTATCGGCGCAGCCAGCAACTTCAGAATGTCCGCAACTTCGACCGGCTTGGTCAGATGTTCGTCAAAGCCCGCAAGGCGGGCCTGGGCCTTGTCAACCTCCCGACCATAGCCGGTCACGGCAATCAACTTCGCGTGCCGAGTATCGCCGTGCGCCCGCAATCTTCTCGCCACCTCATAGCCATCAAGCCCCGGAAGCCCAATGTCCAGCAGCACCACATCCGGCCGCCACTCCTGCGCGATCTCCAACGCTTCCGATCCGCTGTGCGCCGTCCGCACGGCGTATCCAAGCTGCCGAAGTGTCGCGTCGAGCATCGCCACATAGTCCACGTTGTCATCAACCACCAGCACCCGCAACTCGGCCATTGGTGTGCCATTCACCCCCTCACGAATCGACTTGGCCTGTCCCGAGGTTGCCGTGCCCGCGGTCGCCGTGCCTGCGGTCGCAGTGCCTGCGGCTTCGTCGCTTTTGCCTGGCAAGTCGCCTGCGACTGGCAAGTCGGCAGGCCGAGCCATCAGCGGCAGCTTCACAATGAACTCGGCGCCTTGCCCCGGCCCATCACTCGCCGCGATGATCACCCCGCCGTGCATTCCGACCAGCCGGTGCGCCAGCGACAGGCCGATGCCCAGTCCACCCTGTGCCCGCGCCAGCGAGCGATCCGCCTGCGTGAACAGATCAAAGATCCGCGGCAGCAGCTCGCGATCGATCCCCACCCCGCTGTCGCGAATGCGAAACTGAGCGAACTTCTCGTCGCTGTGGCCCTTCATGCGCTCACACCAAACCTCGATCCGTCCCCCCTCAGGCGTGTACTTGGCCGCGTTGTTGAACAGGTTGATGAACACCTCTTCCATCCGTGTCGCGTCCGCATCCGCCCACACCCCGTCCTCGCAAAGATGCGAGACCAACTCGTGCTTGTGCTGCTCAATCAGCGGCATCGTTGATTCGATCGCCGCCGCCACGATCTTGTTGAGGTCCACGATCCGCCGCTCAAGCCTGATCCGCCCGCTCACCACCCGCGAAACCTCAAGCAGATCGCCCACCAGCTTCGTCAGATTCCCCACCTGCCGCTCGATAATGTCCCGCGCCTGCCGGGCCGCCGCGTGCTCCGACCCGTTCGCCCGCGCCTTCATCACATGCACCGCCGCACGGATCGGTGCCAGCGGATTGCGCAGCTCATGGCTCAGCATCGCCAAAAACTCATCCTTGCGGTGCGACTCGCCCGCCAGCGCCGCCTCGGCTTTCTTCCGCTCCGTGATGTCTATCGAGATTCCCACAATCCCCGCCGGCTGTCCATCGGAGGCAACCCGCGGCACCCGCACAGATATATACGTCCGAATCCCATTGGCGTGCGGCGTGGTCTCCTCTAACTCAACCGCCACGTTCCCCTTCAGCACTTCGCGATTGCTCGCGTCAAAGCGTGCCGCGATCTCCCCCGGCAGCACCTCAAACACCGACCTGCCCCGCACGTCATCCGCGTTCACCTTGAACATCTGCTCAAAGTGACGATTGACATGGACAAACCGGCTCTCGGTGTCCAGCTCGTAGATCAACGCCGGCGTGTTATGCAAAATCGCACTCAGCCGCGCCTCGCTCTCCCGCAGCTCCGCCGTGCGCTCGGCCACCCGATGGTCAAGCGTCTCGTTCAGTTCTCTCAGCCTCTCCTCGGCCCGCCTCCGCTCCGTCACTTCCATAACCAGCGCCCGCTCCTTGCGATGCAGCTCGGCAAACACCGCCACCTTTGAACGCAGCACCGCCGCGTTCACCGGCTTGTGCAGGTAATCGACCGCCCCAACCCCGTACCCCTCCAGCACATGCTGATCTTCGTTGTAGTAGGCCGTCAAGAAAATGATCGGCACCCGCGACGTCTTTGTCCGTTTCTTGATGATCTGCGCCAGCTCAAACCCCGTCATCTCCGGCATCCGGATATCCAAAATGAGTACCGCAAACTCTTCGGCCACCAGCGCCAAAAGCGCCTTGTCCGCCGAATCCGCCCGAACCAGCCTATACCCCGGATCGTCCAGCACGGTCTCCACCACCATGAGGTTCTTCGGCTCATCGTCCACGATCAGAATGTTAATGGGGGATTGGGTACTCATGGGCTATTTGCTGCCGCCAATCCACAGCCGCGCGCAACTCCCCCTCGGCTGGGTCCTCGCAAGTTTGAAGAGCAAGTTGGTCATGAAGGGTTCCTCATCAACGGAAGAGCCATACGCGCATGAGCGACAGGAGTTGATCCGTATTCACCGGCTTGGCGATATAGTCACTCGCCCCCGCATCAAGGCACTTCTCACGGTCACCTTTCATGGCCTTGGCCGTCAGCGCCAGGATCGGCAGCGTCCGGAACTTCGCCGACCGGCGAATCTCTTTCATCGTCTCGTAGCCGTCCATCTCCGGCATCATGATGTCCATGAGCACCAGGCTCAGCTCCGGCGTGCTCTCGATGAGCTCGATCGCGCTGCGGCCGTTGGTCGTGCTGATGACCTCCATCTCCTGGTTCTCAAGCAGTGACGTGAGCGCAAAGATGTTGCGCGCATCGTCGTCAACAATAAGCACCGTGCGGTGCCGCAGCACCTCCTTCGACCCGTGCAGCCGCTCGAGCATCGCCTGCTTCTCCGCCGGCAGGTCGGTCACCACCCGGTGCAGGAAGAGCGCAGTCTCATCCAGCAGCCGCTCGGGCGACTGCACGTCCTTGAGCACAATCCCCTTGGCCATCGTCTTCAGCTGCGCCTGCTCCGCCAGCGTCAGGTCTTTGCCGGTGAACACCACCACCGGAATGTGCTCCAGCACCGGCTCGGCGTGCATCTTCTCCAGAAGCTCAAAGCCCGTAATGTCCGGCAAGCGAAGGTCAAGCACCACACAGTCAAAGATCGAGTCGAGCATCGCGTCCATCGCTTCGCCGCCCGTCGCCACCGTCACCATCTCAATGTCCTTGTCGCCCAGCAGTTCCACGATCGACTGCCGCTCGATGTCGTTGTCCTCAACCACCAGCAACCGCTTGGTCCGCGGCACCGTGAAGTCCTTGATGCGGCCGAACGCCTCCTCAAGCCCCTGCGTCGTCGGCGACTTGATGATGTAGTTGAACGCCCCGTGCGACAGCCCGTGCTGGCGGTCCTCCTCAAGCGTCACAATCTGCACCGGAATATGCCGCGTTGCCGGGTCCAGCTTGAGCTGGTTGAGCACGGTCCATCCCAGCATGTCCGGCAGGAAGATATCGAGCGAAATCGCCGCCGGCCGGAACTGCCGCGCCAGCGAAAGGCCCAGCGCGCCCTTCGCCGCCACAATGCCCTTGAACCCCTTGTCCCGCGCCAGCCCCAGCAGGATCCGCGCATAGTGCGGGTCGTCCTCGATGATCAGCACCACCGCATCGTTCGCGGTAATCGTCTCGCGGTCGTCCTCGATGTGCTCTTCGCGTGTCACCGTCTGAATATTGAACGCGTGCGCCCTGCTCGCCTCGGCCAGCGCAGCGCCGGCCGAAGGAGTGGCCCGCTTGTTGTCCGGCCCCGAATAGTGCAGCGGCAGGAACAATGTAAACGTGCTGCCCTGCCCGTGCGCGCTCGAGAGTTTGATCTCGCCCCCCAGCAGCAGCGCCAGCTCCCGGCTGATGGCCAGCCCCAGGCCCGTACCGCCATACTTGCGCGATGTGCCCGCGTCCGCCTGCTGGAACGCCTCGAAGATGAGCCGCTGCTTCTCGGGGGCGATGCCGATGCCCGTGTCCTCCACGGCGAAGGCCACCACTTGGTGCACCTTGCTCAGCACCGGGTGGTCAGACGTCCAGCCGCTTGTGGCCAGGTCCACCCGCACATCAACGTGCCCCTGCGCCGTGAACTTCACCGCGTTCGAAAGCAGGTTCTTGAGAATCTGCTGCAAGCGCTTCGGGTCGCTGTCCATCGCCTTGGGCAGCGTATCGGCGAAATACAAGTTGAACGGCAGGTTCTTGGCCTCGGCAATGTGGCGGAAGTTGCGTTCGACATTGCTCTTAAGATCGCCGAATGGAATCTCCTCAACCTCGACAGTCACCGTTCCCGATTCGATCTTCGAGAGGTCCAGGATGTCGTTAATCAGGTGCAAGAGGTCCGATCCCGACGAGTTGATGTTCCGCGAGAACTCGACCTGCTTGGGGTTGAGGGTCGCCGGACCATTCTCCGCCAGTTGCTGACTGAGAATAAGAATCGAGTTGAGCGGCGTCCGCAGCTCGTGCGACATGTTGGCCAGGAACTCAGACTTGTACTTGCTCGTCAGCGCCAGCTCCGCCGCCTTTTCCTCAAGCGCGTACCGGGCCTGCTCTACTTCGGCATTCTTCCGCTCAACCTCGGCGTTCTGCTCGGCCAGCAGCTTGGCCTTCATGCCCAGCTCTTCGTTGGTCTGCTGCAGCTCACTCTGGCGGCTCTGCAGTTCCACCGTCAGTTGCTGCGACTGCGTGAGCAGCCCCTCGGTCCGCATCGTCGCCTCGATCGTGTTGAACACGGCGCCGATGCTCTGCGTGAGCAGGTCGAGGAACTTCAGGTTCACCTCCGAGAAGCCCTCCAGCGAGGCCAGCTCGATTACCGCCTTCGTCTGCCCCTCGAACAGCACCGGCAGCACAATAATGCTCACGTCCCGCGCCGTGCCCAGGCTCGACGACACCGTGATGAAACTCGACGGCACGTCCTCGAGCAAAATCCGCTTTCGCTCAAGCGCGCACTGCCCGACCAATCCCTCGCCCATCCGTAAAGTCTCGGCAAGCTGCCCATCACCCCGGTCGGCATAGCTCGAAAGCAGCCGCAACTGCGCCTCGCCCTTGCCGCCCGCCAGGTGATACACCGTTCCCTGGTGCGCCCGCACCAGCGTCGCCAGTTCCGTCAGCAGCAGCCGGCCCACGGTGTTCAGTTCGCGTTGCCCCTGCAGCATCCCGGTAAACTTGGCAATGTTCGTCTTCAGCCAGTCCTGCTCGCGATTGCTCTCCGTCGTCTCGCGCAGGTTAGAGATCATCGTGTTAATGTTGTCCTTCAGCTCGGCCACCTCGCCGCGCGTCTCAACCTGAATCGACCGCGTCAAGTCGCCCTTCGTCACCGCCGTCGCCACCTCGGCGATCGCCCGCACCTGCGTCGTCAAGTTGGCCGCCAGCAGGTTCACGTTACCAGTCAAGTCCTTCCACGTGCCGGCCGCGCCCGGCACGTTGGCCTGCCCGCCCAGCCGCCCATCAACGCCCACCTCGCGCGCCACGTTCGTCACCTGGTCGGCAAACGTCGCCAGCGTATCCGTCATGGCGTTAATCGTCTCCGCCAGCGCCGCAACTTCACCCTTGGCCTGCACCGTAAGCCGCTGCGTTAGGTTGCCGTTGGCCACCGCCGTCACCACCTTCACGATGCCGCGCACCTGTTCGGTCAGGTTCGACGCCATGAAGTTCACGTTGTCCGTCAGGTCCTTCCACGTGCCACCCACGCCGCTCACCTCGGCCTGCCCGCCCAGCTTGCCTTCAGTACCCACCTCACGCGCCACCCGCGTCACTTCACCGGCAAACGAGTTGAGCTGATCCACCATCGTGTTGATGGTGTCCTTGAGCTCCAGAATCTCACCCTTCACATCCACGGTAATCTTGCGGTTGAGGTCCCCACGCGCCACCGCCGTCGTCACTTCGGCGATGTTGCGCACCTGCGCCGTCAGGTTCGCGCCCATCGTGTTCACCGAGTCGGTCAGGTCCTTCCACGTCCCCGCCACGCCCGGCACCACGGCCTGCACGCCCAGTCGCCCTTCCGTACCCACCTCGCGCGCCACACGCGTCACTTCCGACGCAAACGAACGCAGCTGCTCAACCATGGTGTTAATGGTCTCTTTGAGCTGCAAAATCTCCCCGCGCACGTCAACCGTGATCTTCTTGGAAAGGTCGCCGTTCGCCACCGCGATCGTCACCTCGGCGATGTTGCGCACCTGCCCAGTCAGGTTCGACGCCATCGAGTTCACGTTGTCCGTCAGGTCCTTCCACGTCCCCGCCACACCCGGCACCGCCGCCTGCCCGCCCAACTTCCCTTCCGTGCCCACCTCGCGCGCCACCCGCGTCACTTCCGACGCGAACGCCGAAAGCTGATCCACCATCGTGTTCATCGTGTCCTTAAGCTGCAAAATCTCGCCCTTCACGTCCACCGTGATCTTGCGCGAAAGATCGCCGCGCGCAATGGCCGTCGCCACGTCGGCGATATTGCGCACCTGCCCAGTCAGGTTCGAGGCCATCGAGTTCACGTTGTCCGTCAGGTCCTTCCACGTCCCCGCCACACCCGGCACCTGCGCCTGCCCGCCCAGCTTGCCCTCGCTGCCAACCTCGCGCGCCACACGGCTGACTTCCGCCGCAAACGACCGCAACTGATCCACCATCGTGTTAATGGTTTCCTTCACTTCCAGAATTTCGCCGCGCACGTCGGCCGTGATCTTCTTGGAAAGGTCACCGTTCGCCACCGCGATCGTCACCTCGGCAATGTTGCGCACCTGACCAGTCAGATTCGTCGCCATCGCATTCACGTTGTCCGTCAGGTCCTTCCACGTCCCCGCCACGCCCTCCACCGCCGCCTGCCCGCCCAGCTTGCCCTCGGTGCCGACCTCAAGCGCCACGCGGCTCACCTCGCCGGCGAACGCGTTGAGCTGATCCACCATCGTGTTGATCGTGTTTTTCAACGCCAGGATTTCGCCCTTCACCTCCACGGTGATCTTGCGGCTCAAGTCGCCCCGCGCCACCGCCGTCGTCACGTCGGCGATGTTGCGGACCTGCCCCGTCAGGTTGTTCGCCATCGAGTTCACGTTGTCCGTCAGGTCCTTCCACGTGCCCGCCACACCCGGCACCGCCGCCTGGCCACCCAGCTTGCCCTCGGTGCCGACCTCACGCGCCACCCGGGTCACTTCCGAGGCGAAGCCGTTGAGCTGATCCACCATCGTGTTGATGGTATTTTTCAACTCAAGAATTTCCCCCTTCACCTCGACGGTGATCTTGCGGCTGAGGTCGCCCCGCGCCACCGCCGTGGTCACGTCGGCGATGTTGCGGACCTGCCCCGTCAGGTTGTTCGCCATCGAGTTCACGTTGTCCGTCAGGTCCTTCCAGGTGCCGCCCACGCCTTTCACAACCGCCTGACCGCCCAGCTTGCCCTCGGAGCCGACTTCCCGCGCCACCCGGCTGACCTCGCCGGCAAAGCCGTTGAGCTGATCGACCATCGTGTTAAGCGTGTTCTTCAACTCCAGAATTTCGCCCTTCACATCCACGGTGATCTTCTTGGAAAGATCTCCATTGGCCACCGCCGTCGCCACGTTGGCGATGTTGCGCACCTGTCCGGTCAGGTTTGAGGCCATCGAGTTCACGTTGTCGGTAAGGTCCTTCCACGTCCCCGCCACGCCCAACACCTCGGCCTGCCCGCCCAGCTTGCCATCGGTGCCAACCTCTCGCGCCACGCGGCTCACTTCGCCGGCAAAACCATTGAGCTGATCCACCATCGTGTTGATGGTGTTCTTCAACTCCAGAATCTCACCGCGCACACCGACGGTGATCTTCTTCGACAAGTCGCCGTTCGCCACCGCCGTCGTCACTTCAGCGATATTGCGCACCTGACTGGTCAGGTTCGTCGCCATCGCATTCACCGAGTCAGTCAGGTCCTTCCATGTTCCGGCCACGCCACGCACCTCGGCCTGACCGCCCAGTTCACCCTCCGTACCCACCTCGCGCGCCACCCGCGTCACTTCCGACGCGAACCCGTTCAACTGGTCCACCATCGTGTTGATGGTGTTTTTAAGCTCGAGAATCTCACCCTTCACGTCCACCGTGATCTTCTTCGACAGGTCGCCGTTGGCCACCGCCGTCGTGACTTCCGCAATGTTGCGCACCTGGCCCGTCAGGTTCGACGCCATGAAGTTGACGTTGTCCGTCAGGTCCTTCCACGTGCCCGCCACGCCACCGACTTCAGCCTGCCCGCCCAGCTTGCCCTCAGTACCAACCTCCCGCGCCACCCGCGTCACTTCCGACGCAAAGCCGTTGAGCTGATCGACCATCGTGTTAATGGTGTTCTTCAGCGCCAGAATCTCGCCCTTCACCTCAACGGTGATCTTGCGCGACAGGTCACCCTTCGCCACCGCCGTCGTCACTTCGGCAATGTTGCGCACCTGGCCCGTCAGGTTCGATGCCATCGAGTTCACCGAGTCGGTGAGGTCCTTCCATGTGCCCGCCACACCGCCCACCTGCGCCTGCCCGCCCAACTTCCCTTCCGTGCCCACCTCGCGCGCCACCCGCGTCACTTCCGACGAGAAGCCGTTCAACTGATCGACCATCGTGTTGATGGTCTCCTTCAACTCCAGAATCTCACCCTTCACGTCCACCGTGATCTTGCGCGAAAGGTCGCCACGCGCCACCGCCGTCGTCACCGTCGCAATATTGCGCACCTGTGCCGTCAGGTTTGTCGCCATCGCGTTCACCGAGTCCGTCAAGTCCTTCCATGTGCCCGCCACGCCCGGCACCACCGCCTGGCCGCCCAGTCGCCCGTCGGTGCCCACCTCGCGCGCCACCCGCGTCACTTCCGACGCAAACGACCGCAACTGATCCACCATCGTGTTGGTGGCTTCCTTCAACTGCAAAATCTCGCCCCGCACATCGACGGTGATCTTCTTCGAAAGGTCGCCGTTCGCCACCGCGATCGTCACGTCGGCGATGTTGCGCACCTGCGCCGTCAAGTTGCCCGCCATCCGGTTGACCGACTCCGTCAGGTCCTTCCACACCCCCGACACGCCCTTCACCTGCGCCTGCCCGCCCAACTTCCCTTCCGTGCCCACCTCGCGCGCCACCCGCGTCACTTCCGAAGTGAACACCGAGAGCTGCTCGATCATCGTGTTCACCAGCTTCGCCGAGCGCAGAAACTCCCCCTTAAGAGCGCGCCCGTCCACTTCCAGTTCCATCGACTGCCCAAGATCACCCTTCGCCACCGCGCCGATCGTGCGCGCCACCTCCGTCGTCGGCCGCACCAGGTCGTCCAGCAGCGTGTTGAGCGACTCCACCTTCGTCGCCCACCCGCCCAATGCCCCCGGCACCGACAACCGCTGCTTGAGCCGTCCTTCCTTGCCGACCTGTGTGCTGAGCCGTTCCACTTCCTCCGCGATCCGATCCTCAAACCCGATCGCCTGATTAAACGCCTCCGCGATCCGCCCGTCTGTCCCCGGCCAGTCCGCCGGCAGCCGGACCGAGAAATTGCCATCCCGAAACGCCACCACCGCCGCCAGCAACGCGCGCGATCGCGCTTCCGAGGCCCTGTCCGCTGAGCCGCCAGTTGTTTGAACCCGCGTTGCGTCAAGATCCCGGGCCTTGCTTCGGCCACTCGCCTTCAGCGTCACGGCGTGTCCATTCCGCTTGGCCATCCCAGACTCGGGCCGCTCAGAAACACCCGCCGTTGGATTGTTCATGTTGTTGCTACTTGCGATTGAAAACCCGACTTGACCCTTCGCGCACACGGCACAGCGCGGCATCTCGCGCCCAGCGTTCGCCTTCGCCCCCCCTGCCAAACCATGCACTCAACACACCTACATCACGTCCACGCCGTCCGGCAAGCGACCGCCATATCAATGCTCCCTGCGTGCCCATGGGGCCACGCAGTGAAATCGAACGCGCGATGACTAAACCACCAATCGTGACCGCCCAGCTACTGCTCGAATGCAGCAAAAGCGTATCCCGTGAAGGCTGCGACATGGCCCCATGCAGATTAGAAATCTCTCATTGTTCACCCCGTCCCGCAGCTTGGAAACCCATTGGATACCACACGGAGACCATATGGAAGCCGCCCTGATTCAATGTCCACGCAAGTCCTCGACCGCCCGGTTCCCCGCCCCCCGCGCCTCGCCCCCCGCCCCCGCGTACCACCCCGCCCCTTCGCTCCCGCGCATTTAAGCTCACTCCGGCTTCCTGGACCCCGCCGGATTCCCCGCCCGGCCGGCACCCCGCAACATCGACGCCGCCTTATCGCCCACAAACTTGTCGCGCTGCTCCGCCAGCCGGTTCAAATCAGCCCGCATCTTCCCCGCCCGCTCAAAGAGCAGGTCGATCTGCTTGCCCTGCAGCCGCAGCCGAACATCAAACTGTTTGCCCAGCGTCTCCCGCAATCGTTTCCCCGCCGCCTCTCGCTGCTCGGGCGTCGCATTCTTGCCAAGGTCCAGAATCTCGCGCGAGCGGTGGATCAACTCCAGCGTGTTCCCAAGTTCCTCGCGCCTCAGTTCGACCGATCCGTCTTTCTTGTCCTGCGCATCGCCCAGTGCCCGCACCCGTGGCGCCACGATCCCCAGCACACGGTTCATCTGCTGCTCGCGACCCCGCGAATGTTCGCCCAGTTTCGCAAACTGCTCCGGCGCTGCCCGCTCGAACATCTCGCGCACGGAAGCGATCTCTTCGGCGCTCAGCGCCCGGCCCGCGCCCAGCCCGCCATCCTCAAGCCCGGCAACGCCCGGAAGGTCAAATATCTTCTCGCCCCCGCGGCCACCCTTGTCCACCTGCTTGCCCGCGTTCCCGCCCGCCTGGCCCGCGCCACCCGAGCCCGCCCCCTGCGGGCCACCGGAGCCCCGTTCACCATCGCCAACAAATCGCCCCATCCGTCCCGCCTCTGCAAACGCCTTCTCAACTTCCGCCGCGTCGGCCCCCGAATCGGCCAGCCGCTGCGCCTCCTCAAGCTTGCGCACCACCGCTCGAGCCAGCTCAAGCCGGCCGCGAAGCCGCTGCTTGGTCACCGTTCCTTGTTGCGCACCCGCGCCAACCCGCGCCGGCCGCTCACCTTTTTCCGCGTTCCGTTCCGCCGGCTTCTCCGCCGGCGGCTGAAGCCCGCCCGTCGCCACCGCCGCGCCCGCCATTCCGCACACCGGGCCCGCCACAAGCATCGCGCCCGCCACGAGCATCAAAATCGTCTGCTTCCTCACCGCTTGCAACATCACATCGCCCCCTGTTCAAGCAGTTCGCTCTCATCAATCAGCCCGCCCCGCATCGACGATTCCAGCCCATCAGCCTCTGCCATGAGCGCATCCAGCTCGTCAAACCGCAGCGCCTCATCCAGCGCATCAAGCGCCAGCACCGCCTGAGCTTCCGCCGCGCCCGCCGAGTGCTCCGCCACCAATTCGTTGTTCCCCAAACCCATCGAGCCGCCGGGCTTCAG
>Ga0209490_10004287_pt1 | contig 13188 bp, 5 predicted proteins | sample MAT06_FD_187209 | JGI IMG/M metagenome (GOLD analysis project Ga0209490, IMG submission 187209) | Freshwater microbial communities from Lake Fryxell liftoff mats and glacier meltwater in Antarctica - MAT-06 (SPAdes) (version 2) | ecosystem: Environmental > Aquatic > Freshwater > Ice > Liftoff...
CTTCGGAGCCGACTCGAGAACGTCGGCGGGCTTCGGGATCGTCGCGGGAATCGGGATCGCTTGGGACGCCGGCTTCGAGATGGGCGGCGGACGCGGGGCGGAAGTCGCCGGCGCGGGAGCAGCAGGCCTGTTCGGCAAGAGCGTCGGCGCATCCGACGCGTCGGCGCCCGGCGCTGCACGCACTGCCGAGTGCTCACGCGGCGCGGAGCCCTCGCGAGAGGTTCGGTCCTCGCGCGCAGCTGGCGGTGATCCAGGGCGAATCGTCGCGTTTTCCTGCGGCGGCGGCGCAAGCGGCCGAATCGTCACGTTGTCTTGGGGAGGCGGAGCGAGAGGGCGAATCGTCGCGTTTTCCCGCGCCGGTTCGACTCGCGGTCTCGCCGCGTCGGGGTCCGCGGGCGACGCGGCACCCGGCCGGATTGTCGCGTTATCGCCGCCCGCGGACGCTCCGACGACGCGCACCCAGCAGTTGCCGAGCTGGATCTCGAGATCGTGGGCCAAGAGGACCGTCTCGCCACGTCCGAGTTTCACACCGCCCGTGATGCGCGTGCCGTTGCGGCTACCGAGGTCTTCGATCGCGAGCTGACCGTTGACGAGAACGAGGCGCGCATGCCGCGCCGAAGCGGAGTCGTCGTCGATCGCGCAGGTGTTCTCGAGATCGCGGCCGATCGTGAGCCCGGCGACTGCCGCGAACTCGCGCACGGGTTTCCCGGCCTCCTGGATGAGCAAGCGCATGAACTCTGGGTCCTCGATGACGGAGCGGGCGTGGTGCGGACGCTACAGGTTCGCGGCGCGCGCCGACGAACATGGTAAATGGCTTCGGCTCCGCACGTGCGCGCCGATGTCGTCGCTGGCCAAGTTCATTGTCCCTTCAGGTCGACGCCCGGAGTGGTATCTGCGGGACCTGCACCGCGCGTCGTCGAGGGACGCTTCGGGCTGGCGACCCGCAACGGCTGTCCCTTCTTGTCGAGGTAGATGCGTTGCATCTCGGCCAAGTTCAGGGGACGCCCGCCGAGCCGGCCGAACACCGCGACCTGGTGCCCGGATTCGTCGACGGCGCGGTCGCGGTCGAGACCGCGCGACAGAGCCAGTGCCTCCGAATCCGTTGCGCGCGTCGCGAGCAGCCGCGGCATGGGTCGCGGCGAGAATCCGTACGCACTGCGCCCTCCGTCTTCGGGCGTCACGAGCGCCACGACCCGGAGGCCGTTCTCGCCGTCCGCGAGGTAGGCATAGAGGCTGTCGTTCGTCATGCCGCACACGACCGCGTTCAAGTCGTCGATCGATCCATCGGCATCGAAGACTTGGTCGAGCACCGGCTTCTCGGGACGCTCGACGTCGAGGATGACGAGACCCTGCTTTCCAGCTGCGACGTAAGCCCAGGTCCGCGCCACGTAGATCGAGCGCGCATCGGCGATCTCGACTCGTGCGCCCTCGACCGCTCGCATCGCGTTCGGTGCGGTCACGTCGAGCGTGACCACGCCGCGCGCGTCGGCCACGAATGCGTAGCGGAATTGCACGACGATCGAGCGCGGGCGGTCGACGTGGGGAGCGCCCACAGTCGCCAAGATGCGCGGCACGAGCGGGTCCGTGATGTCGATTGCGACCACACCGGCATCGCAGCAGACATAGGCGGTCGTGCCGGCGATGGCGAGATTGACCGCACCCTTCAAGATCCCGTCCGGATCGAAGGTCAGCGCGCGCTTCAAGAAATTGTTGGACGGGTCGCCGTCGTTCAACGGTTCGACGTCGACGAGGATCAGGCCCTCCTTGCGGTCCGTGACGTACGCATAGCGATACGTCTCGTGCAGGTTCTGGGTCCGGCCAGCGTACTCGTAGCCTTGCTCGAGGTTCTCGGGTCGCCACGCGCGCCCCATGCTGATCGAGTTGTTCGTCGGCAGGGCGACCGCGGTCGCGTCCGACATCGCCACATGCGTGTCCTGTCCGAGCGGCGACACGGGCGCCGTGACGATCTTCTCGGAGAAGCCCTTGTTGTAGATGTTCGCGACGTCGTAGGCGCGGAACCCGGACGAGCCGGCCGCGGCGTAGAGATACTCACCGCGCAATTGGAGGCTCGTGACACGGCCGCCGCCGTGGTGCTCCGCGGTACGCAGTTCGCGATCGCGGTCGACGTGCTTCTGGAACTCCTCGGGATACGCCAACTGGTGCAGGCGCGAGCCGATGACGGCTTGGGGTTCGCCGTACTCGGTGACAACTACGCCCTCGATCCCGTCCTCCTCGCCGATCCAAGCGTTGCGACCGACGAAGTTCACGGCACCCGTGCCGAGGAGATAGGTCTGCGCCAACCAAGCATTGTTGTCGTTCTCGGCCGAGGGATGGCAGTCGACACACGACTTGGTCTCTTTCGTACGCACGGTGTGCGCGAAGTGCGTGTTGAAGCACTGCGACGACATGCCGTTCGCCGCGACCGGGAGCTGTTGCGCGTACGTCGCCTGTCGCACTCCGTCCTTCGACGAAATCATGACGGCCGACGACGACCGGACGGGCGCGAGTCGATTGCCTTTCACGTCGCCTTGCACGCCCAGCATGAACACGTCGTCGCGCGCCACCTGCGGGTTGTATGTCGCGTGATTGCGGCGCTCGCCGCCCTCGAAGTGGCGCACTTCGCTGCGCACGGTCGCGTCTTGCGGCAGGTGACAGCCGAAGCACGAGGTGACCCACGCCGTGTGACACGTGTGGCACTCCATCTTCTGCGTGCCGTGCGCGAACTCGCCCTCGCAGTAGGAAGACGGGATCTTCTTCGCTGCGCGAGCTCTTTCGTTGTAGCCCGGGTGATCGGGATCGACGGAGTCGGCGACCTGCTTCACGAGCCACTCGACGTCGGGGTAGAGCATCGAGCGTTGAACGATCTCCTTGCGACCCTTCACCGTCCGTTCCTCGAAGCGCTTCTTGCCGGAAGCCGTGCGCCCCGTCGCGGCATTGCCCTTCGATGCCGGTCCGCTGGTCGCGATGGATCCAGACGCGGTGACCTCGGCTCTCTTCTCCACCGTGCCGTGGCAATCTTGACACGTGATTTCGACGGCCCCTTGGATCTCGGAATAGACGGTGCCGTCACCGTGCGCATCCTGCGAGAAGTGACAATCGACGCAGTGCATCCCGCGCTCGGCGTGGATGTCCATCAAGTGCACGGGCTTGCCCGGCTTCGGCGCGAATGCGGTCTTCGGATCGGCGGGCACCTGGCCGAGTTCGGGCAGGACGCCTTCGAACTTCTTCGGATCGTCGTAGTCGACGATGTTGCCGTCGGAGTCGAGCAAGTTGCCCTTGCGATCCGTCTTGAACACGGCCCGGAAGACCCAACCGTGACCGTGATAGTCCGCGAACTGCGTGTGCTTCAGGTCCTTGTTCAAGTCGGTGACGTTCGCGAGGAAATCGCGATTCCCCCACTTGCCGCGCTCGGCCGCGCCCTCGGGGTTGCGGTCGACACGCTCGAACCACTCGTCATCCGATAGTTGCTCCGTCTTCTCCGGGAACATCGGTGCGCCGTCCGTCTCGTACGACCACATCTGGTAGCCGTAGAACGTGTTCACGAACGAGTTCGGCTGATGCATGTGGCAGACCATGCATTGGCTCGATGGGATCGCATTCGTGAACTTGTGTTGGAGCGGGTGGCCGGATTCGACCTTCGAAATCGTCGGGTCATCCGTGGACCTCGCCTGGCCCATGTGCCCGAACTGCGCGTACGGACCCGAATGGATCGGGTCGCGATCGTTGGCGTAGACCATGTGACACGCCGAACATCCGCTCGAGCGGTAGTCGCCCGGCTGATCGTTCGTGCCGAGGAACGACAGGTGCGGATCGTTCAAGCGCGTCTTGTGGAGGTTGAGCAGAGTCAAGTCGACGCGATTCAGAGTTCCGAGCCCGCGATCGGACACTCGGTTGTTCGGGCGGCCCGGGTCTTCCAACTTGTCCGGCACGCCGATGACCGGCGAAGGCGCGCCGTTCAAGCCGAGCGGCACGGTCCCGAGGCGACTGCCCTCCTCGAAGACGCGGAACAAGTTGCCCGGTTGCGTCGCCTCGAAGCGCGGCAACGGGATCAGGAACTTCGACCAGGAGTGCCTGCGCATCTCCTCTTCGGTCGGATAGCGCAGCTTGCCGTTCTCGTCGGGGACGAGGTTGTTCACGCGCTGAGCGATGCCCTCGGGGCTATACGATTCGCCGAAGAACGTGCGTTTGAACGGAGCGATCCCGTTCGCGTACGCGGCCATGCCCCAGAACGGCGCGGCGTTCGTCATCGTCGACTTCGACACGGCGAGAACGTGATCGGGGTGACATCCGCCGCACGTCTGATTCGCGACGCGCAGGTCCCCGGGGTTCACGAAGCGGATCCACTCCGGGCTCTCCTCGTTCAAGAGCGCGTACGAACGCTCGGGATTCGCGGCGGATTGCCACCGTTCCGGATGCAGGGGGCTCGGGTGCGCGCCTTCCTTCGTCGTCGCCGCGGGGTCACCGCCGTGGCAATCGACGCACGCCATCCGCATCGATCCGTGAGGATCCGTGGCGTTCGTGTGGCATGCGACGCAGTTCGCGTCGAGACGGTCGATCTCCGCTCGGGGCATCGAAAGCAACGAGACCTGTTTCCCGTCGACTTCGCGCTCCGGGATGGACACGCGCTCGTACGCCGTCCACTCGCGGTGCTCCGCGCAACCGAGGATCACGAGGAACACGAAGCCGGTGACGCCGGAAAGCGCCGCGAGCAAACGCGTCGTCCTGGGCTTCTCGATCTGATTCGCATCCATGGGACTACCCATCCGCTCATTCGGTGTCGAAGCCCGTGAAGAACTCACGGGATCTCGCGCCGCGACGCGGCGCAACTGATGTCTGAGGGCCTGTAGGATTCATGTGTTTTCGCGGCCTCTCAGAAGGCCAGGATCATGTTCACGAAGACCGCGTGCAGGGGATCGTCGCTCTGGAAGATGCGCGCGAACCCGGCACCAGGCAGGAGCGTCGACGCTCCCACCGAAAAGATCACGTGGTTGTCGAGAAACGGTCGGTACTGAGTGCCGAAGAAGAACTCGACACCGATTTCGCGCTCCACGTTGGGCAACTCGAGATAGGTCTCGATACTCGCCGAATCGTCGAAGCGCAGGTACGAACCGCCGACAGCGGCGCGCCAGCGCGGCGTGAGCTCGAAGTCGAGCGCGCCACCGACCTGGATCAAACCCGGGTTCACGAAGTTCGATTTGCCCTGCGACTGCGAACTCTGCAGGTCCGGGAGGCCGCTACCCGCATTCGTCAGGTTCACGCCCAAGAGGCGAATCGCCTGGCTGTTGAAGAACGAGAGTCCGCCGCCCGCGAAGTTCGGCGCATCGAAGATCGCGTCGAATCCTTCAGCGTCGCCGTCGCGCGGATCCTCGTCACCCGAGGCGTACATGCCGAAGGCGCGGATGCGGTACCAATCGATGTCGTACGAGACTTCGAGCGCGGCGAACTGGGCGTCGATGTCGACCTCGCGTGCGGCGAGCGCGTTCTCCGAGTCGCGACCCAGCGCTTGGTAGAACGCCGTCGTCACGTTGAAGCGTCCGAAGTGACCTTCGCCCGCCAAGCCGAGGTAGTAGCTCTCGACCGTGTTGTCGCCCGCGAGCCCGATCGGCGCGGGGCTCACCAAGCCGCCGTTGTCGTCGAATTCGGTCCCGCGATGATCGTTGTTGTAGTGGATCGACCCCTGCGTCGTGAATCCATCGACCGGCCAGTCCTGACGATAGAGGTTCGCGATGACGACCTCTTGCCCGCGACTCTCGAACTTGTTGAGGCCTGAGTTCGTGTCCTTGTCGAGCATGTCGAACGCGACGAGGTTGTACTGCCAACGATTCGCGTCGGCGTTGCCCGAAAGGCGCGCGCCGAGGTTCACGTCGTCGAAGAGGAAGCCCCGGAAATCGCTGCGGAACGGCAGGATTCCGACCTCGACGGACAGGAAGTCGAAGCGATTCGACAGGTCCGTGATGTGGTACTCGAACAGCGCTTCCTGGAGTGCGAAGTCCTCGTCGACGCGATTGCTGCCCTTCGTCGCGTCGGCGAAGAGGACGCCGTCGGGCGAGACGTCGACCTGAGTGCGCTGGAAGACCGGAGTCAGCTTGAGCCGCCAGTGCACGGGCTCGAAAGCTTGAGGCGCGGAGAAGAGATCGAAGCTGACGGCGACCTGCGTGAGATACGTGCGCTGGTTGCCGTTGCCGAAGAACGTCGGTCCGCCCGAACCCGTGTTGATCGTCGACGTCGGCACTTTGCGTGCTTCGACGAATTGACGCAGCAAGCCACTCATGTTGAGGAAGACGTCGTCCGTCCCGAGGATCGGGAAGTCGCCTTTCAACTGGTTCTGCGTGTAGGGGCTGAACCAGCGTCCGCCGACTTCGTTGATCTCGTAGCCAGCCGGATCGAACCCGCTCTGCGGATAGCCAGGCGCGTACCAACGGCTCGAAAAGGGCTCGAAATGCTGCAATTCCGGCTCTTCGGATGCAGCCGGAACCGGTTCCTCGGACGGAGGATTCGGTTGCTGGGCCTCGAGACGCCGCGGGGTGGCAGCGAAGGCGATTGCGATGACGAGCGCGGTGGGCGTGGGCGAACGGCGCCACGCCGGGAAACGGAATCGAGGCATCGGGGGGGGCCTCCGGTCGCCGGATCGTAGGGAGAAGCGCGCCGAGCGACAAGACGATGCACGCCGGAATGTCGGCGATTCGGGAACCTCCCGCTCACGTCATACTCGCAGGCAGCGGATCCGCCTGGACATCGGCGTCGAGTGGAGATGTGGCGCGCCTCCCACCATTTCCAGTGGACGCGGGACGCGCACGACGAGCGCGGTGTCCCCCGCGACGCATGAGCCCGAGGCGAATCGGGCGCAGCGACTTCGAGATCGCGTCGGATCGCACGGTTCGCGGCTTCGAGCGCGTGCGCATGTGGACGTGGATTCGCGTGGCGAGTAGGCTCCCGCTGGATTGCGGGGCACTCCCTAGCCCCGAGAAGGAGCTCGAATGACGCGTAGGCCCCCCTCCTCGAGTCGTCCGGATGTGCAGATCGATTCCCGTCGTGCGGACATCGGCTTGCGGTCGGCGCCGTCGCGGCATCGTGGCGCGAACTCCCCCGCGAGTTCGACTTGGCCGCGCCTTCGCGCATGGTCGTCCATCGCTGCCGTCGGCCTGCTGGCAGCGAGCTGCCTGGACGCCGACGACGGATTGAGACCGAACGTCGCGACGATCTCGTTCTCGGACGTGAATCCCACGACAGACCCCCTCACCTCGTCGGAGGTCGACGCGATCGTCGAGAGCACCGCGCAGTCCATCGACGCGCCCTTCATGGCGATCGCCGTCGTCGACCGCATCGGCAACATCCTGCGCGTTTGGAACCGCAACCCGGCCTCGGCCGCGGGCGACTACGACAACGACATCGCCGTTTCGGTTGCGCGCACCGCTGCGTACTTGTCCCACAGCCAAGCACCGCTGACTTCGCGTACGGGCCAGTTCATCAGCACGTTCCACTTCCCGGTCACGTTCGACGAAGGCACGTACACGCCCCCGTTCGATCCGACAGCGACCTCGCCGACTCGGCCCACGATGGGAGTCGCGAACACCGGTCAAGGACCGTTGTGGCAGATCGACGCGTCGAATCGCGGCGTCGTCTATGGACCCTTCGATGCGGCACAGAGCCTGCCGCGGCTGCGAAACCCGGACAATTCGACGCCCTCGCCGGGCTTCACGGCCTTGCCGGGCGGCATCCCGCTCTACAAGCGCACTTGTACCTCGATCATGGGCGTGGATACGACGAACGTGCAGCGACGGCTCGTCGGCGCGGTCGGAGTTTGGGTGACGAGCCAGGCGCAGGGCCTCGGCACGCCCGACCCCGAAGGCGCAGAGTTCGCAGCGCTCCAGGGCTCGCGCACGATCCGCACGAATGCACCGACACTGAGTCCGCCCGAGGACTACGCGTTCGCGGCGCTGCCGCCCGAGGGTGCTGTTTACCTCGTCGGCATTTTGCTGCCGTTCAGCGGCACGCAGGACGTCTCGAATGTCTACGGGCCCGGCACCTACAACGCCGCGGACACAGTGGTCGCGGGCGTGCCGGCGCAGATGGATCCGTTCGAGTACTTGATCTCGCCGCGCGACAGCACGGTGCTCACCGCGGGTGGTGAAGGCCTCACGGCGAACGAAGTCCAAGTCCTGGTCGATTCCACCGTAACGGAAGCGCGGAGAACGCATGCCGCCATTCGCCTGCCGCCTGAGTCACCGTGCGCGATGGTCATCGCGGTGACGGACATCGCCGGCGAGATCCTCGCGCTGAACCGCATGGAAGACGCGACGCTCTTCTCGGCCGACATCGCGATCACCAAGGCGCGCAACACGTTCTATTTCAGCAACTCTGCCTCCACGGATACGAGCGGGCCGCGCATGGGCAATCACCCTCTGGACGGCATCGTTCCACCGGGCACCGCGATCACGTGCCGCACACTGGGCTTCTTGACGCAACCTTTCTATCCGCCGGGCATCGACGGCAACGAGGAAGGTCCGCTCTATCAGCTCGCGCTCGAGAACCGCAAGCCGGTGCGTCACGACCAGATGGGATTCGCGGCGCCGGGTGCGAACCAAAGCGGCCTGATCCTGTTCCCGGGCAGCGCGCCGCTCTACAAGAACGGCGTCCTCGTCGGCGGGATCGGCGTGTCGGGCGACGGCGTCGAGCAAGACGACTTCGTCACGTTCCGCGGAATCCAGCGCGGAGAGGCCGCGCTGGGCATCGAACTCGAACCGCCCGCTTCGATGCGCGCGGACGCATTCGAGTTCCGCGGCGTGCGGCTGCCGTACATGAAGTTCCCGCAGCACCCGGGCGGTTGACGGTCGATCAGCGGTACGGCGCCACGGTACGGCGGTACGGCGCCACGGTACGGCGCCACGGTGCCAGGCTCACTTCCGCCGGTACGGTGCCACGGTACGGTGCCAGATGGGATGAGAAGGCCGGCCTCCACGCGAGGTCGCGAAGCGCCTCAGTGGTCAGTCAGGGGAGTTAGCCGACCCGACAACCACAAGGAGACCAGCCATGGCTCACCGTACCGACCTCACCGTCCCCGTTGCCACGCATACGACCGTCCAACTCCCCGCGGCGGTACGGAGCCACGGTACGGTGCCAGGCTCACTTCCGCCGAGCTCGACGCACCTCGCCCGCGGATCTCTCCGGCGGTACGGCGGTACCGGTACGGGGCGGTACGGTGCCAGGCTCACTTCAGCCGCGGCGGTACGGTGCCACGGTACGGGTACGGTGCCAGGGTACGGTGCCAGGCTCTCCTCCGCCGCCTTCGACGCGCAGCGGTTCGCCGCGAAAATCCACGGGCCAAGCGTGTCGAACTCGGCGGAGGGGAGCCGGCTACCTACGCGCTACGCCTCGATCTCGCAGTCCGTCGTCGGCTGCGCGCAGCACGCGTAGATGAAGCCCTGAGCCTTCTCGTCGTCGCCGATCGCGCAGTGTTCCTCCATGACGACCTTGCCGCTTTTGCAGAGCACTTTGCACTCGCCGCACGAACCCGAGCGGCACTGGTAGCCGATCTCGACGCCGTTCGCTTCGGCGAGGTCGAGCAACGGCGCGTCGCCCGCGGTGACGACCGACTTGCCCGCCTTCGAGAACGTGATCTTGAAGCCCTTCGCGGGTTCGGCCGGCGCGCGCGGCGGAGCGACGGGAGCCACCGGCCTCGGCGCGAGAGCAGCCGGTGCCGCGCCTGCGGCCGGCGCGACCGCGAACGACTGCATCGCAACCGACGGCATCGCGAGCACTGAAACCGCGACGACCTTCGGCACGTCACGCGGCTTGGCGTCGCTGCCCGGCGCAACACGCACCTTGCCGAAGCTCTCGACGTGCAGGTTCGCGATCGGGAACTCGAGGCCGCGCAGACACGCCGTCACGGCGTCCATGAACGGCTCGGGGCCGCACATGAACACGTGTCGCTCGAAGAGATCGGGAACGAGCAACTTCAACATGCTCGCGTCGCAGCGGCCGGTCAGACCGGTCCACGAATCCGAGCCCGTGCAACGGCTCGTGCACGTGATGCCGACCTTGATGCCGCTGTGGCGCGACGACATCCAATTGAGCTCGTTGCGGAAGATGATGTCGCGCGGCGACTTCGCCGAGACGAACAAATACGCATCCACATCCGCCGCCGTGTCGACGATCCAGCGCAGCATGGACATGACCGGGGTGATGCCGCTGCCCCCGCCGATCAAGAGCAGTTTCCTCGAGGGGTAGTTGAAGCACGAGAACTTGCCCGCTGGCCCGCGCGCGTTCAGCACGTCGCCCAACTTCACGTTGTCGCACATCCAATTCGAGACGAGCCCACCAGGAACTCGCTTGATCGTCAGCTCCAAACAGTGCGGCCGTGAAGGGCTCGACGAGATCGAGTACGAGCGCGCGATCTCCTTGCCGTCGATCGATAGCTTCAGCGTGACGAATTGCCCGGGCTTGAACGAGAAGAGCAGCGGCAACAGCCCGACCATGCGGAACGTCTTCGTGTCCGGCGTCTCGTCGATGATGTCGGCGACGCGCAGTTGGACAGTACCTTCCTTCCAGATCGGAATGTCTTTGTGACCATCGACGAGATGCTGGAGCAACGGGCTCGACATCGGCGGCGGCTCGACCGGCGCTGGGGCCGCGATGGGAATCGACCCGCGAATGGTCGCACCGTGGGCCGCGGCGCGCGACACGAGTTTGAACTGCAACTGGTAGTCGCCGAGCGTGACGACGGAAGCCGCACTCAACTGCGCCGGCCGATCGGTCTCGATCTTCTTGCCGTCGAGCACTGTGCCGTTCGCACTCTTGTCGACCAGGAACCAACGATCGCCGTCCTTCTGGACGATCGCGTGGACCCGGGAGAGCGTCGGATCTTCCAGCTGGAGCGTGGCGTTCGCGCCGCGACCGACGACCATTCCGGCGCTGAGCGGTGCCTGTTTGACGAGCTGGCCTTCGCGGTAGACGAGAACGGCGTCTTGCGATGATTCCATGTTGCGAGATCTCTCGGACTCGGGGGGGGCGGTCGAAGCGAAGGAGAGCAGTATTCCGCCCCGAACGAACGCCTGCTAGCGGCAAAAGCGCGCGGATCGGCCCGATCGCGCCCATTCACCGCGTTGGATGTAGTAGCGCCCAGCCGACGTAACTTGGAGGACATGCGGATCGCGTTCGCTCTCGTCGTCCTCCTCGCACTCGCCGCGCTTTTCGGCGGTGCGCTCGTTGCTTTATGCCCGCGCGAGGTCTCGTCGACGTCCGTCGGCGCGCAGCTCGCGGGGGGATCGAAAGTCCCGCCGCTGAGCGCGCCTGTAACGCCTGAACGGCATGAGAGCGCACCGGCGCCCGACCTCGAGCCGACGGATCCACCCGTCGAGAATGCCAGCGCGACGAAGCCGATCTCCGTGATCGTCGTCGATGGAGCCGGACGCCCGGTATCGGACGTCGTGGTGATCGTTCGCCATGTCGAGGAGGATTCGGAGATCGCCTACGCGCGGACCGACGCTGCCGGCCGCGCGAGTGTCATGCTCGACGCTGGGTGGATCACGGACACTGATCCGCTGACGATCGGGACGGCATGGGTGACGAGCACTCCTGCGCGTGTCGAGTTCACCAGCGCGACCGTTTCGGCGGATCCCGTGCGCCTCGTGATCGCGCCGTCCGGATCGATCGAGCTCGTGTTCGTCGGTGGGGAGGATCATCCGGTCGATGAGGACGCGGATTGCTCTCTGAGCGTGGACGACGAACGCTGCACGGCACCGGACTCGGCCAGGATGAACACGACGCGAGCACTGGTGGATCTCAACGGCCGCACTGTGCGCTTCGGACATGTCGGGCTCGGGCTGTGCTTCGAAGCGAGGGGAAGTCTGCGCACCGTCAACCACGCGGACGTCGAGTTCGAGGGGCCCCGAACCGCCGGCGAACTCGTGCGCATCGAGCTGCCGTTCGAGTTCGCCCTCACGCGCTTCGTCGGCCGCTTGCTGGAGACCACTGGCGCGCCGCTGCCGAATCGAGACGTCGAGATCAGTTCCATCCACGCACCTGGCGAACCGGCGATGTCGAGGCTCTTGTGCGACCCGACGACCGCGAAGGACGGACCCTTCGTCACCCACGTGTATCCGGATAGCGCGCGCAGAGCAGGTCCGCGTCTCGAGCTGCGAACCGTGCAGCGCGGTGAACTCGTGCGCAGCGGGATCGTGTGGTGGCCCGAATCGACGCACGCGAGTGCATCGCTCGAAGGCGCGACCGTGGATCTCGGCGACGTAACCGTCGCGAGTGAACCCCTGCTCGCTGCAGGTCGCGTCCTCGACGTCCGCGGCCAAGAGTTGGACCGCTGGCTCGACGTCGGCTTCCAGCTGCGATCGTTGATCCCCGACTACGGCGATCATTGGTCGAAGGTGGACGGGCGAACGGCGCGCGACGGCTCGTTCCAGATCGGTCTCGCGCGTCCGGTCGAGCGTTTCCTGCTGCGCGCGATCAGTTTCAGCCGCGCGCCGAGCGCGCCTGTCGAAGCCGCGCGCGGTGCCCTGAACCTCGTGCTCACGCTGCAACCCGCTGCGCCGATCAAGGGACGCGTGGTGGTCCCCGATGGGATCTCCGTGTACGACCTCGACTTCGCGATACGACTCGTCGACTCGCCCCAGGGACGCTCGAGCAACTACGAGACCATGGACGACGGACGTTTCGAATCGAGGCCGCTTCCCCTGGGTCGGTACTCCGTGACGGTGGGCCTCGACTCCCTCGACCTCGTGCAGCTCGAGGCCGATGTGCTCGACACGGGCGAGTCGACCGACGTCGGAACGATCGATCTACGCGAGGTTTTGCACGTGCTCCGCGTGAACGTCGTGGCCGAGGGAACCCACGATCTGGCGGAAGGACACGCAGCCGTAATCGTGGGCGAGGAGCCTGCGTTTCGGGCTTCGGTGAAGCGCGACGGCACGGTGATCCTCGCCTCGGCGGCGAAGACCGCGGACGTCATCGTGTCCTTGCCCGGGCATCGCACGACGCGATACGACGGCGTCACGAGCGGAGCGACTCTGCGACTGGAACAGGTCATCCGTTCGCGGTCCGCGTCGGGGTACGGGGGTACGGAGTCAGGCTCTCCTCCGCCGATCTCGCTGCGGAGACAAGAGGGTGTCCGCGCGGCTGCCAGCGAGATCGGCGGAGGAGAGCCTGACTCCGTACCCTGCGTTTCGGGCTTCGGTGAAG
>Ga0209490_10004292_pt1 | contig 13178 bp, 6 predicted proteins | sample MAT06_FD_187209 | JGI IMG/M metagenome (GOLD analysis project Ga0209490, IMG submission 187209) | Freshwater microbial communities from Lake Fryxell liftoff mats and glacier meltwater in Antarctica - MAT-06 (SPAdes) (version 2) | ecosystem: Environmental > Aquatic > Freshwater > Ice > Liftoff...
AACCTGAGTTTTTAAACGGTACAAGGACCCTAGGTTTTGGCTGATACACATAAGCGATATTTCCCAGATAAGTCTCAAAAAGGTAACTCTCTGTATTGATGTTGCTTTGTTTTACTGACCCGTGGGCATAAGAAAAAGAGAAGTTGCTGAGGTCGTAGATGCGGTTTTTTTCCTGATCGGGGTTTTTATTTTTCCGCACATTGGTGAAGCCGATGTTTCTCCGGGTCATTTGGTCCAATACCTGATCGCTGTATATTTCTCTTTCCGAATCGTTTTGAAATTTTTGCAGTGCAAAATCAAAGAGAACGTCAGGGTTTAGCGGGTCAAACTGGGGTTTGGTAGTCGCATTTTCAAAACTGATGTACATCGGGATGCTTACGTTCAAGCCTTCCGGTAATATTTTGTGGAGGTTCACATTGGCAGATACATCATATTGGGTAGCGGAAGTGACCGCTCTTTGGGAGAGTCTTGTTTCCAAGCCACCGAAGCCAAAAGTATTATGCCTCACAGATGTCGAAATAGTGGCTACATCCGCAATCTGCGCATTGAGTCTGGCATTGGCTGCCCATCCGGTAGATTCTTTGAAGCCTGTCAGCCTCAATTCATTTGCCCAGATACAGATGGACTTGGAAGCACCGCTACCGCTGCCGGGATTCCTTACCCCGATCATCATCCCTTGTATCAGACTGAGTTCCGGTCGCCCCACTACAGTCACCCGATACTGCCTTATATTTTGGGAAAAGGCAAGATTTAAAGGTACTCGGTTGTTGTCTCTCGCTATTTTGACTCCCACTATCTCATTGATGGCAATGTCGATTTCATTTTCTTGTGGCCATATCTGCAAAGGATCTCTGGTACCTTTGGGCGTGATATTCAAGGGAACTTCTATTTCATAGTAATTGTCTGTATAGTCCGTTCCTAACCTCAAAAAAGCTGTCAGTTCACCATCCTGAGCATCTTCACTGTCTGCATGGAAGAACATTTTCATCCGCTCAAACTGGATCATGTCCAGCGAATTTGCATTCTTGAAAACAGCGCGTGAATCCTTTGCCTGAAGGTCTTCCACGCAAAGCCTGATGGATTGCTCATTGAGGATCCTCTCAACTGTTGCTAAGTTGTCCCGGTCACGGATAATCCCGGGAGGTAGTACATATGGGCTTTGGGTAGCACTTCCCTGACCATTATCTTCAATATTGACCACATCCACACTGAAATTGGAATTGTCAGGCTCAGGGATTTCAAAAAAGCCTCTCTCATAAAGCGATTCTTGGAATACCCTCCATTGACTTGCTACCAACCTAAAATTGGCCATTCTTAGGACAACAGGCTGCTCAAAATCAGTCATGTAAGTTCTCATATAGCGGATGGATTTGAACCCTGATATTTCACCCTGCACCCTGTCGGGTGTTCTCACGGGGATTCTAAAAAGATACCAATTAACTTGATCCCCGCTTTGGCTGGTGGTGACTTTGTCTACAATATAGTTTTTGCCTACTTCCAATTCCCCAGGTCTGAGGTCAATTTCATATTCGTAGTAAGCTTCCAGTTCATTGACCGTATTGTCATTGTTTAGGTCCTCATTGTCAGGCAGGTTGGAGCCGGCAGGGACAAAAGATAAATTACTGTTGTTGGTGATGGGCGTGTTCCCATCCATGCCGTTGAATTTCTTATACCTTTCCAGGATTTTGGCGTCTCTGTTGTCAAGGGTTTGATCCAGGTAATATTGGAAGTTATCTGCAGAAGGGTCAGTTTTGATATTTTGTAGTGCGGATGGGCCGACATTCAGCCTGTCTATGAACCTGCTTCTGAAAAATTCCTCCTCCTCTTCATTTCGAAGTCCATCCATGCCGACATCCTGATTGACCCTGGATTCCGGTGAATTGTCAAAAGCCGGGATCAGAAACTGCTGTTGGGTGATTTTACCCCATTCTGTGACATTGGCATTATCGGGATTTCCATCAGGAGGTAGGCCATTTTCAAAACCATGACGTCCGTCTTTGATGACATCTTCTGAAACTTCCCCGAGGTTGAAAATCAATTTTCCCCCAGTTGTGTTGTTTTGGTTGAAATTACCGTCCAAAACCCGACCATTTTCACCCTCAATAAATGGGTCCAACAGCCAGAATTCAAGGTATTCAATATTGGTCCTGTCAAAGTCTACTTCGCTTGTGATCGGTCGGGTGACGCCACCATAGTTTTGTCGGGGATTGGGTAAAAATCCCTCCGGAGTCAAGTTAGGATTGTAGTTGTACATCCCCCTTTCATTTGGAAAGTAGGCAAATTCAAAAAGAGGTTCAGGTAAAATCACAAAATCCCGTGACCTGTTTTGGAATATTTCCTGGGGCAATACCGGTCTCACATAGTGGTTCCTTCTGTCTTCCTGGTTGAGATTGGGAGGTGCATCTCCACCGTCTCTATAAAGAACATTATCAATATTATACCATGCTACTTTGGCTCTCCGATAGGCATTTCCAAGTCTGTCAGGAGTGACGGGGCTCAAGTCAAACAAATTGTTATCCGTTTTTGGGGTAGAGGCCAGGTGCCATGTTTGGGATGCTGATCCGCCAAGGCCATATGGTATAATGGCTGTCTCGAAGTCATCGATATAGTTGGTAGGTTCTCCCAAAACCCGATTTGAAGTACCGGGAAGCAACTGTGCAAATTCCCCGCTGATCTGGATCAACGATTTTTCTTTCGTATTTGTAAACGGCAATGCATCTGCCAACTTGGTCAAAAACCGTGATTCGTCGCTGAAGTTGGCATCCAATCCCCACATGCTGTTCCTTAGGGTTTCATTCCCAATAGCTATCCTGGTTATATTCGGGCGTTCGTTCAAATACAAAAAAGTACCCCCGATATTGAATTTGTCATTGAGAATATAATCCAGCCTTGTTCCCAGCAAACTTCTGGTTTGAAAAGATACCAAATCAGCCTTTTCAAAACTGATGGAAATTCTTTTTCCGGATTGTAGGATTCCCTCATTGATGATATTGACTCTCCCAAAATTGTAATCAACTGTAAAATCCACTCCTTCCGCCAACGGGATATTTCCCGCCATGACTATCACAGATCCGGGTGAAATGTTCAATCCCGGCAATAGAATCTCTGATGCCGAACCTGCGGTAAGTCTTCCTTTGATAAAGAACTTATCATACTTGGTGACCAATTCTGCGTCGGCCAATGTGGTCCTATAGAGCGTATCAAAAACAAATTTGTTGGCCAAATTGGCTTCGTTAGGTAAAAATTGACTTCGGAGTGTCTGTCCAAATGGTTCCAAAACAGGGAATACCAATAATCCCCGTTCCGGAAAAATGGTTATCCCCGGAATAAAATCGAAGTTGCCATCCGGCGCAGGATCATTTTGGGGGTTGAGGTTATCGAGTCCGGTCAGCCTGATCAAGGGTCTGTTTTTTACATTTTCTCCTTCCAAAAGGGTCGGGTTGTCTAGTCCCGTCCTGTCATCCCTGTAGATGACCTGTAGTTGAAAACCATCCTGCTGGATTTGGTTGGCATTCAGGTTATAGATGTTTTTCATCATCAAGTCCCAAGTTGGGATCCTGATGTTGATCCTTGCAGGGCGTAGCATCTTCAAAAATAACAGGTCGCTGATGGGACGGTTTTGATAGTCCTCTGACAATTCACCGACTTTATAAACCTGTCCATTAAATGTGTACTCATAAGAAACAGCAAGGACTTCATCATTTTGAAGCCGTCTTGAGAGTGAAATGTACCCCAGTTCTCTGTTGAATTGGTATTCTGTCGGCGCGAGTTTCCTTGCGCCGTTGACCTGCTCAAAATCTATCCCCTTGGTCAAGCCAAGGTTGGATTCGATAGCACCCGAACCTGTGTCAAAAGGTCTGAAAGCAGGATTTCCGTTGAGTTTATCAAACAAAAGATTGGCTTGGTTGAATGCCGGGGCACCTGGATTCCCTGTTCCTATATTTGGATTTTCAGGTTTGTAAATCCTCGAACCTTCCCCGAGATCTATGAATGCGGTAAAATTCCGTAGAGTTTCTGTGTTTTGGGCACGGTTCATAATATAGACTTCTACCCTGGTAATATTGAGTCCTGAAAGGATCTGGGGTAAGCCTCTCAGCCATCGCTCATAATTATCCCTGAAGAAATGGGCGAGAAAAAAGTGGCGGTTTTCATCATAGGAAGAGCCTTGTACTTCAAATTGTCTCCCTTGTCCACCTGCTTCAATGACAAGTTCATCCCTTCTCCCACGCTGTGTGGAGGCCACCCCGGTGACAAAAAGTTTTCCAAATTGCAGCTGGGTTTTTACTCCAAAAAGGTTTTGGGCACCCTGAATCAAACTGTTTTGGACAGGCATACTGACATTCCCGATTTCTATAGATTTGATGATGTCTTCCTCAAATCCGGTATATTCTGCTTTGAGTTGGTTTTGGAAATCAAAAGAATTGTTTGAGTCAAAGTTGGCACCGATCTTCAATTTTTGGCCTAAAGTGCCGTTGACGGCCATTTGGATCTGTTGGTTGAAATTAAAATTACCGTTTTGTTGCTGCCTGACAGGTATGGAAGGGTTGTCAATCCTTCTAAAAATTGCCCCCAGATCCAGATCCACAAATCCTGTGGGGGTGATATTGATATCACTTCCACCAAAAATCCTGTCCAAGCTTGGGCTTGTGGTAATGGGAGGAATCAGATTTCTACCGCTGACTGGGCTTTCGCCATCAAGCCCTTTGGACCTGCTTCTCCAATATTCCTGCCGGACTCTGTATTCCTGGATTTTTGAAAATTCATCAAAATCATATAAAACCCCCGGATCTACGTCTGTAGAATCCATTTGGTCCTGAATCCGGTAACGAGGGATGGAGTCCATTTCCACCTGAATATTAGGCTGGATGGGATTCATCTGGGAAAAAGGCGAGTATTTTGGGAGATAAGGATTTTGGGAAGGGTATAGGGGATTTGTCCTCATATTTTGCCAAAGCAAAAATGAGGGGAGCATTCTCCTTTTATTCAAAGAATCAATTCTGCTCTGAACACTGTCGGTCCTTGTTTCCTGTGCCTGTAAATTTCCAAAAAACAATAAACAATAGGCCAGTATCAGAAGACCTATTGGTTTCAAAAGGGACGTTGCGCTTTTTTTTGAAAAAAATTGCGGATACAAAAGTCAGTCGGGTTTGTGATGATTACGGGTTTTTTAAAGATGCTTTAATTAATTCTTCCAAAGAAATTTCCGGACCGGTTTTTTTCAAAACTGTTGCAATGTTTTTTTCTGCAACCGCTTTTGTAAACCCTAATGTCAGCAAGGCTTGTAACGCCTCCTCTTTTGTTTTATTGTTGGTTTTTGAAAAGGAGCTTGACGGAATGATCGAATCCCCAAATGATTCTTTCTTGATCTTGTCCTTCAGTTCCAGGATAATTCTCTGAGCAGTTTTTGTTCCCACACCTTTAACATTTTGGATGGTGCGGGCATCCTCATTTACTATGGCAGTTTCAAGTTCTTCGGAAGTCAATGACGATAAAATCATCAGTGCCGTATTGGGACCGACTCCAGAAATGGAAATTAAGTTGAGAAATAGTTTTTTCTCAGAATCCTGGCTGAATCCATAAAGGGTATGGCCATCTTCTTTGATGCTTAAATAAGTGAGGAGCATAATTTGCTCCTCGTCTTTGATCTGTGAATAGGTTTGAAGTGAAATTCTCACCTGATAGCCTACACCTGATATGTCGATTATTACAAATGTAGGGTCTTTGTACGTTAACTTCCCTTTTAAATATGCAATCATTTTTTTTAATCTTTGGTTTGGGCATCTACCACTGCGATAGCCACCATGTTGATAATATCCCTGATAGAACTTCCTAGCTGTAATATATGAACAGGTTTGTTCATTCCCAATAGGACCGGTCCGATGGCCTCTGCATTTCCAAGTTCCGAAAGCAACTTGTAAGCAATGTTGCCTGAACTAAGGTCTGGGAAGATTAGTGTATTTACTTTGTGTCCGATCAAAGAACTGAAAGGATAGGTTTCTTTTTGGATTTCTTCATTCACAGCAACGTTTGCCTGCATTTCTCCTTCGATGACAAGTTCCGGATACCTCGCTTTGGCCATAGCGGTGGCTATGGAAGTTTTGGAGGCCACTTCACCTTTTGCCGATCCGAAGTTTGAATAGGAAAGCATGGCGACCTTAGGTTCGATATTGAAAAACCTGACACCGCTTGCTGTCAGTCCCACGATTTCCACCAACTGCTCAGCAGTAGGATTTACATTGACTGTAGTGTCTGAGAAGAAGAATGGTCCTTTGGAAGTATTCATGATATACATTCCTGCCACCCTGTTTACATTCGGTTTGACACCGATCACAAGCAATGCCGGAAGGATGGTTTTTGGGTAATCTTTGGTCAACCCTGAAATCAAAGCATCAGCCTCACCCAACTCTACCATCATAGCTCCATAGTAATTACGGTCTTTCATGAGTCGGATACATTCTGCCGGAGTCAGGCCTTTCCTTTTCCTTTTTTCATAGAGAATATTTCCAAAAAACTTCAGTTTATCCTCATCTTTATATGGATCAATGATGGTCACTCCAGTCAGATCCAGGTTATGCTCTTCTATGAGTGAATCTATCTTTTCTTTATTTCCAAGCAAAATCGGAATGGCGACCCGCTCATCCCTCAATAATTGGGATGCTTTGAGGATTTTGACGTTGTCTGCTTCTGCGAAAACAACGCGTTTGGGGTTTTTTTTAGCTCGTGTCACCACTCTGAGCATGAGCCTTTGGTCGATGCCGATTCTTTCCTCGAGTTCTACATTATAAGCTTCCCAGTCAATGATCACCGTTTTGGCTATGCCTGATTCCATGGCGGCTTTTGCGACCGCAGGTGCGATGGTGGTAATCAACCTGGGATCCAATGGTTTTGGGATCAGGTAAGTTTTCCCAAAAGTTATTTTGTCGTCTCCATATGCTTTGTTGACAATATCGGGGACCGGTTCTTTCGCCAAAGCAGCTATGGCTTTAGAAGCTGCAAGCTTCATTTCTTCATTGATGGAAGTAGCCCTTACATCCAGGGCACCACGGAAGATATAAGGAAAACCGAGAACGTTGTTTACCTGATTCGGAAAATCAGACCTTCCGGTCGCCATAATAATATCGTCCCTTGTGGCCATGGCGAGTTCATAGGCAATCTCAGGATCAGGATTTGCCAGTGCAAAAACGATAGGATTTTTAGCCATCAGCATGATTTGATCTTGGCTAACGACATTGGCGGAAGATAGTCCGAGGAATACATCTGCGCCGGTCATGGCATCCGAAAGTGTGTGCAGGTCCCGGGAAGTCGCAAACTCTTTTTTGGTATCATCCAAGTCCTCCCGATCTTTCCTGATGGCACCTTTTCTGTCGCACATGACGATATTCTCAGATTTTACGCCCAATGTCATATAGAATCTGGTACAGGCGATGGCGGAGGCACCGGCCCCATTCACCACCAATAGGATTTCTTCTATTGGCTTGTTTACTACTTCCAATGCGTTCAACAAAGCAGCTCCTGAAATGATAGCGGTCCCATGTTGGTCATCATGCATGACCGGTATATTCATTTCCCTTTTCAGTGTCTGTTCGATGACAAAGCACTCTGGGGCTTTGATGTCTTCCAGGTTGACTCCTCCAAAAGTAGGCTCTAGTGACTTGATGATCTGGATCAGTTTGTAAGGATCGTTTTCTGCGATTTCGATATCAAACACATCTATTCCCGCAAATTTTTTGAAAAGGACCCCTTTTCCTTCCATTACCGGCTTGGATGCTTCGGGTCCGATGTTTCCTAATCCAAGCACTGCCGTACCATTGGTAATGACAGCGACGAGGTTTCCTTTGGCAGTATATTTATAAACACTCTCTTTGTTATCGGCAATTTCCAGACACGGTTCAGCAACGCCGGGTGAATAAGCAAGCGCCAAGTCCAACTGGCTTGAAAGCGGTTTGGTGGGTACGACTTCGATTTTTCCGGGTTTCCCTTGTGAATGGTAATTTAAAGCGTCTAGTTTTCTGATTTTAATGGCCATAAAGGTTAATTGTTAAAATGCATCAGCCCGCCTGTTCCTTTTCTCCAAGGAGGTCGGTGGCCAATAAGATGGTTTCTATTTCTCTGATTGCTTCACGGTGGGCTTCATTAGGATAATAGACAAAGCCTTCCATGTAGTAAAGTTTTCCCCTTTTGGAGTCTACAATCACATAGGCCAAAAAAGATCCGCCCATGCTGAGGTTATTTGTTTTCCATCCGCCTCTGATTTCAACACCATAATTGTCTTTGATCAAAAAATTTTTGAACATGGGAGAGGGGTCAACCTTTTCAATTATGAGGTATGAATTTCGATTGTTTGGATCTCCAAAAATATGTGTTTTGGCAATTTTATCCCTCAATGCGATGACAGAATCCGGAAAAACCTGTAGCTCGGAGGTGTAGTCAGTCGAATAGAAAAACAGGCTGATGTCGGGTCTTTGGGTAGTGGGAGTTGGCTGTCTGAGCCATAGAAAATTATCCTCTGATTTTACAATCTGATACGAAGCAGGGACATTGATGTCCAATCCCAATTTTGCTGCCATTACATTGGCTTCAGAGCTTTTTCTGGCCATTAACAATTTTTCCAGCCTTTCTCTTTCCCTCACCTGGAAAAGGTTTTGAAGTTTGATTTTGTTTTTTTTCAGGTTGCTGATGAGCTCTACCTCATTGTTTCCAAACAGGTATATTACTTCTTGGCCTTGGGCAAATTCATCCTCATTTCTCAACAAATAAAGGTTGGGATCATTTGCTGCTTTTTCTTTTGCTTCTTTAGAAAAAATGGCGTTGATGTTTTGGCTTCCGCTCTTTTTGTCATCAAAGGTTGTCACATAAATGATGTTGGTAGCACCCCTAAATAACCTTGACATGGCTCTGGGGTCAACTTTCCTGACATCAAACATGCTTTCTCCCCTGATCAACCCGGGGACATCATCCTCGAAAACATCCCTGATGGCATCTCCCACAGGCCCGTCCCACTTCACAGAATCAATTGCTAAAATAATTTCGCCGATTGCGCCTCTTGCTTTTGGTTTGGTGGAGGAGCTGCCTTCCCCTTCCTCACAGCTCCAAAAAGCCAAGGAAGCAATGATAAGCACCATTGATAAGGTTAATTTTTTTGAATTTCCCATAATATATTTTTATTATAGCTACAATTTAGGAATAAAAATTTCCATGAAAAAATTTTACTAATCAAATAGGTTAACCAATTTTTAATTTTTGTCCCGGTTTGATCTGATTGGAATTGAGGTTGTTTAGTTTTTTGATCTGGTCGATGGTTATTCCGTCAAATTTCTTTGAAATAATCCAAAGTGAATCTCCGGGTTGGACAGTGTAGAATTCGGGTGATTGTGATGGTGAAGACGCGTTGTTTGCAAGGCTGGTCTCGAAGGAGCTTTCTTTTTTGTAGACCGCGAGTTTTTGACCGACCTTGATGGTGTTTGATCTCAGGTTATTCCAGTTTTTGATGTTGGTGACGTTGGTACCATGTTTTTGGGCAATCGTCCCAAGCACATCACCTGACTTGACCACATAGGTGATTTTGTTTTGAGTTGCCAAAGTAGCGCTAGTGGAAGCGGATGCGGCAGGCTTGCTTGTATTGGCTGTCAAAACCGGTGTTGTTCTTAGAGCGGCCGATCTTTCAGAGGTCAATTTGACTGCATCAGAAAACTGTTCTTTGTTTTCAGTGATATACCTGGCTTTTGATTTTGGGACATTCACGGCCATGTATTGATTGGAAGCGGGGATCATCCTGTTTTGAACGGCCGGATTTAGGTATTCTAAATCCTCTAGACAAATGCCTGAAACCGCAGCAAGTTGCTCGAAGTCTAATTCTTGGTTGAATTTAATCTTTTCGTATGCGAGGGGATAGGTGGGTTGTTCTAAGATCAAGTTATGGTCCTCTGCATATCTCATGACATACATCATGGCCTGAAACTGGGGTACATAACTTCTTGTCTCTTTTGGAAGGAAATCATAGACGCCCCAAAATGTCTTTTTCCCCCCGGATTTTCTGATTGCTTTTCTGACGTTGCCAGGTCCGCAGTTGTATGCGGCCAAAGCCAATTCCCAATTGCCAAACATCCTGTATAAGGATTTAAGGTATTTGGCTGCTGCATCAGAGGACAATTCCGGATCCATTCTCAAGTCTACATCTTTATTGTAGTCCAGCCCAAACATCTTGCCGGTGGCAGGCATAAACTGCCATAAGCCCAAAGCACCGACCCGGGATTTTGCTGTCGGGTTAAGTCCTGACTCGATGATAGACAGGTATTTGATATCCTCTGGCATATCGTGGTGTAGCAGGGCAACTTCAAACATCGGAAAATAGATATCCTTTCTCTGAATGACCATTTTGGTATATTCCCTATTTCTGACTACAAAGTAATTGATGAAAGAGAAAATCCTTTCATTCAATTCAAAGGACATATCCGTATCCATAGCCTTGATTTTCGTCGCAACATCGTTGTAGGTGAAATCAGGGATATGCTCAAAATGGTAGATGGGTGCAATAGTCTCTTCCGCTATTGTCGCATTGTTGATCCTGTTCAATTCTTGACTGATCGCAACTGGGTGAAGTAATAATAAAAGTAAAAAAGTGAATGTGAGTGAGATAGATAGATTTTTCATTGCCGGGTGATTATGAGTTAGTTACTATTTAATTCCATCAGATAATTTCCAAAAGCGAATAATTCAGCCTCTTTGAATGAATTTGCCATTATCTGGATGCCGATAGGTAAACCCTTTTTGTCTGTACCATTTGGAAGGGAAAGTGCCGGAACTCCTGAAACGGAAGCCTGAACAGTAAATAAATCTTCCAGATACATGGCAACTGGGTCATTGCTATGTTCTCCAAACTTAAACGCCGTTGATGGCGTAGTTGGCATAATAATGTAATCAAATTTATTTAAAACTTCTTCAGTATATTCTTTTATTAATCTCCTGACCTTCTGGGCTTTGGTAAAATAGGCATCATAATAGCTCGCGCTGAGTACAAATGTCCCAAGCATGATCCTTCTTTTGACCTCTTCTCCAAATCCTTCTGACCTTGAAAGCTTGTACATACTTTCAAGATTATGGGCGTTAGGGCTTCTATGACCATATTTTACCCCGTCAAACCTAGACAAGTTGGAGCTTGCCTCAGCGGTGGTCAAAATATAATAAGTCGGTAGGGTATATTTCAGTAAAGGAAAATGAACTTCTTCCACTTGATGACCTTCTTTCCTTAACTTTTCTAAGACCGCAAGGGTATTTTCTTTGATTTCGGGCTGGAGCGCTTCTGATTCGATTGTCTCCGTGATAAAAGCTATTTTTGCCCTTTTTCCAAAATGTAAAAGTTCAGAGTAATGGGGAACAGGCTTCTTGGAGGCAGTGCTGTCAAAGTTGTCCGTGCCTGCCATGATTTCCATGACAAGTGCATTGTCCCGGACATTTCGAGACAATACGCCGATGGTGTCAAAGGAAGAAGCATAAGCTATAAGTCCCCATCTGGAAACCCTTGAATAGGTAGGTTTGCTCCCGACAAGACCGGTAAATGCTGCCGGCTGTCTCACCGAACCTCCTGTGTCTGTGCCGAGTGATACGGTACAAAGATTGGCCTGGACAGCTACAGCGGAACCGCCTGAAGAACCTCCAGGAACTCTTGTCTCATCTGCCGCATTCAGAACCTTACCGTGGGAGGAATTTTCGTTGGAACTTCCCATTCCGAATTCATCACAGTTGAGTCTGCCGATTATGATGGCATCTTCGTCAATCAAACGCTGAACAGCTGTTGCGGTAAATTGGGATTTGAATCCTTTAAGGATTTTGCTGGAGGCGTTGGACTCGTGGTCCTTGTAGACCAAAACGTCTTTGATGCCAACCACCATACCGGCAAGTCTACCGGCTTTTCCTGAAGCGATTTTCTCATCTACTTTGGCAGCCTGTGCCATTGCGGAATCCTTATAAACTTCAACGAAGGCGTTGAGGTGCGCCTTCGTTTGGATATTTTGTAGGTAATAATTTACAATCGCTTTACAATCGGTTTCCCTATTTTCAAGCGACTTGGTGATGTCGTCAAACGAAAGGAATTTTTCCAAGGTGTTCTCTTTGAATCTGATTATTCTTTTTTCTTTTTCTCCTTAAGACCTTCTTCAAGATCGTCTTGAATCTCCTTGGTGGCATCTTTGAACTCTCTGATTCCCCGTCCGAGCCCTCTTGCCAATTCAGGGATTCTTTTGGCGCCAAATAGCAGAAGTATAACAACTATTATCAAAATAATAGAACCTCCGCCCATGTTTTGCAAGAAACCCAATGTAGTCATGATGGTATTGTTTTAGATTTATATGTTACAAAGATATAAGAGTGCCTTTCTAACACAAAGGAAAGATGCTCCCTTACACCGGTTTTTTTATAAATATACGATTAAATAGTTTTATCGACCCGCTAGCCAAGATGACGGGTCCATGGGTTGGAGTCCTTTCCAAGTTTCGAAGTGTACTTCCGCCACCCCATCCTTGTTTGTGTACACCTGTCCTAGTACTTGTTTGGCTTTAACTTTGTCGCCGGATTTGACAGAGACCACTTTTAGCTTACTGTACATGGTATAGTATTCGCCATGCTTGACCACTATAGTTCCTCCATATCCTGGAAGGGTAAATATTTTGGTTACCTCCCCATCAAATACTGCTCTGACATTGGAATTTGGCGTAGTCTGAATATCTACTCCGTCATTGTCTTCTGTGATTCCCTTGAGTGTTGGATGGGGATGTGTTCCGTATCGTTTGGTAACAAATCCGGTTTCTACAGGCCAGGGTAGTTTTCCGCGGTTGCCTGCGAATGAACTCGATAACGCCGCCGCCTCAGGGGTTAACGGGATACTGCTACCGGAAGATTTGGATGCGGTGCTGTTTTTCTTTTTTGCTTCGGCCTCAGCCAACCTGATTTCTTCCTCAATGATTCTTTTGATCATGCTGTTGAGGTTTTCCTGCTGTTTTTTGGCTGCAGCAATCTTTTTTCTCAAATCCTGTTCCTGCTTGGAGAGGTTGTTGACAATGCCCTGCTGTGCTCTTTTTTCCTTGTCAAGCTTTTGTTTTTGTTCTTGCTCTTTGGTCAATACGACCTGTTTTTCATTTTTCTTTTCCTGCAAAAGGTTCTTCTGAAAGGCAAGCTCTGTGGTT
>Ga0209490_10004300_pt1 | contig 13172 bp, 11 predicted proteins | sample MAT06_FD_187209 | JGI IMG/M metagenome (GOLD analysis project Ga0209490, IMG submission 187209) | Freshwater microbial communities from Lake Fryxell liftoff mats and glacier meltwater in Antarctica - MAT-06 (SPAdes) (version 2) | ecosystem: Environmental > Aquatic > Freshwater > Ice > Liftoff...
CATCAAGGCCTATGACAAAAGCGGGCCGCGCATTAATTCGGTGATTGAAATCAATCCTGATGCGTTGATCATCGCGCGAGAACTCGACCGCGAGCGCAAAGCTGGCAAGGTACGCGGACCGTTGCACGGCATTCCGGTGCTGATCAAAGACAACATCGCCACCGCCGACAAGATGCAGACCACTGCGGGATCACTTGCGCTGGTCGGTTCGCGTGCGGCGCGCGACGCCTTCATCGTCACCCGTTTGCGTGATGCCGGCGCGGTAATTCTTGGTAAGACCAATTTGTCTGAATGGGCGAATTTCCGGTCGTCACGTTCAACTTCGGGCTGGAGCTCGCGCGGCGGGTTGACCAAGAACCCCTACGCGCTGGACCGCAATACCAGCGGCTCAAGCTCGGGCTCGGGTGCTGCCGCCGCCGCTAGTTTTGCCGCCGTTACCGTGGGCACTGAGACCGATGGCTCTATCATCTCGCCTTCGAACAGCAACGGCATTGTCGGCATCAAGCCGACGGTCGGCTTGGTGAGCCGCAGCGGCATCATTCCAATTTCCCATTCGCAAGATACGGCCGGGCCGATGACACGCACGGTGGCTGATGCGGCGGCGTTGCTTTCCGTACTCGCGGCCACCGATGCAAAGGACGGCGCGACTGCGGAAGCGAATGCCAAAGCGCAGGACTACACCAAGTACCTCGACAAGGATGGATTGAAAGGCAAGCGCATCGGTGTGGTGAAGAGCCAGTTTGGCGGCCGCAACGATCTCGCCTCAGCCGTCATCGAAAAGTCACTCGAAGTCTTGAAGGCGCATGGCGCGACGCTGGTCGATATTGCCGAACTGCCCGGTGCGGGCAGATACGGCGCGAGCGAATTTGAAGTGCTGCTCTACGAGTTCAAAGCGGGAATCGCGGCCTATTTGGCTGACTATGCGCCGTCTTCACCGATCAAGTCGCTTGCCGACGTGATGGCGTTCAACGAAAAAAACCGCGACAAGGTCATGCCGTTCTTTCAGCAAGAAACTGTTGTTCGTGCCGTCGCAAAGGGCGGGCTCGACAGCAAGGAGTATTTGGATGCGTTGGCCAACAATTTGAAATTCTCGCGCGCCGAGGGTCTGGATAAAGCGCTTGCGGACAACAAGCTCGACGCGCTGGTCGCGCCAAGCGGCAGCCCGGCGTGGTTGACGGACTTCATTCGCGGCGATTTCTCCGGCGGCGGGTTCTCGCAAGCGGCGGCGGTGGCGGGCTATCCACACATTACGGTGCCCGCCGGCTTTGTGCAGGGTTTGCCGGTCGGCATTTCATTCGTTGGCGGCGCGTGGAGCGAGCCTCAGCTCATCGCGATGGCCTACGCATTTGAACAAGCGAGCAAGGCAAGGCGTGCGCCGAAGTTTGCCAAGAGCGTGAACACGCAGGCTTAGCTGACCGCGTAAACATGCTGTTGCGCCGGACCCGATCCGGCGCCACTAGGCAGTGTTTTTTCAAACGTATATTCAGAGGTCCCGGGTCTTCGCCCGGGACGACCCAAGGGCCGCTACCCGACCCTGAAGTGAGGGTTCTCGATGAGGCCGATGTCGTTGCCGAACGGATCGGTGACGACAGCGACCCGAATGCCTTCGCCAACATTTCTGACCGCGTCTTTGAGATTGCTGCCCATGGAAAGCACGCGTGCGACTTCTGACTCGATGTCATCCACGCCCCAATACGTGCCGACACCGTCACCATCGGGCAGCAGGCCGAGCTCAAAGCCGCCAACGTTGAAGCCGACATAGAACGGTTCGTCGAAGTAGGGGGCATGCCCGACCAAGTCAGTAAACCACGCCTTGGCTTTGGTGAGATCACCAACGTGGTAAATGACGGTGCGGAGGCCAAGGATCATGATTCACATTCGATCGATATGAGAGGTCCCGGGGCAAGGCCCGGGACGACAGGTGGTTCTAGCGTTTCCACTCCGGATGCGAAATACGCAGCTCGCGGAGTTGCTCAATCAGCGCCTGATAAAACGCCATGCGCTGCGGCTCAATCTTGCCCATTTCCGCCGCAGCGATGATGGCGCAACCGGGCTCATCCATATGCGCGCAGTCGTTGAACTTGCACTCGCCAAAGTAGTTGCGAAACTCCGGCATGGCGTAAGCGATGTCGTCGTCTTCGAGATGGAACAGACCGAACGATTGCATGCCGGGTGAATCAATGATCGCCGTATCCTTGTCGAGCCAATAGAGTCGTGTGTAGGTGGTGGTGTGTTTACCCGCGTCAAGCGCTTCGGAGAATTCACCCTCTTTGGCGACGTCGCGCATCACCAGGTTATTCACGGTGCGCGATTTACCCATGCCGGATTCGCCGACCAGCAGTGTTTTCTTGCCCGCCAACACCGGCCGCAGCGGCTCAATATCGAACTTGGCCGACATCGACATGATCGTGTAGCCGATGCGCTCCAGGTAGCGGATCGATTCATACGCGGCTTCAAACTCCGGCAGATCCTTTTTGTTGAGCATGATGGTCGCGGGAATGCCCGCCGCGTCGCACGCCACCAGACACAAATTCAGGAACGTCGTCGAAAAGCTCGGCCGTGGCGCGACGATGATCACCGCTTGATCTAGGTTGGCGGCGAGTGTTTTCTCCCGCCACGCATCTTTACGAAACAGCACATTACGGCGCGGTAATACCTCGTCGATGCGCGCCGCTTTCGGGCCGGTCATCGAAACGATCACTTCGTCGCCGCACGTCACGTCGTGCTTCTTGCCCTTGCGGGAGGCCATCACTTCGGTTCTGTCCGGCAACATCACCAGATATTCGCGCCCGAAATCGCCGGTGACTAGGGCTTTCATACCGGGGCTTTCATGCGTCCGCCTGCGGAAACAAGGCTTCGAGCTTGGCGGCACAGATCAAGTCATTCAGCGTAATGCCGCCAGCGTCATGCGTGGAATAAGCCACCACACAGCGGTTGTAATGCACGCTCATGTCGGGATGGTGATCTTGGGCGTGTGAAATCCACGCGCTCGCATTCACGAACGCCATCGTCTCGTGATAGTTCTTGAACGCGAATGTCTTGCGGATGTCATTGCCCACGCGCTTCCATCCGGTGAGAGTTGCGAGATGCTTGTCGATGCTTGCTTCGTCGAGCGCCGTCGCCTGCCCGCCGCGTGCGCAATGCATGGTTGCCAGTGTCATGGTGTTGGAGCCAGTGATTGAAGGTGGGCGATGCGGATCGACGCCGGTGGATGCGAGTCGTACACCGCCGAATGCAGCGGGTCGGGGGTGAGGGTTGACGCATTATCCCGATAAAGCTTCACCAGCGCCGAGATCAGGTCGCGCGCATTGGTTTGCTCGGCGGCGTAGGCGTCGGCTTCAAATTCGTGTTTGCGCGACACCAGGCTCGACAGGGGTGTCATCCAGAAAGTGAACACCGGCAAGACGGTAAAGAACAGTACTAGTGACACGGCCACCGCGGGTGTGCCAGTCTGCGGCATGCCAAGTGCTTGATAAAACCACGGCTTGTCGATCACCCAACCCATCAGCGCCAACATCACAAACGAGCTCGCGAACATGGCGACCAGTCGCTTGAGGATGTGCTTACGTTTGAAGTGCCCCAGTTCATGCGCCAGCACCGCTTCAATTTCTTCGACGGACAGACGCGTAATTAAGGTATCGAAGAACACGATCTGTTTGGATTTACCGAGCCCGGTGAAATAGGCATTGCCGTGCGCCGAGCGTTTTGAGCCGTCCATCACAAACAACCCCTTGGCTTGAAAACCGCACTTGGCCAGCAACGCTTCGATGCGTGCTTTCAGGCCGGCATCCTCCATCGGCTGAAATTTATTGAACAGCGGCGCGATGAAGGTTGGGTACACCGCGATCATCAACAGTGAAAACCCGGTCCACACCAGCCACACGTACAGCCACCACAAGCCGCCCATCTTTTCCATCAGCCACAGCGTGGCGAGCAACAGCGGGCCGCCGATGACGATCGCCAGCAGCCAACCCTTGACCGCATCGGCAACGTAGGTTCCAAAGGTCGTTTTGTTGAAGCCGTGACGCGCTTCGATGACGAAGGTACGGTAGACATCGAACGGCAGGCCGAGCACGCCTGTGACTATCGCCAGCGCCGCGATGAACGCAATGCCATCGGCGTACACGTTGCCGCTGATGCCATCGGTGAGCGAAAACAGCCACGCCAGCCCGCCGCCCAGTGTCAGTGCCAGCAACACAACGACGCCAAACACCTCTTCGGTCAGGCCAAAACGCTGCTTGTCGAGCGTGTAATCAGCAGCTTTTTGGTGCGCGACGAGCGAGATGGCGTCGGCGAATTCCGCCGGCACCGCATCGCGATGGCGTGCCACGTGGCCGATATGGCGCAGGCTGAGCCACACGCCGAAGGCGAGGCTCAGTGCGGTGAATGCCAAAAACAATGCGGTGAAGGTCGGTGCGGTCATGGTTAGGGATAGGGTTCGTGAGAAACTAGCGGCTGGCTGCCGTAGGTGGTTAGTTTGAAACGGCTCAATCCCCCATTTTACGTTCCCATGGCACAAGACCAAAACAATCTCATCTGGCTCGATATGGAGATGACCGGCCTCAAACCCGAGTCTGACTGCATCATCGAAATCGCCATGGTCGTCACCGACGCCCAACTCAATATCGTCGCCGAGGCGCCGGTGCTGGTGGTGCACCAAGCTGACGCGATACTCGACGGCATGGATAGCTGGAACAAGTCCACGCACAAGAAGTCAGGCCTGATTGAGAAGGTGAAGGCCTCGACGCTAACCGAAGCGGTGGTCGAGCGGCAGATGATCGAATTTTTGCGCGAGTACGTGCCGGCCAGTACTTCGCCCATGTGTGGTAACTCGATATGTCAGGATCGCCGCTTTATGGCGCGCGGTATGCCACAACTAGAGGCTTACTTCCACTATCGCAATCTAGATGTCTCGACTCTCAAGGAGCTTGCCAAACGCTGGAAGCCGCAGATCATGTCAGGCATGACCAAGCACGGCAAACACGAAGCGCTGGCGGACATTCACGAATCGATTGAAGAACTGAAGTACTACCGGACGCACTTCCTCAATCTCAATCCGTAGCGATTCAATAGCATTCAACCCCTTCTTTGTTCCCGATGACCATCCTTCAAGAACTCGAATGGCGCGGCCTCTACGCCGACTGTACCGACCGCGAGGCGCTGGACAAGCGGCTGGCAGACGGTCCGACCACGCTCTACTGCGGCTTTGATCCCACCGCTGACAGTCTGCACGTCGGCAACTTGGTACCGCTGTTCGCCCTGCGCCGCTTCCAACTTGCGGGCCATCACCCGATCGCGCTGGCCGGTGGCGCGACTGGCATGGTCGGCGACCCGTCCGGCAAATCGGATGAGCGCAATCTGCAAACGCCCGATCAGGTTGAACACAACATTGCGGCCATCAAGACGCAATTGACCAAGTTCCTTGATTTTTCCAGCACCACTAATCCAGCGCGTCTGGTCAATAACCACGATTGGATGGGGCCGATTTCGTTTCTTGAATTTCTGCGCGACACCGGCAAGCACATCACCGTCAACACCATGGTGGCGAAGGATTCGGTGCGCTCGCGCATGGAAGACCGAAGTAGCGGGATCAGCTTTACCGAGTTCAGCTACATGCTGCTGCAAGGCTACGATTTCTATCACCTGCGCAAAACATTCAACTGCGAGTTGCAGGTGGGTGCCACCGACCAGTGGGGCAATATCACGGTCGGCACTGAACTCACGCGCAAGAAAATGGGTGCGACCGTTTGGGGTCTCGTGTTTCCACTGCTGACCAAGGCCGACGGCTCCAAATACGGCAAGACCGCGACCGGCACCGTGTGGCTCGATCCGAAACGCACGTCGCCCTACCGGTTCTACCAGTTCTTTATCAACGCCGATGACGCGGATGTGGTCAAGTTACTCAAGACGCTGACGTTCCTCAATCGCGAGGAAATTGCTGCGTTCGAAGCGGAATCGACGGCCAATCCGGGCGGTCGCGCCGCGCAAAAAGCTTTGGCGCGCGAGATGACGACGCTGGTTCACGGCACGGATGCGTTGGCGGCGGCGGTGGCGGCGTCCGAGATTTTGTTTGGTGCGGAGATTGGCGCGACTAGTGAAGAAACATTTCGGGATGTGGTCGGCGAGATTCCCACCAAGGCAATCGCGCGCGAAAGGCTGGCAGGTGCTGGCACCGGCCTAAGCGAGTTTTTGGTCGAGGCTGGATTGTGTCCGTCCAAAGGGCAGGCACGCAAAGACATTGAGGGTGGCGGCGTTTACGTGAACAACGTCAAGGTTGCGCTGGCGGATGTTGCGCGCAATGTGACGACCAGCGATCTGCTGTTCGGCAAGTACGTGTTGCTGCGCAAGGGTAAACGTACCTATGCGGTGCTCGATGCGACGCTCAAAGCACCATAAAGGCATGCAGACCTAGCAGGTTGATGAAGTCTACGATGCTCAATCTGAGTGAATTCATTGCGTGCTGCTTCCCCCTTTCCAAAGGGGCAAGTGGATGCAGAAATCACCCGTCAAACGAATATCGTCAGTTTCAACAAACCGCTAGCCAGTACTGAATGCAGCCTGATTTAAGCTGAGTCGCGGGTAGGTGGCGCGTGTTACGGCTGCACCAAAGCCTTTAGAACGATACGGCGCACCACCAAATACCGCGCATTTTTTCGCCAAGTTGTTCTCACTGGCAACTTTTGATCGAGTTTTACGTCTTTACACTCTCCATAATTTAACGACGCAATAAATGCCTTCAAAAGCGCTGGTTTGGTTTAAACGTGATTTGCGTATGCGCGATCACGCGCCGCTGGTGATGGCGGCCAGTTGCGACGCTGCGGCGGCCGTGTTTGTCATTGAACCAGAATGGCTTCAGAGCCCTGAGTTTGACGCGCAGCATTTGGATTTTGCGCTGGCGAGTTTGGTGCCACTGCGTGAAGCATTGGCATTGCGCGGCCTGCCACTGTTGGTGAAGGTGGGCGCGGTGTTGCCGGTATTTGATGCGTTGCGAAAGGAGTTTGCGTTCACGCATTTATTGAGCCACGAAGAAACTGGGCAAGGCTGGACTTATCAACGCGATCGGGATGTGGCAACGTGGTGCCGTGCGCGTGGCGTGATCTGGAAAGAGTTGCCGCAAACGGGCGTGGTGCGTGCGCTCAAATCCCGCAGCGGATGGGCAGGCAAGTGGGCGGCGCGGATGAATGTGGCCGCGCTCGACACGCCGCAGGCATTTGCGGGTGTGCGTCTGCAAATGGACGATGTACCGACGATCAAATCACTCGGCACCTCACACCACTGCGCACACCACCGAACCCTCCCCGCTGCGGGTGAGCGAGCCGCTTGGGATTTGCTGGGCAAATTTCTTGGTGGCGGCGGTCGAGACTATCGCCACTCTCTCTCTAGCCCGCTGACGGCTGAGCAAGGTTGTAGCCGTCTTAGTGCGCATTTGGCGTTCGGGTCTATTTCGATGCGCAGCGTGCATCAAGCGACCGACGCGGCAATCGCCGCGACCAATGATCGTGATCTCGCTTATGGCTTGCGTGGCTTCGCTGGACGGCTCCGCTGGCACTGTCACTTTATGCAAAAGCTGGAAGACGAGCCACTAATCGAGTTCAATAACTTTGCACGCGCATACGACGGCTTGCGTGAAACCAGTTTCAACCAAGAGTTGTTTGCGGCGTGGTGTGCAGGCGAGACTGGTTACCCGATGGTTGACGCCTGTATGCGTTCGCTCAAGGCAACTGGCTGGCTGAATTTTAGGATGCGCGCCATGCTGGTGAGTTTCGCGTCGTATCACCTGTGGCTACACTGGCGCGAGACGGGCGTATTTCTGGCGCGGCAATTTTTGGATTTCGAGCCTGGCATTCACTGGAGCCAGATGCAAATGCAATCGGGCACTACTGGCATCAACACCCTGCGGATTTATTCGCCGAGCAAGCAAGCGCGCGATCATGATCCGGCCGGATTGTTTGTCCGGCGGTGGGTTCCTGAGTTTGAGTCACCAGCATATCCAAAGCCGATCGTTGATGAGCAAGATGCCGTAAAGTTCGCGAAAGAAAAAATGTATGGGCTACGCGCCAAACCCGAAGTAAAGCGTGAAGCAAGCGTTGTGCAACAGCGCCACGGTTCACGAAAAAGCGGCTTGTCGCCCAGCGGTAAACGGGCGAGGCAGAAAAACGTCGATATAGAAAATCCGCAGCTCAAGTTGTTCTGATCAAATTTTAAGGGTCCGCCCATCATGCCGCGACCTAAAGCGAAATTGAAATAGTCGCTCAGTGAAAATGACCGCCAATATTGCTACCTCAAATCTGTCATCCCGGCGCTTCGAGGGGCTTAGGATAGACCGGCCAGTGATCCGAGCGGGTGTCCCATCTTGTCGCGGTCGGGCATAGCCAGAATGGGGCCCCCGCCTTCGCGAGGGCAGGTGCATGTTGATTTTGGAATCTCTACCGTTGATTGCCGAACCTATAAGTGGACGCAACATTGATACAAACGAATGCTTTATCCGATACGGAAACCGATCGAATTATTCAAATGGCGTGGGAGGATCGCACGCCATTCGACGCCATTGAAACGCAATTCGGTTTAAACGAGGCTGCGGTGATTGCGCTGATGCGAAAAAAATTGAAGCGCGGAAGTTTTGTGCTGTGGCGCAAACGAGTCACCGGGCGGCAAACCAAACACGCGGCGAGGCGATCAGAATCGGTGACGCGTTTCAAATGCATTGATCAGCGCGGCTAGCCGTCTTTGCTCGCTAGCCGGAGTATTCGCATGCAGGGCACAGGAAAATTAAATTGAACATCGCGGTTATTGGTGCAGGAATATCCGGACTGTCGTGCGCGACGGCGTTGCAGAATGCCGGCCATGTCGTGCAAGTGTTTGACAAAAGTCGCGGCGTTGGTGGGCGCATGAGCACACGTAAGGGCGATGGCTGGCGGGCTGATCATGGCGCGCCGTATTTCGAGGCGCACGATCGCCAGTTTCGCGCGGAGGTGTCGCGCTGGTGCGAGGCAGGTGCTGCCGCGCGTTGGCAGCCGCGGCTAAAGGTACTCAAGGGTGGCGTGTGGCAGGACGGCGATGTCCACGTCGACAAGTTTGTCGGCACGCCGGCAATGACGTCACCTGCGCGTTTGCTTGCGTCGACATTGAACGTCACGCTGGAAACAACGATCAAGACACTCGCGCGCCGCGCCGATGACAATTTTCGGTGGCACTTGCAGAGCGCTGAGCAGGGCTGGCTGGAGGCGCCCTTCGACGCCGCAGTGATCGCCATCCCGGCACCGCAAGCACTGATATTGCTGGATGACATCGGCCATCCATTCGGCGCGCAGGCGAGGGCGGTAACGATGCAAGGGCGCTGGACGCTGATGATGCAATTTGCCGAACCGATAGCGTTGGGCTGGGATGCGGCGGTGATTCATGACGGCTTGTTAAGCTGGGCCGCACGCGATAGCGCTAAACCGGGGCGGCTGGAAAGCGAGACCCGCGAGACCAGCGAGACGTGGGTGTTACACGCGAATGCTGAGTGGAGCGAAGCGAATATCGAGCGCCCCGCAACGGAAATCGCCGCAGCAATGATCGGCGCGTTTCTCGACATCGGTGGTGCGCAGCCGCTTAGCAGTAGTGCGCATCGCTGGCGCTACGCCGGATGTAAACATATCAGCACACCGCCCGCGTTATGGGATGACATGCACCGCTTAGGGCTGTGCGGCGATTGGCTCAATGGCGGGCAGGTGGAGGGCGCATGGCTAAGCGGATTGGCGCTTGCAAAACGTATTGCTGGCTGAGCCGGCCAACGGCTTTACTCAAAGTATCCTGAAAGGGAATTTATAAAAATCTGTCATACCGGCCCTTCGACGGTCTCAGGATAGACCGGGCAGTTGCCCGGGCCGGTATCCAAGTTTTGTAGCTTTTTGAATGTGCTGCCCAACTTGGACCCCGGTCGGAGCCTGCCCTCGAATGATTGAATCGGGGGCCGGTATGACAGCGATTTCTGGAAGTTCCCAAAAATAAAACTGCCCAACTGGCGCTGCGTTTCAGGCAAAAATGCTTGAAGACGCCCGTCGATGCTGGAGTTTGGCGAGTCGGCTAGTCCTTCGGCAACGGCCGCAGTACCTCGATTTGCCGCGAACGAATCTCCACATAGCCTTCTTCTTCGAGGTTATGCAGGATGCGGCTCACCATGTCGCGTGAGGCACCAACGCGGTCCGCGAGTTCTTGTTGCGACAGCCGTTCAGTGACTTTGCCAACGCCCTTGTGTTCGGGGGTGAGGCTGGTGAGCAGGTTGACCAGCCGTCCGTGAACGTCGAGCAGTGCCATCTGCTTCAAGCTCTCAACCGCCATGCGGGTTCGGCCGATCAATTTCGCGATGAGCTGCATGGCGAAGTCGGGGTTGGCCGCGATGTAGCGGCGCAGTTCGTCGTGGTTGATGATCGAGCAGGTGGTTTCCTCCATGGCCTGCACGGAAGCCGACCGGGTGCCGTGATCGAGCGCCATCTCGCCGATGGATTCACCGACGCCGTAAACGTTGTAAATGACTTCCTTGCCGTCGCTGTTGGATGAAAATACTTTCACGCGTCCGGACAGGATCACCAGCATCGTGTCGCCGCGATCGCCCTCGCGAATGAGTACATCTCCCTTGGTAAATGAAGTGGCCCGCCCGCGTTCCGCCAGATCACGCAGCAGTGAATCTTGTATCACCTGAAAATCAAGACTGCCGGGGCGCACGGGCACGGTCAGCTTTCTCTGAGACGATAGAGGCGCGACGTGCCGTAGTCCTTGGCCAAGGGCTCGACGCCAACCAAGTCGCACGTAAATTTGCTGGCGGATTGTGCGGCCAACACGGCAGCAAAGGGCTCGGTCACCAGAATCTGCCCCGGTACCACGATCGGCTCAATCCGCGCCGCGCGCGTGACGTGCGCGCCGTAGTGCGCCAGCCAGCGATTAACCGGATCAACCGCGATGAACACCGGCCCCGCGTGCAGGGCGATGCGAATGTGCGTATCGGCCGGCAAGCCCATCGCCGCCCAATCAACCACGCCGATACCGATCGACAACTCCCACGCGAAGCGCGATGCGTCCTCGGCGCTGCCAAACACCATATACAGGCCATCGCCGCGCGAACTCATCTCCAGCGGCTCGATATCGTGCGCTTTCAACACCTGCGGCACGAGGCCGAGGAAGCTGGTAAAAAATCCGGGTGCGTGTTCCTCGCGCAACTTACTGAAGCCCTTCACGTCGGCGAACAGCAGTGACCTGATGTGGCGCCCGCCGGCCAGCGGCTCGGGCCGGGCCGCCGCGTGTCGGCCTGCTGGCGCGCTTTCACCGGCAACTGCCGCATCCCGCAATGGCTTCAAATCGATCACCCGATGCCGGTGGCTGCGCGCGGTCCAGCCGGCCAGCGTAGCGAGGGTGCCGCCAGCGGCGCCCGCCTGCGACGGGTCGGCGACCACCAGCATGGTCGGCTCGACCGCGAGCGCTTGTGCACGCAACGATGCGAGGCCCTGAATCAGATCCGAGGCGTGTTCAAACAAGGTGTCGTCACCGAGGTAGAGGCCCTCGGTCGCGTAAGTAATTGAATTCGCGTTCGCCAACACCGCGTCGAAGCGCGCCACCCACTCAATGCCACCCGGTGCCACGCTTTGGGCCACGTAATCGGCGCGCTCAAACGGCAGCACGATGTTGACTTCCTGCCCGCGCGCCAGCAGCGCCTCGCAAAACAGAATGTCGCTGCCGTTGGCGGCTTGCGTGTAGGCCACCACCGGCAGCAGCGCGTCCACTTCCCGCCCGATCTGAGTGGCAGCGGCTGCTTCGATATGGGCGGGGAAGCGCGGCGCGGCGCGGGTCGGAGCGTCGATCATGTGGCCGCTGAAGGCCACCACATTCGGCCCGCGCACCACATCAAGCAGGCTGGCAGCGGCGGGGCGCACCGGCTGCAGCAAACGCAACTGGCGGCGCATGCTGGCGATATCGCCGTAGCGCGTTCCTGCCAATTCGCCGGCGCGCTGGTAGTGACGCCGCGCGCCGGGCTCGCCGCCGAGCAGCAATTGCGCTTCGCCGAGAGTAGCGTGTGTCCAATGGTCGGCGTCGGCCGACTCGCCAATTTCGGCCAGTACCGAACCAGCCTGCGCGAGCGCCGTCTTTTCATCACCGACCATTGCTGACATGGTCGCGGCATTGATGCGCGCATAAACGTTAGGTTTGAGCGCATCGGCGCGCTGATAGGCCTCGATGGAGCGCTGCGCCGCCAAGCGGCGGGCGGCGTCATCGCGCGCGCCGATGAATTCATCCTTGGCCAGACGGCCGGCGAGGCTCTCGAGATCGGCTTGGAACGCCACATCATCCATCGCCAGCGCCAGCAGCGAAGCGGTCAGGCTTTGGGCAACCTTGAGCGCGCCGACGCGTGCGGCGGCGAGGGCGGCCAGATGCGCGATGCGTGCCGTGATGGTGGCGACGCCGCCGTGCTCACGCAGCAGATGCTGGGCGAGTTCGAAGGCTTGATGGTTCTGGGAACCGTCAAGCAGCCCGCGAATGTCCTGTTCGTCCGTAGAGTAAGTGGCGCGGATAACGGCAGTCTTTCGATTGCGGGATGCTACACAGGAATGGCCCGCCAGAGTCAAGGCGAACCGGGCACGTTGTCACGGAGAGTCTAGCCGAAAGGCGCGGCGCGGCGGAGGTTGTGGGGTTGAACGGGTGACGGCTAGTGCGCGTGAGGGTTAAGCAACGCCAAGCGTAAAGCCCGTTGGGGGCAACAGTCCTTAAGCAACCATCGCTGGCGCGGTATTGGTCAACCGCTTCCAGTTGTTGACGGTCGCGTTATCCAAGGCGCCCGATTTGGCGGTGGCTGCAGCCGGGGCGAGGGTGGCTGTTTTGGCTGGGGCGCTGGTTGCCGTGGAGGATGGGGCAGGGGTGGCGGCGTTGCTCACGGAGGCGATGAACATGCCGGCGGCCACGGTGAGGGTAGCGATTGCGGCGGTGATAGCGTTGTTGCTGGTTTTGCTGGTGTTCATGGTGCTCTCCTCGGTTGATGACTCCACTTTAGGCAGGTGGGCCGGGAGAAAAAACTGAATATTCGACATTTCTTGAAAAATTGTTAAATCGTTGTTTTCAAGGGCGCGGCAACAGCAATCTGGATAGCTGGGTAGCTGTTAATCATTTGTTCCCGTGCAAGCGGGGTTTAATGGCTGCAAGCG
>Ga0209490_10004301_pt1 | contig 13171 bp, 11 predicted proteins | sample MAT06_FD_187209 | JGI IMG/M metagenome (GOLD analysis project Ga0209490, IMG submission 187209) | Freshwater microbial communities from Lake Fryxell liftoff mats and glacier meltwater in Antarctica - MAT-06 (SPAdes) (version 2) | ecosystem: Environmental > Aquatic > Freshwater > Ice > Liftoff...
ATAAAAAGCTGACTAATCGAGAACCCATGTCGCGATGAGCCAACGTTTCAATCATCATTTCGGTCTGCAAAATACGCGAAGATAACCCTTGCAGCAAAATCATTGACAGATCAGGATTATCTTTTAATGCCTTTTCTACCTGCTCAATCGGCACCGAGAGCAACTCCACAGGCGTGAATGCCACCGCATGATAGAAGCGATCGGAACGATGCCCTGTAATTAACGACAGCACCCCAAACACGCTGTTTTCTCTCAATAGGGCAACTGTAATTTCTTCGCCTGCTTCGTATACTCTAGAAAGTTTGACAGCGCCCTTAACCAGAAAGTAAACGCGCTCAGCAGGATCGCCTGGAAAAAAAATTGTTTTTCCCCGTTCAAACGATTCAACAACGGGTGGGAACATCCCACTTCCCATCTGACGAAATACCGATGCCAGTGGTTTATCTTGCGTCACAACCATATTCCCCTGCTCGGAGTCCTTACTATGCTAGCTAACCTATATTTGATGTGATGGGTTGGTGGTAATCACTCAACTCTGTAACTTAGAACACTTAAACTCACTCCCGAAGGTTTTTTTGTACCCCTTGTTACAAAGTTTAGCGATCGCTGCCGAGGTGCAACAGGCTGAAATCACTCATCTATCGCTTTCTTAAACATCGTAAAGAGCCTAGAAAGTACCAGTATCTTAACCGTAGCCTAGCAAAGTGAACAAAATTTATTGCAAGAATAATTACTGAGACCAGTTGAAACTACTTTTTGAAGCTGATTTAGAACCCTTGAACTAGCTTAGCTTGCTATCTTTATAGCTCATATTTCAGTATCCTCATAGGTGCCCTCAAAGTATTGACTGCCATGCTTGATTTGACTGGAAAAAACGCCCTTGTGACCGGAATCGCCAACAATCGTTCGATCGCCTGGGGCATTGCCCAACAGCTTCATAAAGCCGGAGCAAACATTGGTATTTCCTATTTGCCTGATGAAAAAGGGAAGATGGAAAAAAAGGTGGCTGAGTTGGTAGAACCGCTTAATCCCAGCGTATTTGTTCCACTCAACGTTCAAGACGATGCCCAAATTCAAGCTGCTTTTGAAACCGTAAGCGATAAGTGGGGCAAAATCGATATTTTGATTCATTGTCTGGCGTTTGCCCACCGAGATGACCTGACTGGGGGCTTTGTGGAAACCTCGCGTGCAGGGTTTGCCACCGCCTTAGATATCAGCACCTATTCTTTAGTCAAACTCTGTGGTGCCGCAAAACCGTTGATGACTCAAGGCGGCAGTATTGTGACGCTCACCTATTTGGGCGGGGTGCGGGTGATCCCCAACTACAACGTTATGGGTATTGCCAAAGCGGGCTTGGAAATGAGCGTCCGGTATTTGGCGGCAGAACTAGGTCCCCAAAATATTCGAGTCAATGGCATTTCTGCGGGACCCATTCGCACACTGGCATCTTCTGCCGTGGGTGGCATTTTGGATATGATTCATCATGTGGAAGCGGTAGCACCCTTACGTCGCACAGTCACCCAAACAGAAGTAGGAAACACCGCCGCCTTTTTATGCAGCGACCTATCGAGCGGAATGACAGGACAAATTCTTTATGTCGATGCCGGCTATGAAATTTTGGGCATGGCTTAGGTTAAAAGTCCTGATTTGCAACGCCATTTATGGGTTTAAACACGATTAAATCAAGGGCGATCGCCCCCGCTGAATCCCTCATTAAACTCCACAGGATGGCGAGATGCGATACCCTTATCTAGAAACCGCACCTTCCACAAAATAGCCTCCATGAGCCAGACCCTCGACATCAGCCATCTCAATTCCTCTCAGCGTCGTGCCGTAGAACATTACTGCGGACCGCTGTTGGTAGTAGCAGGCGCGGGTTCTGGCAAAACGCGGGCGCTCACCTACCGGATTGCGAACCTAGTCTTAAATCATAAAGTCGATCCCGAAAACATCTTGGCGGTCACCTTCACCAACAAAGCCGCCCGCGAAATGAAAGAGCGGATCGAAAAGCTGTTTGCCGATCAAAAAGCTCGCAGCGATTTCGGCAAGCCATTGGATGCGCTGTCACCCAGCGAACAAACCCGGCTCAAATCTCAAGTTTATAAAACGATTACTAAAGAACTTTGGATTGGCACATTTCATGCGCTTTGTGCCCGAATTTTACGGCTTGACATTGAAAAATATCAAGACAGTAGTGGGCGCAAATGGACACGCAATTTTTCTATTTTTGACGAGTCGGATGCTCAAAGTTTAGTCAAAGAGATTGTCACCCAAAAACTCAACTTAGACGACAAAAAGTTCGATCCGAAATCAGTTCGCTATGCCATTAGTAACGCCAAAAATAAGAGTCTCTCGCCCCAAGACTTAGAAAAAGATCAGTCTAATTTTCGGGGGAGAGTGATTGCCAATGTTTACAGCATGTATCAAGACACGCTGTCGGCAAACAATGCGCTGGATTTTGATGATCTGATTCTTACGCCAGTCCAGTTGTTGAAACAAAATGAGCAAGTTCGCGCCTATTGGCACAAGCGGTTTCGCCATGTCTTGGTGGATGAATATCAAGACACGAATCGGACGCAGTACGATCTCATTAGTTTGCTTGTAACGAATGGTTCAGACTCTAACGCATTTAGTGACTGGGACTATCGTTCGGTGTTTGTGGTGGGTGATGCGGATCAATCTATTTATTCGTTTCGGGCGGCGGATTTTACAATTTTGATGGGTTTTCAGGATGATTTTGGCGATCGCCTGCAAGACGACGATACGCGCACGATGGTGAAGCTGGAGGAAAACTATCGCTCTACTCGAAACATTTTAGAAGTCGCCAACCAACTGATCGACAACAACACTGAACGCATTGATAAAGTTCTGAAGCCAACGCGGGGCGAGGGTGAACCGATCTTTTTGTATCGAGCCGATGATGAAACCTCAGAAGCAGAATTTGTCAGCAATCAAATTCGTCAGTTAGAAGCCAAGCATCCCGAACTGCATCATGGCAAGTTTGCGATTTTGTACCGCACCAATGCCCAATCGCGCGCGATGGAAGAATCGCTCGTGAAATTGCAAATTCCCTACAAAGTTGTGGGCGGCTTACGCTTCTACGATCGCAAAGAGATTAAGGACGTGTTGGGATATCTCAGGGCGATCGCCAACCCCTTTGATACGCTTAGCCTACTGCGGGTGATCAACACACCTCGTCGTGGCATTGGCAAAACCACGATCGATTCGTTGGTCAAAGCTTCCCAGGAATTGAGTTTGCCACTTTGGGAAATTCTATCAGACGAAACTTCGGTCAAATCTTTATCCGGGCGATCGTCTAAGGGAGTCCTTCATTTTGCTCAAATTATTCAGAAATGGCGACAGGAATTAGACTCGCGCTCCGCGACCGAGATTGTTCAGGGAGTGCTTGAGGACTCTGGATACTTAGACGATCTGAAAGCGCAAGCAACCGATGAAGCCACTGAGCGTCTGGGAAACGTGCAGGAACTTTATAATGCCGTGCTGCAATTTGAGGAAGACAATGAAGATCCAAGCCTACTTGGATTTTTAGCCAGTGCATCCTTATCTTCCGACCTAGATAATTTAGGCGAAGAAGATCAAAAAGTGTCGTTAATGACGCTGCATTCTTCTAAAGGGCTAGAGTTTCCAGTGGTATTTTTGGTCGGCTTGGAGCAAGGTTTATTTCCGAACTACCGTTCGATGGAAGACCCCGCTGCACTGGAAGAAGAGCGGCGACTCTGCTATGTGGGGATCACCCGCGCCCAAGAGCGGCTATTTATTTCCTACGCACGAGAACGCCGCTTGTATGGCTCCCGTGAACCTGCTAGTCCATCGCTGTTTTTGGCGGAGCTACCTAGAGAATTGCTCAATTCTAATGTTGCAGCGGCGATTCCCAGTAAATGGACGAAGCCGATTTCTGAAATTCGTCGCAACAAAAGCGAGTCGCGCAATATGCCCAATAGCCACGCCAATGATTGGACTGTGGGCGATCGCCTGATTCATAAAGCTTTTGGCGAAGGCGAAGTCACCCGCATCTTTGGTGCAGGCAACAAAATTTGTTTGGCGGTAAAGTTTCCAGGGTTGGGACAAAAAATTATTGATCCCAAAATGACTCCAATTCGGCGAGAAGATTAGTCACCACTTTGAGTGAGCCAGTTGACGCTGGGCGTAGTACCGAAGCGCGATCGCCAATCCCAGCAAAAACAAGAAGCCCATTATCCCCACTAAAGGATTGCGGTTAATGCCTGTGACCCAAGCAGGTACGCGATCGGTATATTGAGCAAGCTGACCCACTTCGATTAAATAGTTGCCCCAAACCAGCCCCGCATGAAGACCCATCGGCAACCCCAACCGACCCCGCAGCCGTTTGAGACCCCGGTAATCTTTTCCCGATGGTTCATAGCTTGCTCGTTTTGCCCAGACAAGGGCAATCCCCAAACAGAGCAAAGATGGAAATGCCCATAGGTTGAAATGAATCGCTGCAAATATGATCGCGTTAAACCAAAGGCATCCCAAAGGCGTGTAGTCGCGCTGAAGTTCATCAAACAGCCAGCCGCGAAATAATAGTTCTTCGGCAGACGCGATCGCCAACGCTACAATCAATCCTTCCAGCAAAATTCTTGGAAACAGAGCAGAGGGCGACTGCCATTCTATAAAACCTAGCAGGGTTTCCACGCCAAACAACAGCCATAAGCTGGAGAAGCCAACGCTTAGGCCTCTGACAAGCTCTAAGCCAATCCGTGGGGAGAACTCTAACCCATACTGCCAAAAGACGCGAGGCTCTCGGTGAACGTATGTTCCCCAAATTTTGGCTAACCCAATAAAAATTAGATACAAAACGATGAGCGTCAGGATGCTAGCAAGATTTTGATCGGCAATCAGAAACCGTCCTGCGATCGCGAAAGGTGCCCACACAAACAGCAGAGCACTCATAAAAATTGCTACCCTTGCAGGTGCAGGATAGCGGCTGATTTTAGATAGAAAAGCCTTCAATCCAACATCCTGATTATTCGTCTGGTTCAATGGTGCTGATTAAACCATGCATCTTTAAAGTTTCACAGTAAAATTCAGCATGTTCCTGTTCACAAGTAATTACCAATGCCAGTCCATTGGTATGAGCCTCCATCATAATATCGACGGCTTGAGGCTGCGTCAGGTTTGGAACTGTGGTGACTAAAACCTGTACAACATGCTCCATAGAGTTGAAATCATCATTGTGCAGCAAGACCCGGTAGCGAGGGGCAAGCTTACGCACTGTTGAAGGTTTGGCAAGAGTTTCGACCGCCACGACTTTAATCCTTTAAACTAACTATCTCAGACTAACGAAAAGTCACCAATTTTAGATCATTTAACCAGAAGCATCTTGCAGAAATAGAGTTTAACCATGCTTGCAGGGTGGTTACATTACTTAACCTTATTTACCTGATGGGCAACTAAAGTTAGCCCTCATCCCCCAGCCCCTTCTCCCAAGTATGGAGAAGGGGAGCAAGAATAAGTCAAAGTCCCTCTCCCGCTCTGGGAGAGGGATGTAGAGTGAGGGCAATCGGGAAAGTCGCACATCGCGTTTAACCTTATTTATAACTCAATTTAAATAGAAGATCTCCACAGAAGTCTCAATGCAGTCAGAGTTTAACCCATGCAAATTCTAAGATAATTCTTCCTTCTTTCAGATTTAGCTTAATAACCACCGTTGATTACGGGTGGCTTGCCCTAAAATCTTAGATAGATGGGCATTGGGCTGTATTAACTGTTTATTAACCACTTCGCAAAGTAAGATTATGGAGAATTTTTGGAATACCGTCTCTAAATATCCAGTTTTTGTCGCTGGAACTATTCTGGGCGTGTTTCTGAATGCCGTGAAGCCGCTCGCACCGTTTCTCAAAAATCCTGTAACGGCGATCGCGTTGGGTGGTGTAGCCGTTGGCGGTTTTGCCTTTGTTGCGTTTACCCTGCGTGCCATGTTGGGATTGCAGCAATTGTAGATTAATCGCATCTTGGTTTCACAGACATTCATTCAAAGGGAGAGTTGAACGATGGCTACAGATCGGCGCGTTGCCCGTGTTTCAGAATTGATTCGGCGGGAAGTTAGCCAAATGCTGCTGACGGATATCAAAGACGATCGCGTGGGTGCTGGCATGGTTAGCGTCACCGATGTCATCGTTGCAGGAGATCTGCAACACGCCAAAATTTATGTCAGCGTTTATGGTGATTCCGCCGCGAAGGCTGAAACGATGGAAGGACTAAAAGCGGCTACAGGCTTTGTTCGCAGTGAATTGGGGCAGCGAATTAGCCTCCGTCGGACTCCAGAAGTTACTTTCCTGGAAGATGTTGGGCTAGAGCGGGGCGATCGCGTTCTCACCTTGCTCAATCAACTCAGCCAAGAGCGTCCACCCGACGATATTGAAGGGAAGGAAACCACCCCAACCCAGCTCGCTGCCGAAACTGACGATGAAGCTCAAAGCAACTTATATGAGGACGACGAGGAAGACGAATTTGAGGACGAGGAAGATGAATTTGAGGACAAGGAACTTGCAGACAGTCAACCAGCCATAAAACCATAGCAGCGTATTCTGACTTCCCTGTTCCCTGTTCCCTGCTCCTTTATGCCTTCTTTCCTTCCTCAGCTCGACTCGCTTTCCTTGGCTGCTCAAGTTGCTCAAATGGTTGTGGTACGTGCCTCTGGATACTTGTTCGATCATCAAATTCGCTATCCTGCTTGGGAACCACCCGCAAAAATCCTGGAATCTTGGGTTGCTGATTTAGGCGTGGGCGGCGTGATTTTGCTGGGGGGAAGTGCGGCAGAAGTAGCGCTGCGAACTCAGCAGTTGCAGGATTGGGCAAAGGTGCCCTTGTTAATCGCGGCAGATGTGGAAGAAGGGGTTGGGCAACGGTTTGCTGGGGCAACTTGGTTTCCGCCCCCGATGGCGATCGCGGCAATTTACCAGCACAATCCTGATCTGGCAAAACAGTATGCTGAGCGAATGGCAGCCATCACCGCTCAAGAAGCCCAAGCGATCGGGCTTAATTGGGTGCTGGCTCCACTGGTGGATGTCAACAATAACCCTGAGAATCCCGTGATCAATGTGCGGGCATTTGGCGAAACTGTGGAAACAGTAAGTCAACTGGCAACAGCATTTATTCGAGGCGCAAAACCCTATCCAGTGCTGACGGCGGCTAAGCACTTTCCCGGTCACGGCGATACGAATGTTGATTCTCACTTAGAGCTTCCCGTGATTCCCCACAATCTTGAGCGGTTGCGGGCCATCGAACTGCCACCCTTTCAAGCCGCGATCGCGGCAGGTGTCGATTCCGTCATGAGCGCCCATTTGCAAATTCCAGCCCTCGATCCGATTTATCCCGCTACTCTGTCTCACCGAATTTTGACTCAAGAGTTACGCCAAAACCTTGGGTTTGAGGGCTTGATCGTTACGGATGCACTGGTGATGGGCGCGATCGCCAACGGGTACGGTGCCAACGAAGCCGCCGTGCTTGCTGTCGAAGCGGGAGCCGATATTTTGCTAATGCCCGTTGATCCAGCGGGCGCAATTCAGGCAGTGTGTAGCGCAGTGGAAGCAGGGCGAATTCCGCCTGAACGAATTCGAGAGTCTGTGGAGCGGATTTGGACGGCAAAACAAAAGGCGTGTGCGCCTCCCTTAAAGGAAACTACGTCCCACGCGTGGGAGTCGATTCAGCCCAGTGTGCAAGCCAAAGAGTTAGTGGCGCAGTTAGCCCAACCCACCGCGATCGCTCTAGTTGATGCCATTTTGCAAGACTCGCAGAGAGTTCATACACCCTGTCTATCACGCTTAGCTAACCAATCCTTACAAGACAATCGAAATTTAGTTATTTTAGACGATGCTTTAGAGCGCGACCTCGTTGGAAACTACACGCCAGCAGTGACCATTCCTGCCAGCAAAGGCTATCAGTTGCAACTAATCGATTCCCATACGCCCATTGATGCGCTGAATCGATCCAGCGTTCCACAACAGCCAACTTTGCTGCAACTTTTCATTCGAGGCAACCCGTTTCGCGGTAGTGCCGGACTCAACCAAACTGCCCAAAAATGGCTGAATTTTCTGCGGGATACCGAGCAACTGCAAGCCTTAGTCATTTACGGCAGCCCATATATTTTTGATCAATATGTGCCCAGCTTGCCGCCCAATGTTCCCTACGTGTTTAGCTATGGGCAAATGCCTCAAGCTCAGGCGATCGCCCTCGAAGCCTTATTTTCGATGGTATAGAAATCATCAGCATCGAAATAGGTCATTCTTTCCGCTAGGATAAAAACTCAAAGCGTAATTAAATTGGCAGCATGGGCAATACTTTCGGTCATTTATTTCGAGTTACGACCTTTGGCGAGTCCCATGGGGGCGGCGTGGGCGTTGTAGTGGATGGGTGCCCACCGCGTTTGAAGATTTCAACCGAAGAAATTCAGTTTGAACTCGATCGCCGTCGCCCCGGTCAAAGCAAGATCACCACGCCCCGCAAAGAAGCCGACCGCTGCGAAATTTTGTCCGGCATGTTTGAAGGTCAAACCACTGGCACACCCATTTCGATTCTGGTGCGAAATCAAGACCAGCGATCGCAGGATTATGATGAAATGGCGGTAAAGTATCGCCCTTCTCATGCCGATGCCACCTATGATGCCAAGTATGGCATTCGCAACTATCAGGGTGGCGGGCGTTCTTCTGCACGAGAAACGATTGGGCGGGTGGCGGCTGGGGCGATCGCCAAAGCGATTCTGCGCCAAGTTGCCGGAGTAGAAATTATTGGCTATGTGAAGCGGATTAAAGATTTGGAAGGGGCAATCAACCCAGAAACCGTCAGCTTAGAGCAAGTAGAAAGCAACATTGTTCGATGTCCCGATGGCGAAGCGGCAGAACGGATGATTGAGCTAGTCGAGCGTTTTCGAGATCAAGGGGATTCTTTGGGCGGTGTCGTTGAGTGTGTGGCGCGGCATGTGCCTAAAGGTTTAGGAATGCCAGTGTTTGATAAGTTAGAAGCAGATCTGGCAAAAGCGGTGATGTCTTTACCAGCGACCAAAGGCTTTGAAATAGGTTCTGGCTTTGCTGGCACGCTGATGGCTGGCAGCGAACACAACGACGAATTTTATACCGACGATCGCGGCAATATTCGCACTGTGACAAATCGTTCAGGCGGGGTGCAGGGCGGCATTTCCAATGGTGAAATGATCCAGATTCGGGTTGCCTTCAAACCCACCGCCACGATTCGTAAGGAACAAAAAACCGTGACGCGAACCGGAGAAGAAGTAACCTTGGCGGCTAAAGGGCGACATGATCCTTGTGTATTACCTCGCGCGGTGCCCATGGTGGAAGCGATGGTTGCGTTGGTACTCTGTGACCATTTGTTGCGTCAACGAGGGCAATGCGGCATTGTGTAATGTCACAAAAGGCGTTGAATAAATATGCATCTGTAAAGTTCGGTCGGTAAGTTCGCACGATCGCTTAAAATTGCCAGGTCGTTGACGAGATCCATCAGCATGAGTTGGTCAGGGCTACTTAAAGCGTTTAGTGGTTTTTTGGTGGCGATCGCATTGATAGTGGGCGGTGGAACTTTTGCTGCTCAGTATTTAATTACTCAATTTACGACCCCACCTCCCAAACCGATGTTTGCAAATGACAAACCAGTGCCCAAGCCTCAGTCAGCGGCGATCGCCCCTAAACCCCAGCCTCCACAACCTAAGCCCACTTCAAGCCCAACTCCCTCCCCCAAACCCAGTGGAGCAGGCTACCAGGCTAGAATCACCCTATCTGAGGGTTTAAATGTACGCTCCAATCCTACGGTGGATGCTGACCGGGTGGGAGGCGTTGACTTTGATGAAGAAATAACGGTTTTGGAAGAATCACCTGACCAAAAATGGCAGCGGGTACAGGTGAAAACTAGCAATGTAGAAGGTTGGATTAAATCTGGGTATACCGAACGGATTAATTGAGCCAAGGGAAAAGCCCCAAGCGATCGCTTGAGGCTTTTGGTCTAGAAAAAGTGTTTCTACAATACTTTCATTGGCTGTAACCTAATTCTTTAGGAAAAGAGTACGTAACAGCCCATTAAAGGTATTTTTCTAAAGTCGTTGCGAGAGTGGTTTTAGGAACTGCTCCTACTACCATATCTACCCGCTGTCCACCCTTGAAAATCATCAAAGTAGGAATACTGCGAATACCATACTGGCTTGCGACAGTCGGGTTCTCATCAGTATTTAACTTGACAACCTTAATTTGTCCCTCGTATTGAGCAGAAATCTCATCTACAATCGGTGCTACCATTCGACACGGACCACACCAGGGAGCCCAAAAATCAACCAAAACCGGAACTTCGCTTTCAAGAACTTCTTGTTTAAACGTAGAATCCGTAACTTGTGCGGCGGATGACATGCTCAAAAATCCTTGCCTAAACATGTTTCAAACATCCTACCATAGCCAGAAGAACCCCTTTTCAAACAAATACATCAATATATGAACATAATTGTAGGAAAAAGCTTCTAAGTGCGACTCTTTCCCTACTCTTTAAAATAAGGAACCGCCTGAACAGTGTTCAGGCGGAGTGTGGTGTGAGGAGTGAACGGAAACTTGCGTCTCCGCTCTCTTTATTGTAAGCGACCCAAATCGTTTTTCCAGAGGTTGTAAAAAAGACCGAATAAAGTTTTAAGAATTAAGTTCTGGAAGCCAACTTACTCTAGTCTTTTGCTTTTTTCTCTACTTCCCCATCCCTAACTGCTGCGCTTTTTGATAAACTTTGCCCTCAGTCAGCAAAGAGGGGGCAATCACCACTTCAACCTGTTGCATTTCCTTGATGTCTTTTGCACCCAGAGTACCCATGCTGGTTTTTAGCGCACCTAGAAGATTGTGGGTGCCGTCATCTAACTGAGCTGGTCCTCGCAGGATTTGTTCTACGGTGCCTGTGCTACCCACCTTGATGCGGGTACCGCGTGGCAGAATCGGGCTGGGAGTTGCCATGCCCCAGTGATAACCACGACCTGGTGCTTCTTTAGCTCTGGCAAAGGGCGACCCAATCATCACACCATCCGCACCACAGGCGATACATTTACAAATATCGCCGCCTGTAATCAAACCGCCATCGGCAATAATTGGCACATAGTTGCCCGTATCGCGGTGGTAATCCTCACGCGCTGCTGCACAGTCTGCGATCGCAGTGGCTTGGGGCACACCCACTCCTAGCACTCCCCGTGATGTGCAGGCGGCACCCGGTCCAATTCCCACCAGTACTGCCGCTGCTCCAGCTTTCATCAGGTTTAGCGCCACCTCGTAGGTCACACAGTTGCCCAAAATTACTGGAATTGGCATTTCTAGGCAGAAGTTTGCTAGATCTAGGGGTGTTACTGCCTCTGGCGAGAGATGGGCAGTCGAAACTACGGTCGCCTGAATGAAAAATAGATCCGCTCCCGCTTTCGCAACCGTTTCACCATATTTTGTTGCCCCAATCGGAGTCGCACTCACCGCCGCAATTCCATCCTGCTGCTTAATCTCCTGAATCCGTTGGGTAATTAATTCCGCTTTGACCGGTTCTGCATACAACTCCTGCATCAGAGTGACAAAGCCGTCATTGCCTACGGATGCAATGCGATCGAGAATAGGATTTGGATCAGCATATCGAGTTTGAATGCCTTCCAGATTTAGCACTCCTAAAGCACCTAGCTGAGATAAACGCACTGCCATGTCAACGTCTATCACCCCATCCATGGCGCTGGCGATGATAGGGATTTCTCGCTCAATGCCGCCAATCGTCCAGCGGGTGTCTGCTAAAACCGGATCGAGGGTTCGCAAGCCCGGAACGAGCGCAATTTCATCAATGCCATATGCTCTACGGGCGGTTTTGCCCCTGCCAATTTGAATGTCCACGCTCTTTGCCCAAACCTATTTAAGCTAGATTACCAAATTTCTAAGTTTGAGTGTTGCAAAGTGCTTGCTCAAGTTAGTCTTAAACGGGACTTACGCAAATCAACCGAGATTTGTCCCCAATCATCAATACTAGGGACGCTAGAGATCAAAGTCCCCCAGTATTGAGGGATTTGGGGGGCAGGTGCTCAAGTTAGTCTTAAAGAATCGGTGTAGCTACAGGAAGTTCCCGATAGTCTGCTACGATTTGCCGAAACTCGTCGCCTTCTATGGTTTCTTTATCGAGTAATACTTCCACTAATCGATCCACTAAGGAACGATTGTCTCGAATAATCCGACGGGCTTTTTGATAGCAGTCCAACGCGATCGCGCGCACTTGGCGATCGATTTGAGTAGAAACTTCCTCAGAATATTCTTGGCGTGGCATCATGCTTCGCCCTAGAAAGACTTCGCCGCCCGGACTTTCTAAAGCAACTAGACCCATATCAGACATCCCGTAGCGGGTGACCATTTCTCTGGCTAGATCAGCCACGGCTTTAATGTCCCCACTGGCTCCAGCGGTCACTTCTGCTGAACCGAAGACCTCTTCTTCCGAGGCACGTCCACCCAAGGCAATGGTGATGCGATCGGTCATCCACGATCGCGTATACAATCCACTGTCGATCATTTCTTCGTTAAACGACTGTTGGGCAAAGCCACCCACGCCACCCGATCGCGGAATAATCGTCACTTTATTCAATGGATCAGAGTTTTTTAGCAGAGTCATCAGCAGGGCATGACCGACTTCGTGGTAAGCGATCAAGCGTTTTTTCTTGCTGTCCAGTAAAGGAGTCAGCGTTAGCCCAATGGTTACCCGATCGATCGCGTCGTCCACTTCCAGCATAGAAACTGCTTCTTTATGGCGACGGGCGGTCAGAATTGCTGCTTCATTCAGTAAATTGGCAAGATCTGCGCCTGAAAAACCGGGAGTGCGACGGGCGATCGCTTCCAGCGAAATATCTGGCTCCAGTTTTTTATCACGAGCATGAACTTCTAAAATGCCAAGCCGACCGCTGTAGGCAGGCAAATCTACGGAAATTTGGCGGTCAAAGCGTCCGGGTCGCAGCAGTGCCGTATCAAGTACGTCGGGTCGGTTGGTTGCCGCAATGATAATAATCCCAGTGTTGCCTTCAAAGCCATCCATTTCGGTGAGCAACTGGTTGAGGGTTTGCTCGCGCTCGTCGTTACCGCCACCAATGCCCGTTCCACGTTGCCGTCCCACGGCATCAATTTCATCAATAAAAATAATGCAGGGCGCG
>Ga0209490_10004303_pt1 | contig 13168 bp, 11 predicted proteins | sample MAT06_FD_187209 | JGI IMG/M metagenome (GOLD analysis project Ga0209490, IMG submission 187209) | Freshwater microbial communities from Lake Fryxell liftoff mats and glacier meltwater in Antarctica - MAT-06 (SPAdes) (version 2) | ecosystem: Environmental > Aquatic > Freshwater > Ice > Liftoff...
GGGCGGCAGACTCGAGGGCGACTTCGGCGCTGAACGCTGAACAGGCTTGCAGCCAATGGCCTGTATTCTCTGACAGCATGGGCAGCACCTACTCCTCCCCGTCAGGGTCTTATGAGGATGGGTGATGTGATGTTGAGGATAACACGGGCGGCGCGTGGGCGTCAATCCCCCGCGATTGGGGGATGTGATTACGGAACCCAGCCCAAGAACTGTTGGTCAGCATCTGTCAGTGGCAATGAATAGATGGCCGCCTCTTGCGTATCCATCACGACCAAGACATGCCGTGCGTCTTCAAAATAGCCGACATAGCGTTCATCCGGCGACCAAAAGGTTTGGATGAAATTACTTTCAGGGCGTTGGTTATCGCAAATTGCCGTGATAAAACCGAGTAGCTAAGGTTCATTAGATGGGTTGAGCGAGAACGCTCGGACAATTCCTCCCTCAATGCTAAGCGATTGATACTCCCCCGTTTCCATATTCAAAAACTTGTACAGATTGGCTTGAGAATCCGCTTCAAACAACACGATATCCCCGTAAACGAATAGCGGATACCCCGCATTGGATGTCGCGCAATACGTGATGAGCGTATCTGTCGGGATGTGATAAGCAAACAAGATGTGCGGGTTCACATACGGCTCTGTATTGCCCAAAAATGCGATATAGTCCCCAACAACCGTACCAGACATTATCTGAGTTATCTTAGGGTCTATAGTTGTAAATTGATTAGAAATATCAATATGTAGTGTCGCCATCCCATCTGTCGAAATACTGTAGAGTTGACTACTAGAGTCCTTGTTAATCGATGATACCCAAACGATGGAATCCGACTGGTTTCCCCATACCGATTTAACATAACCATCGTTGGTATAAAGTGTTTCCCATAGTACGGTTTGGGTGGTCAGATCATGTAGACGGAGTTTAATCTGGTTAATCACACGCTCAACCACCAGTGCATAACGCCCATCTGGAGAAATACTAGATGATTTCATTTGCAAGGTGTTGAGTGGATTCATTCGAAAAGGGAGAATTTGAGGTGTTTCTAGCTGGATATTGTCGCCAAAGAGTTGACCCCACGCCCAATAAGTTTGATTCGCTAAATCCCGCCCCACCGCGATAAATCTATCAGGCTGATAAGAGGGGTACAGAGCAAACCAGCGCATATCCAATTGTTCTACCCCGTCAATAGATACTGGCGCTCCATCTAAACGAACAGCGGATAAAAACTGTACCGTCGCATTGTTTGACCCTTCCTCTAATTGATAGAGGTAAATTAGTGTATCTGACGAAAGCGCGATGCTTGATGTCATATAGCCTGTGGTTAACCAAGTCTTTGCTTCTGGAACAATATTCCTACTTTCTTGTGGGGATAAAGCAGAAAGCGTCGATGAGTCCATGATATTAAGAGTCGGGTTAACTTCCAAAACTTGCGTCGCTTCATTATGACATCTTTGAATGATTTGCTGCGCGAATGACTTCGGCGAAGAGTAGGTGATGAATAGTAATAGCAAGATTAGGCTGGAAAATTTCATGTCATGTACTCCTATGGGGTGAGGGTCGGGGTAGCACATTGGGCTAAATCACCGTTTTTCATCTGGTAATCTTGGTGATAGGTGTATATTTCAAATACCACACCAGCGTTACGCAAATAGACCTGATTACAAGGATTCATTCCTTCTGTGGGTCTTGTTGTAGATGTGTTGCGATTGAACCATTGCCACGGTCTGTTATTACTAATTCCACTTTGCCAAGTTGTATCGATCGGATTTAATGCAAAATCCACTGATTCATGGAAATCAGAATCCTCAAGCTGATTAATGCGTAAATAACTATCTGTTAGTGCATCTAAAGTATCTTGGAATCCTGTTCCTCCTGATGATATCCTCCACGGTTGATAACCTGACATAAACCATAATTTTTCGGTTAATGTGCATCCGTCTTGGCCGCAAAACTGGAAATAGTTTCTCGAATTGCCTTCCAATGCTGCCGACTTTAGTTGGATGTTAGTTGTTTGACTGATAAAACTTTCATACGCCCACCATTCTTTGTCAATAGTTATTGCTATTATTTCGTCAATTTGCAATTCAATACCAAGTTGTGCATTTAAAGCTTGATAAATTGGATATACATTGTCCAAAATCTCGTCTTTGCAATACTCAAGCACTGATGTTGGGATAGTAGCATATAGGCAATAAACGCCGGGATTTATTTCGTAACTTGGCGTCGTAACTTCCGATGCTGATGGCAGATTATTACAATCACCAGAAACAACGAGATGTGTCCCTAGTGTTGAAAACCAATGCCTAACGCCGCCCGCAAAGAACATATACCAGCCGTTTTCTTCCGCTGACATGATTAAGCGTTGTCCCGGAAAGAGAACCCCAATGATTGATCCTTGAGGGACATCTCTAACATTCACTCTATCCACGGTACTTTGAGGGGATAATTGAATTTCCACCACACAATCTAATAATACGATCGGGCTTGGAGTTGATGTTGGGGTAGCCGTCAGGACATTACAGGTCTCTGAACGGGGTTCGGCCTGCGGCGCGCTTTCGGGGCAGACTCCCGTACAAACCGGGGTCGGCGTGAATTGCTGACAGGTGACGCTGGTCGCCGAAGGCGTTGCCGTCGGTGTGACCGGCGTCGGCGTCTGCCCGCAGATGGGGACAGTCATTGGGAGGGGCATTTCTGGCGTAGACATACGCGTTTCGCCACCCCCCGACGGGCATCCAACGCCATTACAGGCAGTCGGTTCTAGGGTTGGCTCAAAGCACAAGGTCGGCACTGGGGTAAACGTCTGGGTCGCGGTGGGTGTGCGAGTCGGAGTCTGGGTTGGCGTCGGGACAAGTGTATTAGACGGGATGGGCGTGGGCGAAATCGCTGGCGTGAAAGTCGGCGTTTGCCCGCAGATGGGGACGGTCATTGGGAGGGACATTTCTGGCGTAGACATACGGGCTTCGCCACCCCCCGACTGGCATCCAGCGCCATTACAGACCGTCGGTTCTAGGGTTGGTTCAAAGCACAGAGTCGGCGCTGACGTGAAGGTCTGGGTTGCGGTGGGGGTGCGACTCGGAGTCCGGGTGTTGGTTGGGGGTAGTGTGGGCGGAAGTGGCGTAAATGTGAGTGTAACTGTAGGGATCAACGTATTCCGCGGAGTATAAGTTTGTGTCGGCGTAAATGTTCTTACCGGCGTGCAGGTCACAAAACGCTCACCGCAGTGATTGCTTTCGGGGGTATTGGTCGGTGTCCGCGTAGAAGTATTAGTAGGAGGGTTTGGGGGCGTGACGGTTGGTGGTCTAGGACTAGGTGTTCGTGTGAGAGTCCGTGTAGGCGTTTTAGTCGGCGGCTTTGGCGTGGCTGGACATAGCCGTGGGCAATCAACATCAGGGCTAATCACGGTGGTAAAAGTTTGTTGCGCCATTCTAACCGATGTGGTTCCCGGCACGCGCAATTCCCATGTGAAACTCGCGCCGTATTTTAGCGGCTTCCAATCCGACTCCGCCGAATCGAAAATGCAATACCCATCCACGCAGACATTTTTTGCTTTAAGCGTGATTTTGCGTCTAACTTCTCCATTTCGGCGAATGATGAGGCGATAGCGTTTCACACCGATTTGCTCTATCCAAACGAAAACGGGATGAGTCGGGACATCCAGCGCCGCTGGCAATGGGCTGACCAAAACCCCTATCTCTTCTGACCCTTCTGATGTAGCGCCGATTCCGCGGAAAATCTCTGTCGAAATTTGTGACGGCGTTGGGGATGCCGAATTAAGCGAGGAAATTACCCCCCCCCAGTAATATTAGCGATAAAAATGTAATAATAGCGGTTTGAAAGCGCATAAAGCCACGTTTTTCAGTCATCTAATCCGTAATATCATAACCATACCGTAAATTTTAGAGGTTTGTCAAGCGATTGTCAGATAGGTTTTACGTTGCTCTTTTTTAGCCTCTGACCGTTGTAAGCCTTCACTAATGGGCGTATCATCCTTCGCGTTCAAGGTGATAAGGTAGGTTTCTACATGGGAATGGAATTTGCGGTTTTCAGCGTCGTATTCTTGCTGGCATTGGGCGCGTATTGGTCGATGATTATTTTCCCTAAGCAGCGCGAATTCAGCAAACGGCAGTCGTTCGTCCGCACCTTGAACGAGGGAGATGAGGTGATTACGGCGGGCGGCCTGATCGGGCGCGTCCTCGAAATCCGCGGCTTAGAGGGGATTGCAATCCTCGAAATCGCGCCGGGGGTGACGGTTCGGGCGATTACGGCCTCTCTGTTAGACCCTTTTGACCCCGAAGAACTGGCGCGCAATATTCAAATGGCGATGAAAGACCAAGACCCGACTGCGGAATAGAATAGCTCAAATTTGAGGGGGAACAATGGCGAGACATTATCGGTGGCTGGCAGTGATTGTGCTACTGGTCGCATTCTGTGTGTGGGTCAGCCTGCCCGGGACAACCGGCTTAGACTGGAATAACGATGGGACGCTCGACTTGGTGGTGGAGCAAAAACTCGGCCTCGACCTCGTGGGCGGCGTGCGTGTTTTGTTAGAGGCACAACTTCCGCCGGGATCATTCACCGCTGAAGACCTTCAACGTGCGGCGGACAACGTGAACAAGCGCGTCAATGGTCTGGGTTTGACCGAGGCAACCGTCCAAGTACAGGGAGACCGGCGTATTTTGGTCGAACTGCCGGGCGTGACCGATAAGAAGCAGGCGGTCAATACGATTAAGGCGACGGCGCTGTTAGAATTCGTTGATTTTGCCGGCATCCCCGGCGCGGGCAACCTTGATGATGCGCGCATCTTGACCGATGAACAAGACCAATTGCTTAAAGCCCGTGGCGAGCAAGCCTCGGGTGATTTACTGCGCCGCCCGGACAACGGTCAGCCGTTCAGCACGATTTTGACGGGCGCTGATCTCAAGAGCGCGTCGGCTCAATTCGATGCCCAGACGAGCGGTTTTTTCATCGCCGTAGAACTTAGCGATGCCGCTGCCGCGACCTTTTCGCAGTTCACCGGCGCACGAATCGGCCAGCCGATGGCGATTGTGCTGGACAGCACGGTCTTATCCGCCCCGATCATTCAATCTCAGTTGGGCGCGAGCTTCATCATTGAAGGCCAATTTACCCAAGATGAGGCCAATTCATTGGCGCTGCAACTGCGCTCCGGCGCGCTGCCGATCCCGATGCGCGAAGAGGCCGCCTCGGATGTTGGCGCGACATTGGGGCAAGAATCGGTCAATCTCAGCATCCGCGCCGGTGTGATTGGCGTATTGGTCGTGCTGACCTTCATGATGTTGTATTATCGCGTGCCGGGGACGGCAGCTGCGTTGGCGCTGATCGTGTTCGCGCTGTTAAATTTTGCCGCCTATAAGCTCATCCCGGTCACGTTGACGTTGCCGGCCATCACCGGCTTCCTGATTTCGATTGGCACGGCGGTGGATGGCAATATCTTAATTTTCGAGCGTATGAAGGAAGAACTCCGCGCTGGAAAACCGCTTGGGATGGCGTTGGACTTGGGCTTTAACCGGGCGTGGGGCAGTATCCGCGACTCGAACATCTCAACCATCATCATTTGTTCGGTGTTGTTCTTTTTCGGTCAGACGCCGGGAGCCAGCGTGGTCAGCGGGTTCGCCATCACGTTGATTTTGGGCTTGTTGATCAATCTATTCACGGCGGTGATCGTCACCCGCACATTCTTGTATCTCCTCGCGTCATGGCTGCAAAAGCCGTTGTCCGAGAAGAAGTGGCTGCTAGGCGCTTAAGGCCAGAGAGAACACTAAACCATGTTTAACCTTGTAGAGAAGCGCCGTTGGTTCTTCATCATCTCGGCTTTCCTGATCGTCCCCGGCCTGTTGGCGATGGTTTACAGCACCATCACGACTGGCGCGCCGTTTCGCCTCAGCATCGACTTTGTGGGTGGCAGCATTTATGACCTGTCATTCTTTGAGACGGGCATCACCGAAAACAACATCCGCGAGGCGTTTGCAGAATACGATGACCGTAGCCTGACGGTTCAACGTCTGACGTTGGATGACGGTTCTGAGCGTTGGTCGGTGCGAGGATCATTCCTTGAGCAAGAGCAAACCGAGCAAATCTTGGATAATCTGAACCAATTCAGTCTATTGGATCGCGAGCGCACACAAATTGAGCGCGTGAGCGAGACGATTGGCGCGGAAGTGGGGCGGGCGGCGTTCTTTGCAGTGTTGGCCGCCAGTTTTATCGTCTCGTTCTTCATCATCATCGCATTTCGCACCGTGCCGAATGCGCTACGGTATGGCCTAAGCGCGATTGCCGCGATGGTTCACGATGTGTTGGTGGTCATGGGCTTGGCTTCGATTATGGGGCTGTTCTTCGGCTGGGAGGTTGATGCGCTGTTTCTGACGGCGGTCTTGACCGTTTTGGCCTATTCCGTCCAAGACTCGATTGTGTTGTTTGACCGTATCCGCGAGAACATCCCACAATATTTGGGTGAGCCGTATGAGACGATTGTCAACCGATCCATTTGGGAGACGATTCATCGTTCGCTGGCGACGCAGCTTAACGCCTTCTTCATCATGGCAGCGATTTTGCTGTTTGGCGGCGAGACGATTAAGCAATTTATCGCTATCCTATTCATAGGGTTGGTCTCGGGGACGTATTCGTCGATTTTCACCGCCGCGCCGTTGTTGGTGGCGTGGGAAAAAGGCGAACTGCCGTTCATGTCGCGGATTGGCGGCCTGTTGCCATCACCGCTGCCGCTTGAAAACGACGGAGTTTAAGGGGTTTTTTATGCGTGCGCTGGCACTCACTGAACAAGGTTTAACCTATACTTCAGATTATCCGACTCCGGTGCTTCAGCCGGGGCAGGTACGATTGAAAATTCGACGGGCGGGCATCTGCAATACCGACCTCGAATTGGTGAAGGGGTATCTGAACTTTCGGGGGGTGCTGGGGCATGAGTTCACCGCCGAGGTCATTGAAGGCGCCGCGGACTGGTTAGGGGCGCGGGTGGTTGGGGAAATCAATGTGGCGTGCGGGGTATGTGACCTGTGCCGCGAAGGAATCCCCAGCCAATGCCGTGAGCGTGCCACGGTTGGCATCCGTAACCATGACGGCGCTTTTGCCGATGAATTGGCGTTGAGTAGTTCGGTGCTGCACCGTATCCCTGACGGCGTGACCGATGACCAAGCCGTGTTTGCCGAGCCGTTGGCAGCTGCTTATCAAATCATCGAGGCGACCCACATCTCCCCACGCGATGAAATCATCTTGATTGGCGCGGGGAAACTGGGGATGTTGTGCGCCCAAGTCCTAAAGCTGACTGGCGCACGGGTGCGCGCCGTGGTTCGGCGCGAACATCAGGCTAAATTGCTCAACCAGTGGGGGATTGAGGCCGTAAAACTGGCCGATTTGCCCCACAATCGCGCTCATCTGGTGGTTGATTGTACCGGTGAATCGGGCGGCTTTGCGGCGGCGCTAGATTTGGTGCGCCCGCGTGGGACAATCGTCTTGAAAAGCACCTACGATGGATTACCCCAAGCCGACCTCACCCGTGCGGTGGTCGATGAAATCAAAATTGTGGGGAGTCGTTGTGGCCCATTTGCTGCGGCGCTACGGGCGTTGGAACACGGCTTAATTGATACTGCGCCGTTGATTGAGGCGCGCTACCCATTGTCAGACGGCCTGACAGCCATGCAAGCCGCGGCGCAGTCGGGGACGTTGAAAGTGCTGTTAGAGATGTGATGTTCCGGCGGGTTAAACCGGTAACGAGAGCGAAAACACCGACCCCTTATCCGCGATGCTGTTAACCCAGATGTTGCCGCCATGCGCCTCGATGATGTGTTTGCAAATCGCCAAGCCCAAGCCCGTCCCCTGAACTGTGCCAGCCGTGTCTGCCACGCGATAGAACTTGCGGAACATATTGGGCAAGTTTTCTGCGCGGATGCCATAGCCGGTATCGCGCACATCCACTTGGATATATTTCATGTCGTTGAGGAAAGCTGTGACATAAACTTGTCCACCGGCGCGATTATATTTGATGGCGTTGGTGAGTAAATTTAAGATCACTTGTTTGAGTTTTGATTTGTCGCCACTGAGTTCAAAATAGGGGATGTCGAACTCAATCGTGATGTCTTTACCGTCGGCTTGGGGTTGCACCAACTTTGTGCAGTCGTGAATCAATTGACCGAGTTCAAAGGGGTGTCTGTCCATCTCTGCCCGTCCAGACTCCAGTCGAGCGAGGTCGAGAAAGTCAGTGGTTAAGGCGATCAGGCGTTCGGTCTCTTCTTCTAGAAGTTGGTGAACCTCATCCCGCTTGGCTGCGGGGAGGTCGGGTCGCTTGAGTAGAACTGTGCTGGCGCGCAGGGCGGCCAACGGCGTGCGGAGTTCGTGAACAATTTCCGCGATGAAATCACTTTGTTGGAACAGCCGGGCGTTTTCGATGGCGACTCCCGCTTGTGAGGCGAGGACGGTGAGGAGGTTAATGTCCTCACCGCTGAATTTCTCGGCGTCTTTTTTGTTTAAGGCCTGAACCACGCCGATGACTTTGGTATGCGTCCGCAGCGGCACACCCAAAATATTGCGCGTGATGAAATGGGTGTCGTTATCGACCTGTCGATAGTGCTTGGGGTCTTTGGTGACATCTTCAATCACTCGCGGCTCGCCGTGTGTGAAAATCCAGCCTGCGATGCTACGGTCTAGCGGGACGGCGAGGCGCTCGGTCTCATGAGCCTTCAGATTCGAGGCGATTTCAAAACGCAGTTCACCCGTAGAGGGGTCTTGGAGCATGATAGACGCCGCCTCAACATTGAGGATTTCGACGACTGAGGCCACAATCTGCTGAAGCAGTGCGCCATACTCTAAGGTTGAGTTCAACTGCTTGCTAATATCGAGGATGCGCCGGTAGGCGTCCAGTTTTTGTTCCAGAGTTGTCGTCACAGATTAAAGACCTTGTGCTGTGCCGATGAAAAAATCGGTTGATGGATAGATGGTAACAGACTGTGCGGTTTCCGACGACTCATCGGCCTTAATGGTTTAGCAATACAGTCGCCAGCCATTAGTTTTGGACGGTCTGCGCCAGCTTAATCAGTTGATTGGAGACCACAGCGTTGGGCTGTAAGACCACAATCGGCTGACCGGTTTCTAAAGCTTGATAGGCCACTTCTGGCGCGGCAGAAACCATCCCAGCCACCGATTGACCCAACCGCGCTTCGACATCCGTCCATGTGATGGTATAACGCGCCAAAGGGCTGCGATTGACCACGACCAAGTGGATGGGCTTGCCGGTGAAGTCGCCTCGGAGGGCGGTCAGAAGTTGTTCGGCGGCGCTCATCGCCATCGGGATCGGTTCGACCAACACGACCAAACGGTCTAACGATGACAAGAGTTTTGCGGTCATTTCGGTGTAACCTGTGCCGAGGTCACATAGGATGTGTGTGCCTAGACCTTTCAGCGCCTTGAGCGTGGAGACGGCGGCATCTAAGGAATACTTGGTATGCGCCTCTTTAGGATCGGCAGACGAGGCCAAAATTCGTGCGCCGGTGGTGTGATTGATGAGGTGCTGCATGACCAGTGGGCCGCGGATTTCAGGGATGGGGCGGGTGAGTACCGTTGCCATGCCGTCTAACTTCCCGGTCAGGCCAAACTGTGCGGCGACGGAGCCTGTGCCAAGCTGAAAATCGGCCACGATGGGGCGCTGCTTGGTTAGGGCGAGCGCGGCGGCCATATTGACGACGACAGTGGTTGTGCCGATGCCGCCCTTGCTGCCCAAGATGCCGACAGAGATGCCCTGCGGGCGTAAGTGCTGGCTGGCTGTGGCGTTACGCCCCAAAACGGCCTTAATGCGCGAGGCCAATTCGGCGGGGTGGGTGGGCTTGGTCAGGTAATCGTCCGCGCCCGCCTCGAACCCCGCCACCTTGTCATCAATTAAGGTCTTGGCGGTGAACATGATGATGGGGATGGCGCGAGTGTCTGGGTTGCCGCGCAGACGGCGGCAGACTTCATAGCCATCCATATCGGCCATCATCACGTCGAGGATGACCAACTGGGGTTTTTCGATCCCGGCTTTCATCAGGGCTTGGTTGCCCGAATTCGCCATGACGACATCGTAGCCCTGACGATTGAGCATCATGCCAATCAGCTTGAGGCTTTCTACATCGTCATCCACTACGAGAATTTTTTCTGCCATAATTACGATTCTCCATTTTGATTGATAGGACTTAGCGTTTACATCCGCCGTGGGCGTTTTTCACTGAGGTTTGTCCGCAGGGTTTGGGGGCTACGCCGCGCCGCGCCGTAAGCAAATTCACGCAGGGTGTCAGATTTCTGCATGGTTGTGATGGCGATGATGACCTGTCCTGATTCAATGATATGCGACCCTCGCGGCGTGTAGATGAGTTGGGTATTGGGCAGACGCACTCCGATAATTCGTGCCTCGTAATCACGAGTGATTTCTAGGGATGCAATCGAACGCCCAGCCCACGGAGAATCATCTTCAATATAGAGTTCAGTTGTTTCAAGTCCTGTGGCACGATTATACAGGACATAATTCATAAAATCGCTAACAACAGGACGGGTCGTCGCCAAGAGCAAAAATTGGGCGGCGATTCGAGACGGGTTAATCACGCGGTCTGCGCCCGCACGGTACAGCTTGGCGACCATATCGTCGGTTTTGGCAGTAGCGGTGATCAGCACGCGCTTATTCAGCGTCCGACTGGTTAGGGTCGCCATGACGCTGGAGGCTTTGTCATCGGTGGCGATCATGATGGCTAAGGCGCGGTCGATGCCCGCCTTCCGTAGCACTTCGTCATCGGTGGTGCGCCCGTGGATCACCCGAAACCCTCGTTTGAGTAAGTTGGAGGTCAGTTGATTGTCTGGGCTGATGACCACAAAGGGTCGTTCTGGGGCGATATGGCGTAGCGCGCTTTCGGCCACATGCCCGCCCGCGCAGATGATGAAATGATTGTGCAACTGTTTGGCCGCGGCTTCTGATTCGATCATCGCCAGCGGGGTGTCGCCACGGGTTTCCGGTTCGGTACTGACCAACCGCTGCCATGAATTGCCAATGGCGCGGTAGTTTTGTGCTGGGCGACTGTCTTTGAAGATTGGCGTAATCGAATCCTCTTGGACGATGATTAAGACCACCTCGTCTTCCTCGAATACATCGTTGGGGGTGAAGGAGTAGGCATACGTGCCATCGCCACGGCGGACGGCTAATAGACCTGCGCCGTTGAAACGCCCTTGCAAGTTTAGTTCGCTGACCGGACGACCCAACCACGGCGAGTCATCGTACATGAAAATCTGGAGGACGTGCCAGCCCTCGGCCTCTTGATCGAACAGGATCGACGAGAAATACTCGTTGACGGCGGGGCGGAAGGTCAAGTTATTTAAGAACTGCGCGGCGATTTCGGACGGCCCGATGACGTGGTTTGCCCCCGCCCGCAGCAGCTTGGGCGAGAAGGTTTCTTCGTCTACCCCAGCCGTAATCATCAGATTGGGGTTGCGGGTATTGGCAGTCAGGACGACTAAGAGGGTTTCCGTGTCGTTTTCTTCCATGACCATCAAGGCTTGGGCGTGGTCAATACCGGCCAAAGCGAGGATCGTATCATCGGTGGGGTCGCCTTCAATCGCCAACATGCCCGTCCCACGGATGGCTCTGGCACATTCCGCATCTTGCGTGATGCAGACCACCAAGTCGGCCAGAGTCGTGTGCCGGAAGGTTTGCACCAGTAGCTTGTGCGTCCACAAGCGAAATTCACGCAGGATGGGGATTTTGCCGAGCAAGCTGGGCAGATAGCGGTCAATCCGTTGGATGATACGGCGCGCTTCGGTGGTGCGGCGCATTTGGGCGCGCTGTGCCAAAAACTCGACCATGCGGTCGATTAACTCGCCTTGCCCGACGATCACATAATGCTGTTTGAGCTTGGCGACGATCCGCGCCGTGCGCGCCCGTTGCCGAAATCGGATGAGGTCAGGGCTAAACAGCAGCGTCAGGAAAGCCTGACCCGCGAATGCGAAAGCGCCGAGTCCGGTCAACAGCATGGCGATGGTGAATAGTCGTCCGAGGTCGGTTTGAGGCACGATGTCGCCATACCCGACGGTTGCCAGCGTCACGACGGTGATCCAGATGGCATCAATCAGCGACAGCCGTTCAATCAGCATGAAGCCGATTACGCCTGCCGGTAGGATAATCATTATGGCGATGATCGCCGTTCGGATTTGTCGTCTTGTCTCGTCGTAACTGGTCATGGATGTGCGCCCCTGTCGCCTATTATAAGCAAAATTATCGAGGTTCGGCAGTGTTTGTTTGATTCTCGAAACAAGTTGGTTTTTGAAATCCCATTTCCGTTGATGAAAGACAACTTCTTGAGGATTTAACTTGACAATCTACTTGGAAGCGTGCTATTTTTAATTCGGAAGCAAAAACGAACCTCTAAATAATTAGTGTAAAGGCATTTATCCTCATGGCAAAATTTTTCCTAGTGCCGATTATTATATTCTTAATAATCGGGGGGGGTGTTTCCCAGCGCGATGAACCCATCCCGCTAACGCCCGCACCCTTGCCAGACGGGTTTAGAGGGCTAGATTTACCCAACACCTCGCAATCCGTTTTGCCGCTTCAACCCCGAAACAATAATTTTTTAAGTTCCGAATCGCTTGTTATGTTACCTGTCTTGTATCAAGAAGATTTTTCTTTGGGCGAAAATTATAGCGTCTAGGGCATTGACCCGCGCCCGATGTTGTTTGACCAAGCGGGGGATTTGTTGTTACAGATTGTAGAAAATGATCTAACTTTCCCCCTGAAATTTGGTTTTGTCTATGATACGCGCCTAGCCGCCCGCGTTTATTTGCAAGCGGGAAGTTTAATTCTCGGTACGCGCCACAGCGCCGCCGGAGATTATCGCGCTGAATTTAATCTTGATGGCGCAATATCTATTTACCGGGGACAGCAAGCATTGGCGAGCGGGATTGCGACCCAATCTTTCACAAATGTTTGGGCTGAGTTGGCGTTTGAAGTCATTCGGAAATCGTGCGGTGGCTTACGTGGACGGGATAGAAGGTGGTCAGCGTCATACAGTCGACCCCGTTGCCGTATGGGACGCCGTATTTTGCCAGTGGTGCGGGCAGCAGCGTTGATTTTTGGGTCGAAAGCGTGCTACTTTCGGGTGTGATTAACGCGACACCGCCAGTGTCATTG
>Ga0209490_10004309_pt1 | contig 13153 bp, 11 predicted proteins | sample MAT06_FD_187209 | JGI IMG/M metagenome (GOLD analysis project Ga0209490, IMG submission 187209) | Freshwater microbial communities from Lake Fryxell liftoff mats and glacier meltwater in Antarctica - MAT-06 (SPAdes) (version 2) | ecosystem: Environmental > Aquatic > Freshwater > Ice > Liftoff...
CCCTCCCATCCACTACCGCGAACTGACCCCCCAGGAACTACGCCACTTACTCGCCTTTATGCGCCGCTAAGTTCAATTGCGTGACCGAATGACTCACCATCCATACGTATCCTATGCCCGCGCTGCGCGCCATAGCAACAGCCCCGGCCATTTCCGCAGCAGGAGTTCCAACAGGCTCAACAGAATCGCTGCCGCTAACATTGACGGCCACAACTCCACCACCGCCGGAATTGACCTTCCCCCGCCCCGAAACACCTCCGCCGGCGCTGGATTATACAAACCACCCGTGTAACTCGCCACCTGTTTGAGTAACTCCTCATTCGCCCCGTAACTGTTCAGTTCTTCCTCATCCCGATAAAAGCCCGTCTCCGGAAAGGCCCGCGATTCTTCGAGCGGCCGCAAACGGAACAAGCCCCGTAAATCACCAATTTTCACCCTGCCCCGGTAAGTGCCTGCCGCCAGACGCTCCAAGGTCAAAGCCTGCCGGAAGTTATCCGGGCCCAGGGCATAAATCGTCGGCGTCGCCGCCGGCTCCGGAATGCCTTGCCCCAGCCGGTAATTCACCATCAACGTTGCCGTCGCCGTGTCGTAATCGGTACTTACTTCGCCTTCGGTCGCATGGGGCAGTAGGTCGCGCAGTAAGTTCGTCCAGAGTTTCTCGTAACCCGGCCACTTGATCCAGTCTTCCGCCCAACGGCTCTTGGCGTCGGAAGCAAAAACCGCGGTGCGCCCCAAACCATACTGCCAGCGGGTCAATAGCGGGTCCTGGCCTTGCGGACCGGTGTCGATCGCCAGAATCGTCTCTGCGGTCGGCTTCGACTCAAACTTCACATACCCCTTCAGCGCCGGCGCCGTCTCCATCCCGACGCCTTCCAGGATCTCCGTCCGCTTGGTAATTATTGGCGATACGGCCCGCTCAATCGCCGTCGACCCCGTGTGCTCCATCACGTCCCGCAACAAAATCTGCTCCAGCCCCGACGGATCGATCAAAAAGTGAGAGCGCCCCTTCGAGAATGAGGCGACTTTCTCGAGGTAAGCACGATTCACGTCCTGCCCCAAGCCAACGGTGGAAATCGTAATGCGCTGCGCCGCCGCTTCCTTGGCCACCGAAATCGAATCGCCTTCTTCGGAGATACCATCGGTGAGTAAGACGATGTGTTTAAAGGTCGCCTTCACCGGCCCGGCCTTGCGGAAGGCCTCGCTCAAGGCCGGCGCAATCTGCGTGCCGCCGTCCGGAGTAATCCCGGCTACCAGGCGCTTAATGAGTAACTTGTCTTCCGCCTTCCGGATCGGCACGGCCCACAAGTACGAGTTATCGAAAATCAGCACGCCCACCATATCGATGGGCCGTAAGTTCTCAATGACGCCAATGGCCGCCAATCGCGCCAACTCCATTTTGCGCCCTTCCATGGACGAGCTTTTATCCACAATCAGGATGACGCAAGTACCTTCCGGCGACCGCGGCGGCGCTAACTTCGCCGGTAAACTGCGCTCCAGCGCATTCTCCGGCAGATTCTTCTTTTTCTCCAGGTAGATATTGCGTTCGCCGCCAATCACGACTAAGCCGCCGCCTTGCTTCACAAAGCTTTCGAGCTCCGCTTTCCGGGTATCGGGCAACGCTTCCAAATCCACGTTGTTCAAGGCCACCACTTGCCGCCCGGTCAAGGGCGCATTGGCGGTATCTTCCGATCGCTCAAAGTCAAACTTAGCCGCCGCCGCCGCCGAAGCGATGTTGCCCTCCGTCCCCACCGGATCCTGGGACAAAAACAATAGCCGCGGTCGCCGCAAGGTGATCGCCCGCGCAAACCGCACCTCACCCAGCGAGCCCGCCTTCACGCTGCCGCCCAAATCCACCGCGCCCGCTTCGGTTAAGGCCGCAGCAGCGCGGACGTTGTTTTCGCCGGCTTCCAGAGTGACTTTGCTGGTGCCCAGCACCTTGCCCTCGGCAGTAATCTCCACGGTGGCCTCCGTACGCTGCGGCGAATTCACCTGCAGTTCCACGGAGAACCGCTCGCCGGCGAAAGCCTGCGCCGGCAACCCGACGCCGGTCAACCGCAGCGCCGGCCGCGGCCGTCCTTTCAGCGGAAATACATCGATCGGGATGCCCAGCCCGCGCATTTGCCAAGCTGCCCGCATCACGCTGCCACGATTCTCCTTGCCATCGCTGATCAACGCTAAACGCGGCACTCGCCGCTCCGGCAGCGCGGCCGCTGCTTCGCGGATCGCCGACTCTAAATCGGTCCCCCGGCCCGCTTCCCCCGCCGTCAACGCCAAGGCCGACTTCTCTCCGGCTGACCTGGACCGCGCGCTCCGGGCAAACGGGACCACCCGCAAATCATGCCGTCCGCTCTCGTCGTTCAACTGCTTCACCAGCGAGTTCGCGCGCTCGAGATCCGCCCCGCTGATGCTCGCGGACGTATCCACCAGCGCCGCCACCGCCAACTTCGATTCCGAACTCTCCACGCGCGGCTCCGCCAACGCCAGAATCACCGCCGCCAGCGCTAACACCTTCATCACCAGGCGCAAACGGCCTTGCGCCACCAGCGCGCTCGCCCGCCACTGGTAGAGCGCCCAGGCTACCGGCAAGGCCAAAAACAAAATCACCCACGGTCGTTCCCAGGTCATGATGCCTTCCTCAGCGGCGCGTTACCTGCACCGGCCGCAGGCGCTACGCTCGGCCGCATTCCCGGCAGTGAGCGCCGGCCCAAGCCAAACCACAGCCACTCCATCACCAAACCTAACGCCCCCAGCATCGCCAGCCCGTACCACAATTCCCGCGACGAAGGCCCAAACGAACTCGCCCTCGGCACCCCGCGCCGCACCGTCCCCGGCCACACCCAATCCGTCTCGCCCACCTCCGGCAACGTCAACGAGTACACGCTCTCGCGCTGCCCATCCGTCAACTTCACGGTCCCCGGCGATCCGGCGAAAAATCTAAGCGAAGTGCCCTCGCGCGTGAAGGGCAACGCCTGCCCTTTGTCGTCGCGCACGCTCACTTCCGTGCCTTCGTCCACCGTCGCACTCACCGTGCCGACGCTTGAAGCTTGCAACTCCCAGCGCAAGAAGCTCTCCGGCGCCAACCACCGGAGCGCATTCGCGAATAACAACGGCGTCGCCAATTCATACTTCATTGCCGACCGCAGCGGCTCAAAGCCCAACAAAATCGTCCGCACCGCGCCCGGCCGCGCCACCATCACCGGACCCGCCGCCACCTCGGCAATCACCAAGTCCCCTGGCAAAGTGGCATACACCTGCGCCGCGTCCAGCACCGTGTCCTGCGATCGCAAGCCCAGGCCTAAGTTCGAATCGTTGTGCCAGCGGGTCAACTTCGCCTGCGTCACCGCGCTCTTGCCCCGCGCTTCGATCTGCAGCGATGGCACCGTGGGTGCTGCTGGCGGCGTAAACCGGTCGAGCACCAACACGCCCTCCGTCGGCGCCGCATACTCGGCCGGGGATTGATACACCACGCGCAGCCGCGGATTGGCCGTGAGGACCGGCGCCAGCAATGCCGGCTCATTCGTCACTACCGTTACCAACAACTGCCGGTCGGCCGGTAAATCCAAAATCGCGCGGTTGTCGGCCGGAAAGCCGTCGTTCAACAAAATCCGCGCCTCAAAGGTTCCGCCAGACTTGGTGCGATACTCAAAGGCCACCTGCTGCTCCGTACCCGGCGCCATCGTTAACTGCCGCACGGCCGCCGCCGTACCGCCATAGCGGACCTCCAGTGGCACCAGTTTCGCCCCCGCCGCATCGTTCCGCACCGAAACCAGCACATCCCAATACTCGACATCGCGCCGGGACCGCCGCACGCCAATTCGCCGGATGCCCACATTGTCCACTCGACCCCGTACCGGCAAATAACGCAGCCGACCCGCCTGCACCGGCAACGCGAAATTCTCGGTCTCTGGAATCCGCCCCGCTCCGGCAAAGACAATCTCCCCGGCCCGCACCGCATGATTCCGCTGGACGGACTCCGCCAAGCGCAACGCACCTTCGAGGCGCAGCGCCGAAGCCCCCGGCTGCGATTCGGCAATCGCCTTCCGGACGACTTCGCGCTTGCTCTCAAACGCAGTCGCCGGCGACGCCGCGCCATCCGCCCGGATCACCATCACGCGGTCCGACGCCGGCAACGCGGCCAGCCAAGCCAGCGCCGCTGCCCGCGCCTGATCCATATACACGCCATTGGCCGAGCGAGCCGCCATCCACGCCGACGTATCGAGCACTAACACATGATCCCGGGCACCGGTCTCCGCCGTTCCCCAACGTAACTGGGCAATGGCCAATAACAGCAGTAACAAGCTGAGTAACTGCAGTAACAAACTCCAAGGCTGCTGAATCTTTTTGCGCTGCTGCCGTTCCGTCGGCATCTCGGCCGGGCGCCAGAAACGAAATGTCCCCACTATATGCTTCTGCTTCGAGCGATCGAGTAAGTAGAGGGCGACCACTACGCCCGATACCGCCGCAAACGCACCTAGAAACTCAAACAAACTGAGGTTAAAGAAAAACACTTAGCCGCGCAGCCCTTCCGGCGGACGCATCACGGGTCCAAAAATCGCATCTTCCACCGGCATCGACGTCGGAATGCCCGCATAACGCCCACCATTCCGCAGCGCTAGCTTCTGGATCCGATAGGCGTAATCGTCAAAGGCCTTGGTATATTCCGCGCGCGCCGCATCGTCGAAGGAGATCTCCATCTCCTCGCCCGTCTCGGCCTGCGTCAAAGCTAACTCGCCACTCCAAGGCGGTGTCCGGTCTTCGTCGGCCCATAGCTGAATGAGAAGTAACTCGTGCCCAAAGTCCGATAAGTACTGCAACGGCTTGACACAATCTTCGTCATCCAGAAAATCGGAAATTACAATGACTAAGCCGCGCTGCGGATTCTCGGAGATAAATTTCCGCGTCATGTCGAAAAAATGCGTCTGGCCGCCGGGCTGCAAAGCCCGTAAGTAATTCGCCACCGGCGCAAACTGATGCCGGCCGCCGCCGCACCCGATGGAATCGCCTAAAGTTTCGCGAAATGGCTGGATCGACATAGTATCCAGACGCACTAGGGCTACATAAGTGAGCGCCGCCGCCAGCCGCCGCGCATAGTCGAACTTCGCCCCCGTTGTCATCGACTGCGAAATATCCAACAGCAGCCGCACCGGCACCCGCGGCTCCACCTGAAACATCTTCAGGAACATCTTGTCGAGCCGCATATAAGCCCGCCAATTCACGGCCCGCAGATCGTCGCCCTGGTGAAAGTTCCGATGGTCCAGAAACTCCTGCCCCGGCCCCGCAAAGCGCGAAGCGTTGTGCCCGCCCACCAGCCCGGGAAAGCTCTTCCGCCACCGGATGGTTAGTCGCTCGAGTTTCTCGAGAAATGCGCGATCAATCTGAAAATCGTCGGCCAACGCTTTGCTCCTTAGTTCCTAGTGCAAACCCGGCACTAAGCAGCTACTTTGGTCCCTTCGATAATCTTGGTCAATACGGTCTCCGGCGTCTGGCCATCGGCATGGGCGTCGAAGTTCAAAATCACCCGGTGCCGCAAGACGCTCGCCGCCACCGCCATCACATCATCGGTGCTGAGGTTCATCCGGCCCTGCATCAGTGCCAGCACCCTCCCGCACTCCACCAGCGCCTGGGCCCCGCGCGGCGAACTCCCGTAGCGGATATATTTTTCCGCCAGAGGATGCGTCGTCGCACCGCCCGGTTGCGTCGCCAGCACCAGGTCCACGGCAAAGTGCTTCACGTGCGGCGCCACCAGGACGTCCCGGCAGAGCTTCCGCAGCTTCAAAATCCCGTCCCGGTCCACCTGCGCCGATAGCTCTGTCTCCTCGCGCTGGATGGTCCGCTCCACAATCAGGGACAGATCGGCCCGCGTCGGATACTGCACCAGGATCTTCATCAGGAAACGATCGAGCTGCGCCTCGGGCAGCGGATAGGTCCCTTCCATTTCGATCGGGTTCTGGGTGGCCATCACGAGAAACGGGGCCTCGAGTTCATGCGTGACGGTGCCACTGGTGACGGTGCGTTCCTGCATCGCCTCCAGCAGCGCCGACTGCGTCTTCGGCGTCGCGCGGTTGATCTCGTCCGCCAGCACCAGATGCGAGAAAATCGGCCCGTGCTGGAAGCGCAGGTTCTTGTGGCCTTTCTCGTCGGTCTCCACGATCATACTGCCGACAATGTCGGCCGGCATTAGATCGGGAGTGAACTGGATGCGGCTGTATTTCAGGTGCAGCACCCGAGCTAGCGTGCGCAGCAACGTGGTTTTCCCTAGGCCGGGTACGCCTTCCAGTAGCACGTGACCACCGGCGAGCAGGCAGATCACCACCCCATCGACTACGTCTTGTTGGCCGACGATCACCTTGCCGATTTCGCTACGAACGCGATTCAGTTGGCTTACAGCGTCAGCGAGAGCAGAATCAATTGACACCTCACCATTCTAATGGGTAACCGCTAGGCCTTGCGGCGGGGGGGAAAGATAAAGTCTGAAAACGGCTTACCGGACGTGGCCAAATGGGCTTTCCAGAGCGCCCCGTAGCTGGCCGTAAGGTATTCTTTTTCGGCAAATCCCAAGCGTTTCGCCATCCGATCGATCCACACCGCCGGCCCTTCCAGTTCCAAGAATGGCCCGATCGGGGTCTCGTCCAACATCGCCTGCCCCCGCTCCCGCTCCCGCGCAAACACCGTCCGGTACTTGTCGTAGCGAAAAGTGGGCCCGTATCCCAATCGAGCCAGAATCTCCAAGGTCGCTGCGAGATTCGTCGTTCCCACTTCGAGCTCTTCCCGCACCTTATGGCGCCCGTCCGATGACCCTTTCCCCTTGTAGGTGACGATCGCCGCCCCATTCGCCTGCCGCACCCGCAACACCAGCCCCGCCGGACGCAGGGTCGCCGGGGTCGTGTCGAGCAGCAGATTTCGTTCGAGATGCCGGGGCGTGGTCACCGCAAAACCTTGTTGAACTAGCAGGCGTTTAGCGGCCGCCAGCGTCGTTAGACGAAGCTTGATCTCAATTTCCAGCAAGGGGGTAAAATGGATGGTGGGCTCGAGATGACTCGAACATCCGACCTCTTCCGTGTCAAGGAAGCGCTCTAACCAACTGAGCTACGAGCCCGAAACTTCATAATATCATGAAGCGTGATTCGCTTCGACAAACAAACTATCGTCGTCACCGGTGGAGCCTCCGGCATCGGCGCCGCCACGGTCAGCCTGCTAAGGGAACTCGGAGCCCAGGTCCACGTCTTCGACCTGCCCACGGTCGACGTCACCCAACGCCACACCCTCGAAGCCGCGTTCGCCGGGCTCGAAACCATTGACGCCGTCGTCGCCAACGCCGGCATCGGCCGCAACATGCCCCTTGCCGACACCACGGACGAGTTCTTCGCCCGCACCCTGGACGTCAATCTCACCGGAGTCTTCCGCACCGTCCAACTCGCCGCCGCCTGCATGAAGGCGCGCCGCCGGGGCTCCATTGTCCTTACCGCCTCCACCAACAGCTACGATGGCGAAGCCGACCTGATCGCCTACAACGCCAGCAAGGCCGGCGTCCTCGGCATTCTGCATACGGCCGCCAATGAGCTTGGCCCGTATGGCATCCGGGTGAACGCCGTCTGCCCGGGGCTTATCCGCACGCCTCTCACCCAATCCCATTTCGCCAAACCGGAAACCTTGAAGGAGTATTTCCGCGCCATCCCCCTGGGCCGGGGCGGCGAGCCGGGCGAAGTGGCCCAAGCCATCGCCTTCCTCGCGAGCGACGCTGCCAGTTACATCACTGGCGCGACGCTCCTGGTGGACGGCGGCCAAATGTGCGCCAAATTCAGCCCCTGGAACGACCAGAAGGCGGAATTTCTTGACGACCACTGGGCGCTGCGCTAACGCAAAAGAGGGGCCGCCCGCAGGAGGCCCCATTTTCACAAAAACTCGAACGAAACTTTAGCCGTTGACGACCTTCTTGAGCCGCGTCTTGTCCATGGAAATTGTGCGCCGATTGTGGCGCGTCTCGCGCATGCGCTCGCTGGCCGCTTCCACCGCTTCTTCGAACGTCTCTCCGTTGGCCTCGGTCGCGCCCCAACTGAACATCACGGAGAAGTTCCCTAAGGACCGCAACTGGAAGTCCCACAGGCGTTCGGAGAGGCCGTTTAAGCGGCGCTGCGCCACCGAACCGCTTTCATTGGCAAACACCAGGACAAACTCATCGTCGGCCGACCGACAGCCGAAGAACTCGCTGCCGTTCGGCGCCGTGATGAGCGACTTCACCAATTGATTGACGCTCCTGGCCAATTCCTCTGCCGCCGGACGGCCCGAAGCCTCCTGCAACCGCTCATAGTCATTGATCCCGATCGACACTACCAGGCCGGTAAAGCTCGCTTTATCGCGTTTGAGGAAGTCGAGCGTCGCCCGGTCGTTCATTCCGCTCGGCAATACCAAAACGCCCGGCTCGTGGGCCTCGGCCTGCTCCGGCGCGACTTCTTCGGGCGCCACACCCGGCTCGGCATTCACGGCTGCCATCAAGCTGTCGAAGGACTCGATCGGTGCCGGCGCTTCTCCCTGGCCCAAATCGGCCGCCGTCAGGAAATCCAACGCCGCTGTCACCGGCAGCGCTTCTTCCTCCGCCACCAGTTCCGCCGCCGGAGTTGCCTCCAAAGGCGCCTCCGCCCATACTTCTTCCATTACGGGACCCGATTCCGCCGGCGAAGCCACGCCGTTATTCAGCACCCGGATCCGCACCACCGGCTCGGTCTCCCCGGTTGGAATCTCCATCACCGGCTCCGGCGCTTCCGCAATCGGCTCATCCAAATGCCGCTGCATTTCGAGTTGCGCCGCCTGGGCCAAACTGGCTGGCGTATCGAACAGGCTCCGCAAAGTCTCGCGAACTGGCTCAACGATCACGATCGGCTCTGCCACCGCAAGGGTCTCGGGAATCGAGCTAGTAGCCGCAGGCTCGGCATGCCAAGTCGCCTGGTGCCAATCGGGCTCTAGCGCGGCCGGTGCGGCGGGCACTGGCACCCCGGTTAAGGGCACTTCGGGCTCGGCGAAGGCGGCGGGTACCGCTTCCGTCAATGGCTTATCGGTCGACCGCCGCCGCAGCCGATACTTCGGCTCCGTTGACATAACTAGTTCCGGCTCAGGCTCGGAAACCTCTACTGGCACCTCGACTGGCACCTCGACTGGCACTCCCACCGGCATCCCCTGCGCATTCATCGCCGTGCGCACCAACAGTTCCAAATTCTTCCCCACCTGCGCAATCGCCGAGATGACGGCCCCGGAATCCACCGCCACCTGCGGTTGCCGCGCCCGCTCCTCTTGGCGAACCGTCATCTCCAGCACCTGCTCACGCAGGCGTTCGTTCTTTCCCTTCAGAAAATCAACGAGAAATGCGACGAGAGTGCATCCCAACGCCACGACGACGCCAAGGAAAATCACGAATATTTGGGTGTCGAGGCCAGCCATGAGTTCCATACCAGTACTTTGGATTTTATCGGCAGAGTCCTAGGGAACAAATAGATCTCTCGGTTCAATAATTCATTAGTACCCGGCCTATCACTCAAGTATGGTTAGGGTATAGCTCGCTCAAATGATTGATTCTAAAAGAACATTCAAAAGCTCCGCCGCACCGCCCATCCCCCAAAAACCAGGTACAAAAGTTTTACTAGTCCCACGCGTCCTGGAACTATCTTTACCGCCCCTTCAAGAACGGATTCGACCGTGCCTCCGCCCCAATCGTCGTCATCTCCCCATGCCCCGGGTAGACCTCTGTCTCCGCCGGCAGCGTCATCAGCCGCTTCTTGATCGACCGCACCAGCAGCTCATGGTCACCGCCTGGCAAATCCGTCCGCCCAATCGACCCCTGAAACAGCGCATCCCCCGAAATCACCTTCCCTTCCCTTGGCAGATAAAAGCTCACACTCCCCGGCGAATGACCTGGCGTAAACAGCACCTGCATCTCCTGCCCCAGACAATCCAAGGTCTCCCCGCTCACGAGCGCCCGCTCGATCGCAAAGGGCTCCGGCGCCGGCATCCGGGTCAATTGCGCTTGCTGCGGTAGCATGTCGTACGTCACCTGATCGGCCGGATGCAGCGCCACGGGTATCTCAAAATGGCGCTTCAGCTCCGCCACTGCCCCCACATGGTCGATATGCGCGTGCGTCAACAGGATCTGCTCCACCCGCAATCCCTCCAAGCGCCTCAGAATCTCGTCAAACTCCGCCCCCGGGTCGATCACCACCGCCCGCCCGTTTCGGCTAAAAATCGAGCAATTGCATTGGAATGCCCCCAACGGAAAATAATCGTGCCTCAAAATCGTGTCAACGGCCATGCTTCAGTGTAAGACTGTAGGACATGTCGTTACCTTCTTCCCTCGTCCTAGGCATCCACATCCTCATGGCCATGCTCCTCGCCGGCGGCGGACTTGCCGCTCTTTTGAGCAACGGCGTCACCGCTCCCGCCCTCCCCCGCCAAACCGCTATCATCGGCATCGTCCTGCTCCTCACCACCGGCGTCAACAACTTCATCGCTCGCCTCGGCACCGGCGTTCCCAAGGGCTACCACATGTGGTTCGGCATCAAATTCCTCCTCGCCCTCCACATCCTCACGATGGTCTTCCTCGTCTCTGGACCCAACCAAACCCCCGAAAAACGCGCCCGCCTCCTAAAAGGCGTCGGAGTCTCCGCCATCGCCGTCGTCCTTATCTCCGTCTACCTCAACTACCTGGTCACCGGTGCCCACTAAAACACCTGTGCTATCCCCTTCGAGCGGCAAATCCACTTTCTGAGCGAAGCGGCCGACGCCGTTCAAAATCGCCATCTGCCTGGCCTGGAACCGATACCCTTCCACGCCTCGCCGTCCAAATAGAGAACATACATAAAAAAGGCAACCGGCCGCCCTTTCGAGCGAGTCTGGGGACGAGAACAAAGGACTTTTGGCGCAAGATTCCCGAGGCCAAGCGGCTTCAGATGGTATCCGACCTGGGTAGCGTTCTGGCCAACTCCGACCACCGCGGAGTCGTCTTGTTCGGAGTTGCGATCGAGAAGTCCTCAACCTGCTACGGCGAAACTGCGGTTCAACTCGCCGTGGAGGAAATCTGCGGCAGGTTCAACCTGTTCCTCGCTCGCCGCCACAAGGAAAACGATACGCAGCGGGGCTTGATCGTTTTTGCAGAGGGTAGATTCGACCAGCGCGCGCGAACGTGGGTGCGCACCTTTCGCCGATCCGGAACCAGAATCGGTTCGATCCGCAATTTCGCTGAGGATCTTCCCTATTCCGCGAGTGCCAACGATTCGCGGTTGTTACAATTGGCCGACTATGTGGCGCATGCAGTTTTCTTGAAGTTTGAGCGAAACGATGACTCCCTCTTAAAGCCGATCCAGATCAAGTTCGATCACGACAGCACCAGAAACTAAGGCTTGGTTCTAAAACGACCATAAGCTCATGGAAACTCTAACCGTAGCGCGCCTCGGTCCCTCCAGCCTACTTCGTATCCCGCCAATTCGCCCCCGCGCTGACATCCGCGATCAACGGCACATTCAACTTATGCACGCCCTCCATCGCCTGCTTGACCATTCGCGCCAACCGCCCCGCCTCCTCAACCGGACACTCCAGCACTAACTCGTCATGCACCTGCAATAACAACCGCGCCTGCCACCCCTCCTGCCGAAACTGCCGGTCGATCGCAATCATCGCCTGCTTAATCAAATCCGCCGCTGTGCCCTGTAATGGCGTATTCACCGCCGTCCGCTCCGCAAAACCCCGCGCATTCGGATTCTTGCTCGACATATCTGGAATCGGCCGGCGGCGCCCAAACAATGTCTCCGCATAGCCGGTTTTCCGCACCTCCGCAATCGTCCGCTCGATATAGCGCTTCACCCCGGCATAGCGTGCAAAGTAACTCTTAATGTAAGTATCGGCCTCGCCCCGGGAAATCCCCAACGCCGCCGCCAAGCCAAAAGCCGTCTGCCCATAAACAATGCCGAAATTCACTGCCTTTGCGTTCCGTCGTAACTCCGGCGTCACCATCAGCGGCGGCACCCCGAATACCTCGGCCGCTGTCCGCGTATGAATATCCTCGCCCCTCACAAAGCTCTCGGTCAGCACTGCATCCCCCGAAAAATGCGCCAGCAGTCGTAACTCAATCTGGGAGTAATCCACCTTCACCAGCGTCCACCCCGGCCGCGGCACAAAAGCCGCCCGAATCTCCCGCCCTAACTCCGTCCGGATCGGAATATTCTGTAAGTTCGGATTGTTCGACGACAACCGCCCCGTCGCTGCCCCCGTCGGGTTGAACGTCGTATGTACCCGGCCGTGGCCATCGAGTAGCTCGGGCAACGCATCCACGTAAGTTCCCTTCAACTTACTCACCTGCCGATACTCGAGTACTAACCGCGCAATCCGGTGCTCCTCCGCCAGCCCTTCCAGCACCTCCGCCGCCGTCGAGATCACTTTACCCTTCCCCGTCTTAAACGGCGCCGGCAGATTCAGTTCCTCGAACAAAATCCTGCCCAATTGTTGCGGCGAATTGATGTTGAACTCCCGCCCCGCCAAAGCATGGATCTCCTTCGTCAACCCACCCAGCACCTCGTCCATCCGCGCCGACAGCGCACCCAACATTGCCCGGTCTACCGCAATCCCCGCGCGCTCCATGCCCAGCAAAACCGGCAGGAACGGCCGATCCAGTTCCGCGTACAACTGACGCAGCCCCGGCTTATCCTGCAGCATCGCCTCCAGCCGCCCACCCAACTCAAGCAACGCCGCCGCATGCGCTTCGTACGAGCCTCCCAATTTCCGCCCCAAAAACCGCTCCACCAGCGCCGCTAAATCGACATCCCCCGGATCGGCCAACAGCAAAAAGCCCGTCAGCATCACGTCATGCACCCGCCCGACCTCCCCAAAAGGCGTCGACTTCCAGTTATGCATCACCAACGGCCGCTCGCCAAGCACGTCCAACGCCAAAACCGGAAACGATCGCGCCACGCCCGCAGCGCCGCACACCGCCGCCGTCTCCCCGGCAATCACCAGGCCTACCGCCGCGTCCGCCGGCAGCGTCCCCAGCCACTCCCGCCCCTCCTCCGCCGTCAGCAACGCGGCAAAGTCTTCGAGCGGCGCCGGCGTATCCGTCTCCGCGGGACCCGTCTGCGCCAATAAGCTGAAAAACTCGAGTTGCCGGTAAATCTCCCGC
>Ga0209490_10004311_pt1 | contig 13151 bp, 12 predicted proteins | sample MAT06_FD_187209 | JGI IMG/M metagenome (GOLD analysis project Ga0209490, IMG submission 187209) | Freshwater microbial communities from Lake Fryxell liftoff mats and glacier meltwater in Antarctica - MAT-06 (SPAdes) (version 2) | ecosystem: Environmental > Aquatic > Freshwater > Ice > Liftoff...
GGGCGGCGGGCAGGCCGCCGAGCGCCCGCCGGCCCTTGCGGGGTCGGCGATCGCGCCGTACGTATCGCCGGATACTCGACCGAGCCCGATTGAATTTCCTATCCTGATCGTACACGGTCGCAGCTGTAAGCGTGCTCCTCACCAATTCGCCGTGACCAGAACTCTGCTCCTTGCCGCTCTCGCCGTGTCTATTGTTTCAACGGCCGCCGGCGCGATCGTCATCCGACACGACGTGGACGATGTGCAGTATCGAATTCCGGCCTCGGTGTTTCCGGCGCTCGTGGACATGCCTGGCGAAGGACACGGCGTCCTCATTGCACCGCAGTGGGTCGTTACCGCCGCGCATGCCATTACGTGGCAACACGACATCACCCACGTGATGCTCAACGGCACACCTCGGCGCGTCGAACGTCTCGTACTGCACCCGGGCTACACGAAGCCGCCGCAAGAACTGATGGACCGTGCGCTCGCCACGTGGGATTGGACGTTGTTCCGATCGCTGCTCGCCACATCGGATGACATTGCGCTGCTGAAACTTGCGGATCCGGTCACCGATGTTGCACCGGCTGCGATGAACGAAAGCGACACCGAATACGACAAGGTCGTGCAGATCATCGGGAAAGGTGCGACCGGCAACGGCGTCACGGGTTACCAGTTCAGCGATGCCCATCGCACGACGCTACGCCGCGCCTACAACCGCATCACGAGCGCGCACGGGCGTTGGATCTGTTACGTGTTCGACGAGCCCGCGAATGCGCTGCCGCTCGAGGGAGGCTCCGGCAGCGGCGATAGCGGCGGCCCGCTCGTTATCCAGGATGGCGACCGCTTGGTAGTCGCGGGGCTGACATCCTGGTCCGACCCACAGAGCACCGTACGCACGCCAGGACGGTATGGGCAGGTGACATGCAACGTGCGGCTGAGCCATTACCGGGGCTGGATCTCTAGCATTATCGGCGCATAGCGCGAGCGCTCGGTAATCCCCCTCAATGTACGGGAGGATTAGCGGTGGTGGCCCAGCGGTAATCCCCCCGCTTTTAACGGGCGCCCGCAGAGGAGCTAAGCAGCACACGTGACCGGTCGTCTCCACGGAATCGGGCGGCCGAAATCTACATGATCCACGTGTCCCCATCGCAGTCGGCCAGACCGTACTGGCCCAGACGCAACTACCGTGGGTGCACCAGACTTGCCGCGCGGGGGCCGACGGGTATCTTACCACTGGTTATATTGACATGCCGGGCGCCCTGCCAGCACGGTGCCTCCTTACCTCGTCAACGGATCCCGAGGCCTTCGATGTCGCTTGTCCGCACCTCACCCGCTCCAGCGCTGCACGCGTTGGGTCCGACTGCTCGCGTCCTTGCCCTCATCGTCGCCATCGGCGGCCTGACGCTCGTCGGATGCGGAGTCGAGGCCCAGCCGGCGGCGACGGTGATCGGTCCGACGCCGGGTGGCCTCTCAATGCGGCCGTGCATGCACCGCGACACCATACCGGCCGAGTGCGGCACGCTGACGGTTCCTGAGCGGCGAGATCTCGCAGGTTCGCGGCTGATTGCCATTCCCGTGATCCGCATCCGCGCACTCGGGGCCACACCCGGCCTGCCGATTTTCTTTCTCAACGGCGGCCCGGGAGGCACCAATCAGCGGACGCGTCCGCCTGTGTGGAGCCGCCAGAACCATGACTTCGTCCTGGTCGGCTTCCGCGGGGTCGACGGCAGCGAACGCCTCGCGTGTCCTGAGTTTGAGCAGTCGCTGGCCACCTCGATCCGCGACCTGTTGAGCGCGCGGGCGATCGCCGACCGGCGCGCGGCCACCGATCGCTGCGCACGTCGGCTCGCGGTCAATGGCATCGACCTCGCCGGCTATACCATGCACGAGGTGGTGGATGACGTAGATGCCGCGCGCACGGCACTTGGGGTCGATCGATTCCTGCTGTACAGCGAGAGCTACGGCACCCGACTCGCGCAGATTTACGCGCATCGGCACCGGAAGCATGTGGAGCGTTCCGTGATGGTCGGCGTCAATCCACCCGGCAGGTTCATCTGGGAGGCCGCGCAACTGGACACGGTACTGCTCGCCTATGGCCGGCTCTGCAGACAGGACACCGCGTGCCGCGCAAGGACCCCGGATCTTGTCGCCGCCGTGTCGCGCGTGGTGCACAACATGCCGACGCGCTGGGGGCCGTTTCCGATCCACCGCGGCGTGGTGCTGCTGGCCGCCTTCCAACTCCTCTTTAGCCAGCAGAGCGCGGCGCTGGCCCTCGACGCATTCATCGACGCGGATCACGGGGATGCCAGTGGATTGGCTGCGCTGTCGCTGGTCGCGGGCTATCAACTCACCCAGTTCGACCTGGTCTTTGGTGACATGTTCGCCAAGGGCAGTGCGGACTTTGACAGTGTGCGGGGGAACCCCGATGCTTTCGATCCGCCAGGCTCCATCATGGGATCGCCCATGTCCTCCGTCTTCTGGACTGCGGTCACCGCTTCCGGCGGATGGCCGATCGTCCGCCCGGCGGACCATGCCCTGGTGACACCCCCCTCGGACGTCGAAACACTGCTGATCGGCGGCACACTCGACGTCTCCACACCGGCGGTGTATGCCAGGCAGGAGCTGCTGCCACAGCTCTCGCGCGGGCACCAGGTCATCTTTCGCAATGCCGGCCATAACGACTTGTGGGAATTTCAGGGGAACGCGTACGCACAGCTGGTGGGTGGGTTCTTCGACGTCGGCGCAATAGACACCACCGGCTTCTCAACGCAGCCCATCACGTTACATGGCACCTGGACCCTCGCCCTTCTCGCCAAGCTTTTTGTCGCCGGGATCATGCTCGCGCTGGCGATCCTGCTCTTCGCTGGTCGGAAGGTGGTCCGTCGTCTGCGTCGGTCATAGCCCCTTCGGCTGAGCTGCTTACGGCGCTCTGCTGCTATAGAGCAAGCGCACCGAGTCGGCGAGCAAGCGCTGGAGCGCCGCGATTCCGAGGCCGGACACTGACAGCTTTCCCTCGGTCAACCGGCCGTCGATGGCGAGGAGCGTGAAGCCATGCACCAGCGCCCACTGGGCCAAGGCTCGCGGGCGAATCTCACCATGCGGCAGCAGCCCATCATTGGCCGCGCGTGTCACTGCTTCGATCACCGGCGCCTCAGCCGCATCAGCCGCGGCGCGAAGTCCTGGAAAGCCGCCCGAGCGCGCACACTCGGGCGCGAAGGCTAGCCGGAGGCGGCCGGGATCCGAGACACCAAAGCGGAAGTAGGCTGCCCCAAGGCGGACGATCCCGTCAATCGGCGTGCTGGACTTCGCGAGCGCCGCCCGCTGCGATCGACCAAGTGCCAGCAACGCCTCGGTGCTCAGTTCCGCCAGCAGCGCCTCGCGATCGGCGAAGTGATTGTAGAGGGCGGGGTGCGACACTCCCACCTCCCGCGCCAGCGCCCGCAAGCTCAGGCCTGCTGTGCCTTCCCTCGCTACCATAGTGCGCGCTGCCTCAAGCACCGCGTCGCGCAGGTTGCCATGGTGGTATGGGCGTTGGACGGTCATGGGCCAGAGTGTAACCTGCGGATTTAAGGTCGCCAACGGCTGCCAAGCCGGCTGGCTCGGTCGCGGCGCGCCATGCGTCCCTCCCTTTCGAAATGGGCCGCCCCCCGAAGGTGCTCGTACAAGGCGGTCGTCACCCCTCATCGCCGCCGGAACCGCGCCCGATCACTCACCACATGGAACTCCACCTTCTCGATCTGCAGGCGCACCGGCTGCGGTGCCCCCTCCACCAGGATCTCCATTGGATACGGCACCTGAATGCCCTGCACTGCGCGGTAGTCTCCCGGGGAAATCGTGATCGCGGCGTCGCGTCCCATCACCGGCCGTCGCTGGGTGCGAAGCACGTCAGGTAGGTCTTTGCGTCGAGGTGCACCGTGGCCGTCCGACCATTCGACCAGCGGACGTTGATCACATGCACCGGCGTGCTCACACCGCGCACTGGCACGACGTTCGGACCGGCATACTCCCGCACGACTCCCTTCGCCGCCGCCCCGGTGAACGGGCCATCAAAATCCGTCTCCTCCAGGAAGTCAGCGAGCTCCGCCGCCGGCACGTCCGTAGGCTTGCCGTCGCGTGACGAGAATGGATCGATCCGCCAGGGCCTCGTCCCATCGGTCGCCGTGATCTGGACCGCGCCTGCCAACGACACGTCCTTGCGGAGCAGATTCGGGCGGATCGCCTCACTCATCAGCGGGATCGCGTCGGGCATGATCCCGGTGACCTGCATCGCAACCCGCCGGCTCTGGATCTTCTCAAGCGGGCCGGTCGCCGTCGCATAGCGCGCGAGCAGAGTGGGCAGCGGCAGGGCGGCGGGTGGAGCAGGGGCCTGCGCACCCAGCGCGGCAGGGACCAGAACCCGTCGGGCGCGTCGACCGCGAGCGCTCGAAAATGGGCGCCGACCCGGGCCGAGTGGAACCGTCCGACGCGCTTGAAATGCAGCGAGGGATGCCGCGGATCGGCTTTCAGGAGATCAAACTGCTAGTCCGCGAGCGGCCGGATGGTGGCGGGCAACGCCTCGTAGCAGGCCCAGAAGCTGGCGGACGCGTGATGCGTCAAAGCTCGCGCGAGCGCCCGACGGCGTGATCAGCCAGCGCGGCGTCTGCGAGTGCGTTCAAGCGACCGGATGTCGCATCCGTCTCGAGCTTCCGGTCCCAGCTCTCTGCTTCGAACTCGCGGAACCACACCCGAAAGCTCGCCAGCTCCTGCTCGGACAGCAGACGGACATCGTGCGCGATCTTTTCGACGTTGGTCATAATGTCGACGCCGGGTTACCTGAACAATAACAGGAGCGGGAGTGCGACGTTCCCACCGTTATGGCCCGTGGCGCTCGGTCGTCGGGCAGGTGGCCGATAAGTTCCTCGCGTGTGGGATCCTCGAGCACGGCTTCGCCCGTATCCGCTGCGACGCCTGTACGCACGAATACCTGCTCGCGTTCTCGTGCAAGTGCCGGTACTTCTGCCCGAGCTGCCACGCCAAACGCCTCGCGATCTGGACGCAGTGGCTGGACACCACCCTGCTCGCGCCGGTGCCGCACCGACAGGTGGTGCTCACCATCCCGAAGCGGCTGCGCGCGTATTGTCTCTATCGGCGCCGCCTGCTCGGCGAGATCGCCCGCGTCGCCGCCCGCACCGTCACGGCGGCCATCCGCACGCTGACCGGCGAGCGCGAGCTCGCGGTCGGCATCGTCGCCTGCCTGCAGACGCACGGCTCGCGCGCCAACTGGCATCCGCATCTCCATCTGCTCGTCACCGACGGCGGCTTCCGGCCCGACGGCACGTTTGTCTCGTGGCCGGTGCACGACGCGGCCCGGCTGACCGAGGCGTTTCGCCGTGCCGTGCTCCGGCTCTTCGTGCGCTTGGCCCTCTTCGACGAGGACCAAGCCGCCGGGATGCTCACGTGGCCGCACTCGGGGTTCCACGTGCACACGGCCGTCTGGGTGTCCGAGGATGACCGGGCCTTTGCCACCCGGCTCGCGCGGTACTGCGCGCGGAATCCCGTCGCCCTGGAACGGCTGACCTACGACCGGACGGCGAAGGCGGTCACCTACCGGTCCGACAAGTCCGACGGCCCGACGGCGGGCACCGAGACGGTGGACCCGCTCGAGTTCCTCGCCCGCGTGCTGGTCCACGTCCCGGACAAGGGGCACGTCACGACACGGTACTATGGCTGGTATGCCAACCGCCCTCGCGGCATGCGAGGCAAGGCGGCGGCGGCGGCGGTGCCGCCCGCGATCGTCCCCGCGCCACGGCTAGCGCCGACCGAGGCCAGCCGCCGATGGGCGGCGCTCCTGCAGCAGATCTTCGAGGTCGACCCGCTGGCCTGCCCGACGTGTCGCGGGCCCATGCGGATCATCGCGTTCATCACCCAGGCCTCGGTGATCGACCAGATCCTCGCGCACCGCCGCACCCGCGCCGCGACGGCGACCCACGCCGCCGCGCGGAGTCCGCCCTCGACCCGGGGACCGTCTGGACCGGGCACCACGCGACGACCCGCCGCGGCCCACCAGGCCCGCTGAGCCTCACCCCGACGCCCCGATCACGCGCGGGGACGTTCGGTGTGCGCGTCCGTCCCACCGGGGCGTCCGATCGGTCCCCGCGGCGACCGGGCGCCCACGGGCAACGCCGTCCGGACGGCCACCGAGGCGCGGCGGCGGGCGGCGGGCGGCGGGCAGGCCGCCGAGCGCCCGCCGGCCCTTGCGGGGTCGGCGATCGCGCCGTACGTATCGCCGGATACTCGACCGAGCCCGATTGAATTTCCTATCCTGAAGTATCAGCAGTATGAACAGGCAGCCGGCAATCATCTGCTTAGAGATCCGTTGGATCCGAAGCTGTCTGAATTGGAGGCACCACGTGGACGTTTCAAAGCGGCGCGATCCATGCGTGATGTCGAACCGCAGGTGTTGCTGCTCAAGCGAGGGTTGAAGAATGGCTAAAGGGGGCGTGGGATCGCTGCGGCGCGGCCAAGTTGTCACATCATTCGGTCCAGGAGCGACAATAGATCTGCCGGACATTTCTGTCATAATAGGCGGACTTGATTGGTGGCGAGGACACGATCGGGAACGCATTGTGGAGCCGCGTCTCGAGGAGAAAGTGGCGCAAGCGTTGGGTTTGCAACGCGTCAAATTATTCGCGCCCCCCGCGGAGTCGCAGGATCCGCGAGATCCGATTTTCGGCATTGAGATAAGAGAGTTTCCCCTCTGGTTTGTCGCCGACGTTGACCAAGTGATCGGTCGTTCGCGGAGTCGGCCATTGGTGCACCAACGAGACCTTGTCGGCGGAAAGTACGAGTACGACGGAAAAAAATACGACGTAACTCCTGTTCGTTTTGTTCAAGCGTGCAGTAACGGACACATCGCGGACATAGAGTGGCGCGAATTCACGCATACGGGCCGTTCCTCGTGCGCAAGAACGCCGTTGTGGATCGACGAGTACGGCACAAGCGGCGATCTTGCTGACGGATTGGTGCGCTGCGAATGCGGACTTAAGCGTGCACTTGCGCAGGCTACGCGTCGTGATGTGCTCGGCCAGTGCAAGGGACAGCGCCCGTGGTTGGATCGAGGTGAGAAGTGCGGCGGAGAAGGCGGAACGCCGGAGATGATGCGCCTGCTCATTCGTACCGCGAGTAACGCGTACTTTCCGCAGAGGCTGTCGGTGCTTGCCCTGCCCGAGGCAGCCGATCGCATTCGGGCCGCGGTTCGCAAACTCTGGCAGATGCTGAAGGACGTCAATTCCGTTGAGACACTAGCGCAGTTCCGCCAAATGCTGTCCGCGGTGCGCGATGGACTCCATGGAATTGATGATGTAACTGCGTTTACGTACATCACGGCTGAGCGGGAGGGCAAAACTCCGCCTCGTCGGCCAATCAAGGTTGATGAATTTGCAGCCTTGACGCAGGCAGCCGATAGTCTTGGTGAGGATCGGCCGGAAGGTGATTTTTACGCGCGGAAGTTGGCGTTGCCCAATAATCCATCTGATGTGTTGGCTCCTGTCGATCGTGTCGTACTCGTGCATCGGTTGCGCGAAGTAACGGCGCAAGTTGGGTTCACGCGTTTTGAAGCCGTCGTGCCTGATGTTCAGGGCGAACTTGACCTTGGCGTTCGTCGTGCGGCCATTGCCATGGAACCGAGTTGGATGCCGGCCGTCGAAACCCGAGGCGAAGGGATCTTCCTGTCATTCAAGAAGTCAGCTATTGATGCGTGGCGGGCGCGCGACGAAGTGAAGGCACAAGACGAGGCCTTCCGTCGCGGGTTTGATCCATTGCGTGGCCCTTCTGTCCGACCGGATTTGACTTACGTGATGCTGCACTCGTTGTCGCACCTGCTGATATCGGCCGTCGCGCTCGATTGCGGCTACAACACAAGTTCTATTCGCGAGCGCATTTACGTGAACACTGCTGGATGCGGCATTTTACTCTACACTGGCACGTCTGACGCGGAGGGCACGCTTGGTGGGCTTGTGCAAGCAGGCCGAAAGATCGAACGGTATTTGAAACAGGCGCACGATCTGGGACGCCTTTGTGCAAATGACCCTGTGTGCGCGCAGCACTCACCCGACTCACAACACGAAGAGCATCATTCGTTGGGCGCGGCATGCCACGGTTGTCTGCTCATCAGTGAAACGTGTTGCGAGCGTCGCAACGAATTTCTCGATCGTTCGCTGGTCGTTGCTACAGTTCAAAATCTCGGCTGCGAATTCTTTGCGGAGGCGGAGTAACTCGTCGTGCTCTCAGGATTGGCACCAGTTCAGATAGAACGAATCGCCGACGGACTGAGTCGTACGGGGTTTGCGGGCGACGTCGACGCAATTGTTCGTGGAATGGACTTGGGCGACCATGCGCAACCGGTTTGTGTTGGTGTTCGCGCACTGCTCGCTCGCATGTCTCCGATCATGGCCTCCGAGATTCTATCGGCGATTGCCATTGAAAGACGATCGGCGCGCAACCAAGCAGACCGTCGCCTCGAGTTGGTATGGACTGGCCCGGAGCGCGATGGAACTGCGACGCGTGACACCGCAGTGGTCGTTCGGGAACTGTTTCGGACGGCGGAAACGGATGTGTTGGTCGCTGGTTACGCTCTCTACAATGCGAGCTCAATTTTCGAACCGCTCGTTCAGCGTATGCTCGAGCGGCCGAATTTGCGCGTAAGACTCGTTCTAAACGTCTCACGAGGACAGGATCCTCATAGTGAACCAGATATTCTACACGAATTCGCTCGTCGATTTCGTCAGCATCATTGGCCAGATGGGCCAGGTCCCGCGGTCTTTTACGATCCGCGGTCGCTCGAGCAGAAGCCGGAACTACGAGCTGTGATGCACGCAAAGTGCGTCGCAGTTGATGGCACGAGAATCTTTGTCACTTCCGCAAACCTCACCCCGGCCGCTCAAACTCGAAATATCGAACTCGGAGTCGTGATCAACGATTCAACTTGGTGTCGGAGCGCGACGTATATTTTCGATTCACTGATTGTTGGCGGTCAGCTCAAGCAACTTGATTTGGAGTGAGACTGCAACCACAGAACGCTGTACGAGAGTGAATTATGACTGCCGAATATCCCGATCCGGTGCGCGGCGCGACTGCCGTGATCAGCAGGTTCGTCAAACGATGGGATGAGGCGCTTCGTGATCCGCAAAATAGGCGCCTCGAACCGTCGGCGGCAAATGTGATCGTCGCGCTGCACAAGGAAGTGGTCAAATGGATTGATCGAAAGAACGACGTTACTGCCAGCCATAAGAAGTATGACCTGCACAAGCGATTAGATGATTTGTTTCTCAAGACGTACAATTCTAAAGATCCCGACATAGCACTGCTCAAAGGCTTTCATCCGATAGAATTAGAAACAATTGAAAGAGAGGCAAAAAGGCAGAATGTTGATCCGGGAATTCTGGCTGCCGCCTTGTCCTCGGTTGTTGAGACCATCAACGCGCCCAGTAAGCGAGTTGCTGGCCTTATCGCATCAGAACTACCGGGATTGAGCGCCAAATTCGCAGCGGGCGAGTATACGACACGTCTTCTTGATGAGGCTGCCGATTTAGCAGTGCGTGCAGCGCTCGTTCACGAAGAGCCTGATGCCTTGAAGCAACAGGTGAGACATTGGCTAAGCGAAGGGTCGGTTGCGGTAGTTCTCGCCAACTCGATGAATTCGATGCTCGAAGATGTAGCACTTCAGAAGGCGCTACGATTTGCCGCCAAGGACATTCTGGCGAAAGTACGCAACACAATTGCAAGCCGAGACCTTGCAGATCGACCAGAACCAGAAATCGGATATGCGCAACTTTGGCAAGCGTTTCGTGCAATTGACGACTGCAAATCCGGTGTCGAAGGTGTCGCCGAGCGTTTGGGATCGAGTTTGGTGCAGACCGCAGCATCACGAACTTCTTTTGGGCTATTCACGTATTTCATTGGAGAGAATAGTGACGAGCTCAGAGAGGTATGGAACACGGAAGATCGCGCCGCCGCACTGATCGCCGAAGGTCTGGTGAAAAGCGGTTGGCTCAGGTGGAGCGGGAGCAGAGACTTCCATCCCTGGGGTGGCTTTATCCATGAGTCAATACAACACTGGCTCGCAAGTACTATCGCCCGAGGTGCGACGCCCAGGGTGATATCAAAAAATAAAGATGCGGTGACGCAGTTGGGGAGATGGTTGAAGTCCGCAACTCAGGATGTGCAATCGCAGGAGCAGGCGAACTCGTTTCGGTATCTCGCGGATCGGAACCATCAAGGGCAGATCCATACGTTCTGGAGCACTATTCGACCCCAAGTGCTGGAAGCAGTATGCGCTGAACTCGACGCGTTCATCAATGACAACGATGGGTACGCAGTAGTGCACCTCGACGGCCAGGAATTCATAAGAAGTATGCGAGCAGTAAGCGCATCGTCTGAGAAAGCGTGGGAGTGGGTCAATTGGGATAGAATCAGTCCTTCGGACCTTCCGAATGCGTTGGGCAAATTCAGCCGTGCGTATACGGAAAGGAGGGAATTCGATGTCGTGATCCCGCTGGAAGGTGCAACCATTCCACCGCACTCTTGGAATACGGGTAATATCTCATGGTATAGTAGCGCGAGTCATTCGCTTGGAGAGCCAAAACTGCGAAACATTCAGAGTGAAGATGGTTCGAGCATACATATTTGGGCGCGCGCAATGGCGGTCAGTGGAACAGCTGCCTTCGAACAGGTGGTCCAGCGATTAGAGCCAATCTTGAGTGCGACTTCTTTCGCACTCTCTTCGTCGCAGAACTTCGGGTATCGTCCAGAAGTGGACGTCTGGTACATGTACGGAGAGGTTGGCACCGGTTATGGAGCTTGGCGCGGACGCCGCGATCGAACGGAATCCTCAGATGAACGTGTAAATCCTATGGATCTTGAAAGGTTCGGAAAGATCTACGAGCAAGCATTTAGTCGTGCGTCTGTAGCGAAAACGCATTCCGAGTTGGAAATGAAATTCAAACGAGCCCTCTTCTGGTATCGCTCCGGGCGCTGGCAGAAAGATCCCACGCGCAGACTTCTCGACCACTATCTGGCGCTTGAGCACTTCTTCGCGATGGGTCAGGGGTCCAAGGATGAGAATCTCGCAAACGGTATAGGCCAAATCGAAGGCTCGTGGAGGTATCGCGGATTTCCATTCTCTGCACACGTGCGCGACATACTCGATGTTGCCAACGAATTGCTGAAACGCGCCCAAAGCAGTGCTGATGTGGCCAAAGCCTGTGAACTGGTCGTGCAAAAGCAACTAAGTTCTTGCCGGAACGCAAATCGCTGGTTCAAGAGCGAAACTTCCTGGCTCTCACCAACGTTCGTTAGCGCTGTCATAGATGCGCAAGATCCGGATACGGTGGATTCCGTGTGGACGCTTCACTTAGCGAAGCTGGTTCATTTGGCGGAAAGAGAGGAAGATTGGCTAAGCGTGGATGCACGGCGAAAGGAGAGGGCTTGGTTTAGAATGCGCCTGCTTGCGCAGCGCAGACATGAAATTGTGCATGATGCACTGACGCACATTCCCGGAATCAAGCTGGAGGCGGATGCTCTGACTGAAACGGTTGAACGCATACTTCGATACCTTGCAAGTCACATCCTGACTCATTCGGAGGGTTCCACTGTCCAAGACATATTGGATGACCTTCGAGCGCCGTGGTCTGAGTGCCCCAAAGCGCCCTGAAGTCATTGTGAATCTTTACCCCTGTGAGCGGGGTTGCAGAGGCGGTCTATGGCGTCACACGACGAACGCCCGCTCTGGTGCTGGAACCGTCAGCGATTTCAATGTTCCGTCACTCACCCCTTCAAAAACGCCAGCAAATCATCCCGAAACCGCGCCTTGTGCGACGCGATGAGTCCATGCGCTGCGCCCTCGTACTCGACGAACTGCGCTGAAGGAATTCCCGCCGCCGCGGCGTGCGCAGACGCCTTGATGGGCACGGTCTGATCGTCGCTGCCATGCACAATGAGCGTCGGCACACGAAAGGCCTGGAGATCGGGGCGGAAATCGGTGGTGGCGAACGCCGCAGCGCAGGCCAGTGTCGGGCGAAGTCCAGCGCTCATCGCCACAGCACGCGACCACTCAAGCACTTCGTTGCTGACCGGTTTATCCAGAAAACCGACGCCATAAAACGACTTGAAGAACGACGAGAAAAATTCGGCGCGATCGTTCTTCAGGCCGGCGGCCACCCCCTCAAACACACTCATGTCCGTTCCCTCGGGATTATCGGCGGTCTTGAGCATGTACGGAACCACCGACGAGATGAGACCGGCCTGCTTGACCGATTTGCCGTTGTGACGGGACATGTAGCGCGCCACTTCGCCGCCACCCATGGAGAAACCAACAATGGTGCAATCACTCGAACCGGTGGATTCAACAACGGCCGCGAGATCATCCGACAACGTGTCGTAGTCGTATCCATCCCACGGTTGATCGGAGCGACCGAACCCGCGACGGTCGTACGCCACGGCCCGCATACCGGCTTCGGCAATGGCCAGCGCATGATCATCCCAACTGTCGGCCGACAACGGCCAACCATGCAGCAGAATGACGGGACGCCCACTGCCCCAATCTTTCACATATAACTTCCTGCCGTCTTTCGTCGCGATGTGCGCCATTCGAATCTCCACTGGTGAGCGAAGTCGGACACGGCGCTGGGAACGATGTTCCGGCGTGTTGTGGCAATAGTCACGGCAATCCACTGCCGGAGCTAAGATTCATCGCAGAGAAATTCATTCGACTCCGGCCGGCGCCTTTCATGCAGTTTCCGCGCATCAGCACATCAATACCAGGGCGCCCAACCCGCTGGCGCACCAATGCACTGGTCGCGACGTTATTCGTGGCATGCGTGAATACGTGGGTCAGCGCAAGCGTACTCCCGGCGCAAACGCTTCGTATTGGCGTTGATACCACAACACTCCACGCCGATGCGCGCGCGGCCCTGCGCACGTGGCACACGTATCTCGCGTCGAAACGCGGTCAGTACAATTCAAATGCGGGCACGCCCACCTCGCTGTGGGTCGATGACGAACAGCGCACGGCCGTCTGGGTGTCCGAGGATGACCGGGCCTTTGCCACCCGGCTCGCGCGGTACTGCGCGCGGAATCCCGTCGCCCTGGAACGGCTGACCTACGACCGGACGGCGAAGGCGGTCACCTACCGG
>Ga0209490_10004316_pt1 | contig 13140 bp, 7 predicted proteins | sample MAT06_FD_187209 | JGI IMG/M metagenome (GOLD analysis project Ga0209490, IMG submission 187209) | Freshwater microbial communities from Lake Fryxell liftoff mats and glacier meltwater in Antarctica - MAT-06 (SPAdes) (version 2) | ecosystem: Environmental > Aquatic > Freshwater > Ice > Liftoff...
ACTGCGTGATGGCGAATGCGACATGGCACTGGCCGGTGGCATCGCGCTCACGGTGCCTTTCAACAGCGGCATCGTGTACAATGAAGGCGGCATGTATAGCCCCGACGGCAGCACACGCACGTTCGATGCCAATGGCAAAGGCACTTCGTTCAGTGATGGTGTCGGCATCGTTGTTCTAAAGCGCCTGGACGATGCGATCCGCGACAACGACCACATCTACGCGACGATCAAAGGTGCGGCGCTGAACAACGATGGCAGCGACAAGGCCAGCTTTACCGCACCGAGCGTGCGTGGACAGGCCGAGGTGATCGCCATGGCGCAGGCTGACGCAGGTGTCTCACCCAGTGAGGTCACCTACGTAGAGACCCATGGGACCGCTACGCCGTTGGGAGATCCCATCGAAGTGGAAGCGCTCACACTTGCGTTCAAAAGCACTGGCGAGATCCCGGGGCAAGCCCGGAATGACGGTTCAAAATACTGCGCGATCGGCTCGATCAAATCGAACATCGGTCACTTGACCGCAGCCGCTGGCGCTGCCGGTGTGATCAAGACCGCGCTCGCACTTCAACAAGAAAAGATCCCTGCGAGCATCGGCTTCGAGAAACCGAACCCTTCGATCGACTTCGCGAATAGTCCGTTCCGTGTTGCAGCAGACAACATCGCTTGGCCGCGTACCAGCACGCCGCGCATCGCTGGTGTGTCTTCGTTCGGTGTAGGCGGAACGAACGCGCACGTGATCCTCGCTGAACCACCAGCAGCCGTTGCTTCCAGCGCATCACGCACGAAGCAGCTCTTGATGCTGAGCGCGAAGACCAAGACCTCTCTCGATGTAATGACGGAGAACCTCCGTGCTTGGCTCGAAGCGCACCCGGACGCATCGCTCGCCGACGCCGCTTTCACGCTACAGCTCGGTCGTCGTCACTTCAAGCATCGCCGCCTCATCGTCGGTGGAAGCCACGGTGAAGTGATCGAAGTCATCGCGAACAAGGACCCCAACCTGATCGGCACACGCGAATTGCACGAAGCCGCGCCCGGCGTGGTGTTCATGTTCCCCGGCCAAGGCTCACAGTACGTGAACATGGGCCGTGACCTCTGCGACAGCGAGCCGGTCTTCAAAGAACACTTCGATCGGTGCTGCGATCTCTTCACGAAGGAGTTAGGCACTTCGCTCCGCGATATCATCTTCCCAAAAGCTGGTGAGGAGGAAAAGGCCGCCGAGCAACTGAAACAGACGATCTACACGCAGGCTTCGCTGTTCACCATGCACTACAGCCTCGCGAAGCTGTGGATGCACTGGGGCATCACGCCCGATGCGATGATCGGCCATAGTATCGGTGAATTCGCCGCTGCTTGTCTCGCTGGTGTGTTCTCCTTGGAAGATGCCGCGAAGCTGGTAGCCAACCGCGGCCGCATGATGCAGGAACTGCCCGGTGGCAGCATGCTCAGCGTTCGTGCAACGGAAGAAGTTGTCGCGAAACGCCTGCCCGCTGGTTGCAGCATCGCCGCGAACAACGGTCCGCAATTGTGCGTGGCCAGTGGTCCGCATGAGGCCATCGCTAAGTTCCAAGCGGAGTTGGAGAAGGACGGCATCACCTGCAAGTTGCTCGTGACCAGTCATGCCTTCCACAGCCCGATGATGGAAGCCATCGTTGCGCCCTATAAGAAGGTTGTCGAGAGCGTGAAGCTGAACGCGCCACGCATCCCCATCATCAGCACGGTGACCGCTGAATGGTTGAAGGATGACGAAGCCGTTTCATCGAAGTACTGGAGCGATCACCTGCGCGCCACCGTTCGCTTCGCACAAGCCGTGAAGTTCGCGTGGAGCGATGCTGATCGTGTCATGCTCGAAGTTGGACCACGCACCACGGCGACAACGCTTGCGCGCCAACAGAGCAGCGATCCGAAGAAGCAAGCCGCCGTTTCCTCGCTAACTGATTCCGCAGGCAATGGCAACGAACTGACGCAGTTGCTGAAAGCCGTTGGGGGCCTTTGGCAGAGCGGTGTGCTGATCAACTGGAACAAATTCTACGAGCGCGAACAGCGTCACCGCATCTCATTGCCGACCTATGCCTTCGAGCGCGTGCGTCACTGGGTGGATCCTGTACCAATGGTCTCGGCCGGTGGTCATGCCATCGCAAGCACGTCGATCGAAGCACCCGTTCCTCATGGAGCTGATGCGAACCTGACGCCAAAAGAGGCGCTCATCGCGCAGATCAAGCATTTGCTCGAAGAAAGCTCCGGACTTGAACTCGCTGAGGCCAGCCCGGAAGAGACCTTCTTGGAGATGGGTCTTGATTCGCTCTTCCTTACGCAGGTAGCGACGTCGATTTCGAAGAAGTTCGGCGTGAAGATCTCGTTCCGTCAATTGAACGAAGAGCTGCCGAACCTGGACAAGCTGGCGGATAAGATCCTGCCGCACTGGTCGAATACAGGGGTGGGTGCAGGAGCAGGTGCAGGAGCAGGTGCAAGTGCAGGTGCAAGTGCAGGTGCAGGCAGCAGTGGGCTTGCCCCTGCCGTTGCGCCTACCCTTAACGCCTTGGAGGACGCTCCCGAACTGAAGAAGGTCTTCGGGGCACAAGCACGCATCAGCAAGGAGAAGGTGGACGATATGTCGCCACAACAGCGCGCGTGGTTCGATGCATTCGTGAAGCGCTACGTGGCGAAGACCGCGAAGAGCAAAGCTTTCACCCAGGCAAATCGCAAGGCGATGGCCGACCCGCGCGTGGTCACAGGCTTCAAGCCGCAAACGAAAGAGCTTATCTACCAAGTGGTGGTGGACAAGAGCACGGGCTGCCACCTGTGGGACATCGATGGCAACGAGTACGTGGATATCCTCAGCGGCTTCGGTTCCTCGATGTTCGGCTACATGCCCGACTTCATCAAAGAGGCTTGTCACAAGCAACTGGACCAAGGCATTGAGATCGGCCCGATGCATCCGCTGGCCGCAGAAGTCTCGCAACTGCTTTGCGAGCTAACAGGACATGAACGCGCTGCGGTCTGCAACACCGGTTCGGAAGCGGTGCTGGGCGCCATGCGCATGGCCCGTACGGTCACTGGGCGCAGCTTGATCATCTCCTTCAGCGGCAGCTACCACGGCATCAACGACGAGGTGATCATTCGCGGCAGCAAGAGCAAGAAGAGCTATCCCGGTGCGCCCGGTATCATGCCCGAAGCGGTTGCGAACATGCTGGTACTCGATTACGGCACGCCCGAAAGTCTCGAGATCATCAGGCAGCGCTGTCATGAAGCGGCCGCCGTGCTGGTAGAGCCGGTACAAAGCCGCCGAATGGAATTCCGCCCGGTCGACTTCTTGCGCGAAGTGCGTGAGATCACCAAACAGAATGGCACAGCACTGATCTTCGATGAAGTGATCACGGGCTTCCGGATGCATCCCGGCGGTGCGCAAGCGCTGTTCGGTATCAAAGCCGATATCGGCACCTACGGCAAAGTGATCGGTGGCGGCATGCCCATTGGCGCCATGATCGGCAAGAGTGAATGGATGGATGCGCTCGATGGTGGCCATTGGCAGTACGGCGATGAAAGCGTACCTCCAGCAGGGGTGACCTATTTCGCGGGCACTTTTGTTCGCCAACCGTTGGTGATGGCGGCGGCAAAGGCTTCGCTATTGGAAATGAAGAACAACGGTGGCCTTTATGATCGCTTGAACAATATGACCTCGGATATGGTCAAGCGGGTGAACGGGCTCTTCGATAAATACCTGCTTCCGTATCGTTGGGTAACCTTCGGCAGTGCCTTCAAGACGAAGTATGACGAGAGCGTGAACTACACCGAACTCTTCTTCATGCTTATGCGCTACCACGGCATACATGTGCTGGATTTCCCGCACTTCCTGACCACCGCACATACCCAAGCAGATGTGGAGAAGATCGTCGCCGCTGTGGAGAAGACCTGTGTTGAACTGCGCGAAAGTGGATCTATGCCAGAGCGTACCTACCCGATCGAGACGGTGAACAGTGTATTGAACGGCTCTCGGCGCAAGCTGAGTGAACGTGTGATCAGCGCGATGGAACCTCCAGTGCCGGGCGCGCGTATCGGCCGCTCGGCAAAGGGCGATCCAAACTGGTTCGTGCCCGATCCGAAACGAGCTGGAAAATACTTGATGGTGGTCACGGACGATAACTAGGTCGAGGCAGAGAAATGGAAAAATTCATCGCAGAACCGCGCTTCATCCCGGTCGATTTTGATCCGTTCGCAGGACCGGCGATCAAAGAGACGATCCCTACCACCGAGGCGCAGCAGGAAGTCATGCTCGCTGCTGGAATGGGGCACGATGCCTCGTGTGCATACATCGAAAGTGTTTCGTTGGAACTGACCGGCGCACTGGACAGACCTGCCTTGAGCCTTGCTTTGGAGCAGCTTGTGGCCCGACATGATGCGTTGCGCAGCACCTTGAGCGCGACCGGAACGCGCATGTTGGTCGCAGAGCACATGTCCTTGGATCTTCCGTTCATCGATCTGGCATCGCTCAGTGAAAAAGAGCGTTCGAAAAAACTCGATGCCCTTGCAACGCAGGATATGGAGGCGGCCTTCGACCTACAGAATGGCCCGCTGTTCCGTGTTAAGCTCATCCGAACAGCAGCGGAGACGCACTCGCTTCGCCTTTCTGCCCATCACGTGATCTGTGATGGCTGGAGCCTTGGTATCATGATGGCGGAGATCAGCACACTGTACACAGCGAACCGCAATGGTGTGGCGCCGCAGTTGCCAGAAGCCATCCCTTACGGCGCGTATGCCCTGGCCACCATGGACGCTGCAAAGAGCGCAGAGCAGGCGGGAGTGGAGCGCTATTGGACCGAACTCTTCCAAGGTCATGTTGCTGCATTGGAACTCCCGACCGACCATCCACGGCCACGACAGAAAACATACCGCGGTCAACGTCTGGACCTGGATCTGCCGCCAGAACTCGTTCGCTCATTGAAGGAAACCGCCACCCGCAGTGGCGCTAGTTTCGTAACCACCCTGCTCACCACCTTCGAGCTCTTCCTTCACAAACTGACCGGCGAGACCGACATGGTCGTGGGATTGCCGGCGGCCGGCCAGAGCGATCTGGGGATGAAGCATCTTGTTGGCCATTGTGTGAACCTGCTCGCTTTGCGGAGCCGGATCGACGAGGAGCGCAGCTTCATCGATCACCTGAAACAACGGCGTACCGCGATCCTGGATGCCTTCGATCATCAGAAGTACACCTTTGGCACGCTGCTGAAGAAACTCAACCTACCCAGAGTTCCTGGGCGCATCCCGCTTGTTCCGGTCGTGTTCAATATCGACATGAACATGGATGATGGCGTGGCGTTCGATGATCTGACGCATCGCTTCATCAGCAATCCGCGGCGCTACGAGAACTTCGAACTGTTCTTGAACGCTACTGGAAAGAACGATCATCTGACGCTGGAATGGAGCTTCAATGCCGACCTGTTCGACCGCTCTACGATCCACACGTGGATGGACGAATTCACGCAACTGATCCAACGGATCTGCGCCAAGCCAGAAGCACGTATTGGTGACCTTACCGGTGACGCCGACCTTACCAATGCCGGCACCTTGCCGCCTGTGGAATGGTATGGAACTGCCGTTCCCTATCCCAGGAACAAAAGTGTATCAGCACTCTTCGACGAGACCGTGGCTGCTTATCCGGAACAGGTGGCCATTTGCCATGGGGAGCTTGTGTTGACCTACTCCGAATTGAGCAAGCGCGTTATGGCGCTTACCGCGTCGTTGACCAAGGCTGGTGTGCGCAGCGGGGATCTCGTGGGTCTTTGTTGCGAACGGAATTTCGGAATGGTCGTGGCCCAATTGGCGATCATGCGCGCTGGCGCGGCCTTCGTGCCCATCGACCACACCTACCCGGAAGCGCGGATCCAATGCATTCTTGAGGATATCGGCAGTGGAGTGCTTTTGATCGAACCCGCGTTGGAGAGCCATTTGCCAGCACATGGTGCGCGTACGGTCCACTTGAGCTTGGAAACCATGACCACGGAAAACGTGGCGGATGTCCCTGCCATGGATCAACCTTCGAGCGCTGCCTATGTGATGTACACGTCAGGATCCACCGGCAAACCCAAAGGAGTAGTGGTACCCCAACGGGCCATCGTGCGCTTGGTGCGGAACCAGAATTATGCGCCATTCGGACCGGACGCGGTAATCACCCAACTCTCCAATGTCTCCTTCGATGCCTCCACCTTTGAATTGTGGGGTGCCTTGCTGAATGGCGGCAAGCTGGTGTTGCAACCGCAGCCCAAACCCACGTTGCGCGAGATAACCGACACGATGGAGCGCCATGGTGTGAACATCATGTTCATCACCACGGGTCTATTCAACGTGCTGGTGGATGAACAGGTGGAGCGCTTGCGGAACCTGAAATGCATCCTCACTGGCGGCGAGGCGATGTCCGTAACGCATATCACGAAGGCCTTGCGTGTGCTTGGTCCCGGAGTGCTCAATAACATCTACGGACCGACCGAGAACACCACCTACTCCTGTTTCCACCCGATCAATAGCGTGGAAGATATCGGTAGGGCGGTCCCGATCGGAAAGGCCATCAACAATACGTTCATCTACGTACTAGATGAGCACATGAAGCCTGTCCCTGTTGGCGTTAAAGGTGAATTGTACACCGGTGGAGATGGGGTCGCTATCGGCTACCTCAACCGGCCCGACCTCACTGCTGAGCGCTTCTTACCAGACCCTTTCCTGGGTGGAGAAGCACGCATGTATCGCAGCGGCGACCTGGTGCGGTGGTCTGCTACTGGCAGCATCGAATTCCTAGGGCGTGCGGACGACCAGGTGAAGGTGCGAGGCTTCAGGATCGAGTTGGGAGAGATCGAACATGCCATCAGCGCGATCAAAGGCGTTCGTGACCGGGTGGTGATGGCACGCAGGGACATGCCTGGTGATCAGCAATTGGTCGCGTATGTGGTGCCCGACGAACAGATCTCCAACGACCCTAAACGCGCTGAAGCATTTCAGGTAAGTGTGCGTGAGCATTTGATCCAGCAGCTTCCAAGCTATATGGTACCCGCTTTCATCATGGTGCTGGCCTCGTTACCATTGAACCCTAATGGTAAGGTGGATAAGAAACAATTGCCCCAGCCCGATCTGCGCAGTGGGCCAATGACGGTGCAATATGTAGCTCCGCGCACCGAGACCGAAAAACAGCTCGCCAGGATATGGTGCAATGTGCTGGGCACGGATGATGTAGGCGTTCACGACAGTTTTTTCGATGTTGGCGGGCACTCCATTGCTGGCATTCAAGTACTCACCCAGATCGAACAACGGTTCGGAAAGTCGTTCAATTTGAACGCGATCTTCCGCTCACCTACGATAGCGGAATTCGCCCAAGAGATCAGTGGTGCTGCGGTCGATGGCACGGTGTCCGATCTGGAGAACTTGACCGCCATACAGCCGCGCGGCACGATGGGTCCGTTGATCTGTGTGCACGGCGATGAAGCGAACCATTACCTCCCCCGCTATTTAGGGAATGATCAACCGTTCTATGGGTATTCCCACCAAGGAGAGAATGGGGATCCGTTGCGCTATCGATCTGTGGAAGCCATCGCCACCTACTACATCTCCCAATTGAAGAAATTGCTGCCACATGGCCCCTACCGCCTGTGTGGGTATTCCTTTGGTGGCCTGGTCGCCTATGAAATGGGTCGGCAACTCCTTCTTGCCGGGGAGAGCGTACCCATAGTGATCCTGCTCGACACCTATTCCCCAGAGCTATTCGTGGAGGTGATGAACCAAGAGCGCAAGATCTACGAACCGGTGAAACGCGTGGTCATGCACAGCGCTACCAGCCTGTTACGGGCTATGGACAAAGCGCTTCCTCCCAAGCTGCGTAACTTCCAGATCATCGATGCCTACGATCAGGCAATTATGGCCTATCACACGAAACCATATCCGGGCGACGTTGCCGTGATAAAGGCAGTGAATTCCCCAGGTGCCGAGGATATGGGCTGGGGCAAACACGTGCAAGGCGATCTGATCCTTGAACGTTGTGTAGGAGATCACTACGTGATGATCAAGGAACCCCTTGTTGGACAATTGGCTGGTGTGATGCAAGCCATCCTTCAGCGAAGCAAAGGCGCAACCACGTTAGGTGTTGTATGAACCGAACGCAGGGACGTGATCTGACCATCCATTGCATTGGCCCGATCGCGGTGCCACATCCTTTGGCAGGTAGTGAACTGCTGGATGCGGATGAGGTGGTGATCCACATGGCCACGATCGAGGAGCTTCGTCCCAGGGCCGACGCGTATGCTCAATTGTTGGACCGCGCCGAAACGGAACGCATGCAACGTTTCAAATTCGATGTGGACCGCGAGCGTTTTCTGCTGGGGCACGGCTTCGCCCGAAGTGTGCTTGGAGCGCGCCTCGATATGCCACCCTCTGCTATTCGCTATCTGCGCGGACCATACGGCAAACCGTATCTCGCCCAGCACCCACTTCATTTCAATTTGAGCGACACCAAGGATGCCGTAGCCATCGCAGTTCACTCCAGCAGCGCGTTGGGTGTGGATATCGAAAGCATGGCGCGCGGCGTGGACCACGAGGCGGTCGGAACCCATTACTTCCGGCCCGAAGAGCAACGCTCCATCGCCGAAGCTGTGGATGGTAAGCGGCGGTTCCTGGAGTTCTGGACGCGTAAGGAGGCCGTATTGAAAGCAAGCGGCGTTGGGATCATGGACGATCTTCGTGTACTCCGCGTTGACCAGCCAGTGAACCATTTGAGTATCACGCACGACGCCTTCATATCCCTAGCCGCACCCAATTACCACGTCGCGACCTGGCACATAGGCGAAACACACATCGTAAGCCTGGCCACCTCTGGACCTTGTACCAAGATCCGTTTCGTTGGGGTGTGATCACTCGCTAACCGCCTCTTCTCCCCAGAACCGGGGATGGAAGTTGAGCAGATAGAGCCTTCGCCCAGCGCGCGTGATAGCGGTGTACAACCAACGCACGTATTCGCGATCGATCATCTCCTCCGTCACGTAGCCCTGATCAACGAACACCGTGTTCCACTGCCCACCCTGCGCTTTATGGGCCGTAACAGCATAGGCATACTTCACTTGCAAGGCCTGGGCAAAAGGATCTTCGCGTAGCATGCGAAAGCGATGCGCTTTGGTGCGGGCCACATAGCTGTTGAAAAGTGCGCTCCGGAAGAGTTTCATCCGTGGACCTGGTAACGCAGGTGCTTCAATGGCCAATACATCCAACATCACCTTCACATCCAACTCCCGCTCCTCACTCCCATTCCACCATGCAGCCGTGATGTCGGCGAAGCGAAGGCCATGGACATCCTCCAACCCAAGCACTCGCTTCACGGTGATGGTCTCACCGTTCGCGATCAATTCGGCCTTGCCATTCCGTCCGGCCCAGAAATAGTTGTTCTTCACCACCATCAACCGATCACCCGCACATAGTTCCTCTTCGTAACCATGGATCCGCATGCGCACCTGCTGACTGTATTGATAAGCGCGTTTGTTGCTGCGGCAGATCACACAAACTTCATCATCACCATCTTGTCCATACGCCGTTTCCAAGGCATCCTGCAGATCCAAGCCTTCCAAGCGGATGACATCGGAAAAACCCGCAACGAATCGTGGCATGGGATGTTCCTGGACCAGGGTCCGGCGCAGATCCGTTGCGTTGGAGAGGATCCCCGAAGTTGCTGCCTGCCGCACCACGTCGGTGAGCTCGATGGCCCCAGCCATCAAACCGAATGCCGCCAGTTCCTTGGGGTCCAGCGCAGGACTGTGTTCGCTGCCAACCGGTGGCAACTGTGCCGGATCGCCGATCAGCAAAAGCCGGGAACCAGGCACCGAGAAAATATGCTCGAAGAGGTCGTGCATCAGGTCGCGGCCACCAAATGGGCCATCGCCAAGGCCACTGCGTCCGATCATGGAGGCTTCATCCACAATGAAGAGTGCGCCTGCATCCTTGTTCACCGCAACGTGCATGCCGCCAACGCCTGCATCCTCCTCACCGCTCAAACGATAAATACGCCGGTGGATGGTGGACGCTGCCTGCCCGGCATACGCACCCAACACCTTTGCAGCGCGCCCAGTAGGGGCCAGCAGCACCACGGGCCTTCGCTCTGCCGCGAGCACCTTGACCAAAGCGCCCACCAGCGTGGTCTTACCGGTACCGGCATACCCTTTCAGTACAAGTGTGGCCCGCTCTTTCGTGGTGGTAAGCAAGCGTTGCAAGGCCTGTACAGCACGTTCCTGCCCAGCTGTAGGGAGGTGGCCAAGGGCCTTCAACAAGCGGTCGCGTAGATCGCCGACTAGCAGGTCGGTCACAGGGTCTGGAAGGTTCGCAGGAGTAGCGTGAGATGGCGATGACAGCAGCGTTCGCCGGGGTGAATTTATCCTACTTTTGGCGGGCTTGCAACGCGCCCTTCCTTCGTTCGTGATGAAAGCCTACCTGCACCTGCTCCTTTCCGCCCTGTTGATCGCGGCGGGTGGTTTCCTGCTCATCGTGGGCAGTGTACTGGGCAAACCGGTGGGTGTGCTTTTGGGTGCGGCCATCGCCATCATTGCCGGCATCGTCTCCATTCTCTTGGTGCGCGGATATCTTAGCCAACGCATGGGTCTGGTCATCGGCATTGTACTTTGTGCCCTTGCCTTGGGTGTGGCGGGATCCAATTTCTGGGCTGCACGGCAGATGAGCAGATCGCCAAATGGATCCCTTGATGGATCTCCGTACACGCCCGTGATCTCGCTGGCCAGGCATCCCATGGATCCATTCATCCCTATTCGTGCGTAAGCATGGAAAGCGCTGGTCTCCCGTCCAACAGCTACGACCCTAAGGAGGATCGCGCACATCATGTGAGTGTGCTCCTGGGCCAAGGCATTTCTGCCTGCGTGGTACATGCGCTGCGGACCGGCCAACCTCAATTGCTGGTCCATGCCCCAGGCACTGAAGCGCTGGCGCATCCTGCATTACCCACTGATCCGCGCTCGGTAAGCTTTGTTTCGCTGCCAACTTGGAGCACCCTTGTTCCGGACGGTGCATTGCAACCCGATAGCCATGCCCAGCATCTGAACCTGGTTCACCACCGTGTGCCAGTGGGTCTTGTTCGCGACGAGCCTGTTCGCACCTTGGGCGCTACCTGCCTGTATGTACACGACGAAGACCACGAGCGCGCCGTGCTTGGCCGGTTCCCCCATGCACGCGCCTTGCCCTTGCAAGCTGTTCTGGTGCAAGGCGCGCAGCAGCGATCGGTGTTGGGCAGCGTTGTGCTGATCCATCGTGGCGCGGACCGCGTGGATATCTGCGTGGCGCGTGAACAGCGGATCCTCCTGAGTGCCTCCTACCCTGCACACCATCCGGAGGATCTACTGTACTTCAGCTTGCTTGCCACGGAGCAATGCGGCCTATCACCGAAAGATGTTCCTGTGCGCACCGGCGGTACTCATCTGCTCCAGACCGAACGGGATCTTCTGCAGCGCTATTTCGCGGATCATGCGAGTGCCGCGCGGCCGGAGTTCCACCACCTGGCAGCGTCTGATACCGGACCCTTGGACCGTTGGATGGCGGCCATCGACCAGTTCGCATGCGTATCCTAGGCGGTAAATACAGGAATCGCAGGCTGCATCCCCCGGCCCAAATGAAGGCGCGGCCTACCACCGATTTTGCGAAAGAAGGCCTGTTCAATGTGCTGCGCCACCGTGTTCCCTTGGACGGGATCCGTGTGCTTGATCTTTTCGCCGGCACAGGGAACATGTCGTTGGAATTCGTTTCGCAAGGTGCCAGTGAGGTGATCTCCGTGGAGCAGGATCGCCAGCTCTACGACTTTATGCAACGCACAGCGCGGGACTTGGGCGAGACCGCTTGGCGCATGGTGAAGAGCGATGTCTTCACTTTTTTGAACAGCCATCGCGGCAGCTACGATATCGTGTTCGCCGACCCACCGTTCCACATGGAGCACATTGAACGGATACCTACCTTGGTGCTGCAAGCCGGATCGCTTGGCACCGACGGACTCCTGATCGTTGAGCACCACGAAAAAGTGAAGATGGACCACATCCAAGGCTACCAGCTCACGCGCACGTACGGGACGATACATTTCAGCTTCTTCGGCCCAGTAGCGTAGAACCTTCGTACACATGAGCAGACCGATCGCTGTTTTTCCAGGCACCTTCGACCCGATCACGGTGGGCCACGTCAGTATCGTGGAACGCGCTCTTCCCTTGTTCGAGCGCGTGATCATCGGCATGGGCGTGAACAATACGAAGAAGACCATGTTCGAACCCGCGCAGCGTATCGCCTGGATCCGGGACGCATTCAACGCATACCCGCAGGTGGAGGTGATGGCTTTCGAAGGGCTTACTGTGGAGTTGTGCAAGCGCGTTGGGGCCGCATTCCTTGTCCGTGGCCTACGCAACGGCACCGACCATGGCTACGAACGAAGTATCGCACTCATGAATCGCCAGCTCGCTGGCGTGGAAACGATCTTCCTTCCCTCTGCGCCCGAGCACGCCCACATCAGCAGCACCATTGTGCGCGAGCTGATCGCCAATAAGGCCGACGTTTCGGCGTTCGTACCCATGAACCTCTTGGATCCCCGACGATGAAGACCCTGCTTCTGCTGCTCGCCCTCTCAGCGCCTCTGTGCATGCGGGCGGGAACATTCACGATCCATGTGCGCGCTGGCGAATTGGGCGAAGAGGTGGTATCGCTCTACCGCTATGCGGATCTGTTCACGCTGCGCACGGTCTTCGTGACCAGCGGGTTATTCAGTGCCGACGGCCGCACCACCTTGCAAGGCAACGTGGAAGGCACGGAGAAAATGCAACTTCGTATGGGCGACCGCACCGCCGACCTGTTCGTGCGCGCTGGCAGCGAACTCTTCGTGGAACCGGTGGACCTGGGCACAGCACGCAGCGTGAACGGCACAACACGCATGGGTCTGAATTTCGAGGGGATCGATCCATTGGATATCAACTCCCTGACCACGGACCTGAACGATCGTATCGATGCATTCCTTGCGGAGGATCTTGCGACCGATCAAGCAGCAGGCATGAACGTACTGGAGGTAAAACGCAACGAAGGGAAGGCAGCCACCGACCCGCTCAAGCGCCCCCCCACCCTTTTCGTGACCCCAGTGCTGAG
>Ga0209490_10004330_pt1 | contig 13121 bp, 7 predicted proteins | sample MAT06_FD_187209 | JGI IMG/M metagenome (GOLD analysis project Ga0209490, IMG submission 187209) | Freshwater microbial communities from Lake Fryxell liftoff mats and glacier meltwater in Antarctica - MAT-06 (SPAdes) (version 2) | ecosystem: Environmental > Aquatic > Freshwater > Ice > Liftoff...
ACAAGTATTCAAAGACGGGCATCCAATCAGCCATCCGATGAGCGAGGCAGAGGCACTGAAGGAAATGAAATTCCTACAAGGATTGGAATTTTCGCCGATGCGTCTTAGGGGACTTGCGATCACCGAGGCAGGGAAGCGGCACAACCTTTCCCACGAAGATCGTAGGGAGCTCGATTTCGCCACCGAGGACATTGATGAACTGCTTGAGGGGATGGAACCTACCAAGCGGCGGGCATTCATCGACAAAGCCATTAACCATTGGACAGAGGAAAGACGCACTTCCGGGTAGGTTTTAGTACCGTCTCAGCGGTTTCCGCATCGCTTTTTAAGAATCTGCCTCAACCCAAAACACTTACAGAGAAATACCAACTTCCCAAAAGTGATTGGGGTTGGTTTGTATTGGCGGAAATTTTCCGCAGTGACAGGAACATTCGTTGGGAGTAAGGTTCTGCTATGAGAATCACTCACAAGCGTGTGGTGGATGAAATGGGGCGCCCTAGGGAGGCGATCATCCCTTGGGAGCAATTTGTCGAACTACAGGAAGTTCTCGGTCTGGATTTCACCCCTGACGAGGAAAAGGAACTGATTTCCGTCCGGCGCGATCTCGAAGAGGGGAAATGGGATTCGTTCGTGGATAGGGAGGAAATTCGTCTCGATTTAAATCATTGAGAGCGGTCGCTTACCACCGGCAGGCAAAGCGCTATCTTGAGCGAATGCCGGCGAAACGTGCAGTCCAGGTGATGGATTGCGTAAATTCCCTCGCCGCCTTGGATAATCCCGCTCGCGATGCTGGAGTGAAAGTCATGTCTGGGGACTGGCAAGGATAGATGCGCACCCGAATCGGAAGCTACCGGGCGATTTTTCGTATCCAAGCTGGTCAGAATGGAAACGAAACACTGTTCGTGCTGATCGTCGGCCCACGAGGTGATCTCTACTGATCGGTGTCTCGGTAAGGTCAAGTCCCGCTATATCAGATTTTGGGACATTATCACGTTGTCCGACAGCGCGAATGACGTCGATTGGAAAGACGCCATTCCCCCATGCCACTCAGCGATGGAATCATGGCTCCCACAGTTGGCGAATGCCTCGCCGATCTCATGGCGGAAAACGGCTGGGAACGCGCGGTCCAATGGGCAGCAAACGCAAACGAAATCGCCCCAACTCTCGTCGGTGGATCCAAAAAACACGGTGGAGCCGATCTCAGCTCTACCCGCGCCCGGAAGGCCTGGGCATCGCTCGGTGTTGAAGGGAAATCCCTCGCCAACTCCGCCCCAATGCCCGACTTCGAAGGCATGCCCCGTCTTACCCTTCGCATGATCGCTCGCATTCAGGGCTTCCCCGATGATTGGCAGTTCTCAGGTGGCAAAACGGCATCCTACCGCCAAATAGGTAACGCCTTCCCACCTCCGGTTGCAAAGGCTGTTGCCCTGAGAATCAGGGAAGCAATTTGTTCGCAACCTGCGAAGTCGAAGTTCGCAGGATAAGACAGCCATTTCAAGTTAAGTCCGGCTCGTTTCCAGTTGAATCACGGCGCCTTCTTGTTGAGTCACGCTCTTCTACTGTAAGAAAAACCAGGAACCGGCACCCGTTTCCCCCGGTATCACAAGGAAACCAGCCCCGGAAAGACCGCAGGGGCGGGCAACTCCGGTGACAGACGCGTCTAAGGATCAAAGGGATACCCATCCCGGCATTACCGAAAAACGGCCACTGGGCTTTTTATCTTCCCAGGAAACGCCGAAAGGCTAGAAACATATAGCATATGCCGCAGCCCGATTCCCAGACATTCCTCCGTGAGCTTGATAAGAATGGAGCGGAGCGACATAGACTGCCCACGAGGGCAGTCCGTAGGGGACGCGCGGCTGCGAGGATCAATCTCTGGATCGCTGCTGATAGGCTGCGCTCGAATCTGGATGCCGCCGTTTGAGCAAGCTGTGCTTGGCCTAAAATCTTGCTGAAATAATTTCCCTTTCCCCATGTCCACCGAATCCCACTCCCAAATCGCAAGTTTCATCTGGAGCATCTGCAACCTGCTCCGCGGTCCCTACAAGCGGAACGAATACCGCCGGGTGATTCTGCCGCTCACCGTCCTGCGGCGCTTCGATTGCATTCTAGCCGACACCAAGGCCGCCGTGCTGGCGGAGCATGCGCTGATCAAGACGAAGCCGGAGACGATCATCCGCCACAAGCTGGAGGCGATTACCAAGCGCCAGTTCTACAATCTCTCCAAGCTGGATTTTAAAAAGCTCCTCGACGACCCGAACCAGCTCGCGCCGAACCTGAACTCCTACATCAATTCCTTCTCGCCCAATGTCCGGTCTATCATGGAGCGGTTTAAGTTCGATCAGGAAATCGCCATCCTTGCGGATAAGAACCTGCTCTATGAGGTGGTGAAAGCCTTCACCGGGCCGAACATCGATCTCTCCTACGGGAAAGTGGACAACACTCAGATGGGTTACGTCTTCGAGGAGTTGATCCGGATCGGGGCGGAGCAATCGAACGAAGAGGCGGGGGAGCATTTTACGCCGCGTGAGGTCATCCGCCTGATGGTGAATCTCCTGCTAGACCCCGAGAAGGATCTGGCGAAGAGCAATGTGGTGAAAACCATCTATGATCCGGCCTGCGGCACCGGCGGTATGCTTTCCGTCGCGGAAAACTACATCAAGCAGCTCAATACCAAGGCCAATCCCCACCTCTACGGGCAGGACTGGAACGACGGTGCCTGGGCGGTCTGCAAGGCCGACATGCTGATCAAGGGCGAGGATGCAGACAACATCCGCCTCGGTGATTCCTTCACCCGCGACGAGTTCGACCGCGATTCCTCGGGGAACAAATACACCTTCGATTACATGCTGGCGAACCCGCCCTTCGGCGTGACGTGGAAGCAGCAGGAAAAGGCGATCAAGAAGGAGGCGGACTCGCTCGGCTACGAGGGGCGCTTCGGTGCGGGACTGCCGAGGGTGAATGACGGCTCCTTGCTCTTCCTCCAGCACATGATCGCGAAGATGCGCGCGCCCAAAGCCGGCGGCAGCCGCATCGGCATCGTCTTCAATGGCTCACCGCTCTTTACCGGGGATGCGGGATCGGGCGAGTCCGAGATCCGCCGCTGGATTATCGAGAACGACTGGCTTGAGGCAGTCGTCGCCCTGCCGGAGCAGCTTTTCTACAATACCGGCATCTCCACCTACATCTGGATCCTCTCGAACCGGAAAGCGAAGCAGCGCCAGGGCAAGATTCAGCTCATCGACGGGCGGGGCTTCTGGGTGCCGATGAAAAAAAGCCTCGGTAACAAGCGCCGCAAGATCGGCGATCCCAGAACCGGGCGTCAGGATGACAAGAACGATCCCGACCATGTCGGCGACCTCACGAACATCTTCGCGGACTTCAAAGACGGCGAGAGGCAGAAATTCGATGGCAAGGATCTCATCGTCTCCAAGATTTTCGATAACGAGGACTTTGGTTTCCACAAAATCACCGTCGAGCGCCCGCTGCGGCTCAATTTCCTTGCAAGCCCGAAGCGTATCGCCCTGCTGGACGAGCAGAGCGCCTTCAAGAGCCTCGCCACCAGCAACAAGAAGAATGAGGAGATTAGGATATTGGAGATTGAGGAAGGAAAGGTTCGCCAGCAGGAGATCCGGGATATTCTCGCCAGCCTCCACAAATCCACGGGCGGAAAGCTCTGCATGGACAGGAAAATCTTCCTCTCCGGGCTGAAGAAACTCGACCGCGCGGAGGGCGTCCGTCTCTCCGGTGCTGAGCTCAAGGCGGTCATCAACGCCATCGGCGAGCGCGACGAGACCGCCGAGATCTGCCGGAACAAGGACGGCGAGCCGGAGCCGGACAGCGACCTGCGTGATACCGAAAGCGTCCCTCTCAAGGAAAGCATCGAGGAATACTTCAAGCGCGAAGTCCTCCCACACGTCCCGGACGCATGGATCGAGCACAGCAAAACCAAGGTCGGCTACGAGATCCCACTCAATCGTCACTTCTATCTTTACGAGCCACCCCGCCCGTTGGAGACCATAGAGGGCGAGATCAAAGGGCTGGAGATAGAGATCATGGAAATGCTCAAGGAGGTGACGGCGTGAACGCCAAGCCGTATCCGAAATACAAGGCCAGCGGGGTGGAGTGGCTGGGGGATGTGCCTGAGCATTGGACTGTTAAGGGCGCATCAAAGGGTTTTGAAATCCAGCTGGGAAAAATGCTACAGCCGGACGCGGGTGATAAAGAGGATTTGGAAGTCCCTTACCTGAAATCGCAACATGTCCAGTGGGAGCGAGTCAGGGTGGAAGAGCCGCCGCAGATGTGGGCTTCTCCAAGAGACGTGATGAAATATGGAATACGGGATGGTGACCTTTTGGTATGCGAAGGAGGCGATGTGGGTAGAGCTGCTATCGTTCGGAAGCCAGAACCCCAAACAATAATCCAAAACGCGCTTCATCGGGTGCGTTCTTCTGATAATAACGATGTGCGCTTTCTGATGCGCGTTCTGGAACACGCTTCTGCGCAAGATTGGTTCTCCATCCTCTGCAACCGCTCAACGATAGCGCATTTCACCTCTGAAAAATTTGGAGCTTTAACTGTTCCTTTCCCACCACCAGCCGAGCAACAAGCCATCGCCGATTTCCTCGACGAGCGGACGGAGAAGCTGGACGGCTTGCTTGGGAAGAAGCGGGAACTGATCGGGAAGCTCAAGGAGAAGCGCAGCGCCCTCATCTCCCGCACCGTCACCAAAGGCCTCCCCCCCGAAGCCGCCGCCAAGGTCGGCCTCACCCCCAACCCGAAACTAAAACCCTCCGGCATCTCCTGGCTCGGCGATATTCCGGAGCATTGGGAGGTGGTATCGGTGAGATACGCATTTTACAATCTCGACTTCCGAAGAATCCCAATCGCTGGTGAAGATCGTGCTTACGTAGAGAAAAAATACCCTTATTATGGTGCTTCGGGAATTATTGATCACGTAGAGAATTACATTTTCGATGAAACCCTGATCCTGGTTGCCGAGGATGGAGCGAACTTGCTTTCCAGAAGCAGTCCACTTGCGTTCTTGGCTCAAGGAAAATATTGGGTTAATAACCATGCCCATATTCTCAAGCCGATTAGTGGCGATATCAGATTCTGGGTTCAGGTGCTGGCTACCTATGATTACAGTCCGCTAGTCAGTGGGGCAGCCCAGCCTAAGTTAACAAGTGATCGTTTGGGAGGAACCCGTGTTCCGCAGCCTCCCTGTGAAGAACAAGCTGCAATCGCTAATTTTCTCGAAGGAGAAACTTCGCAAATCGACCGCATGATCCAGAAAGTAGAAACCGCCATCGAGAAGCTCACGGAATACCGCACCGCCCTCATTACCGCCGCCGTGACCGGGAAAATTGACGTGCGGAAGAAGCGCTAAAGCCTTAAGCTGTCGAACCCCATGCGCCTACTTCACTACATCGAAATCCAGAACTTCAAAAGGTTCGGCGATCAGCAGCGGATTGTGCTCGATCATCCTGCGGTGCTGATCGGTCCGAACAATTGCGGGAAAACCAGCGCGATCCAAGCGCTGGCGCTGTGGTCGCAGGCGGTGAAGACCTGGCATGACGAGCGGCGGACTTCGAGCGCGAAGGAGCGGCCCTCGGTTTCCATGAACCGGCTGAGCATCGTGGCCGTGCCGGTGCAGCGCACCCGATTCTTCTGGCACAATTCCCGCATCCAAGGCACCCCGCTGACCCTGACGGTGGGAGTGGATTTCAAGGGCAAGATCGAACCCTTGACCATGAAGTTCAACCACCGGGGCGATGAACTGGTTTACTGTTCCCCCGATGAGGGGGGGATGGCGAACCTGGAACTCATCGAGCATGCGGCATCCATCAATGTGGAGCTGCTCTATCCAATGTCCGGATTGGAGACGGAAGAGCCGGTTCTTCAACCCGGGCGGATTGACGTGCTCCTGGGCCAAGGGCAGACCGCCCAAGTCTTGAGGAATCTCTGTTTGATCGTGGCCACCAGCGCTCCGGATGACTGGAAGCGCGTAGTCGCCCTGATGAAGCGCCTTTTTCTCATCGAACTGGGAATTCCCCAGCAAACGAGCCGGGGGGCCATCGAACTATCCTATCGCCAACCGGGCGTGAAGGATGCGCTGGACGTTTCGCTCGCAGGCCGGGGCTTCCAGCAAATGCTGCTGATCTTTTCGTATCTCTATTCCCATAAAAAGAGCGTATTGCTGGTGGACGAGCCCGACGCCCATCTGGAGATTTTACGGCAGAAGCAGGTTTATGTCTTGCTGCGGGATATCGCGACAAGCAACCAGTCGCAGGTGGTGATCGTCACCCATTCCGAGGTGATCCTGGACGAGGCGTTGGATAAGAACCTGACGCTTCTTCTCGACGGGCGGGCGGATGACCTCGCCCAAAAAACGGACATTCGCAACAGCCTCAAACATTTCGGAGCTTCCCATTATGTCAAAGCCCGCGAGCGGGGTTATGTGCTGTATGTGGAGGGCGGAACGGATGTCGATATCCTGAGAGCTTTTGCCGACAGGCTGGGGCATCCGGTGGCGGAGGTTTGGGATGAGAGGATCAATTCGTTCTATGTGCAGAACAACTATCCGGAAGCGTCGATGGACAGTGAACTGGAAAGGGTGGAAGGAGGATTCGGAGTGACGCCACGTGACCATTTCAAAGGGCTCCGCGAACTCCTGCCCCAATTAAAGGGCCTGGCGATCCTCGACAACGACGGCAGGGGGCGCGAGTCCCGCCAAGAGGGGGCGCTTCAGATCTCTTATTGGCGGCGCTACGAAGGGGAAAACTATTTTGTAACCCCGGAGCTTTTGCGGAAATTCGCACTTGATCATTATCGGGAGTTGGAATTGTTTGAAGGTTTCCGCCCGCAAATCGATCAAGTTCTGAATGAGTTAACCCTGGATCAAGTTTTTGCCGGAAACACAGCGGACTTTCATACCTGGCAATCCTCTCCTGCCGAGGCCGCCCGCCTTATCTGGGATGCAAAGACCGAACGTCTGAAAATGAGCAGTTTTGCCGAGGAATTCTTCCGCAGATTGGCAGCTCAAGTGGGCGGACAAATGTTGCTGAGAAAGGGTGAACTCCATCGTTTGATTGAATTTGCTGCCGTCGATACACTTCCTGCGGAGGTGACGGAGAAGCTGAACATTCTCAAGGAACTCTTCGAACATGCGAACCGAGTTGAAGAAGTGAGCGCCGACTAAGGCGAGTGACATTCTGCGTGAAATGAACATCGACCTCCAACCCTGTCTCCTTGAGTGGGCACGCGAACGCGCGGGACTCACGGTGGAGGCGCTTGCAGCAAAGCTAGGGGTTTCCGGTAAGAAAGTGACAAGCTGGGAACAGGACGGCCGGCTCACTTACCGGCAGGCGGAGAAGCTGGCGAGTGTGACGCACACGGCTTTCGGCTATTTGTTTTTGGCGGAGCCACCCGACGAGCGGTTGCCGATCCCGGATCTACGGACGGTTGGCAGCCTGGCGGCGGGGCGACCGAGCCCGGATTTGCTGGATGTGATTTACCAGAGCCAGCGCCGCCAGGAGTGGTTCCGCGAGTATCAGATCGCCGAGGACGGGGCGGAATTGGAGTTTGTGGGCAGCACGCCGGTCGGTTCTTCGATCAAGGCGGCAGCGGAGGCAATCCGCAAGCGGCTGAATTTCCATCCCTCCGAAAGCAAGGAAACGAGCTTGGACGGTGTTTTACGAGACTTCGGCGAAGCGGTGGAGGCGGCGGGCATTTTGGTGGTGCGGGCGGGGATCGTGGGCAACAACACCAGCCGGACGCTGAACCCGCAGGAATTCCGCGGCTTCGCGCTGGTGGATGCCTTCGCGCCGCTGGTGTTCGTGAATGCGGCGGATTTCAAGGCGGCGCAGATTTTCACGCTGGCACATGAGCTGGCGCACGTCTGGGCGGGAGAATCCGCACTCTCGAATCTGGAAAATACCTTGGTGCCGGAGCAGCAGCGGGTGGAATGGTTTTGCAATGCTGTGGCGGCGGAATATCTGGTGCCGCTGGAGGGGCTGAAGACCCGGCTACGGAATCTCCACGGAGATCCGGTGCAGGCGGTGGAGGCATTGCGCCGCCATTACCGGGTGAGCGAGCTGGTGATCATCCGCCGCCTGTATGACGCGGGGGAGATTCCGAAAGCGGAATTCAAGCGCTGGTATGAGGAGAGGCTCGAGGCATACCGCAATCAGCCGAAGAGCTCCGGTGGGGATTTCTACAAGAACCAGCCGAACAAGGTCGGGCGGAGATTTGCCAGCGCACTCATCGCCAGCACGCTGGAGGGCAAGACCTTGTTCCGCGATGCGATGTCGCTGCTGGACATGAAGAAAACGGCGACCTTCCAGGAGTTTGCCAGAACCCTCAAATTCTCCATCTGATGGCCTACCTGCTCGCGAGATTGACGCGAAACGCCTAGCCAATACCCTCACGACATGATCACCCGACTCTACGCCAACAATTTCCGTTGCCTTGTTGCATTTGAAGCTCATTTCGATTCGTTCGGAGTGCTCTGCGGACCTAACGGGGCGGGGAAGAGTTCGGTCTTCGACGCTCTCAACCTCATCAGGAATCTGGGCACCGGAGATGGTTTCCTAGGTGGCAGGGGGGAACGGGACATCGAACACCTTGAGTTTACCAGTTGGCTCGAAAGCAGGGTTCAGGAATTCGAACTCGGAGTGACTGCGAACGGCCATTCCTTCGAATACCTGCTCCACATCGAGCAAGCGGCCAGCAGTATGAAGCCACGAATCATCCGAGAGAGAGCTACCTGCGACAAACGTATCCTATTTGATCGGGATCTAGAAGGGGTGCAAGTGACCAAGGCGACAGGCGAAACGGTCACCTTTCCACTGGATTGGAGACAAGCGGCTCTTGCCTCCATCCAACCAGCGGGAAATCGCCGCGATATTGAAACTCTCCAGCAAGCGATCTCCAAACTGCTGATCCTAAGACCGAGTCCGCGAGAAGTGGAAAAAGAAAGCAAAGGGGAGTCGGCGCATCCGGACCTCTACATGGAAAACCTCACCTCCTGGTATCGTTCACTTTCCCAAGAGCAGGATTGGACGGATGTCCTGCGCGAATCGCTGCAAGACGTGTGGCCCGATTTCAAATCTTTCAGGTTGGTGGACGTGGGATTGAATACAAAGGCGCTGCAGCTTCGTTTTGAAGGATCGAACGGAAATGATTCCGGAACCTTGTTTTTTGACCAGCTTTCCGATGGAGAGAAAGCCTTGGTGGGACTCTATATGGTGAGAGCCGCGATTGCGACCGGAGCAGCACAGACAGTGTTGATCGACGAGCCGGATAACTACGTCGGGCTGCCGGAACTTCAGCCTTGGGTGTTGTCGATGAGAGAACTGCTGGATGAATCTCATCAAGCGATTCTTATTTCCCATCATCCCGAGATCCTCAACAGTGCGGGTGAAGACTCCGGTCGCTACCTGTGGCGGGACAACCATACGTCGCCCACGCGAATAGGCCCGCTGATCGTGCCCGAAGGCGTCACTGCTGGCGAAGCAATTGCAAGGGGGTGGATCCGTGGCTAGTCGCACGCAAATCGTTTGTCTCCACGAGGGGGAGAAGGGGCGGAGCATTGATCCGCTTTTCATCCGTAATCTTTTAAGGGCTCTGGATCCCGCATGGATTCGCCCTTGGAAAGGCAGCAACATTGTGCGTGCGGTCGATTGCGGAGGGCGGAACTCATTGATTGAGAAAATGCCTTCGGAACTCAGAAGTTGCCTGGAAATGGGTTCGGATACCACACTTATGGTGTGGGCCGATCTTGACGACAACATGGCTGATGGAGAGCTGCTAAAGAATAAATTCTGGGAGGACGCGCAGCAAGCAGGCATCACCAGGGAGGAGTTTGATAAAGTGGTTTTCGTGTTCGCCAAAGACCGCATTGAGAACTGGGTGGAGTTCCTGCAGACGGGAACGACCGACGAGTCTAAGGAAGGTCCAAGGATAAAGCATGACCGGACGGTGGCGGAAGCTGCCAAACTGCTCGCCAAAAAATGTCTTGCTGGTGTACCGATTCCTGCAATTCCTCCGTCGCTGGAATGGTCCTGCCGGAATTGGCGTGCCTTGGTTGCGAGGATGAAGGACTAGGCAGTCAAAGCACGGTTCATTTTAGCCCCGTAAAATCCATGTCATCGCAAACACAGGAAATCGCTTTCGAGTCCCACGTCGAGGAAACGCTTCTGACAATCGGTTGGAAGCAGGGAACGAACGCGGAATGGGATAGGGCGCATGCGCTATTTCCGGCAAGGATCGTTTCTTTCCTAAAAGATACCCAGTCGAAGCGTTGGGAGGAGATGGAGAAAGCCCACGGTGCGGGGTTGGAACCGCTGCTTATCAAGACCTTGGTGAAGGAACTAGACGGGAAGGGGACGCTTCACGTGCTGCGGCATGGGTTCAAGTTTTACGGAAAGACTTTGAAACTGGCATATTTCCGCGCGGCGCACCGACTCAATTACGAGCTGGATGATCTCTTTGGCAAGAATCAGCTCACCCTCACACGGCAAGTGACTTGCCATCCATCGTCCAATGCGACGGTGGACATCCTGCTGGCGATCAACGGGCTGCCTGTGGCAACGATCGAGCTGAAAAACCCGACGACGGGGCAGAACTGGCGGCACGCGGTGAAGCAGTATGAGCAACGCGATTCTCGCGCTCCGCTGTTCCAATTCAAGAACCGGGCACTGGTTCACTTCGCGGCGGACACGGATGAGATCCACATGACGACGCGGCTAGCGGGGGAGAGAACGTATTTCCTCCCTTTCAACCGTGGCAGCCATCCCGGACAGATCCAATGCGGGAAGGGCAATCCGATTCATTCCTTCGGCTACCGGACGGGATACTTCTGGGAAGAGGTGCTGCGAATGGATAGCTTCATGGAGATCATCGGGAGCTTCATGTTCCTGGAGAAAAAGGAAGAGAAGGTGGATGACGGGAAAGGCGGAAGCAAGTTCGTCACGAAGGAGACCCTGGTGTTTCCGCGCTATCATCAGCTCGACTCGACGCGCAAGCTGATCATCGAAGCAGGGAAGGAGAGGGCGGGTCACAACTACCTCATCCAGCACTCCGCCGGTAGTGGGAAGACAAACAGCATTTCATGGCTTTCCCACCGTCTGGCCAGCCTCCATGATTCCAAGGATGAAAAAGTGTTTGATTGCGTGATCGTGATCACTGACCGGAAGGTGCTGGACAAGCAACTGCAGGACGCGATCTACCAGATCGAGCACCAGCAAGGGGTGGTGAAAGCCATTGATAATGATTCCAAGCAACTGGCCGAGGCGCTGATCGACGGAACAAAGATCGTCATCACCACTTTGCAGAAATTCCCATGGGTGTTGAAAGGACTGCTACATGCCGCCGGTGCTGGGAATGAGGAGGAGATCGACGACGAGAAAAAGACGAAGGCGAAGGAGTGGGAAACCGCCATCGCGAATCGGAAGTATGCGGTGATCGTAGATGAAGCTCACTCCAGCCAAACGGGCGAAGCCGCCCGCGAGATGAAAGCGATCCTTGGGGAAAGCGGCTCCAACGACGAGGAAGACGATTGGGAAGACCGGCTGAACCGGGTGATGAAGTCACGGGGACAACAATCGAACATCAGCTTTTTCGCATTCACCGCGACGCCCAAAGGCAAGACGCTGGAAACTTTCGGAAGGAAGAACCACGAAGGGAAGGGCGAGGCATTTCACACCTACAGCATGCGCCAGGCAATCGAGGAGGGCTTCATTCTGGATGTTCTGCAGCGATACACATCGTATGACACGTGGTTCAAGCTCGTCAGTCAGGCGGAAAGTGATCCCGAGCTTTCAAAGAAGAAGGCGGCGCGTGCCTTGGCGAAATTCGTAACACTCCATCCGCACAACATTGCTCAGAAGACGGAGGTGATCATTGAGCACTTCCGGACGAAGGTGATGGCGCTTCTCGGCCACCGTGCGAAGGCGATGGTTGTGACCTCGTCGCGGTTGCACGCAGTCCGTTACAAGTTGGCCTTTGAGGATTACCTGAAGGAGCACCATTACACGGATGTGCGCCCATTGGTGGCGTTCAGTGGATCGGTAAAAGATCCTGATACGGATCTGGAATACACCGAGCCTTCGATGAATAAGGACGCGCTCACCGGGAAGACGATAAGCGAGAGCCAATTGCCGGAGCGGTTCGCCACACCCGACTACCAGGTGCTTCTAGTCGCGAACAAATATCAAACAGGATTCGACCAGCCGCTGCTCTGCGCGATGTATGTGGACAAGCGGCTCGACGGGGTGCAGGCGGTGCAAACCCTTTCCCGACTGAACCGGAAGATCCTGGGCAAGGAAGATCCGTTCGTCCTCGATTTCGTCAACGATAGGGAAACGATTTATACCGCGTTCAAGCCATACTACGATTCGACCAGCCTACAGGAGGCCTCCGATCCCGCGCAGCTTGATACATTAAAGCACGAGTTGGACGGGTATCAGATCTATCACTGGAGCGAGGTGGAAGCGTTCTCCCGGATTTTCTACAAACCTCTCGCAAAGCAGACTCCGGCAGACCACGCCCACATGCAACGCCATCTCCAGCCTGCGGTTGATCGGTTCAAAGCTATCGAGGCGGAGGAGGATAGGGAAAAGTTCCGCAAGAAGTTGCAAGGCTATGTGAACGTTTACGCCTTCCTGAGCCAGATCCTGCCATACGCAGATAGAGAGCTTGAAATGCTCTACAGCTTCGGAAAACTCCTCATTCCGCATCTGCCTCTGGATCGTGAAGATGCGGTGAATCTGGGTGATGAGATTGCGCTGAAATATTACCGCCTCCAGCGGGTGGACTCGGGTGCGATCAGTCTGAATGATGGCGATCCACAGGGTGTGAAGAGTCCCACCGATGTCGGCAGCGCGAAGGCGAAGGACGAGAAAGCCCCATTGTCAGAAATCATCGAGGTGCTCAACGAGCGCTTTGGAACCGAGTTTTCCGAAGAGGACAGACTGTTCTTTGAGCAAATCAAGGAGAAGGCGGTGAAGAATGCGAAGATGATCGATACGGCGCTTTCCAACCCGCTCGACAAGTTCCAGCTCGGCATCAAAAAAATGATCGCCGATCTGATGATCGAGCGCATGGGCGAGAACGACGAC
>Ga0209490_10004332_pt1 | contig 13117 bp, 10 predicted proteins | sample MAT06_FD_187209 | JGI IMG/M metagenome (GOLD analysis project Ga0209490, IMG submission 187209) | Freshwater microbial communities from Lake Fryxell liftoff mats and glacier meltwater in Antarctica - MAT-06 (SPAdes) (version 2) | ecosystem: Environmental > Aquatic > Freshwater > Ice > Liftoff...
TCTCCGGGGAACTGCTGGGCGAGGTTTCCGTGGTTCCAACGGGACTTCGTTCAAAACGCTCGTTCCGGGTGAGTCCGGATGGCGCCTGGCTTTCTTGGATAGAGGCGACGGGTGACCTGGTGACGGATCCGGCCTCCGGGGATGGCGGGGCGAAGGTGGTGACGAACGGTTGGGATACGCCGACCTATGACTGGTCTCCCGACGGGAAGTGGCTGGTGCTTGGGAAAAAGGATGTGCACGCCAACCGGGACATCTGGATCGTGCGGGCGGATGGCTCGGAAAAGGCGGTGAACCTGACGCGGCACCCCGCCTTCGAGGGTTCGCCGAAGTGGTCGCCGGATGGGAAGACCATCGCTTTCGTGGCGCGGAGGGAAGTGGATGAACTTGCAAGGTTCTGGACCATGGATGTCAGCGGGATAGGCGAAGGCAGGGATTTCGCGGGGATCGCGGAATCTGCGAGGCCGGTGGAAACGGACGTGAGCGAGCCGATCCGGATGATGTGGGCGGCTGATTCGAAGTCGGTGCTTTTCCAGAGCCGGAATGCGAAGGACAAGTCGGTGTATTCGCTTTCCCTTGAAACGGGCGGGGTGGAGGAGTGGGCAGGCTTTCGGGGAATTCCGGTGGAGATGGATGAAATCGGGCGTTCGTTCTGGCGGGTGGATCGCGAGCCTGCTGTTTTCCATGGCGGTAAGCTTGAAACTTTCGCGTTTTCGTTCTCCGTGGAGCAGGACAGGAGCGCGAGGCTACGGCTGGGGTTCCGGCGGATCTGGAGGACTCTTGCGGAGCGTTTCTACGACAAGACGATGAACGGCATCGACTGGGATGCTGTCTTGGCGAAATACGAGGATGCGGCCGCGGAATCCAGGGAGTCACGGCATTTCGACCGGGTGGTTGCGCAGTTGCTGGGCGAACTGAATGCCTCGCACCTGACCTTCAAATCGAAGGAGTGGGGGCTGAAAGGCGATGATACAAAAGTGAAGAAGCCTACCGCGCATCCGGGGCTGGTTTTCAAGGCAAGCTGGGACGGACCGCTGGTGGTCGGGCGGGTGGTCGAAGGCTCTCCCGTATCACTGGTCAAAGGTGCTCCGGTGGCTGGTGACAAGGTGCTCCGGATCGGCGGGAAGGATGTCGATGCGAAGACGGATCCCGGGAAATTTTTCAACGGGGCGGAAGATGTTTCCCTGCCGATGGTGATCGCGGGGGCAGACGGCAGGAAGCGGACGCTGGAGCTGGTGCCGGTGGACTATAAAAGGATCAGGTTGCTGGATCGCGAGGAGAAGGCTGCGGCTGCGGCGCGGATGGCTGCGGAAAAGGGCTTCATCTACCTGCCTTTCCGGAAAATGAAGACAAATGATCTGCGGGATCTGGCGGTGGAGGTTTACCGCGCCTCGCTGGATGCCGACGGGCTGGTCCTGGACTTGCGCGACAATGCCGGCGGGCGCGTTGCGGATGAGCTGCTGGGTCTTTTCTGCCAGCCGCAGCATACCTTCACCGTTCCAAGGGGCGGTCCGCGCGGCTATCCGACGGACCGCCGCGTCAGCCCCTCGTGGGACAAGCCGATGGTGGTGCTTTGCAACGGGAACACCTATTCAAATGCGGAGATCTTCTGCCATGCCTTCAAGCAGCTCGGGCGCGGGAAACTCGTCGGGATGCCGACCAACGGCGGGGTGATCTCGGCAGTTGGGATCGGCATCCCGGAGGCAGGGGAACTGCAGATCCCTTTCCGTGGCTGGTTCCACTCGGTGACCGGGAAGGATCTCGAACTGAACGGCGCGGTGCCGGATGTGGTCGTGCCACTGCTGCCGGAGGATCAGGCCAAAGGTGACGATGTGCAACTGGAGGCGGCGATCAAGGCGCTCATCGAAGAGGTCGGGGACGGGGAGCCGAGAGTGAAGGCAAGGTACAAGGGGGAGGATTACCGGGCCCGATAAACCCTGCAACAGGTCCGCGAATGGCGCTACACGATTCGCCCTTCCATATCCATCCTAGCGTTGGGGGACTTTCCGGAGTTTTGAGATGTCGTGTCCCTGGCGCCCGAGTTCAGCGACGAGTTCCTTGTAGGTTTCGTCGGGAACGGTTTTCGTCCGTGCCATGATCCAGGCGTATTTCCGGCTCGGGACGCCGATGATGGTGGTCTGGTAGTCGGGGGAAAGGTAGGTGATCAGGTAGTCCGCTTTGAAAGGCCAGATGAACTGCATCCCCCATGCCGCGTTCGTCCCCCCGTCCTGGACGAAGCCTTTCGGGTGGTAGGTTTTCAACGGGCCGTCGAAGCCGCCCTTGTTGAAGGTGAAGGTTGTCGGGATGGTGCCATCGTCAGCCAGTTCGTAGGATTCCATGGCGTTGTAGGCTTCCTTTTCGATAAAAACGGGAATGTTGCCGAGGACATACCAGTCACCCATGAAACGTTTGAGATCCACCTGCCGGGTGATGGGTTTTAGTTTCCCGCCGGGGTTGGAATTCGTCTGGCAGCTCGTCAGGGCGAAGGTGGCGGCACCGAGGGAGAGGATAGCAGGTTTCATGATCAGGTTGGAAATGGTTCGGTTCATGGGTGTTGTTGGATTTGGAGGTTCGTCTCGGAACGGTGGGTTACAAGCGGCAATCCGATGTAAGGTGGAACTTGCGGATCGGCTTCCGAATGACAGGGGTGTATGCGGTGCGCAAGGGGCTGGCCGGGAAGTAGATCGTCTAACCGACAACTTTTCCATCAGCCATGATTCCGGCGCGGTGCAGGCGTTCGATGGCCGCTTCCTCGATAGGGCTTTCGGGGCCGATCGCGAAGCGCATGAACCGGAGGAGGTTCGTGGTTACGGGTTGGTAAATGGAAAGCGGGGGATCCCCAAGGCCAAGGAGTTTCCTGTAATCATCTGGCAGCGATGCCAGCGCGGATTTGAAGAGCAGGGAGTAAACCGGGAGGGAGGTGAACGGCAGGGGCGGGTTTTTGATCCAGTGGATGGTTTCTCGGGTCTCCTCGGTGACTGTGAGTTCCGGACGGAAGGCCTCGATGGCGGAGAGCATTTCCGCCTCGGTGGAAGGTGCTGTTTCGAGGCCGAGCGGTTTGACGGATTGTGCCCAGAGACGGATGTATTCATCGGCGCCGCCAGGGAGCGGGGTCTTGGAAAAAATCTGGTGGCAGCGGAGGAACGAGTCCATGAAGGCGATGTGGACCCAGAGGAGGAGGTGGGGATCGGCAGCGCGGTAATCGCGCGTTTCCCCGGTGGCGGTTTTGTAGGTGCCCTTCACATGGGCGTGCATGTTGTTCACGCGGGCGGCTTCGGTGCCGACGGAACGCGTTGATGCAAAGGTCGTCACGGTCAGCCAGCGTATCGTGCCGGAAAGCCTGCCCAGCGGATCGTTTTTGTAGCGCGAGTGGTTGCGGACGCCGGTAAGGGAACCCGGGTGAAGCGCCTGCATCAGAAGGGCGCGGATCCCGCCGACGAGAGTTGCAAGATCCGCATGGACGATCCACGGGGCTTCGGTCGGCAGGTAAAGACCGGGTTCGTCGCCCGCCCGGACTGCGCCGAGCCACGGCGGGACGCCACCGGGATCCCCGGTGAGAAGGATTCGAAAGCGTTTCGAGAGGATTTCCTGGAGGCGGTTGTTTCGCAAAGCCCGGGAGGGTAGCGCGGTTTCTGAGGATTTCAACGGCTGAGGGAGAGCTTGCTTTTGGGGGGGGCTTGAAGCATTCTTACGGTGTGAATGAATTCGATAAATCCATCAATCCCCGCCGCCGCCGGAGTGCGAGTGCGGAGGCTGCGCGGCATGCCCAGCAGGAACGCATCGATGCAATGAGTATCGAGGAGAGGGTGAAAGCTGCGCTTTCGATGCGGGAGCGGTTCAGGTGGTTGCAACCTGTTTTCAAGGAAAAATAAGGAATGTCCGGGGATGTGGAAACGAACCTGCTGGTGGCGGAACGGATCGCCGGACTTCTGGCAGGTCTGGACGTGCCGGTTGTTGTGATCGGTGCCGTGGCGCTTGCCGCCCACCGCTATGTCCGTTTCACCGAAGATATCGATCTGGGTGTGAACGCCGATCTGGACCAGATGCGGGCTTTGGTGGAGTCATTGCGGTCGGAAGGATACGAGGCCGAACTCCATGAACCAGACGGGGACGATCCGTTGGGTGGAGTGGTCAATGTTTCCGGTCGGTTCGGACTCGTGCAGGTCATTAGTTTCGCTGACAGGTTTCCGGCTGTGATCCGGGATGCGCTCCAGGGCGAGGAAATCGAAATGAGTCCTGGAAGCAGGCTGCGAATCGTGCCGATTCCCCAACTCGTTGCGCTGAAGATGTATGCGGGCGGTTGGTCTTCCCGCTCGGACATCATCGAGCTACTCCGGCGAAATCCGCAGGTGGACTTGGAGGTGCTCCGGGAAACTTGCCGCAGGTACCGCCTACGTGGTCTGGAGGAAATTCTTAATGAGCTGGGGCACGGCCTTTGATCGTCGGGCTCATTTTACCTGGCGGAGCTGTTCGAGACGGGAGAGAGGCTTCGCGGCAGGTTGGGTTCCTGCGACTTCCTGCGGGGGAGTTTCCGCAGGTTTTGCATCCGGCTTGGGTTCTTCCTTTATCGGGGCGGGGTCGATGCGGAGAGTTCCGCCCTGGCCGGTTAGGTGGAGGATCTGTTGGCCGTTTTCTGGAACCATCACCTTGCAGAGTAGGCCGGTTGTCTTGCCAGGTTTGGCCTCGGCAGATAGGGTGAGGGGAAAAGTGATTTCCACCTGATCCTTGGTGAAAGCTACGGGCGTGGACGTGACGCCGTGGGGAAGGGAGAGAAGCTCGGCGGTGGCCTGTCCTTGGAATTCCCGGAGATGTTCGATCTTCGCGACGAGTGCGGAGGGTTGCCCGACAAGGCCGGCGGCGAGATCCAGGGAGAAATTCAGATACGGCTCGGCGATGGTGAGGGGGACGAACTGGGAAGAGACGGTGCGCTTGCCGTTGGGCGTATCGGACTCGGCGGTTACGCAGACCTGCCAGGTGCCGACCGCTGCATCGACGTTTGCGTTGAGTTCGTATTCGGCTTCGGTTTTATCGGGTGCGATGTCGATATTGGCAGGGCCGGAGATCCCTGCCGGACTCCAGAGGAACCGTGTGACGATCACTCCACCGAACCCCTCGGCACGGGTGGTGCGCATTTTAAGCATGAGCTTCCCGTTTTTAACGATGGGAACGGCGGGGGCTTCCAGTTCGATGGAAAAAGGAACCTGCTCGATCACGGCGGTGGGGATGCGCTCGGTGGTGTAGGAATGATAGACACCCTCGTTGTTGATCTCGATGTGGTTCACGGTATCTGAGAGCGGGCTGGTGAAGTCCGGCGGTGCGCCTTCACCGACCGCGCGGATTTTGAATTTCTGAAGGAAAACCCCGAGTGGTGCGTCCGGGGCGGCTTCGAAAATGACCGGGAAGCTGTTCAGCGATTTCGGGATGGGAGGGGTGATGAGGCGGATGCCGGGTGGCAGGTCCGCCGTTTCAAAGACGACATCCCAGCCGGCTCCCTCACGCTTCAGGTTGATGACACTGGCATACCGGTTGCCGCGCGGGACGGGGAAAAACTTGTCCTTCTGGGAGTTGCTCCGTTCGGTGACCGGGAGGGTGGCGAGCAGGACGGGCTTCGCTTCGTTGATCTCGATGCGGAAGGTGAAGTCGTTGCCGGTGCGGTCGAGTTGGTCTTTGAGTTTGAGGGAATACTCGCCATCGGCGGGGCAGAGCCATTTGATGAAGCTGTCCGGGGATAGCCCGTTGTCGTCGTTGTTGGCGATGCCTTTTCCGCTCGCATCCAGAATTACGAGGACGGAATCAAGGGGGGAGCGCAGGGCGCGGGCGCGGACACCGATCTCAAGATTCTGTCCTTTTATCGCGGTGAATTTGAACCAGCGCTCCTTCGCTTTTTCATCAAGCACTCCATCGACGGCGGAGGGGATGGCGGGGAAAGGATGGGCTGTGTCCTTGCCGAAATTCTGGTTTGATTGCGCGCCATGCTCCAACGGGGAAACTACGACCGTGTGTGGTGATGGTGCGGTTTCCCCGTTTTGCAGAGGGAAGAGGGCGAAGTCTGCGGTTGGCTCAATGGGTAGGGTGACCGTTTGTATGAAGGGGCCTGTGGGGTCGCCGATAAAGGTGAAATCAAGCGTTTCGCCCGGTTTCCCGCCGAGGGGATAGACGGCGGAGGGGCGGGGGAAGGTGCCGATGTGGAGGCGGTAGCGGGATTGGTCGCTGCCCTCGTAGGCGGCTTCGCGGATGACGATGCGGTAGTCACCGTCTTCTGGCGCAATGACGGAGGCGTAGGGGTCGGTTTTCAGGAAAGGGGCATCATCACAGGCTGCGAGTTCGAAATTTTTCGAGTCCAGGATGGCGATGTATGCATCGAAAAGGATGTGGCCAAGCCGCATGGCTTCGGCCTCGACGGAAAGACGCTGGCCTTTTTTCAGGGAGACGATAAAAGTATCGACGTCCTCGGTTGTGGTTACGCCCTGGACGGTGGTGTTCAGCTCGATGCGTTGTGCCTCGGCGGGCGTGTTGTTGGGTTCCGTTTCGGAAAAGGAAGGAAACGGCCCGACCCAGAAGGTGCGGAGAAAGGAGATGTCGTGGGCGGTGCGGATACGGAACGAGTGCTCGCCGAGGCCGGCGTCCGGGGCGATGTGGAGGGTGGCGGTGGCGGTTTTGTTGTCTTTCTCATCCACCTTGAGATCGGTGAGGCTCAAGCCGGGCTGGTAGGGGATGAACTCCTGGAAAGAGGCGATGTTTTCGTCGTTTAGGGTGATTTGGACGGCGGTTCCGACTTGCCCGCCGGGCGGGGTGATGGGGGCAAGCCCGAAGGATTGGGTGACCAGTGCTAGGTGGGCGCTGATCAGTGGGAGGAGTTTCATGGGTTTGGAATTGGCATGGCGGATGAAATCCGCCGCCACGTTACGCTTTGGTGGCGAGGATGGCGTCGAGGACTTCGCCGCCATCGACGATTTCGATGGGACGTGCGCCGGGGGACATGATCTCGCTTTCGGCGTTGATGCCGATCTGGTGGTAGAGGGTTTTTGCGAGATCCTCGATGCCGACCTTGTCTTCCTCGGGTTCGCCGCCGAGGGAATCGGAGGAGCCGTGGACGTAGCCGCCTTTCACGCCGCCGCCTGCGAGCATCGTGGAGAAAACGCGCGGCCAGTGGTCGCGCCCGGCGGTGGGATTGATCTTCGGGGTGCGCCCGAATTCGGAGGTGACCATGACCAAGGTGTTTTGCAACATGCCCCGGCGGTCGAGATCGCGGATGAGGGCGGCGATGGCCTGGTCGGTCTTGGGCAGGTTGCTTTCGATGCCGCCCTTGATATTGTCGTGGTGGTCCCAGCCGCCTGCGGTGAGGGATACGAAACGGACGCCGCCCTCGACGAGCCTGCGGGCGAGAAGCATGCGCTGCCCCGCATCGTTGCGACCGTATTCGTCCTTGGTCTTGTCGTCCTCCTTGGACATGTCGAAGGCCTCGCGGGCTTTCTGGGAGGAAATGAGTTTGTAGGCGTGCTGGTAGAACGCGTCCATGGAATCGAGCGCATCGGATTTCTCCAGTTTCCTGAAATGGTCGTCCACCGTCTGCAGGAGGGAACGGCGGCGGTCGAAGCGTTTTTCATCGACGCCTCCCGCCAGGTTCAGGTCGCGGACTTGGAAATTTCCTTCTGCGGGATCCGCACCGAGGGCGAAGGGTCCGAAGGCGGAAGAGAGGTAGCCGGAGTTCGCGAATTCGTTAGGGACGTTCGGGACGCAGACGTAGGGCGGGAGGTCGTTGCGTGGGCCGAGTTCGTGGGAGACGACCGAGCCGATGGACGGGAACGCGAGCGCCGGGGAGGGGCGGTAGCCGGTGAACATGTTGTGGGTGCCGCGTTCGTGGGCGGCCTCGCCGTGGGACATGCTGCGTATGACCGTGATCTTGTCGGCGATCTTGGCGGTCTCCTTCATGAACTCGCCGAACTGGACGCCGGGGATTTTCGTATCGATGGCTCCGAAGGGACCCCGGTATTCGGCGGGGGCGAAAGGCTTGGGGTCGAAGGATTCCTGGTGGGCGAGTCCGCCGGGAAGGAAAATGTGGATCACGCTTTCCGCAACGGGCGAGTGCTGAGGGTATTGCTTCATCGCCGCATTCGCGCGGGAGCCGAAGAATTGTGGGAGTGCCATCCCCACGGAACCAAGCAGGCCGACATAAAGGAATTCACGGCGCGAGGAGTATTTTTCTAATGGATTTCCGGGGCAATGGACTTTCATAATGATAAAGAGGTTGGCTGACCTTACGGATACGGTGTGGGTTTTCGTGATGTTGCAGGAATTTTTGGAGAGCCGTCCTTTTAGGCGGCTGGATTTGGATGGCTCCATTGTGCCCGGGATGAGGGCTTGGGCTTCGCTGCCGTCTGAAAGGACGGCTTTCCATGATTAGAGTTCGGAATCGCCGAGTTCTTCTTTTTCGAAACGGCTGAATTTGGATGGGTTATCCAATCTGACGATACGGTTTCTTTCGAAAATGACCTTCATTCCGTATATTCCAGTGAAAAATACGCCGAATAGAATTAGCGGGTCAGGAGCGATCTCCGAGTATAGGACTACCAGCACCAATAGATACCAGATACTCCATGTGGCCTGCATCAACCAAGGTCTCGCGACGTTCGAGATGAGAGGTGCACCGCAATTAGGGCATAGCCACTTTAGGTCTCTGCAACCCACCTGAAACCATTTCGTTACCAGCGTATCCGGCTCTTTGCAGGACGGGCAATTGTAGGGATGTTTTCTCATGATTGGGTGGAGCAGCCTTGAGTCGGGTTTCACTTTACCCTATTTCTTGCGGATGGACACGGAGGAAATGGCGGAGAACTACGACAGGCTAGCGGCGTATTGGGCGGGGGAGGAATTCAGTATTTCGAACGGGATGGAGCAACACCGGCTGGCGTTACGGGTTTTGAAAGGGCGCGGAGCCGCGATTGATCTGGGGTGCGGTTCTAGCGGGAGGATCATAGCGCTGATGTCGGGGGAGGGTTTCGGGAGTGTGGAGGGGTTGGATTTTTCGGAGGAAATGGTGCGGCTGGCGCGGGGGAAATCTCCGGGAGTTACGATTCATCATGCGGATGTACGTGAATGGGAGTTCGCGCGGAAATACGATTTCATCTCCGGGTGGGATGGGATCTGGCATGTGCCGCTGGGGAAACAGGATGCGTTTTTGGAAAAGATCTGCGGGGCGTTGGCTCCGGGCGGGGTTTTCATTTTCACGACGGGAGGGGTGGACGGGCCGGGGGAAGTGACGACCCCCTGCCATGGCGTTCCACTTTACCATGCTGCTCCCGGGATTCCGAAGACATTGGAGACGGTTGCCCGAAGCGGATGCCTTGTAAGGCATTTGGAATACGAACAGTATCCGGAGCTGCACTTGGTTTTGGTGGTGCAGAGGACGCAGGACTGATGTAATGCATTTTTATGAAGTTGCCTAAAATGAACGGCTTGGAGGTGCTCGGCCTGATTGGGGTGGGGGAGAGTGGGCGCGTTTTCGGGGCGAAGGACGACGATGGCCGGATCTGGGCGGTAAAAGTTTTCGAGGGGATGGCGATCAACCGTGGGTTGCTTGCGAGGATGACTTTGCGGCTGGAGGCGGGTGGCTGGCCGGAAGGTGTGATGGAACTGGAGTCCGCAGACTTCGAAGGCAGGCCGGCCTGTTGGGTGATGCCCGTTTATGGGGAAATGGAAAGCGGTGGCGAGGAACCTAAGTGGAGGGTAGATACGCTACAGCATTCCATGGAAATGCATCCCGGGGAGAATACCTGGGAGATGGTCAAGGCGATAGGGAACGCTCTGGCGGCCATGCACACGCGTCGTGTTCCGCACGGGAACCTGAAACCGGGAAACGTTTTTTTCGACGGGTCCGGACAGGTCAGGCTGGCTGACTGGACCATGGGGAACATGCCGGGGATTACCCATTTCGATTACACCGACGCGCTCCTCTACCAATCCCCCGAGCAACTCGTGGATTCCAACGGATACTTCGAGGAAGCGGGCTACCGGTGGGACGTGTTTGCTTTCGGGGTGCTTGCCTACCGGTTGCTAAACGGAGCGTTTCCCCGGTGCGATGAGACTTTTGCAACCGTGGCACCGGCAGCGGGTGAAACCAAGAGGGAAGGGATTCACGCGGACGCTGCGAAGATCGCGAAAAACCTGATGAACTGCCCGGATGTCACCTGGCCTTCCGAGGCGCGGAACGATCTCGAACGTGGATACAGGGAGTGGATCGACAAGTGCCTTGAGCTGGTCGGGGAGAGCCGTCCGTTGTCAATGGTAGAGGTGATGGCCGGCTTCGATAAAGTGGAGTCAAGGGTCGAAGGGGAAGAGGCGAGGGAGAAGCTGATGGATCAGCGCCGCCGGGCGGAGCGTATTTCCCGCCGGGTGATTTTTTATGCGGGTATGGCGACGGCGGCTTGTTTCGTGCTCGGTGGTCTCTGGTATCTTACGAACAGCCAGCTAACCCATGAGCAGGGCGAGCGGAACAGGGAGAAGATGTTGCTGGATGCGAAGGCGACAGAGGCGGTGGATAAAATGGTGGTAGCCGTGGGGAAAAAAAACGAGGCAGAGCAGGCAATGGAATACCAGCGCGATCTCGGATTGGCGCGTCTTGAGGCATCGCGCCTGATTGGTGACAGGCTTTTCGATTGGGCGATGGAAAAAGGCCATCGGAGCCTGCCAGCACTCGACGGGCGGGAGCTTCGGTTGAAGCGGCTTCAGCGGTTTTACGAGGATTTCCTCAGGCGGACGGCGGATATCAAAAGCCTCGAGGACGAGCGGGCGAGAGTCAGGCTGCAGCTTGCGGAGGTCGCGCTGGCAGCGGGGGACATCGATGGCTCGGCAGCAAAACTGGGCGAGGCGATCGACGGCTGGACGGGCGCGATGGACGGGGAAATGAAGCTTCGGATCGGCCGGGATGCCCTTTTGCTCGCACTTTTGAAGCAGGAGAAATCGGATGCTGATACGGCAGGGGCGTTCGTCGTTGCACGGAATGCCCTGGAAGAGGTTCCTGCTGCGGAAGTGGACAGGGTGCGGCTAGAAGAGCTTGTGGCGATCCTTGATTTCCACGAAGCGAAGTTGCTTGCCGAAAACGGCGAGGATGGGAAAGCGCTCGAGCAACTGATGAGAGCCACCCAAAAGCTCAACGAACTGGCGGATGCCAGGCCGGATGCGGCGGTGCTCCGCTCGGAACTGGCGAAATGCTACCTGTCCTCGGCGACGATTCTGGAAGGCATAGGGAAGCTCGGCGACGCCCGCGAAGTGAGGGCGCTAGCGGCTGTGGAAATGATACGGCTTTTGAAAGAAGATCCGCGTGATGTAAACCTGAGGCTTGAGCTGGCTGGCTGCTATGGCGCGATGGCCGAGGCATCCGTTCTCGCGGGGGATGTCGGTGCTGCGGAAGCGGCTTCGGGCGAGGCGATGAAACTGCTGGACGCCGTTTTGAAAGAGCGCCCGGATTCCACCGTCGCGGCAACGAGAAAGGCGGCGCAACTCGGGCTGCAAGCGGGATTGCTTCGTGATCAGGGAAAGGCGGAGGAAGCGCTAAAGGCGTTTGAGGATGGCATTGCGCTCCTGGAGAGGCAGGGGGAGCCGGATTCTTTGGTGAATTACCGGTTGGCTCTTCTCTGGTGGCAGAAGGGGAGGATGCTTGGTTACGATGGGAAAAAGGCCGAGGAGCTTTCACTTTTATTCAAATCTCGGGAGGCGTTGCGGGAATTGGAATCCGTGGAAGGGGATGGGCTGCTCCGTATTGAGGAACTGCAACGCTCAAGCGCCTACCTCCTCGGGGATCTCGCGCACGCGCTTGAGCTGGCCAAGAAGACCGATGAGGCGAAAAACATCTACAGTGAGGCGGTCATCCTCTGGGAAAGGCTATTGAAATCACGGCCACAGAGCGAGGAATACGAAGAGGGGCTGGAGTGGATACGCCAGAGGGCGAAAGGGGGGTGAAATCTCAAATCTCAAATCCCAAGGAAGAGGTTGAACTTATGAAGTAAGACGCTATCTTACATTCCAATGACAACGACCATTTCATCAAAGGGGCAGATCGTTTTGCCTGCGGAGTTTCGTAGGAAGGACGAACTTCAGGCTGGAGAAGAATTTGAAATCGAAAGGATTGAGAGAGGGGAGTACGTGCTCCGCCGTGTGACCCAACCACCCAATCAAGGTCTGATCGACCTTTTGCTGGCCTGTCCTGTGAAAGGTTTTCTCGAAGGGATAGTGAACAAGGAAACGACGGATGATATCAAGCCGCCCTTCCAATGAAATTCCTTGTCGATGTGAATGTGGTTTCCGAGGCGATGAAACCGGCTCCGGATCCGGAGGTAATTCGGTGGCTCAAAGAACACGAGGCTGAGATCGCCGTTGATTCCATAATTCTGGGCGAAATTCGGTTTGGTATTCTCTGTCTGCCGGCGGGCAGGCGTAGAAATGGCTTAGAGAAATGGTTCGCGAGTGTGGTCTTGATATTCGTCTGTCTCCCTTGGGATGCCAGGACGGGACTCCGGTGGGCGGACCTGCTTTCCGAACAAAGGCGCAAAGGTCACGGATTACCGCTGAAAGACAGTATGATCGCGGCGACGGCTTTGGTTCACGGTCTTACAGTCGTGACAAGGAACGTTGGGGATTTCAAGCGGTCGGGAGTCCCTGTGCTGAATCCCTTCAAATGACTTCCGGCTCGGAGACCCGTGCCTTATTTTATTTTAACGCCTGCAAATAGCTCTCGCGGAGGCGGGTGGATTGCGACTGGGCTTGGGCGAGGGATTTCGTGCTGGAGTCGATTTCCGAGTGGAAGCCTGCGAGGTCCGTCTCTTTCTCGTGGAGCGTGTCCTCAAGGTTTTTCACGGATGCATCAAGCGAGCGGAGAGCGGCCCTTGCTTCCTCCAGATGGATGCCATCCAAGGTTGTTTTTTCAACCGCTGCTGCAAATTCATCGCGCTGGGCACGTTTCCTGTTGAGCAGGTCGGTTGGCGATTCAAGTTCGCCAAGCGTTTGGCTGAAGATGGAGATTTTCTCTTCCGTCTGCTGGACAAGGAGCCGGGCTTCAGTGGCCGCTTTCAGCGCGTGGGTGTTGATGGCGGCGGCGGACCAGGATTTTTCATTGGCACGGAGC
>Ga0209490_10004336_pt1 | contig 13112 bp, 4 predicted proteins | sample MAT06_FD_187209 | JGI IMG/M metagenome (GOLD analysis project Ga0209490, IMG submission 187209) | Freshwater microbial communities from Lake Fryxell liftoff mats and glacier meltwater in Antarctica - MAT-06 (SPAdes) (version 2) | ecosystem: Environmental > Aquatic > Freshwater > Ice > Liftoff...
TTGGAGCGTGATGTTGGTGCGCTTCTTCTCGAAGGAAGTACCCGGCAGGCAGGGCGAGGCTGTCTCACAGCTCATGATGTAGAGGTCGGGCCCGTGGCGGAATGGCAGACGCAGCGGACTTAAAATCCGCGGCGGACGCAGGACATAAGGTCACGACGGCGACGGGTGCCGGCAGAATGCCCATGCCACTCAGGACCGGGAGCCCGTAGAGGAAGGGATCGGACGGGAGACATCACGGCGATCATGGAGGGTGCGCGGGGTGGCGGGGACATGCGCGGACGGAGCGAAGACGCGGGCTGGCCGCCCGTGGTAGTTCGTCAGCCAGTCAGCAGCCCGCGAAGAAGGTGGTGATGACGTCGGCGAGGTCGTCGGGGTCGGGAGTCTGTCGGTGTTGAAGTCGGCTGCGGGGTGGGCGATGTGGAAAGTGTACTGCGCAGGACGGGAGCGCGCGAAAAAGCCGGGCGGCGTTGGTGGGCGCGGCCCGGCTTTGGGATCGTGGGATGATGTGGGTGGGATGGTTGCTGGGAGCCGGTGCTACTCAGCAGCCGGGCTGATTTCGTCAACAGCCGGGCTGATTTCGTCAACAGCCGGGCTGATTTCGTCAACAGCCGGTGAAGAAGGCGGTGATGTAGTCGGCGAGATCGTCGGGGTCAACGGCGCCGTCGCCGTTGAAGTCGGCGGACTGCGCCGGGGGCTGGGTGAAGAAGGCGCCGATGTAATCGGCGAGGTCGTCGGGGTCGAGGGTGCCGTCTTGGTTGAAGTCGGCGGGGCAGGAGACCTGTTGGATTACGACGCTTGCGCGGTCGGAGATCACGACCAGGCAGGATGCACGAACGACCAAGACGTATTCGCCCGAGTCGGCGATGCCGGCCCCGGTAATCGTGAGGGCGGTGGTGGTGGCGCCGAAGATCACGCCGCCTCCGGCACTGGGGCCGTTGCTCAGCTCGACGCCGTTCATGGTCCAGCGGTACGTTTGGGGAACATTTCCGCCGGTGAGGGCAGCGCTGAGTTGAACATCTGTCGGCGCCAGGGCGTTGACCGGGGCGGGCTGGAGCGTGAACTGCGGCGCGGCAGGGATGATCCCCGTGTTCTCATAGGCACCCATGTCGATCGCCGGGCAACCCTCGCCCAGGTCGGCGATGGACGGGTTATCGACGATCCGGGGATTACCCGACAGATCGATCGGCGCTCCCGGCGCGGCCAGCGATGAAGAGCCCGCGTCGACGCCGATGCTGCCCGGCACGAGCCGGAAATCGCCCGCCGCAGCGTTGACGAACTGTGGAGTTCCCACGATGTTGCCCGGGCCCCCCGACGGGTTGGGTGCCTGGAGCAGGCTGTAGCGGATGTCAACGCCGGTGTTGATCGGAGGATTGCCTGCCAGCACGCAGTTATACGCCGTGACCCCGTCCAGAACGAACGGCCCGGCGTTGTTCACTATTGTGCAGTTGGAGACCGTGACCGAAGAGGCGGCGGCTGTGCGCCTGATGATGGCTCCGGTGGCGACGGTGTTGTTGAGGATCACGCTGTTACTGAGGAAGATCGAGCCCGGTGGGGAACCGAAGACGCTCGATCGGATGATGCCGACGGCCGCGGAGTTGTTGACGAAGACGCAGCGGTCGAAGAGCGCCGAGCCGAAAGCTCGGACGATGCTGTTGTTGCTGGAAGTGTTGCCGGAGACAATCCAATCGGTGGCGACGAGCGTGGAGGGGTAGTTGATCTCGACCACGCTGGTTCCCTGTTCGGCGATGCAATCGGTCACTGTCAGGTCGTCGACTGAGAACGTGCCGCCCGAAGCGATGGTGATGGCCGCGCGGCTGGATCCACGCAGCGTGAGTGAGCTGAGTGAAGCGCGGGTGGCGGGGGGCAAGTCGGCGTACGCGATCCTGAGCGTGTTGTCAGCGCGGCTGGCGGGCGTGATGGTCACGGCGCCGTTGAAGTTGAGGTTGCCCGGCCCGTCGGCGGGCGCGAGGTCGGGAACGATGCCGGAGGAGACCGAATCCATCGGGTAGTAGGCAACCAGGCCGGGCTCGGATCCGCTGCTGCTTTGGCACATGTCGGCCACGATCTGGGCCTGGGTTCTGGTGGTGTTCCAGACGCGGAGATTTCGCATACCGCCGAAGAAGTTGCTTTCGCCCAAGTCCTGCTGCCCTACTCGGAACGTGCCGGTTGCGGTCGTGAGGTTGGGGGTGATGGCGCTGTTGTCGTAATCGACATTTCGGCCGTTGACCAACGTCGTCAGGGAGCGTTCTGTGGCGTTGTAGATCGTCGCGATGTGGACCCAGGTGTTGGCGAAGTTTGCGATCGATGCGGTGTTGGACCAGCCGCGGTAGAAGCCCGTCTGCAGCGTGCCGTCAGGACTGATGAGGACGTGGAAGTTCTGAGCCACGGGGCCGCGCGTACCGAAGTCGAGGACCCACTGACGTGTTGAGCGTGGCTGGTATTTGATCCAAGTGCTGAACGTGAAGGATCGATTGCCGCTGATTGAAGAGGACGGGGTTCCGACCAGCGATGAACCGTTGAACTGAATGGAGGGGGCATCGTCGTTGGCGAGATCGCCGCTGAGGATGGTGGGGTAGAGGGTGGGATCGACGGAATCGGGGACAAAAGCGGCGTTTCCGCCGTATCCGCCGCGAACGGTGAACCCGCGCGACAGGGTGAACTGCGCGTCGGCGTTGCCGGCCGTCTGGCCGGGCCCCTGGTCGGGGCGATAGAGGCCCGCCGCGACGCTGACCTCGCCGCCGGTTCCGGCTGGGGCCGCAGCCGCGAGGGCGAGAGCCGATTGCAGATCGGTGAAAGCGGTGGCCCACGAGGATCCGTTTCCACCGCTAGGGGCGGAGGCATCAACAAACAGGCGTGCGTTGGCCGGGGTGTTTACGTAAAAAGTGGGGGTGGCAAACGTATTGATCGCGCTCGCGGTGACCGGAGAGAGAAACGTGCAGCCCATCTGTGCGGGCCCGTTGATAAACTGCGGACAGAGCGTGACCCAGACGCTTCCGGGCGGCAGTGTCGGGAGAGTGGCGAACGAACCGCCGAAGTTGGGGTCGGCATCAAGGCCGCCGCGGCGCAGGCCCGCGGCGGGCCCGCCGATGCCCAAGGCGGGATTCGTGAGATCCGCGGCGGTGAGGTTGCCGATGATGCAGTAGTCGAAACCCGGTATGAGCGGGAGCGCAGGGGACGGCGAGGTCCCGAAATATCGGCGGAATCCCATGATCGCCAAGGGTGGGCGGCTTGGAAAGAACTGCGCCGCCGTGACGTTTGACAGCAACCCGAACGGGGCGGGCCCTCCGGGGAGATCCGGGATGTACGGCGTGCGCTCGCCGTTGACGAGCGGATTTGTGGCGCGAGGAGCATCGGAGGGGCGAATGAACGAGAATCCCTGGAGCGTCGGGACGGTGGGGATGTTGTTGAAGGCGATGTGCACCGCGCCGTCTTCGCCCATGACCGGCGGGGTCGCAGCGCTCGCGCCACCGCGGGCGGTGAGGCGGCCGGTGAAGCCCTGCTGAACCGACGCGAAGAGCCGAACGCAACCGCCCGCGCCACCACCGCCGCCAGCGCCAGCGCCGCCGCGTGCACCCGCTCCTCCCGCTCCGCCCGGTCCGCCGTTCCCCCCGGTTCCGCCACGGCCCCCTATGACGTCTCCGGCGCCTCCCGGCGTGCCGAGTCTGCCGGTGAAACCTGGTCCGCCGTCGGTGCCGGCGAATCCGGCGCTTCCGGGGAGTGCATCGCCACCGGAGGCAAGGAGAGCGCCGCTGCCGGTGACCTTGCCGAGCACGAAGACATCAAGAATACCACCACCACCGCCGCCGACTCCGCTCTGTCCGCCGTCGCCGCCGTTGCCGCCTTGGCCACCTTGGCCACCTTGGCCACCAGCTCCCCCGGCCCCGCCGGATGCGCAGTACGCTGCGCCGCCGCCACCTCCACCGCCCCCGGAAGGTCCTGGGCCCCCCATGACACCAGAGCCCCCGCCGCCGCCACCGCCACCCGAGCCCCCGCCGTTTCCGGCGGCCAGCCGGTTGATGCCAACGAACGAACGGCCGCGTCCACCGATCTGGCCCGGGCCGCCAGAACGTCCGGTGAGTCCGTTGTCTCCTGTCGCCGTGATGGTTTCGCCGTTGCCGCCGGCGGATCCGCGCACCAAGTTGAACGCACCGCCAGCCCCTCCATTCGCCCGGAAGTAGCTCTCGCTCAAACCGAACTGGAAGCCGCCCCAGCCGGAGGGACCGCCCGCGCCTTGGGTCGCCTGGCTTGCGAATCCGAGTCCGCCCGGAAGCCCGGTGCTGCCATTCCACCCCCTGACGCTAAAGGTATCGGAAGAACCAAAGATCAGATCGCCAGCGGAGCCGGAAGTTCCCCCGCCTAACGGACAGTCAGGCACGCCGCCGGAGCCGCCATTTCCGCCGGATCTGGTGAACCCGATGCGCCCCGACCCGCCGGGCCCACCCGGCGCGCTGCCAGCACCCGCGCCGCCGCCGGCCGACACGCTGGCGTTGATTGCCGAGGCGTCGATGCTGCTGCCAGCGGCCATGTTGAGGTTGCCGCCGATCACCAGGCGTGCAGGGCGGCTCCCGGTGACCGAGATGACCTCATTGGCGGCGAGATTGAGATCGCCGAGAAGGCGGAACTCGACGATGCCGGCGACGACACTGGTGGTGTAGGACACACCCTTGAGCGTCGAACTGGTGATGTTCCCTTGGACGGTGGCCTGAAGCGTGTCGGTATTGAGGATTGTCTCGCCCGTGAAGATGGGCGCGTCGACGAACCCTGTGAAGATAATGCCGCCGGGGCCTCCCTCGTTATTGAGCACCAAGTACACGTAGTTGCGTCCGACTGCCATCGGCGCGAAGTGTGTGACGAACTGGAGGTTGTAAACGGTCGTCGCGTCGAAGTTGCCGAGCCCGTTGGTTTGCGGGAGCGGGTTGGGCGGCTGTCCTTCGGGGCCGATCCAGATGCCCGGGCACGAGGCCGAACCGAGGAGATTGTCCACCGCGAAGCGCAGCGCGAACTGTACGTTGCCAAGCTTGCGTCGTGAAACATCGAACGGGATCGCGATGACGGCGCTGGGCGCCGTCACCTGATCGCCGTTGGGAATTGTGCTCTGCCAGATGGCGTTGGGGTCGGATGCGATCGACTGGACCCACGCGGGGTTGGGTGTGATTTGGCTGAGGGGCCCGCCGGTTCCCAGACGGGCGTTGGCGAAGTCGGCAGGCGTAGGAATCGACGCGGCGCTCGGGATCGTTGCAAAAGTCGGCCGGTTCGCCGCCGAGTTGCCGCGCAAGACCGTTGTTTGAGCGTTGGATGCCGCCGCGCTGGCCAAAAGGCAGAGTGTGGCGGTCGAGAGCAGGCGGGGGTAACGGGAAATGTGGACGGTCATCGAATAATCTCCGGAGCAGCGACTTTGGAAGTTATCTGGACCGCCCCGCACGTGGGCGGGGTACCAATCCAAAGGCGCTCTCCTCATTTCATGCGTAGAAAGCGCATCGGGACCGACATGTAAATCGCGGGATCGAGCGGATATCTGCAAATCGAGCGGGAAACAGGTGAGTTGGCCGTTGATCGGCCCCCCGATCCCGGGACCACCGGCGCGGCCGGTTCAACAGTGCGGGTATTTTGGGGCGGCGTTTGGGTGTGCCCCGGCGCGGCCGCCCTTCGGCGCGACTCACTTCTTTGGAGCCAGTGCCTCGTCGCGCGCAGCCTGGATCAGCGACTGTGCTGTTTCGCGCGGTTCCGCCGCCTCAAGCGCCTCCGACGCGAGAGTAAGGGCCTCGGCCCGACGATCCGACTGGATCGGGGTCTCCATGAGTCTGGCCAGGTTGGCCATGTACGCCGCGCGCCGGCGATGCCCTGCTGGTGCGAACTGGTCGCGCTGGTTCCAAAGGATTTCCAGAAGCGCGGCTTCATCCAGGCCGGCTTGGCCTTGTCGGCATTGCGAGGCGCACTCGGCCAGGCTTTCACGCAGCCGAGGAAGCCAGGTCGCATCGGCGACCATCAGCTCACTTCGCATCGCCGCGAGGCACCAGGTGCGGAGCTCTTGGGCGTGCCCGGGCCAGGCCGAGTAGATCTGTCGCAGCACGCTGACCGACTTGTGCACGGGGGCGGAGAGATCGTCGTAGATCCCTTCGAACGTCTCGCGGGCCTTGAGGGCGAGGCGAGCTGCCTCTTGGAACCGTCCGACGCCGCGCAGCGCATTGGCCGAGCTCAAGTATGGGAACGCACGATCCAGATGCCCGGGCGGGTAGACCCTCTCGGCCGCCTCGGGCAGCCCGGACGCGAGTGCCACCGCTTCTTCGAACCGTTCTCGCCGGTTGAGCGCGGCGATGAGGTTGCTGGTGGTGAGAATTGTGGTGGGATTGTTCTCTCCCCGCGTCGATCGCGCGCGCTCCATGCAGCGTCTGAGGAGGGCGAGCGCTTCCTCGGCGCGGCCGGCGCGTTGCTCGCAGTACGCCAGAGCGGTGAGCCCCGTCTCAACGGTGTCGGCCTCTTCGACAAAGTCCGGCCGATCGAGGATCGCGAGGGCTTTTCGGAGGAGGGGCATCGCCTGGGCGTCGCGTCCTTCGCCCTGGAGGGCGTTGCCGAGGCGGATCATCATGGTCAGCCGGAGCGGGTCGTTCTCGTCGAGCGAGCGCTCGGCGCGGTCGAGCGCGTCCTGGGCGATCGGCAACGCAGCGCCGGGCTGCTGCTGCGTCACCGCCGTGAGCAGGCCGTTGAGGGCCCGGATCGTGATCGGAGCATCGCGCCCCGCGGTCTTCTCGAGGATCTCGATGCAGCGCCGGTACTCCGCTTCGGACTGCTTGAACCTCGAGAGCGAGGCGAGGACATCTGCCAGGTCGTAGCGGATTGCCGCTTCGGTCTCCGGATCGTCGGCGAACCGCTCTTGAAGACCATCCGACGCGTGTGAGAGCGCGTCCATCATCTTCACGTCGTACCCCATCCGCAACGGGTCGGCGGCCTTGAGCAGCCCCGTGATCAGGTAGTCGCGGACGCCCCTGCTGAGCTTCGCCTCGTGATCGGCCCGAACCTGCGACGCCTCAGCGATCGCGCGATTCCTCTCGGCACGCAGGTATAGCGCCGTGCTCGCCACCAGCCCGCCGACGAGCGCCAGCAGCGCCATCGCCGCCCCGAACACCAGGCCCCGGTTGCGCTGGACGAACTTGCGGAACTGGTAGGTCACCGTCGCGGGGCGGGCCGCGATGGGCTCGTCGCACAAGAACCTGCGGACGTCGGCGGCGAACTCCGACGCGGACTGATACCGCCGGTCGCGCTCCTTTTCCATCGCCTTCCCGCAGATCGTCTCGAGGTCCCCGCGCAGCGAGCGATCAATGGTTGACATCCGCGGGGCCTCGCGCTCGGAGATCGTTCTCGCGGCCTGAGCGATCGTCTGTGCGGTGAGGTCGTGGGGCAGCCGGCCCGTGAGCATCTCGAACAGGATCACGCCCAATGCGTACACGTCGGCGCGGGCGTCGACCCGCGCCGCGTCCCCTGCGACCTGCTCGGGGCTCATGTACGCCAAGGTACCGACGATTGTGCCGGCCTCCGTCCGCATGGTGTTGAGTTGTTCGTCGGGGTCGGTCAGTCGGGCCACGCCGAAATCGAGGATTTTGGGCATGAGGGCGGAGGCATCCGCTCCCCCCGGCGCGCCCGAGGCTCCGACCACTCCGGCGGCAGAGGTGTCCACCAGGATGTTGGCCGGCTTGAGGTCGCGATGAATCACGCCGTGCTGATGGGCGTGCTGGACCCCGTCGCAGATGGACGCGAACAGTGCCAGTTTCCCGCGCCGATCGGGCTTGCTCTTGGCGAGGAAATCGTGCAGGGGCGGGCCGTGGACCAGCTCCATCGCGAAGAACGGCGCGGGACCCGCGGGCGTCTGCTCGACCCCGGCCTCGTACACCTGGGCGATGCCCGGATGGCGGAGCCGTCCGAGGATGTTCGCCTCGTGCTCGAAGCGGCGCAGCAGTTGGGGCGTGCGCAGGCCGGCCCGGATGGTCTTGATCGCGACGCGCCGGCGCGGGCTCTCCTGCTCGGCCTCGTATGCCGACCCCATCCCTCCTTCGCCCAGCAGCTTGAGCACGCGGTAGCGCCCGAATCTCACCGGTAGCGGCGCGTTACTGGCGTGCTCTGGGATTAAGCCGCCGGCTTCACGACTGATCTCGGGTATGGCAAGGAAGTCGCTCCGCAGCTCGGCCGCCAGCAACCGCTCGAGGTGTGATCGGAGTTCCTCGTCACCCTGGCTTACGCGCTCCAGGAACGCCGGCCGCTCGGCCTGAGGGAGGTCGCAGGCGGCCTCGAATAGGTCCGTCAGGCGCTGGTAGCGCTCGGGGGTCACTCGCCCAGCTCCGCCAGCAGCCAAGCCCGCGCCATCCGCCAGTCACGCTCCACCGTCCGCGGGCTCACGCCGAGCACCACTGCGGCCTGTTCCATATCCAACCCGGCGAAGAATCGCAGTTCGATTACCCGGCAATGGCGCTCGTTGAGCTTTTCCAGCCGAGACAGCGACTCGTCGAGGGCCACGAGATCGACCTCCATCGGTCGGTCTGCGACGTCCGCATCGACCAGCGTGACTCGGTCCCGGTCGCCGCCTCGCTTCACCGCATCGCGCGCTCGGGCCCGATCGATCAGCACCTCGCGCATCGCACGGGCAGCGCAGCCGAAGAAATGCGCCCGGCTTTCGAAGTCCGTGGCCGTGTTGCCCAGCAGCCGCAGATACGCCTCGTGGACCAGCTCGGTGGGCTGGAGCGTGCGCCCGTCAAGCTGCGGGCGCAGGATCCGGCCGGCTAGGCCCCGCAGCTCTGAGTACAACGCGGCCAACAGGTCGCCCGATGCCGCTTTGTCCCCTTGGCGAAGTCGGACCAGCAGCATGGCGATCTGGACATGCGCGGGTTGCGGAAGCGGATTCGGCATGGAAACGGCCGGCGAAACAAAGGATAGCCGAGCCGAAGCACGCCGCTACCCAACTCCCTGCTGCTTAGTTCATTGGTGGGAGATAGTGAGAGGACTCTTCTGGCGGCCATTGCCTTGCCGGAAGTGGAGAAGATTCAAGAGTCGGTTCCCACAACGTGGGTATTCGCGTGCCGGGCTGCGTGCTGGTGTGGGCAGCCCGGCATGTGCGAAGTTTGATTTTGAGGCGCAATCGAAACCGCCGCCTCGGTGACGTCCGTGGTTTGAAAAACGGCTTGTCGGACCGAACCCCGATGCCAGGTTTAGCAGCCGGCGAAGTAGGCGTTGATGTAGTCGGCGAGGTCGTCGGGGTCAACGGCGCCGTCGCCGTTGAAGTCGGCGGATTGCGCCGGGGGCTGACTGAAGAAGGCGCTGATGTAGTCGGCGAGGTCGTCGGGGTCGAGGGTGCCATCGGCGTTGAAGTCGGCTGGGCAGGCGACGGCGGCGTATTGGAAGTTGAAGTCGAGGATGCCGTCGCCGTTGCCGTTGGGAACGAACTGGTTCTTGGAGGCGACCATGAAGCGGTAGGTGGTGCCGCCGGTGACGGGGAAGTTGAGGATTTGCGAATCGAGGTTGGCGGCGGAGATGTTGTCGTTGCAGGCGAGGCCGGTGCCGGTGATGCAGGTAACCTGGCCGCCGGGGCCGATGAGGGCCGTGGGGCAGGAAGAGCGGATGAGGAGGACAGTGTCATAGCCGCTGCCGACGGTGTTGACGTTGATGCTGCCGCGGAACTCGGGGGTGAACGTGTACCAGACGGAGTGGAAGAGGGTTTCGTCGCCGCGGATGCAGGAGGCGTCGGGGTCGCAGAGGCCGGTGGTGGCGTAGAAGACGTCAACATCGAGGGGATTGAAGTTGGTGATGCCGCCGGGGACGTTGGCGCCGGGGATGACGGTGGCGGTGGAGCAACTGTCGTTGAGGGGGATGGTGGGGGCGTATTGGAAGTTGAAGGCGAGGGCGAGGATGCCAGGGAAAAAGCCGGTGCCGTCGCGGGCGACCTTGATGATGTAGGTTGAGCCGCCGTTGACGCTGATGGGGCCGATGGAGGAGGTGATGGAGCCGCCCGAATCGTCATTGCAGGCGAGCTGTGTGACGGAGGTGCAGCCGTTAAAAGTCAAAACGCGGCAGCCGTTAAAGAGCGAGAGGATGGTGTCGAAGCTGGAGGTGGCGGTGTTGAACTCGATACGGCCGTCGTGTTTGGGGACGAAGCGGTAGTAGATGTCGTTGCCGCTGGTCGCGGGAGGGTTGCAGGATTCGTCTAGCGCGCAGAGGCCGCCGGTTTCGGCGAAGGAGACGTCAACATCGGGGGGATTGAAGGAGAAGATACCGGTCTCGGGGTCGTCGATTTCCTGAGCGGTGGCGCAGGTGTCGTTGTCGGGCACGCGGGGGACGAAGCGGAAGTTGAAGTGCAGGTCTCCGCCGCCGGCGGTGGTGCCGCGCTTTGAGACCTTGATGAGGATGGTCTGGACGGCGGTGACGGGGACGGTGACCTGGGCTTGATCGGTGGTACCGAAGTCGTCGTTGCAGGCGAGCTGGGTGGGTGAGGTGAGGAGTGTGCCCAGGGAGTTGAAGGTGGGGCAGCCGGAGAAGACGGAGAGGGCGGTGTCGTAGGAACTGCCGAGGGTGTCGATGACGACGAAGCCATTCTCGGCGGCGACAAAGCGATAGAAAACGGTGTTGTTGACGGACCCGACGCAGGATTCGTTGGGCTCAAGGCGTGACGGGGTGGCCCAAGTGGTGTTGATGATCTGATTGAAGAGTCGCCCGCCGCTGCCGAGGTTGATGACGGTGGGGGATCCGCAATCGTCATTGGCGGGCGCGTTTTCCTTCAAGGCGTTGAAGGCGTTGATGAAGCCGCGGTTGTAGGTGGAATCGTTGCCGGCGGCGCCGAGATCGACACAACTGTTGAAGATGGCGATCCGGGCCTGGGTTGGGGTGGCAAACTCAAACTGGGAGAGGAAGAGGAGGCCGACGCCGGCGGCGACGGGGGAGGCGGCGGAAGTGCCGGTGAAATCGACCGTGGTGTTGTTGGGGCTGTAGCCGGCGGCACCGGTGCGGTCGGAGGTGTAGATGTAGCGGCCGCCGGTGCAGAGATCGCAGTTGGTGCCGAAGTTGCTGAAGGAAGAGAGGGTGCCGTCGGGGTCGAGGGAAGAGACGGAGATGGTGAAGGGGCTGGAGCCGGGGAAGACCGAGCCGTTGATGCCGTCGTTTCCGGCGGCGGCAAAGTGGAGAAGACCGGCGGCCCAGGTGGAGGTGTACATGTCTTCGAGGGCGTCGTCCTGCCCGCACCTGAGAGAGGCGTTGCTGACGCGGGCGCCGTTGTCGAGGCCCCAGTCGAGGGCGTTGACCAGCCACTCGGTGCTGAAGGACGTGAAGGAGTTGCCGCAGGAGCCGTCTTCGCGCTGGGTGGTGGCGATGCGAGCGGGCATGTGGGAGCAGCCGCCGGCGGTGCCGGCCTCACCCGTAGCGTTGCCGATGATGCTGACGGCGCAGCCAGCGACGGCGGTGCCGTGGTTGTCGCAACCGTTCTGGGGAGAGCCGTCGCCGATGCCGTTGGTGGCGCCGGTGGTGAAGTTACGACCGAGGAAGTAGCGAAGGTCTGGGTGGTTGGTCTGGCCACCGGTGTCCATCACGAGAATGCGAACCGCGGAGCGGCCGGTGGTGATGTCCCAGGCGCGGTCGGTGTCCATGTCTTGGTCGAGCACGCCGGTGTAGGGCGAGCCGCCGAACTCGCTGGTGAGGCGTTGGCCGGTGTTGCGGTGGACCCACTGCTGGCTGAAGTTGTCGTCGTTTGGAATGAAGGTCTCAAGCCGAAGGGTTTGCAGCGCGGCGGGGGTGACCCAAGCGAAGCCGCGGGCTTCGAAGAGGGCATTGGCGCGGCTGAGGATGGTGTAGCCGTTGCGGTCGGTGCTGGCAAAGGTCATGGCGCCGGGCATGCGTCCGAGGGTTGGGTTGGCGATGGCGAAGCCGAAGGCGAGGGCGCCGGCGCCGGCCGCGTTCGGGTTGGCGGGGTTTGCTGGGTTGGCGGGGTTTATGGGGTGGGCCGAGCGGGCCATGACGCGCTCGGTGGGCATGTAGTAACCGCCGTCGATGAAGGCGTTCTCGAAGACGGGTGAAGCGGCGAGGACGGTTTCGTTTTTGAGCAGGGCCTCGATGTGGTTGAAGGCGTGGGCGTGGTCTTTGAGGGGTTCGACGAGTGAGAGGCGGACCCAGCCGTTGATGGCTTCGTGCCCGGTGGCGGCGGGGTTGAGCCCGGCGGCGCGAGCGGCGAGGAGGGCGCGCTCGGTCCAGATGGTTTCATCGGCCTGGGTTTGGGGCAGGCCTTCGGCGACACCGGTGGAGACGCGGATGCCGATTTGGGTGGTGCGGAGGTGCATGGGGACTTGGCGGCCGCGGAGGTAATAGAAGTTGGGGGTTGCGCCGGACTGCGCGAGCGGGGCGCGCTGGAGGACGGCGTCGAGGATGAGTTCCTGACCGGCGCGCTTGGCGGCGACGATTTGTTCGTCGGTGAGCTGGGGACGATCGGTGCGGACGGGGGAGGTGGCGGTGCCGTAAGGGGTGGCGAGGTCGGGCTTCTTGAGGTCGAGCTGGGCGAGGTCGAGTTTGGCCGCGTCGTGGGTGACGACGCCGTCGACGCGAGCACCGTCAGCGTGTGCGGGAGCGGCGGTACCTGCGAGGGCTGCAAGAGCGAGGGTGGCGAGGGTGGCGAGGTGGAGCGGGATTGAGGATGTCATGGCTGTTTCTCGTTCTTTGGACTTGGTGGCGGCCGTGGGCGATGGTGGCCGAAGCGGTGTGGTATGACAAAGGTACCTCAAACCGGGAGGGAACCACCATTGGATAGAGCGGATGGCGGGGAAACCTAGATAGAGAATTGGCGTAATGGCGCGAAGTCGGGCGCGGTCGAGGTTTTCGGACGTTTGCCGCGCAATGAGTTGGGACGAGTTCGCGGCGAGAAAAAAGCCGGGCGGCGCTGGTGGGCGCGGCCCGGCTTTGGGGTCCTGTGATGGTGTGGTTGCGTTGGTTGTTGGAAGCCCGTGCTACTTAGCAGCCGGGCTGATTTCGTCAGCAGCCGGGCTGATTTCGTCAGCAGCCGGCGAAGTAGGCGTTGATGTAGTCGGCGAGGTCGTCGGGGTCAACGGCGCCGTCGCCGTTGAAGTCGGCGGATTGCGCCGGGGGCTGACTGA
>Ga0209490_10004337_pt1 | contig 13111 bp, 12 predicted proteins | sample MAT06_FD_187209 | JGI IMG/M metagenome (GOLD analysis project Ga0209490, IMG submission 187209) | Freshwater microbial communities from Lake Fryxell liftoff mats and glacier meltwater in Antarctica - MAT-06 (SPAdes) (version 2) | ecosystem: Environmental > Aquatic > Freshwater > Ice > Liftoff...
TTTCTCGGATTGCTCCGGGTAAAGTCTTCCTCGACAATGTTATGCGGTGGTTTTGTGTACACGACACTGGCTTAGACCCTCAACCTGTTTAATCGTGTACCGCAGAGTTTGGGGCTGTAACGTCACCCCGAAGTGCCTATGTATTCACCGCTAACGGAGTTCCCCTAAAAGAACTGAGTCTGGTCAGCTTGGCTTGTACTTCTACAAGCCCCTAGCTTTAGCTATGGGGTCGCTGACTTACATATAAAGTCTTTAGTGGATAGCCCACCTTACACAAATTTTGATTTTTCGTAGGGGGACGCGCACGTCCGCTTACCGAAAACTTCCCTTAAACATGGTATCGAGTGCCTCTCTAAAAACTAATGACGAATAACCAAGTAATCCTCGATCAATATAGGACTTTCGCTCACGCATTTACCCCACCCCTAAATCCCCTCCCCATTGCATGGAGAGGGGACTTCAAGATGCGTTTTTCTCCCCCTCTCCAAGTATTGGAGAGGGTGCCGGGGGGTGAGGTAAACGAAAGTCCTGCAATAATTTGAATTTTTTGAACCATCAAGTCACCAAGAATTTGAACTTCAATCTCTGTGTTCTCCGTGCGCTCTGTGGTTAAATCTTTTCCAATTTCTTTCGCAACTCTACTCCAACGATTTACTGCTGCTTCTTTAAGCGATCTAACGTCACGGCTAACACAATCACCAAACCGATGATGACCTGCTGCCAGTAAACCTGCACGTTAAACAGGTTAAAGCCGTTGCGAACCACCGACATCAACAGGCCGCCGATGACGGTGCCAAAAATCGTGCCTTCGCCCCCGCTGAGGCTCGTCCCGCCGATGACGGTTGCGGCAATTGCATCCAACTCATAGCCTTGTCCGGCGATAGCCTCCGCCGCGCTCACCCGCGCTGTTAGGATGACCGCCGCTACGCCGCACAACGCACCGCAGATCACATAGACCAGCGTGGTATAACGCTGTACCCGCACCCCGGAAAGACGGGCAGTTTCCGCATTCCCGCCGATGGCGACGGTATATTCGCCCAAGCGCGTCCGGTTTAAGACAAAGCCAAAAATCAGCGCGATAATCAAGGCGATAATGGCCGGAATAGGAATCCCGCGGAAGGTTTCGGTTTGCCCGACGTAACCGGAGAAGAAATTGATAAATTGATTCGGCAGGCCATAAATGGGGCGACCTTCGGTAAAGATCATGGTCGCGCCGCGAAAAATGCTCATCGTGCCGAGCGTGACGATGAAGGGCGGCAGCCGCACGAGCGTAATGAGTCCGCCATTAATCAGGCCGCAAAATGCGCCGATCATCACCCCGATAATGAGCAAGCCGGGCAAACTGCCTAGAATTTTGATGAACTGATTCGCGCCCTCGACATCGGCTTCTTTAGCGATGGACGCGACGAAAATACCCGCGAAGGCCACAATCGACCCAACGGAAAGATCAATCCCGCCTGTCGTGATGACAAACGTCATACCGACGGCGATAATAATGTTGATGGAGGCTTGCAGCGCGATTTGCAGCAGGTTACGATCCGTTAAAAAGACCTGCCGCCCCAAAGCATTTTCGGAATGGATGGTCAGGACGGCGCACAAAATCCCAAGCGCGATGATGATTCCAAAGCGCCCCAACATCACATTTAAAATTTTGCCGACGACTTCCCGCCGCGATTTTACGGCGGGTAAGGGGCTGACGGCGGGTGAAATGGTTTCTGTACTCATGTTAGGGCGACTTCTCCCATCGCATATCTTAAAATGTCGGATTTAATCGTCTCAGGCCATTGATGATCGTCGCTGCGTTTAAACTCTTGCACGAAACGCCCCTCGCGCATGACAAAAATGCGGTCACTCATCCCGATCACTTCCGGCAGTTCGCTGGAAATCATGATGATGCAGCCGCCTGCCGCTGCTAGGGCGTTCATTAACTGATAAATTTCCACCTTCGCGCCCACGTCAATACCGCGTGTCGGCTCATTAAAGATGAGAATCTGGGCATCGCTGAACAGCCATTTCGCCAGCACAACTTTTTGCTGATTCCCGCCGCTGAAAAATTTGGCGCGGCGTTTGGTATCGCCGGGGCGGATACTCAATTCGTTGATATATTTTTGCGCGATTTTGGTCTGCGCCGCCCGGTTGATGATGTTGGCTTTGGCGACTTTATCCACCCGCGAGAGTGAGATATTGACCGTCATCGGCAGGTTAAGCACGAGTCCCTGCTCCTTGCGATCCGCCGTCAGCAGGCCGATGCCTTTTTGGATGGCATCACGCGGCGTAGCGAAATGCACAGGCATATCGTTCAGAAACAGATAGCCGCTGTCGGCCTTGCGTGCGCCGAACAACACTTCGGAAAGCTCTGTGCGCCCCGCGCCCACCAACCCCGCAATCCCGATCACTTCGCCGGCATGAGCGCTAAAGTTGATATTTTCCAGCGCCCCCTTGAGGTTGATATTTTCCACGCGCAGAATTTCGCGTCCTTGCGGGACAACGACTTTGGGATACATGGCGGAAATATCGCGCCCGACCATCATCTGGATAATGTCGTCGGTGTTGATCTCGCTTAGGTTGCGCGTCCCCATATTTTTACCGTCGCGCAGCACTGTGACGCGGTTGCAAATCTCGAAAATTTCTTCCATGCGGTGCGAGACAAAAATAATCGACACGCCACGCTGAGTCAGGTCGCGCAAGGTGTTGAATAAATCGTCAATTTCACGGTCTGTCAGCGAGGACGTTGGTTCGTCCATCACCAGAATATCGGCATTGGTGGAGAGCGCTTTGGCGATTTCGACCATTTGGCGCTGGGCGATGCTCAGGCGGCGGACGGGAACGGTCACATCAAAATCGGCGCTGAGTTGGTGGATTAAATCTCGCGCTGCCTTACGCATCGTTTTGGGATTGGTGATGCCGAGCGCATACGTAATTTCTTTGCCTAAAAAAATATTTTGCGCGGTGTTCATTTGGGGGATCAGGTTCAATTCCTGATGTACCATGCTGATGCCGTGTTTTTGCGAGTCCGACGGGCTGTGGATGCTGATCGACTGGCCTTTGACGACAATATCACCTGCGTCTTTGCTCACCGCGCCGAACAAAATTTTCATCAGAGTAGATTTGCCCGCGCCGTTTTCGCCAACCAGCGCATGAACTTCCCCCGGCAGCACATCCAGATTGACATTATCGAGGGCTTGCACTCCCGGATAAACCTTGCTGATGTTAAGCATTTGTAATGCAAATTCGGCCATAATTTTGAGTTAAAAGTTATTAGTTGAAAGTTGAAAGGTCTAAATTCGGTTTCACTTTTCACTTTAAAACTTACGCTTTAGCCCTCATCCCCCAAACCGTTCTCAACGTTCTTCTACGCTTGAGATGGATTTAGGGTGAAGGTAACGGAGCGTGACTTTTAACTTTCTCCTTTCACCTTATATTTTTATGTTCCGCAGCAACCGCGCGGGTGCCGCTGTTGATTTACGGACGATGAGTTCCGTCGGCAGTGTCAGATGCAGGATGGGCGCATCATCACCCTGAATACGCTTAAGTAATATCTCGGCGACTTTTTGCCCTAATTCGTATTTAGGCTGGGCGATGGTCGTCAGGCTAGGGACGGCATAGGCTGAGATAGCGATGTCGTCAAACCCGATGATTGACAAATCTTCTGGAATGCGGATGTGGCGATCATAGGCGAAGCTCAACACCCCAAATGCCATCAAATCATTAAAGGCGAAAATGGCGCTCGGTGGTGTGGATAGTCTTAGGAATTGATGCGCGGCCTTGTAACCAGAGTCAGGTAGGAAGTCGCCTTGATGATAAATAAGGTCAGGGTCAATCGGCAGCCCGGCCTCTGACATCGCATCTTGTGCGCCTTGCCAACGCGATTTGACGGTTTCCAGCGGCTCTTGATTAATGATGAAGGCGATGCGCTTATGACCGAGTTCGACGAGATGCTGCACTGCCATCCTCGCGCCGCCGTAGTTATCAGAAACGACCATATCCGCCGCCACACGCGGCAGGGGACGATCTACCACAACAATCGGATAGCCCTTGTCCAGATAGGCTTGTAACTCATCGGTCATATCGCCAGGGCTGACGATGATGATGCCAGCGGCGCGGTGTTGATAAAGCGTGGTCAGGTACGAAGCGGCTTTTTCGGTGCTTTCGCTGGTATTACACAGGACGACGACATAGCCTTGATCGAAACAAGCGTCTTCTACCCCTCGCGTTACTTCCGCGAAGAACGGATTATTGCTGTCGGGGATGATGACACCGAGTGTTAAACTTTGGTTGCGGCGTAGGTTACGTGCTAGGGCGTTATGCTCATAATGAAGTTCTTCTACCGCCTGATGCACACGCACCGCGATTTCCGGGCTGACGTAGCGCGTATTATTCAGTACCCGCGACACGGTAGCGATAGAAACATGGGCTTTTTCGGCAACATCTTTAATGGTAGTCATAATAAAAATCAATAATTCATGTAAACGTTTTCCTATACTATAAACAGCCTCTAAAAAATTGTCAACAAAGTGATGATTTTCTCTAACGTCGGCGAATAATGCTACAATTGAATCAAGTCACACTGAATGGAGACAGCACGATGGCAGCACAACCGAGGCATGTCTGGACGGAAGCGGAATATCTCGAATTTGAGCGTAGTAATGATCGGAAACATGAATACTTCGCTGGTAACGTTTACGCCATGACAGGCGCAAGTCAAGATCATAATCGTGTCGCTGGCAGTACATTTGCCAGCCTGTATGCTCAGTTACGCAATCGTCCTTGCGATCTTTTTTCAGATAACATGCGTGTTAAAGTACAGGGTGACGGACTATACACCTATCCCGATCTTAGTATTGTTTGTGGTAAGCCGCAATTAGAGGATACAAAATTTGATACACTATTAAATCCCGCACTTATCATCGAAGTCCTCTCGCCTTCGACTGAAAATTATGATCGGGGCGAGAAGTTCCGACTGTATCGTCAGATCGACTCCCTTCAAGAATACCTGCTGATTGCACAGGACACGCCGCGAATCGAGCGCTATTTGCGCCAACCGAATCATGAATGGCTGCTGACTGAGGTTTCAGGATTAGCCGCGACGTTGGAACTGCCCTCGATTCAATGCACACTCGCGCTAGCAGATGTGTACGAAAAAGTCACGTTTGAAGATATGGAAAGGACTTAAAAATGTCAGCTCTGCCAAAACATCATTGGACGGAAGCGGAATATCTCGAATTTGAGCGTACCAGTGAGAGTAGGCACGAATATTATCGCGGCGAAATTTTTGATATGGCTGGTGCCAAAGAAGCCCATATCATTATTGCGGCTAATGGTGTAACCAGCCTAAATTTACAATTGCGCGATCATCCGTGCCGAGTTTATCAGAGTGATTTGCGTGTGCAGGTAAGTGAAATTGGTTTTTATAGTTATCCTGATATTGCTGTCATTTGTGGCGAATCACAATATGCCGATGACAAGCGCGATATGATTGTAAATCCAATACTCATTGTGGAAGTCCTCTCACCTTCTACCGAAAATGATGATCGAGGCGAGAAATTCCGCCACTATCGAAACTTAGAATCGCTTCAAGAATATCTTCTGATTGCTCAGAACAGCCATCATATCGAACGCTATCTACGGCAAGAAACTGGCGATTGGTTGCTTACAGATCGGACAGGTTTAGATAAAACACTCGATCTACCCTCGATCAAATGCACGCTTGCACTGGCGGAAGTATACCGGAAGGTTATTTTTGAAGATAATCTGACGAAATGAAATCTGATCATCTCGCTCTCGAAACCGACAGCCAAAAACTACACCGCCGCAACCGTGAACTTTCCATCATTAACGCCATCGCCGAGGCGCTCAATCGTGAGGTTGATCTGGCGCGATCCCTCGATAACACACTTGAACAGGTGACGGAACTATTCGATCTTCAAACCGGATGGGTGTGGCTGACTGACGAAAATGGCGAGGAAGCCTATCTCGCCGCCTTGCGAAATCTGCCATCCGCGCTGACGGACGATCCCGAAATCATGGATGGGGCAGGATGGTGTCACTGTTTGGAAACCTATCAAGACGATGATATGGAAGGCGCGGCAAATGTCAACATCATCACCTGTTCGCGCTTAAAAGATTTGGTCGAGCGCACCGATAATCTGCGCTATCACGCCAGCATCCCGCTGTATGCACACGGCAAAAAATTAGGCATTTTGAACGTCGTCAGCCGCGATTGGCGCAAACTCTCGTCCGATGATCTCAAGCTGCTGTATACCGTCGGTGATCTGTTGAGCATCGCGATTGAACGGGCGCGATTGTTCAGCCGGAGCGCACAACTCGGCGCGGCGGAGGAACGCAATCGGCTGGCGCGGGAGATTCACGATACGCTGGCGCAAGGCTTAACGGCGATTGCCTTGAAGCTGGAAGCTGCCGACGCGCTGTTAGAAACTGACACGAGCGCCGAGAAAACGCGGTTAATGGTGCAGCAGGCGCTTGAGTTGGCGCGGGAAAATTTGGAAGAAGCGCGGCGTTCTGTGCTAGATTTACGCGCTGCGCCGTTGGAAGGGCGGACTCTGGCGGATGCGCTAGAAGCCTTGGCGCGGGATGCCGCCATCCGTGCCGGATTAACGCTCGATTTTACGGCGAATGAGCGTGTGCTGCTGCCGCCGCGCATCGAATCCGGCTTGTATCGCATCGCGCAAGAAGCGTTTACTAACATCACCCGCCATGCCCAGGCGACTACGCTCACCATCGAACTCAACAGCGATGCCACTCAGGTACAATTGACGATCATGGATGATGGGCGCGGCTTTAATCCTGATGAACCGCGTGAAGGGCGATTTGGCTTGCTTGGATTGAATGAGCGTGTGCGGCTGCTCGGCGGCCTGCTCAAATTATGGAGCGGCCCCGATGTCGGCACGTATCTGCATGTGACTGTGCCGTTAAAACGATAAAGTGAGGTGAATTATGCCAGCATTAGACCGAATCGAAGTCAAAGGGTTTAAATCGATCCGCCAGATGGATTTAGAACTGCGTCCGTTAAACGTGCTGATCGGCGCGAATGGCTCAGGTAAATCGAACTTCATCAGCGTATTTCGCTTTTTGAACGCGATGGTCGAGCGGCGCTTGCAGGTTTATGTAGGTCAAGCGGGTGGTGTAGACAATTTATTATACTTTGGGCGACAAACCAGTTATCAGTTGGAAGTTAGACTGAATTTTGGAAACAATGGCTATTATGCTGGTTTTATTCCTGATGTGGATAATCGATTAATTTTTTCCGGCGAGCAATGTTGGTATCGAAAGTACGAATTTGAAAAGAGAAATGCGGAAGTTACATCTTCTGATCTTGGTGGGGGACACATCGAATCTGAACTTGAAAAAAATCTATTACCTGAATTTAAAGATGTATGGGGTGATGTTCTTGAGGCCATAAAAAGTTGGATATACTATCACTTCCATGACACCAGCGACACCTCTCGCATTAAAGTTACGCAAGACCTGAACGATAACCAGATGCTGCGCCCGGATGCGTCTAACCTCGCGGCTTATCTTTATCTTTTACGTGAGAAGCACAGGCCGTATTACGACAAAATTGTCAAAACCATTCGGCTGGTAGCGCCCTTTTTTGATGACTTTTCACTGCAACCGAATCCGCTCAATATGGAAACAATCCTGCTGCGCTGGCGTGAAAGGGGTGTAGAGCGCGATCTGAGCGCCTCGCTTCTGTCTGACGGGACGCTGCGTTTTATCTGCTTGGCGACACTGCTGCTCCAGCCCAAATTGCCGTCCACGATTTTGATTGATGAACCGGAGTTGGGGCTGCATCCGTATGCGATTGGCATTTTGGCGGAACTGCTGCAAAGCGCGTCGGTGGATACGCAAGTGATTGTTTCTACCCAGTCGGTCTCGCTGATTGATGAGTTTAAGGCAGAAGACATCATCGTCGTTGAACGAGAAGAAGGACAATCAACGTTTAAGCGCTTGAATACGCACCAGCTTGAGGGTTGGTTAGAAGAATATGCCTTAAGTGAATTATGGGAAAAGAACATCATTGGGGGTCGCCCAACGCGATGGGAGCTGCAATGGCAAAAAGAGTCTTAATCCTTGCTGAGGGGGATACCGAAGAAGCCTTTATTGGGGATGTACTTGCACCTTATCTCTCTCAGCACGATGTTTTCCCTATAGCGAAAAAAGCGACAACCCGCCGTAACAAGGATGCGCCTGATAATAAAGGCGGTGTTGTTTCTTATGAAAAAGTGAAAAATGATTTGAAGCGGCTCTTGGGCGATTCTAATGCAACCCTGATAACGACGATGATTGATTTTTATGGCCTCCCAACAGGGTTTCCGGGTATAAAGAATATGCCTAAAGGGACTTGTTATGTGCAGGTCAATCATATTGAACGGGAATTCAAAAAGGATATAAATCAACAGCGGTTTTTACCTTATTTTCAACTTCATGAATTTGAAGCCTTATTATTTTCCTCACTCGAACAGATTGAAGCCGCATTTCCAGAAAATGATAAAAAGCAAGAACTCAATGCTATTCGTAAACAGGTCCAATCTCCTGAAGAAATCAATACCACAATACCACCTTACAAACGATTAAAAGCGCTTTATCCCAAATATAAAAAACGTGCTGATGGATTGACGATTGCTCAAGCGGTTGGTATCGACACCATGCGGCGGGAATGTCCACATTTTGATGAATGGATACAAAAATTAGAGACACTCAACAAGGAAACCACTCATGACAACGAACCCCATTCGGATTTTGATCGCGGATGACCACCCGATTGTGCGCGAAGGACTGGCGATGATGCTCGGCACACAGCCCGATTTTACCGTCGTGGGGGAGGCCGCCAACGGCGTGGAAGTCATCGAGACGGGCAGCGCCTTGCAGCCGGACGTAATCCTGCTTGATCTGGAAATGCCGCTGATGGACGGGCTGGAAACGATGCGGCGGCTGCGCGAACTTTGCCCCAACGTGCGCGTGCTGGTGTTTACCGCCTTCGATACCGATGATCGTATCGTGGGGGCGGTGCAGGCCGGGGCGAAGGGCTATCTGCTGAAGGGCGCGCCCCGTGCGGAAATCTTTAACGCGATTCGGGTAGTCGCGGCGGGTGGATCGCTTTTACAGCCGATTGTGGCCTCACGCCTGATGCAGCACATCACCAATCTGCGCGACGAAATCCCCGCCGAACCGCTGACCGAGCGCGAAACCGGAGTCTTGCAGCTTTTGGCGCAGGGCAAAACTAACCGCGAGATCGCCACCGCCCTCGTCATCACGGAACGGACGGTCAAATTCCACATCAGTTCGATTCTGGCGAAACTCGGCGCAGGCAACCGCACCGAAGCCGTCACCCTCGCCGTCCAACGCGGGCTGGTGAGCATCAAGGCGGAATAAGCGGTCAGCTAAGTTGACGAAGGATGTTTCAAACGGCATAATTATCATAAACTTACACAGCCTATTCACGGAAAATCATGTCACAAAAACAGCTTAAAGTCTTTGTCAATTACCGCCGCGCCGACGAAAAAATCTTCGTTGAACATCTGCGGACTCATTTCATGAATCGCTATGGGCGTGAAAATGTGTTCATGGATTTTGATAGCATTCCGTATTTCACTGAGTTTGATGCTTTTATCAAACAAAAAGTGCGCGAATGTGATGTCGTAGCGATGATCGTGGGTAATCACTGGTTGGAACTTATGCAGGAAAAAGCCGCCAAAGGCGATTCCGATTATGTGCGGATGGAACTGGAAGAGGCACTCGGTCATGGCAAAGTAATCGCGCCGATTTGCATCCTGGGCGCAGAGATGCCCGATAAAAGGGATCTGCCAGAAACGCTGTATCCAATTGCGGGAATCAATGCCGCTTTTGTCAGTGAGGGAATGAGCGTTCTGGACAATATCAGCCGCATCATGAACAGCTTCGAGAGCGAATTGGAACGACGCGGTGCGGGAAAACAAATCCTGAATCCAGAGTCGCAGGTTCAGCTTGAAAGTGTGCAGAACGCGGCAGGCAGGGTCGATATTGACGAGATTCTTGATCGTTTTACAGAAGCGATACAAGGTAATGACCTCCCGCAAGCATTAATTTGGCTGGCACAACTTCGCACATCAGGCCAAGCGATTCCGAAATCATTTGACTTGAACGGACGTGAAACAAACTTACAGGAACGACTGCGCGAGGAAGAAGAACGCCGCCGCCGCCGTGAAGTCGCGGATTTTCAATATAAATTCGTCCGACAGATGGTCAGATTAAATGACCCAACGGAACGTATTATCGGAGCGATATTAGAAATCTGGCAGGTGGATAACGGCTATATCCCCGATGATTTAAAGCCGTTGTTAAAGCCACTGCTGCGTCCTGTAATACATGCTCCTCAGGTTTTACCTCCACCATTTGCGTGGGTGGAAATTCCAGCGGGGAAAGTAATACTGGAAGCAGGCGCTTATCTCTCCGAGGCAACCACTTTTGATGTTCCGGCCTTCGCTATCGCCAAATATCCTGTGACCAACGCACAATTTCAAACCTTTATTGATGCGCCGGATGGTTATGCCAAGGTCGCGTGGTGGGATTATTCACCCGATGCCCAGGATTGGCGCAAAGCAAATCGGTGGGCACACGAGCGTGCTTTTTTGAACGATGACCACCCGTGCGCTAATGTAACATGGTACGAGGCCGTCGCTTTTTGCCAATGGTTAAGCGAAACCACAGTCGAGAAAATTATGCTGCCAACCGAACAGCAGTGGCAGCGGGCAGCACAAGGCGATGATGGACGAATTTATCCTTGGGGTAACGATTGGGACTGTATACTTTGTAACAACAGTGTGCCACTCTGTAAAAGTAGCCAGACAACATCGGTGACCCAATATGAAGGTCAAGAAATTGGGGATAGTCCCTTTGGTGTCGTCGATATGAGTGGCAACGTATGGCAATGGTGTTTAACAGACTATGAAACGGGTAATATAAGTTTGTTCGGAACAAGTGTTCGTGCTTTGCGTGGTGGCTCCTGGGGAGACTTCAATACCAAGAACTTCCGAGTCGATTTCCGCGAGTGGTATACTCCCTACATCAAGGACGCTTTTAGAGGATTTCGTTTGGTCCGCTCTTTGAAATAGACTTGATCCCTGTTTTCTGATCTTCATGCTTTCCGCACCAGCGGAAACGGTTTTTGGGTGCGTACCGCCATAGGCTAAAGCCATACGGCTGCCAAAGTGCCAAGCGCACTCTAGGCGCTGTGAGCACCTTATGCTGTTTAATAATTATAGGACTTTCGCTCACGCATTTACCCCACCCCTAAATCCCCTCCCCATTGCATGGAGAGGGGACTTCAAGATGCGTTTTTCTCCCCCTCTCCAATACTTGGAGAGGGGGCTGGGGGGGTGAGGTAAGCGAAAGTCCTGAATTAAATACGGAACTGTAGGGACGCGATATATCGCGTCCGCCACCAAAATTGAAGCGGACACCATGTATGGTGTCTTACCATTTTTAACCTCACCCCTCTTTTTTCTCCGACTCGATATACAGCAGATCGCCTACATCGCAATCGAAATAGGCGCAAAATGCTTCGAGTACAGGCCCCTCAAATTTATTGACCTCATTGCGCGTCCAACGGGCAACAGCCGAGGGCGATACCCCTGTCGCCGCCGCGATTTCGTTGTATCGAATACGGCGACCCTCACGCAGTTCTCTTTGTGTAAGCAAAATTAGAAATCTGGAGCGCAGTTTTCCTACCAATTTCTTGACCTTTTTCAAAATCCCATCTACAATTTTTTATACTAGCGCATTTTAGACGCGCTGGAATCAGACTATATATTCTAAACTACCCACTTATAAGGAGCGATTTTACATGTCTACTTCTGATCTGCCAACTTTGTCTCTCGCCGGAAATCAGGATGCGCGTCCGCTGCCTCTGATTGTATCCGAGAAATGGGCGTTTCCATTGGCTTATATGCAAACGGAAGACGGTACCTTTTATGCGATTCAAGATTGGATTCGCGGTTTGACAAGCGCAGAAAACATTCGCAGAATTTGGAGCGATTTGCAACGCAGCGGGAGTTTGACTCAGATGTACGATTCAATCGTACATCTGCCCTATGTCGCCAGTGACGGAAAAACGTATCAGCGCGATTACACCAACGACAAAGGGCTATATTTGATAGCACAAAATCTGCGCTCGACCAAAGCGCGGCCTGCCCTCGCCGCCATCAAGCGCTTTTTGGCGGAAGCAGGCGCGTTTGCTGATGATGTGCGGCGCGACCCGAATAGGGTGGTGCTTTCCGGCGCGATGGATCCTGATGCCGCGTTGGAGGCAGCGATTCAAGGTTATCTGGCGCAGGGCAAGGACATGAATTGGATTGGGGAGCGGTTGGAAGGCAAGGTTAAGCGCATCCAATTTACGAATGCCTTGCAAGCGGCAGTCGCGGAAACGCTCAAGCGCGTGCATTATGCTACCGCGACGGATGATATTTATCGCGGGCTGTGGGGACGCACGGCGGCTTATCTCAAGCATGAGCTTGATCTGCCGAAAAAGGCGACATTGCGCGATCATCAGCCGACGATAGCGCTGACGTATCAACGGCTGGCGGAAGAAATGTGTACGCAAAAATTAGGGGATCGTGTCGAATTGACGTGGGATGAAGCCCGTGAAATCGTCAAGGCAGTGGCGGAATTTGTCGGTGAGCAGACCCGTGCCGCCAGCCAATTCATGCGGATGGATTTGGCGACAGGTCATCCGCTGCTGGGAATGGGGAAGTGATGTCTATAACTTAAACCATGATCCAACATGCAGAAAAGTTTATCATATCGCGGGACTGGATTAGGATTGAACTTTTTATTGCTTGAGCAATTAAATGACTGATGTTACGCAGCCAAACGGACAGGCTGCAAGAGGCTCAGGGTATCAAAAGCGATACGTAAAGCCCGCAGATAGAGTTTGGATTTTAAGGCAAATTGGACTTCTGGATTGAACTTCGATGCCGCTGACATGCTGTGCTTTCTTCTTCTCCGCCCTTCAATTGTATACTAAACTTTGAAGGCGAAGTTGTTTCACCTCTTGTGGCACACAGGGAAAGTCATTCAATTTTTGAACCACCTAAACGCGGTGACGACACGAATT
>Ga0209490_10004339_pt1 | contig 13108 bp, 14 predicted proteins | sample MAT06_FD_187209 | JGI IMG/M metagenome (GOLD analysis project Ga0209490, IMG submission 187209) | Freshwater microbial communities from Lake Fryxell liftoff mats and glacier meltwater in Antarctica - MAT-06 (SPAdes) (version 2) | ecosystem: Environmental > Aquatic > Freshwater > Ice > Liftoff...
TTTATTAGCTGAAACTTTATTGAAAAAATACAAAATTTATACTGTTGCCATTGATACAGCTAACGTTCAGGGCTGTAGAATTACCCCTAATGTATTTACTACAACAAAAGAACTAGACGTATTCGTATCTGCTTTAATGAAACTCAGCTAGCCCTATTTATAAACTATTTAAGCTGAATCTTTATTCATAACTTTAATAACATCGACATTAAGTAAAATGAAGCAAATTAGCGTCTTTATCTTAAGCATTGTTTGTATTTTATCTTGCAATAAAAAACAGGAAAAAACGAATGCTATTGAAGAAAATATTACTGAATCAGTTTATGCTTCAGGAGTTATAAAAAGCAAAAATCAATATCAAGTATTTTCCACAGTAAATGGATTGGTTAAAGAAGTTTTGGTAACAGAAGGTACAATCGTAAAAAAGGGCGATCCTTTGTATAAAATTTTTGATGAATCTATTAAGCTTAACAACGACAATGCTAGAATTACTGCTGAATACGGAGCGCTTGGTGCTAATACCGATAAACTGAATGAATTAAAGTTGGATATAGAAACGGCAAAAGCGAAAATGGAAAATGATGCTTCCCTATTAAATAAACAACAAAATTTATGGGATCAGGGAATTGGCACAAGAAATGAATTAGAAGTTCGTCAGCTTAATTTAAAAAATTCTACTAATACTTATCGTGCAGCACAGTTGAGATACAAACAAATAGAGAATCAATTAACACTTCAAGCTAAACAAACTCAAAAATTATTGGATATTTCTAATACTGTAAAAGGCGATTATACGATCAAAAGCGAATTCAATGGAAAAGTATATACTGTTTTAAAGAAACAAGGTGAAATGGTTAATACGCAAAGTTACGTTGCACTTGTAGGAGAAGCCAATGGATTTATATTAGAACTGCAAGTTGATGAATATGATATTGCCAGGATTAAAATTGGGCAACAAGTTATTTTAAATATGGACAGCTATAAAAATCAACTATTTGAAGCAGTTGTAAATAAAATTAACCCTGCAATGAATGCAGCTTCTAAGTCATTTACAATTGAAGCTGCTTTTACCAAAGCACCTCCTACGCTATATCCCAACTTGACTACTGAAGCCAATATTGTAATCTATACAAAACCAAAAGCTTTAACTATTCCAAGAAATTATTTAATAGATGAAAAATATGTTCTATTAGAAAATAAAGAAAAGCGGAAAGTACAAATAGGCCTAATAGACTATCAAAAAGTTGAGATCATTGGTGGCATTACTGCAAAAGACGTTATTGTTAAACCTGCACAATGAGTAATCGATTAATTACCAATATTGCTAAAGCTTTATTAATTGCTCGATGGAAACAAACACTTGTTGCAGCAATTGGTGTAACTTTTAGTATTACAATGTTTATTACACTTTTAAGCTTTATGGGTGGTTTAAATAAGCTATTGGATGGATTGATATTAAATAGAACTCCACATGTTCGCTTGTACAATGATATAAAACCAAGTGAAGTTCAACCAATTCAAAAGGATTCTAATTTTAAAAATACTCATCACTTTATTCGCTCAATAAAATCTGGCAATAGCAGACCTTCAATTTACAATAGCGATGCAATTATGAAGGCACTGCAAAAAGATGATGCAGTTTTAGGATACTCCCCTAAACTTACCGCGCAAGTTTTTTTTAATGACGGGGCAATTGAAATAACAGGTGTTATAAATGGGATTGACATAGAAGCAGAAAGTAGATTATATCATTTTAATGATTATATAGTAAAAGGTGTAGGAACTGATATAAATAAGGTTTCTAATAGTATTGTTTTAGGCAATGAATTAGCAAAAAAATTATTGGCTAATCTTGGAGATGTTGTTCAAATAAATACTTCAAAAGGCGATCGTTTTTCTTTAAAAGTGGTTGGCTACTTTCAGTCTGGTGTTAAAGAAATAGATAAAGTACAAAGTTTTGCCTCAGTAAGTACAGTTCAAAAAATAATGGGGAAGCCTGGTGATTATATTACTGATATTCAAGTGAAGTTAAAAGATATTACTAAAGCTCCGGCAGTGGCAAAAAAATACATACAACTGTTTAGAGCCGATGCAGAAGATATTCAAACAGCCAATGCACAATTTGAAACTGGTAGCTCAGTAAGAACTTTGATATCCTATGCCGTTGGAGTAACATTATTAATAGTTGCTGGGTTTGGTATTTATAATATTCTAAACATGATGATCTATGAAAAGATGGATTCAATTGCAATATTAAAAGCCACTGGCTTTTCCGGGAAAGATGTGAAACGAATATTTATGGTTATTGCATTAAGTATTGGTTTATTTGGTGGTTTATTGGGCTTGCTATGTGGCCTAGGACTTTCATGGACAATTGGACAAATTCCTTTTAATACAGCATCACTCCCCACTGTAAAAACTTATCCAATACTGTATAAACCTATGTTTTATGTAATTGGAATTGTTTTCTCTTTAATTACTACTTATTTAGCAGGTTGGTTCCCAGCAAAGAAAGCGAGCAAAATTGATCCAGTTATTATAATACGTGGAAAATAATCATGAGTAATAAAATACTAGAAGCAAATAATATCAATAAAAGTTTTCACGACCCTATTACGGCAAAGGTGTTAACAGACATTAGTTTTTCTATTAACAAAGGTGAGTTTATATCAGTTATAGGCAAATCTGGTTGTGGAAAATCAACGCTTCTATATATTTTATCTACAATGGATACTGATTATGAAGGTGAATTATTAATTGATGATGTAACTATGAGCAATAAAAATGAAGGAGAACTTGCTTTAGTAAGAAATGAAAAAATTGGGTTTGTTTTTCAGTTCCATTATTTATTAAATGAATTTACTGTTTTAAAAAATGTAATGCTTCCTGGATTAAAATTACAGAAATATTCTGCTGAAGAAGTGGAACATAGAGCTATGGAAAAACTAACCATGCTAGGAATTGGTCAGTTAGCAAAAAAATCGGCAAATATGGTTTCTGGAGGAGAAAAACAACGTATAGCTATTGCAAGAGCACTCATTAATGATCCACATATTATCATGGGTGATGAACCCACTGGAAATCTTGATAAGAAAAACAGTGATATGGTATTCGATATTTTTAAAAAATTGGCAGATGAGTTTAAACAGACTTTGCTAATTGTTACTCACGATGATAATTTTGCAAAAAAAACCAATCGAATTATTGAAATGGAAGACGGAAAAATTCTAAGACAATAAATTATTCTATCATTTTCACAATTCTCACCATCTTACCATCACCGTTAACTCCTTCTAATATGATCTGCAGCTTTTTACTAATATCATTATTATAAAACTCGACTTTGTACCTTGGTGTTTTTTTATTAGTAATAATATACGGATTCCAATAAAGAGTATTACGAATATCTGGATCATAATTAGGAGTTTGCTTTTCGTAATTAGGGCTATAAAATTCTTTAAATCTCGAATATCCGCCTAATATAGTATTATCCATTCCTTTACTGTTTGGATCACCCTTTCTATTATCTCCACTCTTTTTAGTATAAATAGCAATAGCACCTCCTGAACCACCTCCACCAGCACCAAAAAACGGAGGACGAAATACTTTAATATAGGCAACATCAAATATACTTAGCCCTTGCAACATACTTACATCTGATTGCATTTCATTTAAAAATAAAGTAGGAGTTGCTCCTCTCCAAGATAGCCCGGGTGAACCAGACCCAGCATTTGATATTTGTAAACCTGCTACTTTACCTTGCAAATAAGTAAATATATCTAGAGCACCCATCATTTTTTCGTCTGTTAAATCAAAACTGTAACCATCTCCTCCAGAAAACAAACCACTTGCATAACGTTCATCCATGATTTTTAGTGGATCTTTAGCTTTAGCTTTCACTGTAACTTCTTGTAATGTTGCAGAAGCCATTGCTCTTCTTAATTTTTCTTGCTCAGATAAAAAATAATTCATTCTTAAATTAGCAATACTATCTGTCCAAATGCCTTTGGGAGTATTATTTAAATAAGAAATTGTTGCATAATTTTCCTTTCGCAATAATCCATTATCTAATTTAACCTGCGTATTTTCTGACAATTTATTTTTTCCATTAAAATTATAATATACTTTTACTGTATCAAAAAAGAATACGCCAGGTTCTTCAAATGAGCCATCTTTTTCTATTCTTGCAAAGTAGAAATTTTTAACACTATCTTTTCCTACTGTAATAAAATTTAATTGTAACTGATCTAATGAAGTGGTGGTTTTATTTCCAAAAACTTTCCCTTTGAACGACATAAAAGATGTTTCGGGGAAAAACGAGATTTTAGGAGGAATTTGTGCCAATATTTTATCCCAATCAAATCTACGCCAGCCATTGGTTAACATTACTAAATCTAGTTTAGCAGCAATAGTATCATTATCACTTTTAAAATAATAGGATGGATTATGTACATACCCCTTTATTTCATTTGATAATAAAAAATCAGAAAAAATAGAATGTTGATCAACTGAAGTTACAGAAGCATCTGTAACAGCTATAGACATATTTGTAAAAGCAGTATCACTCACAGAAATTTCAAATGAATTTTTTGCTCTCTTTTCTAATCCTATAGTAATAGGATTCATTTTTACATTGAACTCATGCAAATGATTATTAACAAAAATAATTCTTTCAGAAACTGGAATCGATTGACTGTTCAGCAATGTAAACTGTAAAATTCCTGTTGGCAATTCATCAATAGGCAATTCAACTTTCTGCAATGCACGTTCCTTCATTTTAATAGCTACTTTATACACTAACTCTTGATTCATATGTACAATTAAAGTAAGTTGATTAAACTCTTCTCCAGCATTAACCGATTTAAATACTTCAACATTTGCTTTATCGTTATTATTTCTTACACTCATTACAACACCAGCCATTTTAGTTATAGTAATTGGAGTTGTTCCAGCTACACCCGTTTCATCTTTCCAATTCAAAGAATACTTCATGCTAGGTATAGGCTTAAATGAAAAAGAACCCATACCATCATGTTTTACTTTAATAGTATCAATCACTTCATTTTTATTATTTACTAAAAACCCACGAATTAAAACAGGCAAACCGTTTTGATTAGTTACTTTAAACGCAACTCTACTTGTTAAACCTTCTACCAAAAAACCTCCTTCAGGAAAAATATCAACTTTAGTAGTACCTATGACCGATTTTTTTGCACTTATAATTCCAGTATTAATTTGCAAATCTTTCTCATATAAAAAAGCTGAATCATTTAGCATCCATTTTGTATATGCTTTAAGATGAATAAAATTACCTTTGTAATTTAAAGGAATGTCGAAAGCCCCTTTTGCAGTTGCTTGAAAAAGCGGAGCAACTGTTTGCTTTAATAATTTCCCTTCAGTATCGTACCATTCTACATAAACATTTTTACTAAGAGGGCTTAATTGGGCACCCGTCATAATATATACTTTATACCAGATTGTTTCATCTGGATTATAAAGCTGCTTATCAAAATGAATATGCATTTTTTCCTTTGGAAAACCCAAAGCATAAACATTCATCATCGAATCGAGAACCTGTGCCCTAGCAGTTGAGATTCCAAAAATGATCAAAAAAAGAATTCCTTTAAACATTTTTTGCTTCATCCTTTTCAAAATTTGCTGTAAGATAAACTCAATCTGTCAAATAATAAAAGATAGACTCAAATGAATTATTCGTCAGCTATAACTTTAACTTTTGGAACCAATAAATGCATGATAACCCAAGCAAAAAGATAGGATAATCCACATACCAAAAACATTATATAATAAGCAGTTTCTATTTGGTTGATAGAACGATAATAAACAAATAGATTTTTTTGAACAAGCAATGAAAGTAATATACCACCTATAGCTCCAAACATACCTCCAATGCCTGTAACTGAACCAATAGCTCTTTTAGGGAACATATCACTAACTGTAGTAAAGATATTGGCACTCCAAGCTTGATGAGCCGCTGCAGCTAAACCTATAACAAATACAGCAAACCACATATTTATTTGTCCCAAAACCTGCGCAAATAGTATAGGTAAAACAAAAAACGCATAAAATAGCATTGATAATTTTCTTGCTTTATAAACCGACCAATTCTTTTTAATGAGATATAGTGGTAACCACCCTCCACCAACACTTCCAAAAGTAGATAAAGTATAAACAGCGGCAACTGGCAATGCTATAGCTGTTCCTTTTAATTGATATTGACTCTCTAAAAAATCGGGCAACCAAAAAAGATAAAACCACCATATAGGATCAGTTAACAATTTCCCAATAGAAAATGCCCACGTTTGCTTGTATTTTATTAATCGAAGCCATGTAAAAGGTCCTTTTGGAGTTTCATCTAAAATAGGTTGCTCATCTACATCGCTATGAATATAATCGAACTCTGCTTTTCCTAATTTAGGATGATTAGCAGGTTTATGATAATGTTTTAACCAGAAAAATAACCAAATAAAACCCAATAAACCTGTTACAACAAATGCCCACTTCCAACCAAAATTAACAGCAATAAAAGGTACTGTTAATGGAGCAATTATAGCTCCAACATTAGCACCCGAATTAAAAATACCAGTTGCCAATGCTCTTTCTTTTTTTGGAAACCATTCTGCAACTGTTTTTATAGCCGCAGGAAAGTTTCCTGCTTCTGTTACACCTAAGGCTGCTCTTGCTACTCCAAAGCCAAATACACTATTAGCAAAAGCATGCGCAACAGCAGAAATACTCCATAATCCTGTAGCCCAAGCATATCCTTTTTTTGTTCCGATGGAGTCAATAAATTTACCTGCTAATAATAATCCAATTGCATAAGATATTTTAAAAGCAATTTCAACATTGGCATAATCTCCATCATTCCAATGCATTTCGGCAGTAAGTGTAGATTTTAGCAAACTAATTACTGCTCTATCTAAATAATTAATTGTAGTTGCAAAAAAAATGAGACTACAAATAGTCCAACGATATTTTCCAATAGTAGTTTGCATATTTGTCAATTAATTGAGACTAGATTTTTTGTTTTAATTGTTTCATAATTTCCACAACCTTTAACGTTGTTGAAGTTAGTTTTTCATATTCTCCATTAGTTAATATTGCAGAAGTTATTAATTTACTTCCTAAACCTACTCCCTCTACCCCACTTTTAATCCATCTCTCTAAACTTTCTTTAGTTATATCTACTCCACCTGTAACAACAAAACGAATTCCAGAAAATAATGGCATTATTGCTTCTATATATCCGGGACCTAACACATTACCAGGAAATAATTTTATCAACTTGCATCCTGCTTGTTGAGCAACATGTATTTCTGTAGGCGTCATACAACCTGGTATCCAAGCAATCTTTTGCATGTAAGCAATATCAGCAACTGCTGTATCAAAAATTGGACTCACTAAAAAATCGGCACCAGCATTTATAAAAGCTGTTGCTTGTTCGCTGGTTTTAATAGTCCCAATACCAAACAATAATCCAGGGAACTCATTTTTAACAGTTATTAATTGAGCAAAATTTATTAATGCATTTTTACCTCTATTAGTAAACTCTATACAACGAACACCTCCATTATACAATGCTTGTACAATGTTTTTACAAACAGTTATATCATCATGATAAAATAATGGTAATAACCCGCCATTACAAATCTGATTAATTATTTCTTCTTCTCTTTCCATTTTAATAAGTTGATTTTATGATTTCTACCGTTTGTTTTGTAGCATCACCCATCTCTTGCAACTTCCCGAATGCTGCAGCTGCTGCATAGTTGATAATTTCTTGAGACTTCATATTTTTATACAATCCATAAATTAATCCACCCATAAAACAATCTCCACTACCTACTTGATCTACTACTTTATCAGTTGCAAAACTTGCAGAAATATAATGCTTATTGTTAGTATTAAAAGTTGCAAAATAATCTACATGATTCTCATTTGTAAACCTAAATGTATAAGCAACAGCTTTGCATTTAGGATAATGATCCATTAATAAAGCATATTGATGTGCAGCATGTGTAGCATAACTATTTTTAGCTTTATCATTATGAATATCAGAATCTACATGAATTCCTAATAAATCTTGAACACTCCAAACATTGCCCATTATAACATCGCAATAAGATACCAATTCTGGCATAATTTCTACAGGATTTTTACCATATTTCCATAATTTAGATCTGTAATTTAAATCAACTGAAATAGTTAATCCTTTTTTTGATGCGGCTTCTAATGCTTCTTTACAAACTAAGACTGCATTTGGATTAAGGGCTGGACTAATTGCACTAAAATGAAACCAGTTGCACCCTTTTAATGCTTCGTCCCAATTAATCATTCCGGGTTGTAAAGAAGCAAATGAAGAATATGCTCTATCATATATAACTCCAGCATTCTTTAGATCGGCTCCTTGAGGCAAATAATATACTCCAATTCTATCACCGTGGTAATGAATAGCTGAAGTATCAATTCCTTTACCATTAATTTCGGTTACAACTTCATCGGATAAATAATTTTTGGGTAAAGCAGTCATATATTTTGTAGGAATACCCCAACAAGATAATGCTGTAGCAACATTAAGCTCGGCACCTCCAATATACACTGGCATTTTATTCTCATTAATCCATTGCCTATTTAAAACAGGCGACATACGCAATAGCAATTCTCCAAAACAGAACACAGCTCCCATTTATCAATATAATTTGATATAAATAATCAACAATATAACACCTATTACACTATTTGCAGCTACTTGATAAGAAAAAAACAGTCGAATATTGTATAAAATATTATCGGGAACCTTTTTACCCGAAATATTCATTGTCATTGTTATAGCTAATGTCTTGAATTAGTTAGTTAATAACCACAGAATAAGTTCTTTTGCCACGGCAAAGTTTTGCCATTCGGCAGGTAATTTTCTACCATTTACATATTCAGTATATAATTAAAAATCTCCAATTGCAAAAACCTTTCCTTTGCTATACTTTGCAGTTGCAATAATTATATCATTTTCTTTTTTAACCAAAGTATTTGTAGTAGATTTTACTTCGATAGTACTAATTTCTTTTATATGTATTTTTGGACCAGACATAAATATTTCATTCCCATTATTTATAAAAACAGCCCCAGTTTCGAACTGTATCCTTTTCATTCATATAATTTGGAGTGGGATTACCTTTTATATTATCGGGATCTATAATAATATAAAAAGGCTTGCCACCTAAACCTGATTCACTTACTGTGCCATATAAATTCATTTGACCGCCTTCAACTTTATAAACTTAGAAACAATACCATCATACCCCTTTTTTACAAATAGGTATCATTGATTTTGGCAGATATCCTTTTCTAGCTTCTTTTAATAATGCATATGTAAACATGGATGAAGCTGATGCTTCAAAATATTTTTTGCAAATCGACTCAGTATTTGTATATAGAATCTGTACCAAGATGACTAGCAGGAAAATGATCCAATACATCTCCCATTGCCATACCATACAAACCCATTGCTCTTGCATGATGTTCCATCAAAACAAATTGACTAGTTATATCATTGAATGTAGCATCGTCATGAAAAGTTTCTGCTTGTTCTTCGTAAAAGGGGTCACAAGAGTAAAATCCATCTAGTCATAATTTTAATGGATCACTTTTCTTATGCCAAAAACCACCATCAGTAATTCGCGGGTGCATCTTTAATTGAGATCTTAAAAAGATCAACTACTTTCTTGTATTTTTCTTTCCCGGTAATTCTATACAAAAGCAATAATAATTTTCCATTATTAATATGGTCGATTTTAAATTTGTCAGGTTTATAATCATAAATAGAACCATCATCTTTAATATAAAAATCTATACTTTGTTGGATATAATTAAAATAAGCTCCATTGCCAGATAATTTCCAAGCACCTTCAACTCCTTTTAAAATAATACCCTGATCATAGCTCCATCTTGCCTTACCATCCAATTTAGCATTAAATGAATCTAGCCATAACTTTATAGTATTAACAATCAATTGTTAGGCGTTATTCAATTGGCATTCACCACAGAATTAGCACATACTAAAAAAATAAGAAACAACTTCTTCATACGATTACTATTTTTTTTTGTTTGTTCAACCATATTTTCTGTTGCACCAATTATATACTTCCCGTACATACAATATAAAGAACTTCTGCTACAAAAACCTAAGCCAATTTAACTGCTTGCCTAGCTAACATAAGCCACTTTCCTTTTTCTTTTTGAAAAACCAGCAAAACTTTAAGTTTAAGTGTTGCGGGCTTACCATTATCATTAGTAACTGCATTAAGTATATGCCTAACTATTGCAGTTTTATCGGAGATTATAATAGTTTGCTCTGTCAATTCTATAGTTACGAAATCTGATTTACCACTAGCAATTTTTTCTACGAATTCATTTTTATCGTCTACATGTCCACCTGAATGTCCATAGCTTAATTTATCAGATGCTATAGCATTTAAATCTTTTGCTACTCCACTTATAATTGCAACTCTTAAATGTTCAACAGCTTCAGCAATAGCAGAACTATCTTTACTTTGAGCATTACTGGTAATATTTGAGAAAGTAACAATAAAAAGGAGAAAAAAATATTTCATATGATAATTTTTGAAAGTTAAAATAATTGAACAATGCATAACCAACATCATTCAACTTAGATGTTTTAATGCAATATAACAATATATATTAGCTTGTAAATGTTATGCTTGGATTTAACTCTATTGCTTTATTTTTTCTATACAATCTATGCCGATAACGATACCTTCGATTAAGTTCTATAATTTCAACCAATATTATGGGACAATTAATTAAATTTATTGAATGAAATTATTACTGCTCTCAGTTGGGAAACCGCATGAATTGTATGTTAAATCGGGTATTACCGACTTTTCTCAAAGGATCAACAAATATTTCAAAGCCGATTGGCAGCTAATTTCCGCCCCAAAAAATGCAGCAAAACTTTCAGAAGATGACCTAAAAAAGGCAGAAGCTGAACAAATATATCAAATTGTTCAAAAAGACGATTTTTTGGTTTTATTGGATGAAAAAGGGAAATTGATCAGCTCTCCTGAACTAGCTAAATTTTTACAGCAACGAGCAAATGAAAGCAGCAAGAGGTTAGTGTTTTTAATTGGCGGGGCATTTGGAGTAAATGATTCTGTAGCACAAAGGGCCAATTTTATTTGGAGCTTTTCTCCTTTGGTTTTTCCGCATATGCTAGTAAGGTTAATATTATCTGAGCAGATTTATAGGGCTTGCACCATTTTAAAGAATGAAAAATACCATCATTTATAGTATTCAGTTAACTTTACCAAACTATGATCACCATCACCATTGTTATTATTTTAATTACTTCTGTTATTTCTTTTACAGCTTTCTCTAATGAGAAAATAATGGACGATTTGGTATTTTACCCACCAGCAATTACCAATCAAAACCAATGGTATAGATTTATTACAAGTGGATTAATTCATGCAGATATTATGCACTTGGTTTTTAACATGTACTCTTTTTACCTTTTTGGCAATATGGTAGAGAAAGCATTCACTCTAATATATGGGGATGCAGGAAAAATTATCTATATTATCTTATATGTTTCTGCGTTAGTTGTTAGTATTTTACCTACTTATTTTAATCACCAAAACGATTATCATTATAGAAGCTTAGGCGCTTCAGGAGCTGTTTCTGGAGTTATTTTTGCTGGAATATTTTTATACCCAACTTTAGGAATGGGCATTTTTCCAATCCCATTTCATATTCCGGGTTTTATATTCGGACCATTATTTTTAGTCATTTCATATTATTTGGCCAACAAAGGCCGTGGTAACATTAACCATTCAGCCCATATTTGGGGAGCGTTGTATGGAATTATATTCCTGTTAGTTACATCAAAGTTCTTATCGAATATTAATTTGTTAGAGAATTTTTACAACTCAATTATTGATTATTTACGATAAGTAATAGAAAAAAGTTCGCTCGATTTTTCTGAATATTTAAACCTGTTATCTATTCTCATCCCAATGATGTAAATAATTTTCTGATCCATTTCAATAACCCAAATCAATTCTTTTTCTGTTTTACTCAATTTTGCATCAATAAAAAACTTAGATAACTTTTTCTTTTTAGTCATGCCTAAAGGATAAAAATAATCACCAACTTTCCATTTACGCAACAACAATGGGTACGTAATTTTTGATGCATCTAATAACTCAACTCCCGATGATTGAATAATTGGATAAGTTTGATTTGTAATTATTTTTGTTTCAATAGTTCCATTATCAAAATGAGTGATCCCCTCCTTTTCAATTACAATCTGCTCGCTTGTTTTAGTTGACAATGGTACAATAATCATCCATGCCCTATTCTTTATAATTCTGTGAGTAGTTGATTGAATGGTGCTGGCATTTGCTGCGTCCAATAATTTTATTACTTCATTAGTTTGAGCAGAAGAAAATTCAAATTTTCGGATTATTTCCCAAGTAATAGTATGTAACGGAACTAATTTTTTCCATTTAAGAATTGGAATATGATATTCGTTTGCCCTCTGCTCAATTATTTTATCAATCTGATTATTTACAGCTTCTTCATAAAGCAATGCAGCTTCTTCAAAACGAATTAAATTTCTTTGTAAATTTTCACGAACTTGAGGAAACACTTCTTGCAATTGAGGAATCAATTGATTCCTAAAATAGTTTCTAGTATAATCGTCTTTATTATTGGAAGAATCTGTAACAAATTTAATTTTATTAGCAAATGCATAAGATTCAAGTTCTTTTCTAGTGAATGGCAAAAGCGGACGAATTACTTTTTTTTCTTTATGCCAAGCAGGAATACCAGTCAATCCTTCAATACCCGTTCCTCTAAAAAAATGCATAAGCATCGTTTCAATACTATCGTCGGCATGATGAGCAGTAGCAATAAAATTGATAGTAGCAGTTTGTTCAAGTAGCTCGCTAAACCAATTATAGCGTAACTTTCTTGCAGCTTCTTGAATTGACAATTTATTTGTCTTTGCATATTGAACTGTTTCAAAATTTTTTACAAAAACTTGAACACTAATTCTTCTTCCTAATTCAAT
>Ga0209490_10004344_pt1 | contig 13102 bp, 12 predicted proteins | sample MAT06_FD_187209 | JGI IMG/M metagenome (GOLD analysis project Ga0209490, IMG submission 187209) | Freshwater microbial communities from Lake Fryxell liftoff mats and glacier meltwater in Antarctica - MAT-06 (SPAdes) (version 2) | ecosystem: Environmental > Aquatic > Freshwater > Ice > Liftoff...
TCAACACTGGCATCGGGTAAGGGGATACCTTCGCCGACAGCATCGATGATTGTGATCGGAAGGTTTTGCGGAAGGCGTGCGATGGCACTCCGTCCGACTTCATCACTGGGATCGGGTTCGACAGCATAAACTTGCGCCGCACCTGACCGCGCAAAAGCATAAGAGGCAATGCCGGCACCTGCTCCGACATCGACCACGACCCCCCCGCGCCATTTCCCATCAAGGCGGGTTTTCACTTCGGCAAATTCCGCAGAATGGAGAAAACGTTCCCCCGCCGCTAAGACATCACGATCAAAATAAGCGTCGCGAATGAGATCTGCCCATGCGGGATCGTTGCGAAATTGGAGGAATGCTTGACCTACAGAGATCATTATGTTGATAGACCTACCGTTTCCTTTTGGGAGACTTCAGAAGCTTTAGATATTTGCCATTGAAGCATGGGCACAATAATGCCCTTACGTTCTTGTCCGAGTTTAAACATCGGGCTGGAGTCATCTACAATTTCAAAGACTAGCGGTTGTTCAATAAAATCTAGCATTTCAACATTAGGCACTGAGGAAGCAATGCCAATCCGATATTGTCCTTGCCGGAACATTTGTAATGGAATTTCACATTCAAACACATGATCACCGGGGGTGAGTTCGCCTTTTTCGCCAGTGAAATCTTGGTGGGTGCTGGAGAATAAATATTCCCCTGAACCTGTTGCAAAATCAAAGGCAATTTGGGCTTCTCTGATTCGTTGCGAAACCCGACACTTGATCTGGAGGGTCAAAGTCTCTGAAGTTGCAAATGAATTAGTGACTTTTCCGTGATTCAAAAGGGTCGCATGATAGATGTGGAGTTTCTTTGTTGAATCATAGATGGGGCGTTCAACAACGCTTGATAATTCTTCAGTATTGAGATATTGGGCAACTGCTTGATTGCTATCGGAGTCTAAGACTATGCCACCTTTTTCCAGTAGGATACCCCGTTTGCACAAAGTCAAAATGGCGCTCATATTATGGCTCACGAACAGCACCGTGCGCCCGCCCTTGGCGACCTCGCTCATCTTGCCAAGACATTTCTTTTGGAAGGCTGCATCCCCAACCGCCAGCACCTCATCCACGACCAGCACTTCGGGTTCCATGTGCGCGGCGACGGCGAAGGCGAGGCGCATATACATGCCACTGCTATAGCGCTTGACGGGGGTATCAAGGAATTGCTCGACCTCGGCAAAAGCGACGATCTCGTCAAAGCGCGCTTGAATATCGCGGCGGCTCATCCCCAAAACGGCACCGTTGAGGAAGATGTTTTCGCGCCCAGTCAATTCGGGATGAAAGCCGGTGCCGACCTCCAGTAGCGACCCCACCCGCCCATAAATGTCAGCATGTCCGATAGTTGGTTTGGTGATGCGCGACAGGATTTTGAGCAGTGTGCTTTTGCCCGCGCCGTTGCGCCCGATGATGCCCAACACCTCGCCTTGTTTGACATCAAACGAGATATCTTTCAGCGCCCAGAAGGTTTCTTGACGGGGGGCGTCGCTGCCTCGGCTAAAAGGACGCTTGATCAATGCGCGTAAATCTTCCTGCAAGGTGCGGTAGCCGCTCGTGGCGTGGGTGATCTGATACGACTTGCCTAAGCCTTCGACACGAATCGCAATCTCACTCATCAAATCACATCCGCAAAATTTTGCGCGATCCGTTGGAAGACCAAGCCCCCGATGATGAAGAGTAAGATACCGATTCCTAGTGAGACAGCAAGGGGCAACGCTGGAAACTCGCCCGTCCCCAACAGGGACCATCGAAAGCCCTCGATGATGCCAACCATCGGATTGATCGCATAAAACGGTTTTACCAACTCGGGGATCAGATCACCGGAATAAACCACCGGCGAGGCATACATCAGCACTTGAATAATGAAGGGTAAAGCATACATGAAATCACGATAGTAGACGTTGAGCGCCGAAATGAACAAGCTTAAGCCCACCGAGATCAGCAGCACCATGAGCGTGAACACCGGTAGTAAGACGAGATTGAGCGAAAGTTGCCAACCATTGAGCAGCAGCAGCACAAACATTACCGCGAGCGCGACCGCAAAATCCACCAAGATTGAGCCGCTGCTGGCAACGGGGATCACCATGCGCGGAAAATACACCTTCGAAATCAGTTTGGAATCCCCAACGAGGCTGTTGCCTGCGCGCTGCAACGCCCCCGCAAAAATGTTCCACGGCAGCAAGCCCGCGTACACGAACAGCAAATAGGGGACACCGCCCGATGGCAAGCCCGCGAAGCGCCCAAAGATGACCGCAAAAATGAGCGAGGCGATTAGAGGCTGAATGATCACCCACACCACGCCGAAAACAGTTTGTTTATAACGCAGCTTGATGTCACGCATCATCAGAATGAACATCAAGTCGCGAAAATGCCAAAGTTCTTGTAGTTCGAGCGCTACCCATGCGCGCGCAGGTTGGATGCGAATGTGGCGCACGGGCGCTTGAACAGGCTTGTCTTGGGATGCCATGCAGTTTGTTTACACGAGACTTTTGATATTGTGATCGTATTGTAACCGTTTCGTGGATGGTATACAACGGAAGTTTATGCGATGGGCAGGGCTTACACATGAAACAAATTTCTAACTCACCTTACGCATGACCCTCGTTTTCAGCCCTCACCCCCTGCCCCTCGCCCTGAGGGCGAGGGGTGAAAAACCGTCGCGGTAGGGGAAATCGTTCTCCCTGAGGGAGAAGGATTTAGGATAAGGGCAATCTGCGTAAGGCGAGTGAAGTAACATAGGGGAATGGCAAAACGACAAGTCCAACTCACTGAAAAAGAAATCGGGCAGTTTCGAGAAGCGGAAACGCGAACACGAAACGTGCGTCAACGACCCCATAGCTAAAGCTAGGGGCTTGCAGTTATGGCGGGCGCGAAGCCCAAGACACACACCGCGTATGGCGGACTGACTGCCGCTCGGCTCGCTATTACACGAGCCGCGTTGTGGAACTCCCGTTCCGTTGTCGGTCTGGTGTTGAGCCAGAGGAAACCGTTTGCTCTGCCTCAGCAGAGTGCCTTTTCGACTATCCTGATTGTATAACAGAAAGGAAAAAGGCGCTATCCCTCCCCATGCCTAAAGGCAGGGGTATCTCGCGCCGATTTGATGAATTGAAGCGGGTGCAGGCTTGTGGGCACTGGTGGGACAAATACCCGTTGTTCGGGTAAGTCGTCAGCGTGACCATGTCCATTTCTACGGTGCGGTCAACCTCCGCACCAGACATGAACAGCCAAACAACCGCTGCTTTTCTGCGCGCCCTGCTGCTTTGCTACCCAACCCAACCGATCCTCTTGCTGTGGGATCGCGCCAAATGGCATAAGAGGGCAGCGGTCAAGTAAGTGATCGCAGACCATCCGCGCCTAACGACGGTCTTTTTCCCCATGCCAGTCCATATATCAACCCGCAGGAGCACTTCTGGTCACAAGCGCGGGCGACAGTCAGTCACAATCATACTTGCGCTACCTTTTCACAACTCATTCAGGCGTTTCTCGACTTTCTATCGTCCAATTTGTTTCCCTTTGCCTGGTTGAACAAGTATGCTCCTGCCATATCGTTTGAAGTCTAAATCGGAAGTCCATAATATTCTAGGAGACGCAAATGCATATCATGGCATATGGATTGGATTGGCATGTTTCACAACAGAGCAGCGCCTTTCATGATCTAGTGTTCTCTCCCCTCGCCCCGTATATGAAAATCGATTTCCATGTCTATAGACAGCCGCTGCGTATCGCTTCTGAGGAAACAGTGATATTTTGCCAGATTATTCCGCCGCTTGACCTGCCTTCGTACACAAACGTGATATGGATTCCTATGTGGGATCAGATGCGTATGTTTCCGCAGGCATGGTGGAATCGATTGCCAAAAACGATGCGCGTGGTGGCGTTCTCTGATGCGATTTACCAGCGGTCGATGGCGGCGGGTTTACGTGTTCTACCCCTTCGCTATTTCAAGAATCCGGCTGCATTTTCTCCTGTCGAGTGGTCACAGGGGCGTACTCTCTTTTATTGGAATCGCACAGGTCTGGTCAGCGCAGATTTCCTTGCCAAACTGTGTGGCGCGCTAAAGATTGATAAACTACTCTTTCGTGACCAAACGGATCCTGATTACGATGATCGCGCCTATTTCACATTGCCACTCAAACTCGGACGAACACTCGTCGAGAAGCTGCCTGTATTCACTGACCGCGAAGCCTATTGGCGAGCGACCACATCAGCCAACATCGTTATCGCTCCCCGTCCAGTTGAAGGGGTAGGCGTGACTCTTCTCGAAGCAATGGCTCGTGGATGTGCAGTTTTCGCTTACAATGCGCCTGCCATGAACGAATATATTGAGACAAGTCGAACGGGCTATTTATTCAAACATCGCTGGACACCGCGTCGCCTTCGACGGGGAGTGCAAGCCAGGCTCGCTGAACATGGACTTGCTCCACATCCGCCATTTGCCCACACAATCAATAGAGCCGATCAAGATTGGGATCAAATCGCCAATTTGGAGTTGCAGAAGCTAGGGGAGAATGCTCGTTCTGCTCATCATGTGGGGTTTGCTAAATGGGAAACTAAAATACCCGATCTAGCGCAATTCTTGTCATCCCGTTAGTAAGGGTGCAGACTTGATCAAGCGCGATGCATGGAGCAGGCGCGTCTTTCCCACACGGCGGGAACATAATAAAACATCACGCTTTTGGTGTGAAGCAACCCGCTGTCAGCATGGGGAGTAGAGATCGCTGCTGCGTCGAGAAGGACTGATGTATGCCCAAGTTGTTTCAAAACCCTTGATACAACCGAAGTTTTCGTCTATAATATAAAGGGTCGGATTCGAGCGTAGATAAACGATGTCACACCTTCGTGTGTCGGTGCTTATACCTACCTATAACCGGGCGGCGTTTCTCTCCGATGCCATCGAATCCCTGCTCGCACAAACCCGTGTTCCTGATGAAATCATCGTCGTGGATGATGGGTCCAGTGATGATACGGAACGGGTGCTTGGTCAGTATGCGGGACGCATACAGGCGCTTCGGCAGTCAAATCAGGGACCCTCGGCGGCGAGGAATGCGGCGTTTCGCGCATCCTCAGGGGACTTGATTGCCTTTTTGGACTCGGATGATACTTTAGCGCCAACCAGCATCGAACAGCGCGCCGTGTTTCTGGAAGCGCATCCCAAGATTTCCTTCGTGTATACAGGCGCTTACATGACGGATATAGAGGAAACTCCCCTACAATGGTTCCGTAAGCCGCCGCTACCGCAGGGGAATGTGTTTCACGAAGTCATCTGCCGCCCCCTGTTCCCGATTCACGCCGTCATGCTGCGGCGTTCGATTGTTGATCGCTCCTTCTTGTTTGACGAGCGACTGCGATCTGCCGAAGATACTGAACTCTGGGCGTATTTGACCGCTCGTCATCAGGTCGCGGCGATTGAACTGCCGTTGTCTAACTACCGTTCTCACCCTGACATGATCACAGAGCGCATGGATCAAGTTGGAACTTCCTTAATCGCGGTGCAAGAGCAGATAATGCGGATGCCGGAATTTCGCGCCCTGCCCCCTCAACAACAGGGAGTCTTCTTTACGTGGTACGGGATGTACCATTTGTATGCACATCAAGCGCGGCAGGCACGCGGCTATCTGGTGCGCGCGCTGCGTTGCGCGCCGACGCTCAAACGCCCTTACGTTTTGCTGCTGTTATCCTTATTTGGATCGCAAGGGTTTGAAGCAGCGATGCGCTTGTATAGGCGCGCGAACACCTTCCGCACCTAGTACGAGTTCAATGGTGGTGGTAAAGAGCATGAACGAATTGACTGTCAGCCTGATCGTCCATGAAGATTTTACGCATATTTATGGCGCGCTCGTCACGCTCTTCGAGCAGGCGACAGCCTATTCGTTGGTGGTGTATGTCGTCATTAACAAGGGGACAAGCGCGGAAATCGAGCGCTTGAGGGCAGCATTTCCGCAGGTGTTAGTGGTAGAGAACAGCCAACCGCAAGGATTTGCAGCGAATCATAATCAGATCATGCGCCGCACGCAGACCCCCTTAGTTGCCCTGTTCAATGACGATATCGAACTGCAAGCAGGTGCGCTGGAGGCGCTGTACCAGTATCTCGAGCAGCACCCGCGCGTGGGACTCGTAGGAGCGTCCTTGTTTAACCCAGATGGGACTCCACAAGTCTCGGTCTACAGTGATCCGAAGCTGCTTTTGACACTGTATAAGATTTCGGGAATTGGACGCTTGACCGCCGAAGGGACGCCGCTGCGCGCATTGCTGCAGCGGCTAAAGGTGATTAGATTATCGTCGTGGGTCGCACAGACCGAAGACCGCGAGGTCGATGTTTTGAAGGGGGTGGTGATGATGGTACGCCGCGAAGCGTATGAACAAGTCGGCTTAATGGATGAATCGACGCGAATGTATGGCGAGGAGATTGACTGGCATTTGCGCTTTCGACAAGGCGGGTGGAAGATTGGGTTTGTCGCGCACGCCAAAGTTACCCATTACGGCATTGGACAGCGGCTGACGCTCAATACATTAGCCGAGGATCGAAAATCCCTGCTCAATTACTATTTAAAGCATAAACCCAGGCGGCAAGCACAAGTGCTGCGTGCGGCATTGGTTGCCACCCATGCGTTTGGCGCGGTGATCAGTCTACCGATCAAACCGCAGCGCGCGAAAGCGCTCTGGCAAGTGGTTACAATGGCAATGACATGGCACGTGCAGGCACCCACAAGGATGGCGGGCAATAATTGATGGCGACATTACGAGAGCTTTCTTTACAGGTTGATGAGCAGCTTCGCTCCGACAAATCCGACAGCTACCTTAATTTCTACGAGACGCTGCTTGCGCCGCTTGCAGATAAACCGCTCAATTTCCTCGAAGTGGGTGTCTTGCATGGCGGCGCGCTGTTAGTGTTTGCCCGCTATCTTCCCCAGTCGTCGTTCCTAGGTGTGGACATCAATCCACCGCCCGCGCCCTTTTTCGCTGCGCTCAGAGCATGGGGATTAGAAGATCGGGTGCGCGTGGTACAGGGGTCGCAGGACAACCGCACGTTTCTGGCGCAGGAAATCCAGCGTTCATTCGGTGATCAACCGCTCGACGTCGTGATTGATGATGCGTCGCATATGTACCGACGGACGAAAGCGACATTTGATCATGTATTTCACGATTTTTTGCGTCCAAGAGGGTACTACTTCATTGAAGATTGGGGATGCGGTTACTGGCCCAAGTGGCCGGACGGCAGCGCCAGTGGACGGCGTGGATTACCGCGTTTAATCAAAGAGCTAGTCGATCTGACTGCGCTGGAAGATCGGACGCGCTTGTGGCAGGGAAAACGTGCGCTGCGCGTATCCGAAACTAAACCTTCTCCCATTGATTACATGATCGTCCGACCTTCAGTGGTGGCTGTGGTCAAGTCTCGCTGACAGACTGCCCTGCCCCATCGTCATCTTCCCGGTGAAACTGATTCGCAACTAGCAAAGGGACACAGGGGGGTCTGCCTCTTGAAAGATACACGGAAACGGGCGGCAGTCGTTTGCATCGATCCAGTCCCCCGCGTGACCTGAAGATGACGAACCACATACAAGCGCTATGCCCGCCTGTAACTACTACGCCGATGCTGTTGGCGAATTGATTTTATCTAGGGTCGGCGTGTCGTTTTTGTGGAGGCGCAAGGCATTGCGCCCCTACGGATCATCTCCTATTTTGATTCGCCAACAGCATCTACGCCAATGTCACATTAGAGACCACGTTGCCTTTTAAGCTTGGAACGACGGGAACGGGTGCGGTTATCCAAATGAGACATGACCAAAACAGCCGCTTGCTCAGGCGAAAGTTGAGGGAGTGGAAGCGCAGCTCTGAGCAATTCGCAAACATTTGCAACCGACAGTTCAGGAAGAACATCCATGAGAATATCATCACGGTCATACTCTTCCAGCAAAGTGGGGTCGAGGGGATATCATCTGCAGTATGTTCCGGGGACGCGCTCAGCATTTCGTTTGCACAGTGCCAGTAAAACTGTTAGCCAAAGTGCCGGATTTTGGAAGGATTGGCGGGTAATGCTCGACAAAAGTTATGGTGCGCAGTCCATCCCGGAGACGATTACTGGGTTGAAAGAAGTCGCTTATCAGCGCCTCGAATGGTATGATCTCAAAAACGATTGGGCGAACGGCATCCAAGATCGGCACGCGCTGCGTCCCTTTCTGACCAGTGGTATGCTAAGTCGGCGAATTATCGCCAGATTGATGTGGGTAGAGAGTTTTACCGGCATCCCGCTTTTACGTTGGGCAAGTGCGCTTTCTATGCGCATTCGTGGGGTGAAGATCATTGGGTAAATAAAGTTTCAAAAATCGAGTACAAATGTTGTATAGTCAAGGATTTGGCTCTGCCATCTTTTATAACCAATCTGATGCTGCCGACGCGCTTCAGCCCCTAGACTTGGTAAATTTAGCATCTCTATTTCGCGCCAGAATTGGTCTTTTTCTCGTAATGTAAATACAAACGGCGGTACGGCTCCAATTCCCTGATGCGCTAGCTTGTCTTGGATAGTATGAATAACACGCCTCGCTGACCATTTACGCTTAAACAGATATCCGTTTTCTCCCGATACAATATATTCGTTCATCGTGCCTCTGTCGAGCGCAAGTACAGCGCAGCCGCGCGCCATTGCTTCCAGAAACGCCATGCCGACACCCTCTGATTTACGTGGTGCGATAAACACATTGGCATCGCGTGTGGCATCGAAATATTCCTGACGATTCTTGAACACGGGTAGTGTTTCTACTTGGGTATTGCCCAAATAGTGGGGCACTTGGAAAGTCGAACTTTTCGCAACGTCGGGATCGGTTTGGCTGCGGAATAACAATTTGTCGATATGAAGCGTTGTACACAAACGTTCCAGAAATTCTGGACTGATCAAACCGGTACGATTCCAATAGAGAAGCACGCGCCCATTTGACCAGTTGGCGGGCGTGAAAGCTTCAGGATTTTTGAAGTATTTGAGATGGATTGTTTTTAATCCTGCATGTCGTGCGCGTTGATACACTGCGTCCGAAAATGCAACCACGCGCAGTGCTTTCGGTAATGTATTCCACCATTTTTGACGACGATATTCTACATTATCCCACATCGGCAACCAGATGATTTTTTCGGGTATTCGTTGCAGCCAACTTTGAGGTGGTGGCAACTGACAGAAAATGTATCGAGAGAAATTTATATCAACTGGCTCTAACGAATTTTCAGAACCCTCCCAACCAATCTGTTCAAAATCGAAAAACGGTTGCAAAGGCTCAATCAATAGATCTCGAAATGCGTCACTTCTGTTGATATGCCATTCGAGACTAAAAACTGTAATGAGGGGCAACAAATGCTCCACTTATTTTGTGAGTTCGAGACAAACTACTGCACAGGCACGAATGCACCACTATTCGACTTGATAGACGATCTCGATCACCACATCGCTGATCAGGTCAAAGCGGAATTCCAGAATCTGGCGCTCGATGCTATAGCTGGCTGCCGCTTGCGGTATCGTGCTGACCAACTGCGCGCCTTCGGGCAAACTCACCTGTACATTCACCAGTTCAACGCGCATCCCCGGCTGCTTCTGGATCAGCAGGTTATAGCGCTCATAACCGCCCACGACTTCGACCACATCGGGCGTGCTGTACACAAATTGAAAGCGTTCCGTGCCATCAAACGGCACAATCACGAACGAAGTAAACAGCGTGTGCGCGGGCAAATCGACACGTTCCAGATTGAGGAATGCGCCGCTGCTGCTGACCAAAGCGCTGTTGACGGGTGTATACACCTGAAGTAGATTATTATAGACCAACTGCCCGTGAAATTCAGCATTAACGGCGGGATCATTCGCCGCGACGCTTTCGGGATAATCGTAGTTCACGGTCAAGCGACTGTTAGCCGAGTGATCTGCGTTGATTTCCACGTCATACGTGATCTGACGACGAATCGAACTGTTCGACTTGTTGCCCAGATTAGCATCCACCACCGCCAGATAATCCCGCCCCAGCCCATCAAGCTGCCGTCCCGACCAGCCGAGCAGATCAAGCGCATCATTCAGGCGTTCATCCTCAAAATACAGCATGATGTGTTTTTCGCGCAGCGCTTGCAGCAGCGCGCCCAGAATCGCAGCGCTGCGATCTGGATCACTAGCGGTCGTCTGCCAATCTGCGAAAATCTGGCGAAAGGTCGCCGCAAGAAAGCGCTTATGCGGGGCATCACCTTCACCGCTGGCGCGAATGTCATACACCACATTGCGGAAGTTGTCCGGCGTCACGGTCGCAGTGCGATCCCCATCGGTCACGCGCACCTGCCCCAATCCCTGCAAAATGTACTCGAAGGCGACAATATCAATCGCGATCACGCCGCTGACGGGCGACTGCGGATTGTTGCCGCTGTTGTAGAACCACATCGCGCGCTCGGCGGTTTCGGGAAAGTTCGGCGTCCATGAACCATCCCACGCGGCATAGATCGGCTGCTCATATTGCAGCCACCACGACGGAATATCCAACTCAGTGGCAAAGGCTGCTGGCGGCGGATTCGGGTTGTTGGCACTGGTCGCGCTGTAGTTGTAATCGTCAACCCGCCCGTTACGCACGTTCAGCCAGCCGTAAGTACTCAGAAAGCCCCCCGATGGGCGTAACTCGTCGCTGTTCTGCGACAACACTAGATATGTCACCGGACTTTCCAGCCCCAACGCAACCGTGAGCAGATCGGGCGACACCATCAGCAGGCTTTGAATGCTGCTCAACTGCTCGTGATAAGTTTCCAACTGTTCAAGCTGAAGCAGCGTCGTGGCTGACAAAAGATTGCGATCAATGCGGTCAAGCCCCACACGCGCCGCGTTCAGATGATTGTCGGCGTTCAAAAAGCTCGGACGCCCCAAACGCAGCAGCTCAACCACGCGCTCACCCGCTGAAATTTGCGCGGTCACGGTCGAGCTTTGATTTCCGCCCACCAAAAAGAACAGCATCGGCTCCAAACCGCTGGTCATCGAATCGGCAGCCTGCGCCAGTTCCAGCACTGCATCCTGATACAAAAGCGTGGTTTCCAACTCAGTATTGAGGTTAAGCAGCGGACGCACCACATTTGACGTGCGCTGCACGCTCGATAATGTGGTGATCACGTTGCGTAAGCTGGAGCGCAAAATCGTGAAGTCCTCAAGCGTAAGATCAGTCCCCGCTATACCGCCGGTTGTCCTTATCACCTGCTCCAGACGATTGAACGAGTTTTGCACGCGCGATACAGCATCGGTCACGACGACCAGCGCCCCAACACCAATTGCCAGCAGCGCCACGCTTACGACAACCAGCACTTTAGGCAGTTGACGCCGCAGCCGCAGCCGTGCGATCACGCGCTGGACACGCTTAAAGGGGCTGTTCCGTCGCCGCCGCCGTTTCTCTAAACGTTCAGGACGCCCGCCCTCCGGCAGATCATCGGTCGGCGGTGGTGTTTGTTGCAAGGTATCGTCAGAAATACTCATCAAACAGCAGCCTTCGTCTCTTTAGCGTGGGCAAGTACAATTGTTTCCAACAGATATTGAATTGATTGAAACTCTTGAAAAGGGACAGGGATAGTGCATCATGGAAGGAAAAACCCGACCAAAGGTAATCTACCATGAACACTATCCCCGTCAGTTTAACGCAAGAACAGTTCGAGCAGTATATTCGTCCATCTTTGAGCGTAACCAAACGAGGCTCTGAATGCAGCATCCCGCTTTACAAAGTCTTCAACTATATCCTCTAACGACTGCACACCGTCTGTCAGTGGGAGCATCTGCTCATCGACAACGATCCCAACGATCCAAAAAAAGGAAATCAGCTACCATGCCATCTACCATCACTATCATAAATGGAGTCAGAACGGCAGCTTGGAGCGCGTGTTTCAGCACAGCATCCTGAGCATCTGTGAGCAGCTTGACACCCATCATTTGAACCTCGACGGCAGCCACGCGCCGGCAAAAAAAGGTGGCGAGACAGTGGCTTATCAAGGGCGGAAGAAAGCCAAAACCTCCAACATCCTGCCCATCACCGACGCTAACGGGTTCATCGTGGAAACCACCGAGATTGGTGCAGGAAATCACAATGACGCTTTTGAGTTGAAGGACAACCTTCGCGCTGCCTTAAAGTTCATCAAGCAACCGGGCATTTCGATTGTCGGCAGCTACTTCAACGCCGACTCTGCCTTTGACACCAAAGCCGCCCGCTGGACATGCTTCAACCACAAAGTCATCCCCAACATTCTGGAAGACAAGCGCTCCCGCAAAAAGACCAAGCGTAGACCCAGCAGAAGTTTACAAGCTGCGCTTCACTAGTGAGCGTATTTTCGCTTGGATTGACAAATTCCGCGCCCTGCTGGCTCGCTTTGACCGCAAGGCGGATCACTTGATGGGCGCTCATTTCATCGTCTACGCCCTTATCAACCTCCGTCACCTCTTGGCTAAGGAAAAATCTCAATGAGTTCGAAGACTTTGTACAATGGGATGCTGCATTCGCAGCCTCGTTTGGCTACGCTCAAAGATGGACGTATATACTGCTCGAACTGTTTTTGCGTTAAACTGACGGGGATAGTGTTCATGCTGGGTTACCTTAGGTAGAGTTTTTCGTTCCATGATACACTATCCCTGTCCCTTTTCAAAAGTTTCAATCAGTTTATCAGAAAAGCGCCGTAAAACCCCTGCCTTCAGGCATGGGGATATAAAGCGCAGGGCAATCGCGTTCTAAAACGATGCAGCTCTAAAAATCCATAATGACCATTACTGACAGTATTTATTCACCTACCCGTGCGATTAAGCTCAAAATGCGTGAATTTGAACCTAAGAAACACATAATGAACCCTATAAGACTGGGGCAAAATGCGGTCTGCACGGATAGGTGAATAAATACTACTGACATTGTTTTGTGTGTCACAATGGGCTAGAAGAGTTCATTTTCCGTCAGGGATTGCTAGAACGCGATTACCCTGATATAAGGCGTCGGTCTTGTGTTTTTTCTGCTGAAATAGGGTATGATGAAGGGAGGTTAAGGTACGAGACGTAAAAATCCGACCTCGATCATAATACCGTAGTTAACGTCAAACAC
>Ga0209490_10004347_pt1 | contig 13101 bp, 11 predicted proteins | sample MAT06_FD_187209 | JGI IMG/M metagenome (GOLD analysis project Ga0209490, IMG submission 187209) | Freshwater microbial communities from Lake Fryxell liftoff mats and glacier meltwater in Antarctica - MAT-06 (SPAdes) (version 2) | ecosystem: Environmental > Aquatic > Freshwater > Ice > Liftoff...
GCGCTTGCCATGTGGCGACCTCTTGAACGGCTAATGTGGTGAGTGGCGTCATCTGACTTGCCGCATGAAAAATACCGTCTAGCCGTTTGAAGGTCTGAAAAATGGACTCAGCCAAGCCTTTGTAATTAGCCTCTGATGCGGTCAATAAATCCAGCACAATGCTGGCGGGTGTTGCAAAACCGGCGGCTTCAATTTCATCATAAAGTGCATCCAGTTTTGATTGGCTACGGGCGTGCAAAACTACGGTCGCACCATGTTTTGCATAGGTTAGTGCAGCGACGCGTCCAATTGAGCCAGTAGCGCCCGTAACTAATATCACGCGGTCTTTTAGGCAATCCGGTGGCGGCGAAAAGCCGGCGGGAATGGTGAAGATTTCAGACATATTTTTTTAATCCTTCAATTGCAGCATCTGCTGCCGCCACACCATTTCTGGCGGCGCCTTCGAGCGTGGCAGGGTAGTTGCGAATGGGGTTGGACACATCGTCCCCGGCTAAAAATACTCGTGGAGAATTAGTGATGTGCGAGATACGCGGCGCAGTTGGTGTACATGCAAAGGTGGCAAATTTTTCGCGAATCACTTTTTGCCAAGTTGGCGCCGGCAGCGCGGGCACATGATATTTCAATTCGGCTAAAACTTGAGCCGCCAAATTTTCATTATCGAGAGAATCATGCGGCCCGTTGGCGGATATGACTGCTGATACGATCAACTCAGGCGCATTTGGCGTATCGGACAACTGGCGACGATCAAAAAACCATTGCGCTAACCCAGCGGCCTGCCCGAACATAGGCTCGGGTAATTTTTCGCGTGAATCAAAGCCGTAGTAGATGGTCGTAATTGACTCAAAGCGTTGTAAGTTGTTTTCTGGCGGGCAGTTTGCGGCATTATTGGCTGAGTCGGCAAGCCCCAAGCCATCTCTTTGGTGCGGTCCCACGGCGATGATAACGGCATCAACGCTATCTTGCTCATTAATGAGTACACCTGCATTTGTCACCGCAATACTTGACACGTTGAGGCCAAGTTTGACATCCCCGCCACGCGCTTTTACCCAAACCGCGGCCGGTTCAGGAAAGAGTGTGGTCAAGTCAACTTTGGGCAGCAGCAAATCACTTGCCTCCCGTTCTCCTGCTAGCGCATCGCAGAGGACATTGGCAAATACCTGTGCAGATGCGGTTTGAATCGGCGTATTTAAGGCTGATACCGTCAGCGGCTGCCAAAGATAGTTAATCGCGTTAGCGGTTTGATGGTGGGACGTTAACAATGAGTAGACGGTGAGCGCGCTATCCACTCTAAATTGCGATTTTTCTAACGCACGCATCATCCGGATGGCGCGAATTTTATCGTCAAATGAGAGACCCACCGCCCCCAATAAGGCAAATGCCATATGTAGCGGTGCGGGTAGCAATGGCGCACGAAATTTGAAAACGGGTGGCATGGATAGCCGTAGCGGTACGCGATCATAAACGCGTGCGGAGACGCCAATCACATCCATGAGTCGCAGCAATTCACGATAAGCGCCAGACAAGATATGCTGCCCGTTATCGAGCGTGCGACCAAGATATTCGACACGACGGGCACGGCCACCTAAGATACGTGCCGCTTCATAAACTATCGCGGTGCCGCCTAATTCGGTGACGCGAATTGCTGCTGCCATTCCCGAATAACCGCCACCGATAATGGCGATGGTAGGTGGGATTGCGGGAATTTTGGTCACAGTAGTTACGCCGTGATCCATGTCTTCCACGCCAACCATAATTTACGAATGGGTGTCAGTGAAGTGCGCTGGTTTAGCACCTGAAAACCATCGCGTGCTATTTCATCGAGTAACGCCTGATAAATGGCTGACATAATTAGTCCTGGCCTTTGAAGACGGCGGTCTTCAGGCGATAATGCTTCCAAAGCCTTGCTATACAATGACTTTGCCCGTTCAGTTTGAAACGCCATTAATGTAGCGAATGCAGGCGAGTGTTTTGCATTCAATAAATCGGCTATCGGCACATTAAAACGATCCAACTCATCAAGCGGCAAATAGACACGATCACGGCGCGCGTCTTCGCCCACGTCGCGAATAATATTGGTCATTTGAAACGCCAAGCCAAGATGTTCAGCGTAATCAACGGTGCGAGGATTTGAATAGCCAAAAATACACGCCGACAATTGCCCCACAACACCCGCAACGCGGTGGCAATAAAGCTGTAGTTCATCCCAATCGCGATAACGTTTTTTCACTAAATCCATTTCCATGCCGTCAATAATTTCGTTTAGGCGCTGAGCGTCGATATGAAATTGTTTGGTAGCAGGTTGAAGTGCTACGGTGACTGGGTGCGTAGGGTGGCCATTAAATAAATTTGCTATTTCGGCGCGCCACCAGCCAAGCTTGGCGCGCGCTACATTATGGTCAGTTACCTCGTCCGCAATATCATCCACCTCGCGGCAAAATGCATACAGTGCGGTAATCGCAAGGCGACGTTCAATCGGCAAAAAACGAAAACTATAGTAAAAGCTGGAGCCACTCGCCGCGGCCTTGTTGGCGCAATATTGATCTGCGTTAGAAATGGTTGTGTTCATCAAAGTTTGAGCAATGCAGCTGGCGCAATGACGAGCCAGTCCCACTTGGTTAATGTTGGTCGGTGGCGAAACACATCGCCATTTACCGCATCAATTTTATCGATAATCGCCAAGCCGCCCGCCACAATTAACCGTAGCTCAGCGCCAAAGCGACCAGTCATTTTGTGCGAAAGCGGCGCACCACGCTCCATCATTTCGCGTGCCCGTACCGTCTGAAAGCGCATCATTTCACGCCACGCGATGGTGGCTTCACCGCGTTGAATATCGCTCACGGACAATCCGTAATAAGCCAAATCCTCAATTGGTAAATACACACGTCCGCCGTCATTTTTTTGCCAATCAATCGCCACATCTTGCCAGTGATTAATGAGTTGTAAAGCCGAGCAGATATCATCACTCATCGATAAATTATGGGCGTCTGCCGCGTGAAATAGATGTAAGAGCAAGCGCCCAATTGGATTTGCCGAGCGACGGCAATAATCCAGTAACTCGGAAAAATCAGCGTATGCATTTTTTGTCACATCTTGCTTAAATGCGTCTAATAAATCCCGAAATAGTTGCAGCGGTAGCTTGTGCTCGGCAATGATTAACGCCAACCCTTGAAAAAGTGCTAATTCGCTTTTGCCACCGGCTTCAACCAGATCAAGCTCACGTTCGTAGGCGGATAAGTTCGCCAAGCGCGCGGTGACTGAAAAATCTCCTTCATCCGCAAAATCGTCGGCGCTGCGCGCGAACTGATAAATAAGCTCTATCGGCCGACGCAAATGCGTAGGCAACAAAATTGATGCGACGGGAAAATTTTCGTAATGTTCGACGGTCACGGTAGAAATTTATTAACGCAGGCTTGAATTATAGGCGGCATGATTGACGTTAGATATTTGCAACTGACAATCGCTTTTTCTGCGAAAGTCGTGTGAGTTAGCGTAAACACTGACAAGAATAGTTTCACCGTGAATCAGTTATAATTTGCGGCTACCCAGTAATATCACGCGTGCGAGTGTGGCGGAATTGGTAGACGCACTGGATTTAGGTTCCAGCGCCGTAAGGTGTGTGGGTTCGAGTCCCTCCACTCGCACCATTTTTATTCTTGATGTCGTGGCTCGTGCGGCGCATGAGCGGTACATCACTTCGTATCACTCCCGTCTTTCGCCCTTCAGCTAAAGGCGGTTTTTTTCAGGAATGTCTTATGCAAGCCGAAGCCTCTACTGTCGCGAATAGTTTAATCCGCAATATTTCGCTGTCGCTGCCCGCAACCGATATCGAATCTGAAGTCACCCAGCGCTTAAAGCGTATAGGTCGCACTGCCAAGATGTCGGGCTTTCGCCCTGGCAAAGTGCCTTTTAACATAGTCGCCAATCAGTACGGCTATCAGGTGCGCCAAGAAGTGATGTCTGATGTAGTGCAAAAGTCGTTTGCCGACGAGGTGCAAAAGCAACAGCTTCGCGTGGCAGGCTATCCACAGTTTGCCCCGACAAATTCCAACCAGTCTGCTGACAAATTTGAATTTACAGCGACCTTTGAAATTTATCCTGAAGTCAGTGTAGGAGCACTAACTGGCAAGCCGCTAGAGCGCGCTGCTGTCACGGTGACCGCGACTGATGTTGATAACACCTTGGAGACGCTGCGTAAGCAGCGCGCCGCTTATGACAAAACGGATCTCGCCGCCGAAAAAGGGTACTTTGTCGTTGTTGACTTCGCAGGCACCATGAACGGCGAGCCGTTTCAAGGCGGACAAGCTGAAAACTTCGGAATCGTACTCGGCGAAGGCCGCATGTTGCCTGATTTTGAAGCGGCAATTATGGGGATGAAGGGTGAAGAGCAAAAGACGTTTGATCTCACTTTCCCCGCAGAGTACCAGCCTGAGTTGGCCGGCAAGACGGTGCAATTTGCGGTTACCGTCAAGGTGGTGAACGCGCCAAAGTTACCTGAAATTAACGAAGAGTTTGCCGAGACGCTCGGTGTGACCGATGGTAATGTTGAAACCATGCGCGCTGAAATTAAATCTAATCTAGAGCGGGAGTTGAAAAAGCGCTTACAGGCCAAATCTAAAGATCAGGTTATGGAAGCATTGGCCGCAGTTTGTTCACTTGATCTGCCACGTAGCTTAGTCGATAACGAAATCTCTCGCTTACAAGCGGATGCAGTTAAAGACTTAGAAAAGCGTGGCATGACCACTAACGATTTACAACTGCCACCTGAGCTATTTATGGAGCGCGCTGAAAAGCGTGTGAAGCTGGGTTTAATTCTCAGTGAAGTGGTAAAAGAGCACGGTTTGCGGGCTAAGCCAGAGCAGATTCGCGCGGTGGTTGAAGAGCACGCTGAAAGTTTTGAAGACCCAGCGCAAATGGTTCGCTGGTATTACAGCGACCCACAGCGTTTGGGGGAAGTTGAAGCAATCGTACTTGAAGATAACGTCGTCGAATGGGCAGCTCAACAAATGCAGGTGTCTACACCGACAAAAACATTCGACGAAGTAATGGAAATCAAACGCTAGCCACGTTAATTGAATACATGCGCGATTTAATTGTCGCAGGAGCCATAAGATGAGAAGTTTTATTGATTATCAATCACGCGCCCATGATGTAACGGGCATGGCATCAAGCTTCAACGAATATAGTCAGCCGCAAGGCTTGGGCTACATCCCGATGGTCATCGAGCAGTCTGGCCGCGGCGAGCGTGCATTTGATATTTACTCGCGCCTGTTAAAAGAGCGGGTGATTTTTTTGGTGGGCGAAGTCAACGATGCGACGGCAAATGTCATCGTCGCACAAATGTTGTTTTTGGAAAGCGAAAATCCTGATAAGGATATTTCGCTTTATATTAACTCTCCTGGCGGCTCTGTCACCGCAGGTTTGGCAATATACGACACGATGCAATTCATCCGGCCTAATGTCGCCACACTATGTACTGGCTTTGCCGCTAGCATGGGTGCATTTTTGTTGGCAGCCGGCGCTAAAGGTAAACGTGCTTGTTTGCCTAATTCACGTGTGATGATTCACCAAGTTTCGGGTGGGTTTCGCGGACAAGCGTCAGATATTGCGATTCACGCTAAGGAAACGTTATTCCTCAAGCAGCGCTTAAACGAGATCATGGCAAAACACACTGGGCAAGCCATTGAGACGGTTGAAAAAGACACTGATCGCGATAATTTCCTGTCTGCTGAAGAAGCGCAGAAATACGGTATCATCGACCGCATATTAGAAAACCGTACCCAAGCATAATCTTGGGGTGTCACGAAAAGATATTATTGACACCTACGGCGGGCGTTGTGCCTATTCAACTGGGAATGAAAGCGCAGCATGTCTGAAAAAAACGGTGAGAAGCTTCTCTATTGTTCCTTCTGCGGCAAGAGCCAGCATGAAGTGAGGAAACTCATTGCCGGGCCGTCCGTGTTTATTTGTGACGAGTGCATTGATCTTTGTAACGACATTATTCGTGAAGAAGCGCAAGCTGATCCGAATACCAAATCCACTAAACACGAGCTACCTACACCACACGAGATTTGCAATATTCTTGACGAATACGTCATTGATCAATTGCAGGCGAAAAAAATTCTATCGGTTGCGGTATACAACCATTACAAGCGACTCAAAGCTAGCCCTAAAGAAGCTGAAGTCGAACTTGCTAAATCCAATATTTTGCTCATTGGTCCAACTGGCTCTGGCAAAACGTTACTGGCGCAGACATTGGCGCGTTTGCTAAACGTGCCATTCGTCATTGCGGATGCGACTACACTCACCGAGGCTGGCTATGTGGGCGAGGATGTTGAAAACATCATTCAAAAGCTTTTACAAAAGTGTGATTACGACGTCGAAAAAGCCCAACGCGGCATCGTTTATATTGACGAAATTGACAAGATTTCACGTAAATCAGATAACCCATCTATTACTCGTGATGTATCGGGTGAAGGTGTTCAGCAAGCGTTGCTCAAACTGATTGAAGGCACGATTGCCTCTGTGCCGCCACAAGGTGGACGCAAGCATCCCAATCAAGAGTTTGTGCAGCTTGATACAACTAATATATTATTTATTTGTGGTGGTGCATTTAGCGGACTTGAAAAAGTTATCCAAAACCGCACTGATAAAGTCGGGATAGGTTTTGATGCCGATGTACGTAGCGAGGAAGACCGCAATGCAACCAATAAGCTTTTGCGGGATGTAGAGCCAGAAGATTTAATTAAATACGGCTTGATTCCAGAATTCGTTGGCCGCTTGCCCGTAGTGGCGACGTTAGAAGAGTTAGATGTAAAGGCGCTGGTGCGTATTTTGACTGAGCCAAAGAACGCACTCACCAAGCAATACGAAAAATTGTTTTTGATGGAAAACGTCACGCTCGAATTTCGTGATTCTGCACTGGCCGCCATTTCGAAACGCGCTCTAGAGCGCAAAACAGGTGCGCGTGGTTTGCGCTCTATTATTGAACATGCATTGCTCGATGTGATGTTCGACCTGCCGTCGATGAACAATGTCGAAAAAGTCGTTGTAGATGAAAGTACCATCACTGGTGACCAGAAACCGCTGTTGATGTATTCAGATCAGCTCAAAGCGGTCGGCGCAGATTTGTAAGCTGATGGATATCGACTTGCATTTTCGCATTGTCGTCCCAATGTCATCTTCTCAACCTGACTAAACGCCGAGTACATTCATCGGTGATATTTAAAAAGCCCTTATTTATGACACCCACCGATAACATCCCTGTGACCAATCACGAAATTTTGCCGCTATTACCATTGCGCGACGTGGTGGTATTTCCACACATGGTGATTCCGCTGTTTGTCGGACGGCCGAAATCGATTAAGGCTTTAGAAGCGGCGATGGAGGAAGGGAAAAATGTAGTGCTAGTTGCGCAAAAATTTGCCGCCAACGACGACCCAACCCCTAAAGATTTATACGATGTCGGCTCGGTTGCCTCGATTTTGCAAATGCTGAAATTGCCTGACGGTACGGTAAAAGTATTGGTTGAAGGTATTCAGCGCGCGCGCATTAACCATGTGCTGGCAGTCAAAGAAAATTATGAAGCGGACATTACGCCGGTTCCGCAGGCTGAAACCGACAATAATGAAATTGAAGCGATGCGGCGCAGCTTATTTGGCCAGTTCGATCAATACGTTAAGCTTAATAAAAAAATTCCAGCAGAGGTGCTCACATCACTTTCAGGTATCGAATCCGCCAGTCGACTCTCAGACACAATTGCCGCGCATTTGCCGTTAAAGCTAGAACAGAAACAACAGATACTTGAAAATTTCGATGTGCCACTGCGTTTAGAGCAGTTGCTGGGGTTGCTCGAAACTGAGATTGATATTTTGCAAGTTGAAAAACGTATCCGTGGCCGTGTGAAGCGCCAAATGGAGAAATCGCAACGCGAGTACTATTTGAATGAACAGGTAAAAGCGATTCAAAAAGAGCTCGGTGAAACTGAAGAAGGTGCTGACATTGACGAGCTCGAGAAAAAAATCAAAGCCGCCCATATGTCGAAAGATGCTAAGGCAAAGTGTGAGTCTGAATTAAAAAAGTTAAAGCTGATGCCGCCCATGTCGGCGGAAGCAACGGTGGTGCGGAACTACATCGATACGGTAGTGAATTTGCCGTGGAAGAAAAAATCGAAAGTCTCGAATGATTTACCCAATGCGGAAAAAGTACTGAACGCAGATCACTATGGCTTAGAAAAAATCAAAGAGCGCATTGTTGAATATCTGGCAGTGCAGTCAAGGGTCGAAAAATTAAAGGCACCGATATTGTGTCTGGTTGGTCCACCTGGCGTCGGCAAGACTTCGCTTGGTCAATCGATCGCTAAAGCAACCAATCGCAAATTTGTGCGGATGTCACTTGGTGGGGTGCGCGATGAATCAGAAATTCGCGGCCATCGTCGCACCTACATCGGTTCCATGCCTGGCAAGATTTTACAGAACATGACGAAAGTAGGCGTGCGTAATCCGTTATTCTTGCTTGATGAAGTCGATAAGATGGGCATGGATTTTCGTGGCGACCCTGCTAGTGCATTGCTTGAAGTACTTGACCCTGAACAAAATCATACGTTTCAAGATCATTATGTTGAAGTTGATTTTGATCTGTCCGATGTCATGTTTGTGGCAACGTCCAATTCATTTAATATCCCGCCGGCCTTACTTGATCGGATGGAAGTCATCCGTCTTTCGGGCTATACCGAAGACGAAAAAGTCCACATCGCGCGTCAATATTTGCTGCCAAAGCAAATGAAGGCGAATGGCGTGAAGGATGAAGAGTTAAGCGTTGCCGATACCGCGTTGCGTGACATTGCGCGCTATTTCACGCGTGAAGCCGGGGTTCGCGGCATGGATCGCGAGATCGCTAAAATTTGCCGCAAGGTCGTAAAGACGCATTTGACCAAAGCCAAAGAGGGCAAATCACAAGTCACGGCAAAAAATTTAGATAAATATTTGGGCGTGCGTCGTTACTCGTATGGCATCGCAGAGAAAACCAATCAAGTTGGTCAAGTCACGGGGCTTGCATGGACTGAAGTGGGCGGGGAATTGCTCACCGTTGAAGCAGCAGTGTTGCCAGGTAAGGGCGTGATCAAACGAACTGGCAAGTTAGGCGATGTGATGCAAGAGTCGATTGAAGCGGCCATTTCCGTAGTGCGTTCACGCGCTAAGTCGCTTGGTATTGCACATGATTTTTATGAAAAGCATGATTTGCATATTCATTTGCCTGAAGGCGCTACACCCAAAGATGGGCCGTCGGCTGGCATTGCTATCGCCACAGCGCTGGTATCGGTTTTAAGCGGTATCCCGGTACGTTGTGATGTCGCCATGACGGGTGAGATAACGCTACGCGGTGAGGTGTTGCCAATTGGTGGGTTGAAAGAGAAACTACTGGCTGCAGCACGTGGCGGCATAAAGACGGTACTCATACCAGAAGAGAACGAAAAAGATTTGGTGGAAATTCCAATTGAAATTACGCGTGATCTAACCATTATCCCAGTACGCTGGATTGACAAGGTATTAGAGATGGCGTTAGAACGTAAACCGGTGTCAATTGTGGACGCAGATTTGTCAGTTGTCGCAGCCGGTGTGGTGGCGGGCAATGAAACTAAGCCCGCTGACAAACCCGTTGTTACTAAACACTAATTTAGTATTTATTCTTGACACGCACCGGCGTAAAACGCTATAAAATAAGCTTCGCTTAAAAAACCTGCACTGGCGTATTAATCGAAAACGCTTTTTTGGTAACGGTAATGGTAAAGACTTACCGTTACTACATTTCATGTTAATGCCGTGCGCAATTCATTTCAAACTTGGATGCGCGCCAATTTCTAAAGAGAGGTTTCCCTTGAATAAAACCGAGATGATTGAAGCGGTTGCTAAGTCTGCCGATATTTCTAAAGCTGCTGCCGGACGCGCTGTTGAAGCCGTCATAGCATCAGTGCGCAGCACGTTGAAAAAAGGTCAGATGGTTACGATGGTAGGTTTCGGTACCTTCTTTGTTGGCAAGCGAGCGGCACGCAGTGGCCGTAATCCCCGCACTGGTGTTGCGATTAAGATTAAGGCAGCAAAAGTTCCTAAATTCAGAGCTGGTAAAGCACTTAAAGATGCGCTAAACTAGTCGGCTTGTCTGGGTGCTTAGCTCAGTTGGTAGAGCGTCGCCCTTACAAGGCGAATGTCGGGGGTTCGAGCCCCTCAGCACCCACCACGTAAGCTTGTTACGAACTTAGGTGTGTGTGAAATTAGGAGTGGTAGTTCAGTTGGTTAGAATACCGGCCTGTCACGCCGGGGGTCGCGGGTTCGAGTCCCGTCCACTCCGCCAATAATTAAAAAGCGACCGAATGGTCGCTTTTTTATTTTTAAAATTGGATGTTTTACCTTGTGCTGTACTACGCAAGAAATCACGATATGCGCACTAGTAGTCTCATAGTAAAATTATAGCCTTTCACTGCCAGCTCGCTGGCTTTATTCCCAACTTGCATCGCACCTTAAGTTACACGATGCTAAATATTTAAGTGAGTTGTTGCCCCTATGTTAGAAACTATTCGTGAAGCCGCTAAAACTTGGGTTGCTAAAGTTGTTCTGGTTCTGATCATAATCCCGTTTGCGTTATGGGGCGTTGAGTCCTATATCAAGCCCACCGCGGGTGCGACAACGGTTGCTAGCGTAGGTCGCGATAATATCAACGAGCAGGAATTTGATAACGCGGTTAAAAATCAGCTCGAGCGTTTTCGTCAACAGTTTGGCGGGCAGATAGATGCCACCGTCATGGACAATCCAGAAATGCGCAAGGGCATTTTGGATCAGTTAATTGATCAGCGCCTGTTGGATAAAACCGCCCGCTCATCGGGCATGGCTGTCAGTGATACGCGGTTGAAAGAGTTGATTGTCACCAACCCCAATTTTCAAGAGGCAGGCCAGTTCTCGCCGACGCTCTATGAGCGCGTGTTAAAGGCGCAAGGTTACAGCGCTGCAACATTTGAAAATTTGTTGCGCCAAGATACTGAGCGCCAACAATTTTTAGAAAGCATCTCCAGTACCGCGTTTGTTTCTAAAACAAGTGTGCAAAACTATTTGCAGGCCAATGAGCAATCTCGCGAAATCGCGGTAATTACAATTGCGCCAGAAATGTTTTTGTCGAAGGTCAACATTACGCCCGAACTTGCGAAAGAGTTTTACGAAAAAAACACTAAAGATTTTACGATTCCAGAGCAGGTGCGAACTGAGTATGTTGAGCTGACATTGGAGGCATTAGCGCCGTCGATAAAAGTGCCTCAAGAAGAAATTGCCGCTTACTACGAAGCCAACAAAGCACGCTACGTGACTAAGGAAGAGCGTAAAGCTTCACACATTTTGATTAACGCGGCTAAGTCAGCGAAGGATGAAGATAAAAAAGCGGCTGAAGCAAAAGCCAACGACTTATTCGCGCAACTAAAAAAATCCCCCGGAAGTTTTGCGGAGTTAGCCAAGAAAAATTCGCAGGATCCGGGTTCAGGTGCTAACGGTGGTGACCTTGGTTTCTTTGGGCGTGGCATGATGGTTCCGCCATTTGAAAAAGCAGTGTTCGAAGGCAGAGCAGGCGAATTATTAGGGCCGGTGTTGAGCGACTTCGGCTATCACATCATCAAAGTTACCGATATCAAACCCGAGAAAGGTAAATCGATTGCCGACGCAACACCAGAAATTGAAGGTGAACTTAAAAAGCAGAAAGCCTCTCGCAAATTTGCTGAATTAGCCGAAAAATTTTCTAACGCGGCATTTGAACAATCTGCGAGTCTGAAAGCGGCTTCGGAAGTTGGTGTGCCATTTGAAATTGCCGCATTGCCGATTAAGCAGTCACCATTTTTTGCGAAAGGCCAAGCCTTTCAGCCGCCATTTAATAATCCAAAATTGTCGGCAGCGGTGTTCAGTGAGGATGTGTTGAAGAATAAGCGTAACTCGGAAGCTGTAGAGATTGGACCGAATTCTCTTGTGGTCGCACGCGTGTTGGAATCTAAGCCAGCAGTAGTGCGTCCTTTTGCAGAATTGCAAGTGGGCATTATTCAACGCCTTGCCCGTGAAGAAGCGGTAAAGCTCGCTAAAGCGGATGGCGAAGCCAAGTTAGCTGCACTTAAAGCCGGTAAAGACGATGTTAAGTTCCCGCAGTTGCTAGCCGTCAGCCGCGCTGCAACAGGGGGCTTAGCGCCAACCGTCATTGATGCCGCGATGCGTGCCAACCCGCAAAGACTTCCTCTATTCACAAGTTACGCTGATCCGACGGGAGCATTCACACTGATACAGGTGGCAAAAGTCATCGATGCGCCCCTGCCAGATGAGGCGAAACTTAACGCGACCCGAACACGTTTACAACAAGCCATAGGCCAAAATGATCTGGTGTCGTTGTTAGCGCAGATGCGAAAAGAGGGAGACGTCAATGTCAAAACGGGCGCGACGGAGAAGAAGATAGAAAAGTAGGATTCGTCGTATTTCGGTCGACAAAAAAGCCCGCGATGCGGGCTTTTTTGTCGGCTAATTTTTTGTTAACCTCGTTTATTGTAAGCGCTCCACCAACCCCAGCCTTGTTTGCCGCGACTAAATTCCGCATGCTTTCTCCATCCCAATACAGATGGAGCGAACATGAAATCGACCGCGCAGTTTTGGCAACAACACGCACTCGCCGCAAGGCGGAGCTCAGATTCAACCAGCGCCTATGCAAAACGGCACGGGCTCGTGCTGAGCACGCTCTACTACTGGCAGAGCAAACTGAAGGCAGCGGCACCGACAGCTGAGGTCAGTCGCCCCGCGGCTAAGTTTGTCGCCTTGCGCGTGATTGACACCGCGCCCACGCCGCAACCGAACCACTGCACCCTCGTGCTTCCCGCCGGCATGCGCCTAGAAATGTCGGCATTGCCCGCACCCGAATGGCTGGTCGCCCTTGGACGTGCCGCACAAGGAACACGCTGATGCACCCCGGCTATTCGATTACCCAGGTCTACCTGTGCCGCGCACCAATTGACTTCCGCAAAGCCATCAACGGCCTGAGCGTCATGGTCGAGCAGGAACTTGGCCTCGACCCGTTCAACGGCACCCTCACCGT
>Ga0209490_10004350_pt1 | contig 13100 bp, 9 predicted proteins | sample MAT06_FD_187209 | JGI IMG/M metagenome (GOLD analysis project Ga0209490, IMG submission 187209) | Freshwater microbial communities from Lake Fryxell liftoff mats and glacier meltwater in Antarctica - MAT-06 (SPAdes) (version 2) | ecosystem: Environmental > Aquatic > Freshwater > Ice > Liftoff...
CCTTCCAGACCAACTGCGGGTCTAAAGACGGATCGCGGGGATAGAAAACTTTTTGCGGTTTTTTCTCATCATCAGCCATAAAATCACGCAACTCTTCAGTAGGAATATTAGCCCGTTTATCCTGATGTTTCACACTATCAATAGGTGTAGATGTAGATTTGTCATTTTTTTTCCTAGCCATTGGTTACTTCCTTATAAATCAATACAGTTTATTTCAAATCCCTGGGAGATCCCCCTAAATCCCCCTTAAAAAGGGGGACTTTGAAGATAATTCTTGTTCCCCCCTTTTTAAGGGGGGCTAGGGGGGATCGGACTTATTAGAGTAAAGCCTAGCTATCTTCATCTTATTTCAAATCCCTGGGAGATCCCCCTAAATCCCCCTTAAAAAGGGGGACTTTGAAGATAATTCTTGTTCCCCCCTTTTTAAGGGGGGCTAGGGGGGATCGGACTTATTAGAGTAAAGCCTAGCTATCTTCATCTTATTTCAAATCCCTGGGAGATCCCCCTAAATCCCCCTTAAAAAGGGGGACTTTGAAGATAATTCTTGTTCCCCCCTTTTTAAGGGGGGCTAGGGGGGATCGGACTTATTAGAATAAAGCCTAGCTATCTTCATCATCGTCATCATCTTGGGCGGCAATTACTCGATCGATTTCAGTTTGATTCTGTTCGTAGTATGACAAAGCTAATCTTAAATCTGCGGGAGTCAACCCCGGATAATTCCTCAGTATTTCCTCATCGGATGCCCCCAGCTTGTAAAAAGAAACAATTGTCCAGACAGGAATTCGTGTATTGCGTATTCGAGCGTTACCTCCACAGACACCAGAGGTTTTTTGAATTGTACTAATATTCGTATCCGTTTGTACTGTCTGCTTAGACAAATACATCCGAATAGATTTTTGGGCATCCCAGGGATCGGATATTTCTAAGAAATCCCAACGCCCTAACCCTCCATGATTTTTTACTGCTGGTATCCAAAGGGTTCTAGCAGTAGCCACCTTAGCAGCTTTGTCTTTTCTCGCTTCCCCCGATACTTCCAAAATCAAATTCAGCAGTTCTTCTTGCCCGTCCTTAATTCGCACAATAAAGTCAGGCAAATAATTTCTCTGTTCTCCATTGAGAGTATAGGGAATAGTAAAGCCTAAATTGTAATTTTTTACATAGCAGACAACCTCATTCATTTGTTCTAAGGATTGCATCATCTTGTTTTCCCAATTACTATCCTTAACTGCATGAGACACATGACATTTATGAGGGTCAGTCGTATAAACTGCACGGGCGGTGTCAAAGTCTACATAGCGAGTCGAACCAAAAGTATCATAGGGACGGAGAATGGGTTTTAAAGACTTTCGTAATTCTCCTTCCACAATGGCATGATAAATCCTGTCTGTCGCATCGTGGGCAAACTCAGTCAGCATTAACAACTGAGGATAGGTATTGTCTTTGTAACGGACGCATTCTTTGAGCCACTGTTTAGTTATTTGCAAAACTTGGGGAAACAACCAAGCTTGTACATCCGCATCAAAAAAATGTGTTGTAGTTTTTTCTGGTTTCTGATTTCCATCCCATCGAAAATACTTTTCTAAAGTTAGTTTTGCCAACAAAAAAGCCACTTCTTGCTCTCGGTGAGATTTCAATTGATCCAATGTATGAATACTGGATTGACCAACAATGGGAGCATTAATTGTTACCGTCGGCAAATCAGCCGTAGAGAGAACATATTGACAAACATCAGTAAAATTAGCTGTTAATTTCCCCCTGCTAATGTCATAGCGATAACCCGTCAATCGAGGAAAAGTAATTTCAGATTCAATTCGTTCTGGCAAAGCTCGAACACGGGTAGGCAGCGCCCCCCGCTTGGGCGTTTTATTGGAACCCGCACAGGGAATAAAAGCAAAGGGAATACCGTAAACTTCGGCATACTCTGGTTCATACATTCCCTCTTTATTTATCGCATAGTTAATCCGCCTCAGTCCTCGTCCAACAACTTGTTCGCACAACAACTGAGTACCAAAAGCTCTTAACCCTAAAATGTGGGTGACGGTACTAGCATCCCATCCTTCAGTCAACATAGAAACAGAGACAACACAGCGAATATTTTCTCCCAGCTTTCCTGGTTTTCCAACGGTATTTAAGACCTCCCGCAGTAACTCTTCATGGGTGATTTTTTCGGAATCTTTACCTGGATACCTGTCTCGATATTCAGCTTTAAATTCTTCAATTTCCTGTGCTGCAATTTTTTAAAATTCAGCACTCATCGCCTCACCTGATTCTAGTTGTTCGCTGTCTACCAGAATCGTGTTAGGTCTGGCTGTCCAGTTTTCATTTTCGACATTACTAAATAATGGTAGTTTACCTGGAGCTAAAACAGGTCTATCATCAGGGTGTTTTTTGCCAGTATCCCAGCCAGAAATATAGTCATAAACCAATTTAGAGACATTGGTATTATTACAAACAATGATAAATACAGGCGGTGTCTGTCCTCTATCAGTAGCTTCTGTGTCCTGTTCCCATAATTCAAAAGCTTGTTTGTAGTTACTATAGAGACTTTCTAAGGCTCCCTCTAACTCTATAGGAAGTTTCGGCTCTGGAGATAACTTACTTTCATCCTGGGTACTGCGTCCTTTCTTGGGGAGTTGATCGCGAATTAAGGGCCAAATACTGCGATAAGCAGGCAATTCCCCTTTCATATTGTCGTCAGAAACGGGAACGCGAGGAATTTTGACAATCCCTGATTCGATCGCATCAATCAAGGAAAAGTCAGAAACTACCCAAGGGAATAGATTGCCTTCGGGATAGCCTGAACCTTTTAAAAAGAACGGTGTAGCTGATAAATCATAAACAACTTTGACCCCAATTTTTGACTTGACAGATTCAATCCCTGAAATCCAAAGTTGTGCCTGATCGTTGCGTTTTTCTGCTTCTTTCCGGTCATCACCTTTGAGTTTGACATCATCATCACCAACGCGACGACGGTAACAGTGGTGAGCTTCATCATTAATTACGATAATGTTTTTCTTGTTGCCCAAACCTTTGCAAACCCGCCGCACCATTTGGTCTGGGGTTTCAGTGAAAGCACTTTTTTTGCCTTGGGCAAGAATGTCTTTAGTTAACCTGGCTGCTGAATTAATTTCTCGCAGTTTAAAAGCGTGATAGTTGGTAATAACTATCTTAGCTTTTTCCAATTCTGGCATTAAATCGGGTGGTACTAAGTCAAGTTTTTTATAGTAATTCTCAGGATCATTAGGTTGGAGTACCCGCAGGCGATCTTTTACCGTAATCCCTGGGGTAACAACTAAAAAAGCATCGCTAAATTTATTATTTTGTGGATTGGCAGATTTATTAAGAGTATGCCACGCCATCAGCATTGAAATTACGACTGTTTTACCGCTCCCTGTCGCCATTTTACAAGCCATGCGGAACAGCAGCGGGTTAGCATCTTCATTGAATTGTCGCAGTTGATTTTCAATCCAATTATCACCGCACTTTTTAGCAACTTCGGTGATATAGATAACTGCCTCTAAAGCTTCTATCTGGCAAAAATATAATTTACGTTCGCGATCGGGGTTAGTCCAATATTCCAACAATTTTTTAGTAGTAGGGGTAACGTAGAGATAACCGCCACGTCTCCACAAACTAACCCGATCGCGAACTTGGTTAATAAACTTGTTTTCCTCTACCCGGTCTTGTGTCCATTCACCTAGATTTAGCTCTAGTTGCTTAAACTCCTTGCTTTTTTTCTTCGGTTGGGCGATCGGGATAAAATAATGACTGATGCGACGGGATGCCAGAATTTCATCGGTAATCCCGTCATCGTCAAAGCGAAAGTGACGCTTTGGTTCCAAGAAAGCGGAGTTAATGATGGGATTTTCAATGACAACTTGACTCATGTATTCCCTGCTACTTGTTGTGTGTGCTAACAGCGCGATCACCAGCAATTCAGAATCCCCTAACTTCAGTGAGAATCACCTCAAGAGAGATTACCATTATAAATCAAGGTGTTACCTGTCTTTCGACCCAAATGAAGTTACTTGTCTTTACGGAAAATATTATCTAAACAATGGGCTTCTGGAAATTGGTCATCGCTTCAAACCTCAAAAAACACCTCGACACCATCCATCCACAACGCCGGCACATTAAACCTCGCCCCACACTTAGGACACTCAGAGAGCAACCTCAACCCATGCCGATCGCACCCCGTTGTTGTCTTAAACTCCTGACTGGGGTGATAGAAGTGTCTGAAAGGTAGTTTGTCTAGAATTTATCTAGAATCGGTTTTCTAGACAAATTATAGACAAATCATCGGCAAATTCTAGAAAAAGGCTAGGATAACTCACTGACTCGTCACACTCGCCAGTAAATTTAAAACCTTGAAACCCTTGCTACGTAATGTTTAAAAACGGAGAGGGTGGGATTTGAACCCACGGTGACATCACTGCCACACTCGATTTCAAGTCGAGCGCATTCGACCACTCTGCCACCTCTCCCGGTGGATAAAATTCATCATACCAGCAATTGTCTCTAACTACAAATAGTCGCAGATTCAGCGCGCCGATAAAGAATTTGTTCTCTTTCCACCGCGAAATTTTCTCCCACCCAAATTAGAGACACTTCCGAGACTACTCCAGATTCCAGCAGGACGATCGAGAAATTCCGCAGTTTTGAGCATTCTCTCTCCACAATTCGCGGTACGCTGGCCGCATTCAAATAAACCGTACCCTCGGCACTCACGCTTAGCGACTTCCGCAATTCCTGTTTTGTGTGCCGCAATTTGTGGTGCATATGACCAAAAGTTACCAGAGGTATGTGCTTACCAGAACTCCGAGTTCGATCGATCGCCTCAGCAAAATCCGGGTCGCCCCAATCCCCTCCCAGCGGCTTCCAATCTCGCCCGCAGGGGTCTTCAGGAGCCTCTCCCAAGCCCGTCGGGCCCGTGTGACCCAAAAAAATTACATTTTCGCAGTCCGCCTCTGCCGCAGCTTCTGCAATGCGCCTGGCCGACTCTGCAAAACTCTCTACCCCAAACCACTCCGAGTAAAAATCGTTGTACCTCCAATCCGAGCCTCCCCAAGTAAACGGGCGGCCTCCGACGACTGTTACGCCCAATTCGGGAAAATCTCGTTTCCCGTAACCGACGTGAGCTTCTCCCATTAAGTCTATTTGCTGTTTTACCCAATTTTCTTGTTGGCGATCGTAAGGGCATCGACTCCGCCCCCACTCCGTCGCCGTGTACCAAGCATCGTGGTTGCCAAACACCGCTGCTTTGGGAATGTCCAAAGAGGCGATCGCGCGTACCACCTCCACCGACTCATTCCCAAAATCCCCCACAAACAGCACCAAGTCAACGCCCAGATGCTTCAGCGCCTCGCCGTCTTCAGGTTCCCACTGATCGTGAATGTCCCCCACCACCGCAATTTTGATAGATTTAAGTTTGTTCATTTGATTTGTCATGTGCGATCGATCCCTAGCCCCTTCTTATTCAGGATAGGAAACAGCGACCAATTTTTGCACTCTCCCCCAGGCAATTTTAGATTTGAGATTTGAGATTTGAGATTGGCTCCACTGAACAGCCAGCACTTTTTGGTGAATTCAACTATAATTCAAAGTACAAAAGTACACTTTAGTCCAGCCGCCACCTTCTTCGGAATATTCTAACTGTGTTTACCACCGCACCTGCTCAGAACTTTACTCAAACCCGACTGCCCGACGACTTGTTTGCAGCAATTAACGCCCTCAAACAAGAGTTAAACGCCGTCATTCTCGCTCACTATTATCAAGACTCCGACATTCAAGACATCGCAGACTTCATTGGCGACTCCCTAGAACTTGCCCGCAAAGCCGCCAACACCAACGCTGATGTCATAGTTTTTGCCGGAGTTCACTTCATGGCGGAAACCGCCAAAATCCTCAATCCCGACAAATTAGTATTATTGCCAGACTTAAATGCAGGTTGTTCCCTCGCCGACAGTTGCCCGCCCGAAGCCTTTGCAGCTTTCAAAGCCGATCGACCAGAACACTTAGTCATTTCCTACATTAATTGTACCGCCCAAATTAAGGCAATGAGCGACATAATTTGTACCAGCTCCAACGCCGTCAAAATTGTCAATCAAATTCCCAAAAATCAGCCGATAATTTTTGCGCCCGATCGCAATCTCGGCCGCTACGTCATGGAACAAAGCGGTAGACACATGGAAATTTGGCAAGGAGCTTGCATCGTCCACGAAAACTTCTCAGAAAAAAAGATAGTTCAACTCAAAATCGAAAATCCCGAAGCCGAAATAATTGCCCATCCAGAATGCGAACCTCCCGTACTTCGCCACGCCAATTATATCGGCTCCACCACCGCTTTGCTCAAATATTCTCAATCCAGTGACTGCCAAGCTTTTATTGTGGCGACTGAACCGGGAATCATTCACCAAATGCAAAAGCAAGCACCTCACAAACGATTTATTCCCGCTCCTGGTAACAATAATAGTTGTGCTTGCAACGAATGCCCGCACATGAGATTAAATACCTTGGAAAAATTGTATCTAGCTATGAAAAATCAAACCCCCGAAATTACCATGCCCCAAGAGCTACAAATAGCAGCTTTGCAGCCGATTCAGCGAATGCTAGAAATGAGTTGAGAGTTGACAGTTGACAGCCATGTAAAAATTATGGACGAACGGTCAGAAACCTCAGCCTGAAGGCGTGAGGCTTGCGGGAGAAATCCAGTAAGCCATTCTGACTCTTGTCACCCAGAAGTGGGTAGCCGATATCTAAGTCACGACACCTCGAAATGCGTGCCAGTTTCCCGCTCTGTCGCCAATAGTTAAACAGATTTAAGGTAACAGAATCAGTGCTATTGGCTTAACAAGCTTAGATATCAAGATCGAGGCAAACGTTACCCCGTAAGGGAGAATTTAATGCAAAACTACACTTTCGTACTTGACACAAACAAACGACCACTCGACCCAGTTCATCCAGCCGTGGCTAGGAAGTTACTTTCATGCGGTGAGGCTGCGTTCTTCCGCAGATATCCGTTCACGATAATTCTTAAGAATGTCGTTGCCACCGATACTCAACCAGTCCAAGTCAAGTTAGATCCTGGTAGCAAAACCACAGGAATTGCGCTACTCAAAGGTGGCAAACTCATTTTTGTAGCGGAATTAATGCACCGAGGACAAACGATTAAAGCTAGCTTAGATTCTCGCCGTGCTATTCGTCGAGGTCGTCGAGCTAGACATACCCGCTACCGTCAAGCACGTTTCTTAAATCGCACTCGTCCAAAAGGCTGCGTCGCTCCTAGCTTGAAACACAGGGTGGACACAGTATTAACTTGGGTTAACAAATTCATCAAATTTGCGCCCATAAGTAGTATTGCGATGGAACTGGTTCGATTCGATCTTCAACAACTAGAGAATCCTGAAATCTCTGGTGTTGAATACCAGCAGGGAGAATTAGTTGGATACGAGATCAGGGAATACCTGCTCAACAAATGGAATAGAAAATGTACCTATTGCAAGGCTGAGAACATCCCATTGCAAGTAGAGCATATTCACCCCAAGGCAAAAGGAGGTAGTAATCGCATTTCTAATCTGTGCCTAGCTTGCGAAAAATGCAATCTCAAGAAAGGCACTCAGGATGTCAAAGATTTTCTGTCTAAAAAGCCAGATTTGCTCAAGCAGATCATGGCGCAAGTCAAGCGACCACTCAAAGATGCCACTGCTGTTAACTCTACCCGTTGGGCGTTATTCGGTCAACTCAAGTTAACGGGATTGCCCGTTACGACAGGTTCTGGCGGGCAGACAAAATACAACCGCACTCGATTGGAGTTACCAAAGACTCATTATTTTGATGCAGCTTGTGTTGGCAAAGTTGACAAATTAATCGTATCAGCCAGTCAACCATTGCTGATCAAATCCAGTGGTCATGGTACTCGGCAAATGTGTCGCACCGATAAATTCGGCTTCCCATCTCGCCATGTTCCCCGTGACAAATTCGTCAAAGGTTTTCTTTCCTGGCGACATTGTGAAAGCAATTGTAACCAGTGGGAAGAAAGTTGGCGAGTATGTTGGCAGAGTAGCTGTTCGTAGCAGCGGCTCTTTCAATATTTCAGCGAAAGAATTGGTGCAAGGCGTTAGCCACAAATACTGTCAAATTCTTCACAGAAAAGATGGATATTCGTACCAGTTTTAGTTCGGTAAAGCCGTCTTGAAAGACGGGGTTTCTACCCAGGAGTTTCGGTCAGGAACTCAGGTCTAAAGACACGCTCGCTTGCCAGAGTAATCGAGTAAGCTATTCTGACCAGCTATAGTCTTAACTGACTACGTTATTTAGGTCACGACACCGGGCGAATGCGAAGCTAGTTCCCCGCTCTGTCGCTTGTGATTAAACAGTTCTAAAGTCACTCTTTACAGTGTTGCAAGCCCAACAAGCCCTTATAACATTGACCGACAAGCTAACATCACCCCGCTTTCGTAGGCTCTAATCGAACAAACATTATGCGATCGCGAGTTGTAAGGTTTGAGATGGTAATTGTCCCATCGAAAGTACAGTACAAAAGTACACCTGACCGAACAACTCGCCCGGCGGTAATGGAAAGATTCACGGTGGTTAAAACCACCCGCGTTGTTTCCCTCTCAGGGCTAAAGCCACTGAGTTTCCCACTTACCGAGCTTTTTTATGATTTCAGAAAAATTGATTGTTTTCACCCGCTATCCCGAGCCGGGAATAACCAAAACTAGACTAATTCCGGTGCTGGGAAAAGCAGGCGCTGCCAACCTGCACCGCTTGATGGCCCAACGGACGATCGCCTGCACGCTATTTCTCCAAAACTCCCGCCAATTATCGGTAGAAATTCACCACACAGGCGACAGCCAACAACAGATGCAAGACTGGTTGGGAACTGATCTAATTTATCAAAATCAAATAGACGGAGATTTGGGCGCAAGAATGACAGCAGCGTTTCAAAATTCCTTTGATTCTGGGGTTGACAAAGTGGCAATTATCGGCACTGATTGTCCCGATTTGAAAGCAGAAATTCTGGCACAGGCTTTTGATGAACTGAGCGATCGCGATTTAGTTTTGGGGCCGGCAAAAGACGGGGGTTATTATCTGATCGGGATGCGCAGAGCCATACCGGAATTGTTCGAGGGCATTAAGTGGGGAACGAGTGAAGTATTTGCCTCTACGCGGGCGATCGCCCAAAACCTCGATCTAAATATTGCTTATCTTCCCACTCTTGCAGATATCGATCTACCAGAGGATCTCTTGGGTTTAAATAAAAATATTTTACAATAATTAAAGCTTTTATGACCGACGACAATTCATTAGTAATTATCATCAATAATTGATTAAAATTACTTGATTGTGAAACCACAAGGTCATACTATATTGACACTCTCAGGGCTAAAGCCGCTGAGATTCTTGTTTCATAGAATCGACTTGCTGATGCAGAATCACTTCAACATCAGTAGCGGTCAATTCTCCACAAGCGTTCAGGATATCGCTACCCCAAGTTCCGGTATGCCCTACCGTACTTAATCCCCGACTTAGGATGTTCTTTGCTGCGTTGTGATCCCTGTCCAAAACACATCCACATCTACAAACGTGAGTTCGTGTTGATAGACTTTTCTTAACAATCGTTCCGCAGCTAGAGCATTCTTGACTTGTTCCGTTTGGTGAAACGGCAATCGTTATTCTTCCGAATACTTTGCCGAAATATTCCATCCAAACTCTGAACATATACCAAGATGCGTCGTTAATTGATTTCGCTAGACAGTGATTCTTTACCATATTCTTAATCCTCAAATCTTCATAAGCTACACAGTCGTTAGACTGGATTACGCATCTTGCTAATTTCACAGCAAAATCTTTACGTTGCCTACTTATTTTGAGGTGGCGTTTTCCCAGGATCGCTCTAGCTCTTTTTCTGTTATTAGAACCTTTGACGCGCTTTGAAACTCGTCTCTGAGATTTCTTCAGTCTACGTTCCCCCTTGCGGAGGAATCGTGGATTTTCAACTGCAATTCCATCGGAATCGGTGTAGAATTCTTTTAATCCCACATCCAATCCAATGGCATTGCCTGTTATTTCCGCAACTTCGGAATGGTCAACCTGAACGCAAAATTGGACAGAATACCCGTCCGCACGTTTTACCAATCTGACTCGTTTAATTTGAGTGACTTGGTAGAAGTGCAAGTCGCGCGTCCCTTTCAGCTTCAGTTTCCCGATTCCCTGTTTGTCGGTGAATGTGATAGACTTCCGGTCTGTTGCCAGTTTCCATCCGCTAGTCTTATACTCGACTGAGCGGTTGTCTTTTTGAAACTGTGGAAATCCCTTTTTACCGGGAGTTTTCTTTTTACAGTTGTCGTAGAATCGGGAGATTGCCGACCACGATCTTTCGGTGCTCGCCTGTCGAGCCATGCTATTTAGGTCGTCGCAAAACGGAAATTCTTTTGCCAATACTGCACAGTATTTACTTAGATCGTTTCTGCCGATCTTTTCGCCATCCATCCATAAGCGAATTGCTTTATTTCGGATAAACTGTACTGTGCGTATCGCTTCATCGACGGCATCAAATTGCTGTCGCTTTCCGTATGCTTTGAACTCAAAAACCAGCATGACTTCGACCTCATCATGATATACTTACTATAACAGAACTGGTGTAAGATAGAATTAACTTGTTACAATACTTTACAAGAAAGATTGAACGGGACTGAAGTCCCCGCCCGCTTTCATCGAGCGGACTAAAGTCGCTGAGCTTTCCGCATTCCGCTAGTTTTCTTGTAAATGTATTTGTCTAACCAAATACTGAAATTCAGTAGTGGTTAGACAGCGCTTGAGAGAATTCTCTCAGGCGCGAGAAAAAGCAGGAAGTTAGCAAATAATATCAAATTCGCTTGCATCGAAATAATATAGAGGACACGGCATTGCCATGTCCTAATTTTGGCTACTGGAAACGACATAACAGATTAGATTTATACCAAATCCGCCCTCCCAGATCAGATCGCAGTGTGCAGGAATGGGCAAAAAATTAGCAAATAATCACAGATCGGATTTGGGCAAAATCCGCACTCCCATGTTAAGGCTGAATGTAGATCGGGGCCGGTACAGGAAATAGACAAATAACAGATAAGCTTTGTACAAAACCCGCTCTTTCTATCTCACGGGCTGCTTAATTCTGTATGCCGCCAGAAATTCCCAATCTCAAAATTTCCATTATCATTCCAGTCTTAAACGAAGCGAATACGATCGCCCCAGTCATCTCCACCGCCCGAAATGCTGAAAACGTCGAAATAATTGTCGCCGACGGCGGCAGCAGCGACGGTACTGTTGAAATAGCCCAATCTTTGGGCGTGCGAGTGATCTCCACCGCCGCCCGCCGCTCCACCCAAATGAATGCAGGTGCGATCGCTGCTACTGGCCAGATCCTGCTGTTCCTCCACGCAGACACTCATTTGCCTCGCGGGTACGACTCTGGAGTGCGTCAGGCACTTGCTAAACCATCCTCCGTAGCGGGAGCCTTTGAACTGAAGATTGACGCCCGCAGCCTCTGTCTGCGGCTGGTGGAAATAGGGGTAAACTGCCGATCGAACTTTTTGCAAATGCCCTATGGCGACCAAGCCATTTTTCTATCTTCAGCTACCTTTGACAAAATCGGCGGTTTTCCAGACTTGCCCCTGATGGAAGACTTTGAATTTGTGCACCGGTTGAAAAAACAAGGCCGCATTGAAATATTACCCCAGCAAGTGCTGACATCCGCCCGTCGCTGGCAGCAAGTTGGGATACTCAAAACCACTGTCATCAATCAAATAATAATTATTGCTTATTTTCTGGGAGTATCGCCCGATCGACTCGCTTTCTGGTATAGGAGGCAAAAGAAAAATTCTTCCCAAAACTAAAGAATAGTGAACTTTTCTAAAGCTCAGTGCCAATTATGCAAATAGGAAACACGTCCCTGCGTAAAATATGACTTGAACGCTTCAATTTTTACGCACAGCGAGGAAAAAGAGAATATGGCCGATCCCAGAAATGCAGAACTTATTCAACCCTTTAACGGCGACCCCTTCACGGGTCATCTAGCAACCCCAATTAGTGCTTCTGATTTTACCAAAGCATTCATTGGCAACTTGCCCGCCTACCGCAAAGGACTCTCGCCCCTAGTTCGAGGTCTAGAAATCGGCTTGGCACACGGTTATTTCCTTGTGGGCCCAGAAATCGTCTTTGGACCACTGCGGGACTATCCCGAAGCAGCTAATCTCGGCGGATTGGTTACGGCAATGGTCTTGGTTCTACTCGGTACAGCCGGTATGTCTGCCTACGGTTTGGTCTCTTTCAAACAAGACAACACCAGCTACCCGAACGCTAATCCTATGACTCCCGAAGCCCTGAAAACTGGCGAAGGCTGGAGCCAACTCACGGCTGGTTTCTTTGTTGGCGGAATGAGCGGCGTCTTTGCTGCCTATTTCTTACTCGAAAACTTTAAGGGCGTTGATGCCATTTTCCGTGGTTTGGTCAATAATTAGACTGCACTTGGGAATATTTCTGTTGGAACACACTAACTTTAGCTGGGAGAATTTGATGTCAGTAACTCAGGGCTCAAGCCGCTGAGCTTGTGAGAGTAATTGAGCAAGCTATACTGACCAGCCTAAGTCTTAACTGACTACGTTATTTGAGTCACGACACCGGAGAATGCGACGCTAGTTTTCCGCTCTGTCGCTAGCGGTTAAACAGTTTTAAAGTCACTGAAACAGTGCTGTTAGCCTAACAAGCTCTTATAACATTGGCGAAGCGAACATTACCCCGAAAGGGAGGCTCCACAAGAGCGAACATTATGGGTATAGGGTTGTAAGATTTGAGATGGTAATTGTCCCATCGAAAGTACACTACAAAAGTACACCTGATCGAACAACTTGCCTGGCGATTGAAATCGCCTGGTCGTTTTCCTCTCAGGTCTAAAGACTCTGAGTTTACCACTTACCGAGGTTTTTTTTATGACAGGTTCATACGCTGCTTCTTTTTTACCTTGGATCTTGATTCCCGTAGTTACCTGGCTGATGCCGGTTGTGGTAATGGGTTTGTTGTTTATCTACATTGAAAGCGACGCCTGAGCTTTACGC
>Ga0209490_10004359_pt1 | contig 13074 bp, 6 predicted proteins | sample MAT06_FD_187209 | JGI IMG/M metagenome (GOLD analysis project Ga0209490, IMG submission 187209) | Freshwater microbial communities from Lake Fryxell liftoff mats and glacier meltwater in Antarctica - MAT-06 (SPAdes) (version 2) | ecosystem: Environmental > Aquatic > Freshwater > Ice > Liftoff...
GCAGAAAGAGAAGCTGTGGCATGCCGTGACCTCGGAATCCCATCGCTTGCTACTCCGCAAGTCGGTGCACCCGCTGCTGGGTTACCGGCGCGCGCAGACCGAACACGGATGGGAGAACCAGATCGACCCGCAACTACAGCCCGCACTGGCCGATCACGTGGTGGCAGGTGGCATCGTGTTTCCCGGCGCGGCCTTCGTGGAGTTGGGCCTGGCCGTGGCGGCGCTGTGGCAAGCCGATCCGCAAGCACCGGCGAGCGTGCTGGAACTGGACGAACTGGACATCAAGGCCCCCCTTGTGCTGGAGCAGGACTCGGCCAAGACGATGCGCGTCGACCTTGATCCGCTGGATGGCGGCTTCAGGGTCAAGGCACGCGACAGGTTCAGCAACGAAGCATGGACGGTTCACGCTCAGGGACGTATCCTCATTGAGTCCAGCGCCAGCGCACTGGCTGCGCATGGCATGGCCAGTCTGCCAGGCCGGGCAGCCGACTTCACGGGGGACGAGCATCTGACACTGATGCATTCCCTCGGTCTGGAATACGGACCGGCATTCTTCGCCGTGCAATCCGGCTGGATCGAGGGTGACAGCGTGTGGGCCCGCCTGTGCGCGCCCTCCAGCATCGAAGCGGAGTTGTCGAGTCATCTGCTGCACCCGTCCTTGCTCGATGGCGCGTTCCAGCTGGTCGTACATCTGCTGCGCCAGCAGATCAACGAGAACAGCGCCTCCATGGCCTATGTTCCGACGCGCATCGCCGGGCTACGGCTACACCGTGGCAGGGGCCAGCCGGTTATTGCCCAGGCCCGCCTCCTGCGGGCGACGCCGCACAGCTTAAGCGCCAGTTTTCACCTGTTCAACGGCGAAGGATTGCTGGTTGCTTCGGTCGAGACTGTGCGCTTCAAAAGCGTTCCCATGCGCCGGGCCACCAGTGACCACGGGATCCTGCTCGAGTACGCCACCGTGCCCATGCCACGGCACGGCCGACGCGCGCAGGCAGTCACCGGCCTGGACAGACGCGTGCGCGAGTCGATGCAGCTCGCCGCACGTGGCATCTGCGCGGACCGGGTCTTTCAGGGCTACCTGCAAACCGTCGAACCGCTGCTGGACGCGTTAAGCGCGTCCTTCGCATCCGTTGCACTTCGGCGCCTGGTCGGTGCGACTGACCTTTTGTCCGACGAGCGCGCCACCGAGTTGATCGAAGGCCATGAGGATCTCACGCATTTGTTCGTCTGGATGCTCAGCACGCTCGAGGAGGATGGCGTTTTGGTGCGCGGCCCGGGTGGCTGGCAGTTCAACCCGGATGTTCCCCTGCCTGAACCCGTGGCCATCTGGAATGCCCTGATCTCCGAGCACCCTGATCACTTTGCCTTGGTCCATGCGGCGGGCCGCGTCGGCTTGCATCTGGCCGACCTGTTCGATGGGCGGGCCGGGCCGGCCCAGTTGGGCACGCGCGGATTGACCTCCCGCAACGCATTGGCGGCACTGCTCGGCCCGCATGGCTGGGGCATGATCGAACAAGCGCTTATCCAGTGCGTGCGCCAGCACCTGGGGCAATTGCCACCCGGCCAGCGCATGCGTCTCATCGAGGTCTGCGAGGGGGCGCCAGAGTTGGCGCCGCAGATCCTGCACGGGCTATCCGACGACATCCTCGACTGCCTGGCTGTGGCAAGCAATGGCAACGCTTCCGACCCTGGGCAATCCGGATACGAACAGGTACCCAGCACACACCTTCCACGGATCAGGACCATGGCGCTGGGTCAGGCGGTCGACGCCACGGACGCGTCCACCTGCGACATGGCCATCATGGTTCAGGCCTTCGCCACACCCGCCGATCTACTGAAGGCGCTGCGCCAGACGCGCCAGATGTTGGCCCCTGGCGGCGTTCTGCTTTTTCTCGGCCTGCCCGCAGCGCGATGGCCTTCACTGATCTTTGGCACAGAGGGCGCATGGTGGTCCGATCCAACCGACACGGGCCTGCGCCAACCCATGGGAAGCCGCCTGCAATGGCAGCAGTTGCTGCGCGGCGAAGGCTTCTCGGTGGACGATTCCATCCCCTTGAGCGACGATCCCGCGACCAATGCGGCGGCGCCCTGCCTTCTCCTAGCGACAGTCACGGCCGTCGCCGATTGGCAACCGGCGCCCATGCAGCCACCGGTACCCGCAGGTATCTGGCTCGTGCTCGCCCCTGAAGATGCGCCGCGTCCATCATTTTCCGACCAGCTCGCCGGGCAGCTGCAGGCTGGCGGCCATGCCACGCTGGTGATCCGCAAGACGGCGCAGGCGGACTGGACCGACCCGGCCCATGTCGCCGCACAGCTCGCGACGCTTCGATCGCAGCATGGCGCGATCGCTGGGCTGGTCGACCTTCCCGCGACAGATCCGGGGCATGCTCCCCAGCCCGGTGATCCAGGATCCGCGCTGTCGCCCCAGCCTTCCTTGCGCTGCGAACTGGCCACTGCCCTTGTCCAAGCCTGCGAGCAGCTCGAGCTGTCGCTGACCTGCTGGTTCGTCACGACGTCGCCCCAGCAGCAGCAGGCCGCCGGCGATGCCTCGCTTCGCGCTTTCGTGCGGGTCTTGCGCAACGAGCCGATCCGCCTCAATCCGCGTGTGGTGGACATCGACCCGCCACAAGACCCCGCAGCGCAGGATCGGTTGGCACGCGACCTGTTGGTCGAGTTGCTCGACCCTGACCAGGAAAGTGAACTCCTGTTGCGTGGCCACGGCGCCAGGTACGCGCCGCGCCTGCGCCACGCGCCGCGTTATCTGCCACAGCCGACGCAAGATCGCGGCGGCCAGAATATCCGGCTGGCCTTTAGCGTGCCCGGCCAGTTGCGCAACCTGCGTTGGGAGCCGTACGCACAGCCGGATCTCGGACCCGACGACGTACGCATCGATGTCGAAGCCACCGGACTGAACTTTCGTGACGTCATGTACGCCCTGGGCATGTTGCCGGACGAAGCGGTCGAGGCCGGCTTCGCTGGCGCCAGCATGGGGCTGGAATGTGCCGGCACGGTCTGCGCTGTCGGCCCGGCGGTGCGCGCTCTTGCACCGGGAGACCGCGTGGTCGCCTTCGCCAGCTCCTGCTTTGGCAGGTCGGTTACCACGCGTGCGTCCGCCGCAGCCCTTTTTCCGGGCGCCATGTCCATGGAAGCGGCGGCGACCATACCAACCACTTTCTTCACCGCCTACTACGCCATCCACCAGCTGGCGCAGCTGCGCGAAGGCGAGCGCATCCTGATCCAGGGCGCTGCCGGCGGCGTGGGCATTGCGGCAATGCAGATTGCGCGCCACCTCGGCGCGGAGATTTTCGCCACCGCCGGGTCGGACGAGAAACGCGACTTCCTGCGGCTGATGGGCGCGGACCATGTGTTCGACTCGCGTTCGCTGGCATTCACCGACCAGATCATGGCCCTGACCGGTGGACGCGGTGTCGACGTGGTGCTCAATTCGCTGGCAGGCGAAGCCGTCAACCGCAGCCTGCGCATCCTCAAGCCCTTTGGCCGCTTTCTTGAGCTCGGCAAGCGCGACTTCTACGAGAACACCAGGATCGGGCTGCGTCCGTTTCGCAATAATATTTCCTACTTCGGCATCGACGCAGACCAGTTGCTGGTTGAACAGCCTGCGCTCTCGCAAACCTTGTTTCAGGAGGTCATGGCCCTGTTCGCCAGCGGCGTGCTGCATCCATTGCCATTTGCAGCATTCGAGGCCGAGCACGTGGTCGACGCGTTCCGCCACATGCAGCAGTCGCGCCATATCGGCAAGGTGGTCGTCACCTACCGCCGCGGCATCCCCCACGCCTTTCGTGCGCCGCCCCGCAGGACGCCGCTGCAATTGCGGGGCGACGCTACCTACCTGGTCACGGGCGGCCTGGGCGGCTTCGGCCTGCGCACGGCGCAATGGCTGGTAAGCAAAGGTGCGCGGCATCTGGTGCTGCTCAGCCGCAGTGGCCCGGTATCGGGCGAAGCGCAAGCGGCCGTCGCCGCGATGGAGAGTTCTGGCGTACAGGTGCGCGCCGTCGCCTGTGATGTCAGCGATGCCCAGGCCATGCAGGTCCTCGCGCAGGTGATCGCCGTCACCATGCCTGCGCTGCGCGGCGTCGTGCACGCGGCAGCGGTGTTCGACGATGCCATGGTTGGCAACACGGATATCGGGCGCCTGCGCCGTGTCTTCGCACCCAAGGCGCTGGGCGCATGGAATTTGCACCAGCTCACCGCATCCATCCCGTTGGACTTCTTCGTACTGTATTCATCGGTCACCACTGCCTTTGGCAACCCCGGCCAGTCGGCCTACGTGGCAGCGAACGCCTGGCTGGAATCGCTAGCGCAGAAGCGCCGGGCAGCCGGGCTGCCAGCCCTGTGCGTGTGCTGGGGACCGATCGACGATGTCGGCTACCTGGCTCGCAACCTCGCGATCAAGGACGCATTGCATGCGCGCACCGGAGGCCACGCGCTCACGAGCGCGCAGGCGCTCCAAATGCTCGAAGAATTGATGCTGACCGACCGCTCGGGCCTGTGCGTGGCCGATCTGAACTGGCGCACCATGGCGCGCTTCCTGCCGAGCGCGTCGGAACCCAAATTCAGCGACATGGCGGTCTACAGTGGCGACCACGCCGTCGCCGACGAGCAACCGCAAGACGTCGCCCGGATGCTGACCGATCTGGCCCCCGACGCGCTGGCCGTCGCCTTTCGCGCGATGCTGAAGACTGAAATCAGCGAAATCCTGCGTGTGGCGCCGGACAAGATCGACGACATGGGCTCGGTGTACGACCTGGGACTGGACTCTCTCATGGGCGTCGAACTGGCGCTGGCGATTGAATCGCGGTTCGGCGTCAAACTTCCTGTCATGGTGCTCAGTGACAGCCCGACCGTGGCCAAACTCGCCGACCGGATCATCGCCCAGCTCAGGGGCAACCACGCGGACGCGGAATCCATCGACAGCAGTTTGCTCGAGACCCAAGTGCATTCCGCCGTCAGCCAGCATGCGGTTCAGGTGGACGCCGAGACCATCGCCCTGTTTGCCAACGACCTGCAGTCTTCTGGATCGCAGCGCAAGCACGTGAGGATCATCCACTGATGGTTGCCAAGGGCATTGCCGGCCTGAGCGCACGCGTCAAGGACCAATTGATCCAGCGATCACTGGAGCGGCGCCTGCAGCAGACCGGCGCCGAATCGGGGCGGGCCGCGACGCCGCGAAAGTCCGAGGACGGCGCCACCGTGCCCGAGTCGTTTTACCGCTTTGCCCTGCATCCCGGCTACCAGCAACTGCGCATCATGCACGAAGGCGGAGCCCGGCTCGGTGTTGCCAACCCGTTCTTCAAGCAGCACCAGGGGCACGTCGGCGCGACAACTATGATCGACGGCCGCGCGTTCATCAACTACGGCAGCTACAACTACCTCGGCATGGCGGGCGACCCGGCCGTGACTGGCGCGGCGAAGGCGGCGATCGACCGGTATGGCACCACCGTATCGGCGAGCCGTCTGGTATCCGGCGAGCGGCCAATCCACCGCGAGTTCGAGCGCGCGCTGGCTGATCTGTACGGCGTCGACGATGCCATCACCTTCGTGAGCGGACACGCCACCAACGTCACCACCATCGGCTACCTGTTCGGCCCCAGGGACCTCGTGATCCACGACGCGCTGATCCACAACAGCACCCTGCAGGGAGTGCAACTGTCCGGCGCCCGGCGCCTGTCCTTCGCCCACAACGACTGGGCCGCATTGGACAGGATGCTGAGCGAACAACGCAGCAGCTACGAGCGCGTGCTGATCGTTCTCGAGGGCGTCTACAGCATGGACGGCGACTATCCCGATCTGCCCCGGTTTGTAGAGGTCAAGCGCCGCCACCATGCCTTCCTGATGGTCGATGAGGCCCATTCACTTGGTGTCATGGGCGCGAATGGGCTGGGCATCCGCGAGCATTTTTCGCTTGCCGGCAGCGACGTGGACATCTGGATGGGAACACTGAGCAAGGCACTGGCAGGATGTGGCGGCTACATCGCGGGCGAGTCGGCGCTGGTGGAACACCTCAAGTTCATGGCGCCCGGCTTCCTGTACAGCGTGGGCATGCCGCCCCCCATGGCGGCCGCCAGCCTGGCCGCACTGCAAGTCATGCGCAGTGAACCGCAGCGGGTCCGGGCGCTGCAGCAGCGCGGGGCCTACTTCCTGGAGCGCGCAAAAGCCGCCGGCGTGGACACCGGCCTGAGCGTGGGCCTGGCCGTCATACCCGCGCTGACGGGCGGATCGCTGCGCGCGGCAAAACTGTCCGAAGCGTTGTTCGAGCGCGGAATCAACGTGCAACCGATCCTGTATCCTGCAGTGCCGGAAAAATCTGCGCGGCTGCGCTTCTTCCTGACCTGCGCCCACACCGAGGCGCAGATCGACCAAACCATCATCTGCCTGTCCGAAGAGCTGGCGCGCCTTTGAGACTCCCCTAATTCATGGCCAACAAAATCCGATCCTGGTTCCGCGCCCTCAACGGGATCTTCCTGCTCACGGTGCTCGGCCCCACGCTGCTGGCAGCGGCGTACTACGGGGCCATCGCCTCGGACGTATATATCTCCGAGTCGCGCTTCGTGGTGCGCAACCCGCAGCGCCAACTGCAGACCGGTATCGGAGCCTTGTTGCAGAACACCGGCTTCACGCGCTCGCAGGACGATACCTATTCAGTCCACGACTACGTGATGTCGCGGGACGCACTGGCCGAACTGGACCGGCAACTGGCCGTGCGCAAGGCTTATTCCAGCCTGGACAACGACTTCATCAACCGATTTCCCGGGTTGGACTGGGATGACAGCTTCGAGGCCTTTCACCGCTATTACCGCAACCGCGTTAGCATCGATTACAACACCGCATCATCAATATCGGTCCTGCAGGTGCGTGCGTTCACAGCGGACGACGCGCTCAAGATCAACGAGCTGCTGCTGCAAATGGGCGAGCGCCTGGTCAACAACCTCAACAACCGCAGCCGCCTGGACCTGATCGCCGTGGCCCAGCAGGAAGTGCAGGTGGCGGAGGAGCGCTCCAAGTCCGCCGCGGTCGCGCTGTCGGGTTTTCGCACCAAGCAGTCGGTCTTCGATCCCGAGAAGCAGTCCGCGATTCAACTCATGGGTGTCGCCAAGCTGCAGGAGGAACTCATTGCGTCAGAGGCGCAGTTGCTGCAACTCAGCCGCATATCGCCCAGCAGCCCCAACATCACGGCCCTCAAGGACCAGGTCGACAACCTGCGCAAGACGATCGAACGGGAAAAGGCCCAGGTCACCGGTGACACCCGCTCCCTGTCCGCCAAATCGGCCAGTTACGACCGGATCGCGCTCGAGAAGGGTTTTGCCGATCGCCAGCTGGCGTCCGCCCTGGTGTCGCTGGAGTCGGCCAAGAGCGAGGCGGTCCGCAAGCAGTTGTACCTGGAGCGCCTGGTGCAACCCAACCGGCCGGACCGGGCGATGGAACCGCGCCGACTGCGCTCGGTGCTGACCGTTTTCCTGCTCGGGTTGATCGCGTGGGGCGTCGTGTCGCTGCTCGTGGCCAGCGTCAAAGAGCATGCAGACTGATCGTGAGAGCGACTCATGAAGTCTGAAGTCTCCTTTGTGCGCGCGCTGGCAATACAGCGGCGCGTGTTGCACGCCTTGATGATGCGCGAGGTCATCACGCGCTTCGGGCGCCAGAACCTCGGGGTGTTGTGGGTGTTCGTGGAGCCCATGATCTTCACACTTGGGGTCGCGGCACTGTGGATTGCCGCCGACATGCACCACGGCTCGAATATTCCCATCGTGGCGTTCGCCATCACCGGCTACTCCTCGGTGCTGTTATGGCGCAACTGCACCAACCACAGCATTGGGGCGATCGCGGCCAACCAGAGCCTGCTGTACCACCGCAACGTGCGCGTGATCGACGTCTTCCTGATCCGCAGCATCCTTGAGATTGCCGGCGCGACGACCTCGTTCGCCGTGTTGTCTATCGTATTTATCGCCATCGGATGGATGGCTCCTCCGATCAACACACTTCAGGTGATGTTCGGCTGGTTCATGCTGGCTTGGTTCGGTACCGCGCTGGCGCTCCTGATAGGCGCTGCGACGGCCTACAGCGATATCGTCGAGAAACTCTGGGGGCCCGCCGCCTATCTTCTGTTCCCGTTGTCCGGTGCAGCCTACATGGTCGATTGGCTGCCCACGGCGATGCAGAAATACGTACTGCTGCTTCCGATGGTGCATGGCGTGGAGATCCTGCGCGAGGGGTACTTTGGCAATGTCGTGCGGACCCATTACGACGTCGGTTACATGGCAAGTATTTGCCTCCTGTTGACACTGGCTGGTCTACTGACAGTGCGCGAGGCGGGGCTGAAGGTCGAGACACGATGATTTCGGTCGAAAACGTCTCCAAGACCTACGACACCCGGTTCGGACCACGGACGGTCCTGGACCGGGTGAACTTCACGCTGGAGCGGGGGCGCAACGTCGGGATCATTGGTCGCAACGGCGCAGGCAAGTCCACCTTGATACGCCTCCTGAGCGGCGCGGAGCATCCGACCGCCGGCAGGATCGTGCGCCGCATGAGCGTGTCCTGGCCCCTTGCCTTCGGTGGAGCGTTTCAGCCCCACCTGACCGGCCTGGACAACCTGAAGTTCATCAGCCGCGTGTACGGCGTGGACTACCGGCCACTGGTCGGCTTCGTGGAAGACTTCACCGAACTGGGCATCTACTTCCGCGAACCCGTGCTGCATTACTCGCAGGGCATGTTGACGCGGCTGGCCTTTGCACTGTCCATGGCGATCGAGTTCGACTGCTTCCTCATCGATGAGGCAATGATGGCGGGCGACCAGCGCTTCCACGACCGCTGCACCTACGAGTTGTTCCAGAAACGCAAGGACCGGGCATTCATCCTGGTCACCCACGATGCCGAGGTCGTCAAGGCGATCTGCCAGAGCGCCTGCGTGTTGCACGAAGGAAAGTTTTACCCGTTCGAAACAGTCGCCGACGCCTACGATTTTTACCAGACCCACACGGTGCAGGCTCCTCCCCCCAATGAAAATCCTGCTTGAAATGCGCCCCGCGCTGGACGGCCACGCCGGCATTCCCCAGGAAACCCGGCTCCTCTTCCGGGCCTTGCGCCTGCTCGACGGCATGGACGTGGAAGGTTTGATCCAGAGCAGCGGCCGGGTGCTGGCACGCGCCCTGCCCGCCACGCAGGACGCGCGGCAGGACCGGCTCAGCGTCGACCGGCAGATCAACCGGTTGTCGCGCGTGGTGGTGTCGCTGCAGCAAAGTGCCAAGCCAAAACTGTCGGAAACACTGGGCACGGCGCTGGCGCTGGCCATCGCGCCCACCACGATGTTGCTGCGCCACCTGCTGGGCGGCAGCCAGGAACTTGGCCGGTTCGACCCGACCCATTTCAGGGATTTCATCTGGCGCGCCTTGTTTGCGCGCACACTGCCGTTCGAGGATTTCGACGCCGTGACCCAGGCCCGCTTTCGCATTGCCCGGGTTCCCTGGACCGCGATGCACACCGTGGCCCTGCTGACACTCAAGCTCGGGCACGCCGTGTACCCGCGGCTCGACACACGCGACTTCGACGTGATGATCGCGGAGACGCCCTACCCAGCCAGGGTCTCCAGGGGCACGCGGCTCGTGGTGCGCTACCACGATGCCATCCCGGTCCTGATGCCGCACACCATCTCCGACAAGTCGTACCACCAAGCCTCGCATTACCAGGCGCTGCGCTGCAACGTGGCCCACGGCGCGCACTTTGCCTGCGTGTCCGACGCCACGCGGCGCGACCTGGTCTCAATCTTCCCACAGGTGGAGGAGCGCTCCGTGACGATCCACAACATGGTGTCGCACCACTACTTTCCCGAGACGTCCTCGCCGTTGCGGGTGCCAGAAATCATCCGCACCCGCATGCACACCGGCGTCCGCGTTCGCACCGACATCCACCAGCGCGTGGAGCCTCTGATGGACAACAACGGCGCAACACCTTTTGCGTATCTGCTGATGGTCTCCACCATTGAGCCGCGCAAGAATCACGCGACGCTGCTGGCCGCATGGGAACAGCTCCGGACCGAGCGATTCCCCCAGCTCAAGCTCGTGATCGTCGGCATGCTGGGCTGGGACCACAGGGCCATCGTCGCCAAGTTCCGGCCCTGGCTCGAACGCGGAGAGCTGTTCATGCTGGAGGACGTTCCGGCCGGAGAATTGCGGCTGTTGTACCGGCATGCCCGTGCCACCGTGTGCCCCAGTTTCGGCGAAGGTTTCGACTTCTCGGGTGTCGAGGCCATGCGCTGCGGCGGTGCGGTGGTGGCGTCCGACATCGCGGTGCACCGCGACGTGTACGGCGACGCGGCCCAGTATTTCAACCCGTACGCCGCCCAGCAGGCCGCGATGGCGATTGCACAGCTAATCGATCCTTCGGAACCGGCACGCCAGTTGGAACTGGTCGGGCGAGGGGCCAAGGTATCGAAACGCTACCTGCCGGAGGTGATACTCCCGCAGTGGCGAGCATTTCTGCAGCAGCTACGCACTTGATGGCGCCGCATGGGGCGCCTCACCCGGCGTCCAGAGCCCGCTCGTCACAAAACACGGCGGCCACATCCGCCGCCTCCCTGTCGAATGTGGCGCGCTGGTCGTCGACGTCCACAGTGGGCGCGTAATGCCTCAGGAACACGCGCATAACGTGGTTCACGCCGGCCGCAGTGACACTGCGCAAATCATTTTCATAATACCGGCCACGCGCGGACGCTGCGGTGATCACTTCGAAGGACGGGAAGTAATCAACACCCTCGTGCTGGCGCACAATGCGTTCGGCCGCCACGCGCAATACCGCCTTGCTGGCCGTGTTGGACACCAACACGTGCCGGGCTTCGTAAGTCGCGATCAAGGGGACGGGGGATACCGTCAGAATCATGCGCGCCCCGGGGTTCACGAGCCTGAGCTTGCGGACAAAGGTCTGCAGGTCCGCGCAGATTTCGTCGACACCGAAGTTGACGAACTCGTGCTGGGCATCGTCCATGCTGCCCGCGACGACGCCCGGCGCCAGTGGGAACACCGCGCCGTCCCGCCGGTTACGCCAGGCCTCCGTCAGCCCCAGGGTGAACACCAGGACGTCCAGGCTCTCGAACATGTTGCGCACGGCGGGCAGGTGGCTTGCCAAAGCAGATGCGACGCCCGCCGCGTCGGCAAATCCATCCGGCTCCACCTGGGGCCGGAACGGGTCGACCCAGCGCCCGTCCGGCCGCTGCCAGGCCGTGTCCGCCGGATGGAATTCGCCAAAGGCGCGCTCGAACAATTGCAGCAACTGCCGGGACGTGTACAGGTTCCCGAAGCGTGCCGAGAACAAGCCAAACTGCCGGCGCGCTGCGTCGCCCTGCGACAGCCCCGAACCACCCTCCGTGACCAGAAAACGGAACCCCTGGCTGCGCAGCGTATTGGAAATATGTTGCGCAAAGCAACTGCCCGCCGTCGCGACACGGTCGGATTGCTGCAGCTGGAAAGCAGTCTGAACCACTGGATCGATATCGACCGGCGCGCAACGCTCGACGCCCCGGCGCCAGAACTGGTAATCCGGCAGCCCGCTATAGGGGTTGCGCGAAACGGAAGTCGACGCCGGAACCGAGGAAACGGCACCAGCGTCGGCGACTGGGGGCGTCACCACGGCCGGGCGCGTAAGCCTGACGAATCGATCCAGATCCTGATACCCTGGCCCGTCGACGCGCACACAGGCCAAGCCATCGGGCGGGCGACCGTTGAATACGGCATACGAACTAGAGACCATTTCAGCCAGATCAATAGACAATACCGCTGGATCCACGGCACCTGGCTGGCGCGGGCACTTGAACAGGTAATTGCCATCGATACCAAGTGCTTTTGCTATTTCCGGGTACACCGGCCAAACCGCGTCCGTAGCCAGGTGGTCCGGAACAAACTCCTCCGCACTCAGGCGCGCATCCAGTCCTTCGCGATGCAGAATGGACCGCGCGAGATCGGCGAGCACTCGGTGCTTGGGATGGTTGACCGAATACATCCAGCAACCCGTCGAGGTCCACTTCCGCAGCAACGCATCGAGACGTAACCCGGACCAGGAAAATGCTTCGCCCAAACGGGTTCTGGAGAGCTCCCAATGGGTGAAGTAACCGAGTTCCGCGAATACGTCTTCCCGGAAAAGGCCCACCGCCTGTGTAACCGACAGACCATTCTTCCAGGCGGCCAGCGCCAGTGCGGAGTGATACTCGCTCATCGGCCCTATCAGGAACTTGTCGGAGGCCTTATTGGTCACATAGACAATGTCCGGATGGAATCCCGAAAAATTGATGACCGGCACCCGCCTGACCTTGTGGGCATGCTCCGGAAACAAGGCCTCTATCCGTGACGCAACGTCTTCGATGCCCTGCACCAGAACCAGGTCACTGTCGGCGACCAGCTCGAACATCTCTCGCTTGCCCTGCTGCATGCGGGCCAAAATGACACTGGTTGTCGATAACACGGTAGGCATTGGACAGCCGGTCATGGCCTGTAGCAGCCTGACCAACGGGATCGCTTGGCAGTTGCCGTAGATCAGTATCCGAAGGTTTGAACGCGCATCACCAAGCATTGGAGCTGCTGACGAGCATTGCTCTTCGCCGTCTTGGACAATGTGCGCCTCCAGCGGACCCAATGCTGCTATTCGTGTGGCATATTCCGCGGATCCTCTCAAGACAGCCATCAAGGCACCACGATCCGCAAGAGCCACGTGTGCGGCAATCGCGGCTTCTGACTCCGGCAGTCTGCCCAACTCAGATCTGAAAGCATTGATGACGTCCGCCCGACTGATAGTCCGTGTCGGCGGTCGGCCCCCTCCAACCAAATGGTGCAATCTTTCTACAAGACGGCCCCCCCAACCATTGTCACCACCCATTCACGACCTCCAGCGACTTCGCCCCTACAAGCACGGCCTGGCCCACATGCTTGCTGCTCCAAGTCAAAGAATCAGTCCTCAATCCGGCATCACGCATTCACCTGGATTGTGACGGTTTTGAGATTCGCTCGAGTCTCTGGGCATGCCGCAATCGGCCCGCCTGACCATTCCGATCCCGCGATCGCGGAATGGACACGT